>JAEEGI010012471.1_pt1 | contig 18186 bp, 9 predicted proteins | sample 8958751 | NCBI WGS metagenome assembly JAEEGI01 (sample SAMN16246545, study PRJNA631951) | gut metagenome | biome: gut microbiome; feature: rumen; material: KS-attached | host: Bos | place: Iran: Karaj | collected 2018-10 | reverse complement strand
ATCGACATCGCCGAGGGGCTCGGAGGCCATGCGATTCTTGTAGGCACGATAGGCAATCTTCAGACCACCGTTGTCGCTAACATTCTCGCCGAGGGTTTTCTGACCGTTCACTTTCAGGCCAGGCACAGCTTCTTGCTCACTGAACCAATCGGCGATGACCTTGGTGCGTTCGTCGTAGCGGGCCTTATCGTCAGCCGTCCACCAGTTGGCGAGGTTGCCGTCCTTGTCGAACTGACAACCCTGGTCGTCAAAGCCGTGGGTCATCTCGTGGCCAATGACAGCTCCTATAGCACCGTAGTTGCTGACATAATCGGCCTCGGGGTCGAAGAACGGGGGCTGTAGGATGGCGGCGGGGAAATTGATGCTGTTGAAGAGCGGGTGATAGAAGGCGTTGACCGTCTGCGGCGAGCAGGGCATCATGGTCTTGTCGACGGGCTGGTGCCAGTACTTGCGCAACTGGGCCTGACGCGACTCCTGCTTGATGCGGATGAAGTTCTCGACGAGGTTCTCCGTCTCGCGGATGTCAATGAACTTCTCCATGTCCTGCCACTTGTCGGGATATCCCACGTTGATGTGCATGGCGTGCAGTTTCTCCAGAGCCTTGGCTTTAGTCGAGTCGCTCATCCAGGTGTTCTCCTTCAGACGGTCCTCGAAGGCTTGCTGCAAGTCCTTCACCAGACGGTAGACGCGCTGTTTGCTACTCTCGGGGAAGTACTCCTTGACATAGAGTTTACCGATGGTTTCGCCCAGACTGCCGCTGATGGTAGCGACGGCACGCTTCCAGCGGGGCTGCTGCTCCTGCACGCCGCTGATGGCCTTCGAGGCCTCAAAGGCGCGGTCGGTGAAGGCATCGCTCAGGAAGTCGCTGTAGGCATTGATGACATGCAGTTCCATATATGACTTCAAGTCCTCTACACTCGTCTCGGCAAGCACCTTCTCTACCTCGTGTATCGCATCGATCTCACCGACGTTCACCACATCGATGTCCTTCGGCAGTCCTAAGGCATCACGATAGGCCACATAGTCGATGCCCTTGAAGTCGTTGAGCAGCTGTTCCCACGACATCGGGTGGTTCGTGGCCATCGGGTCGCGACGGGCCACCTGGTCCAGCGTCTTCATACCTATTCTATATTCAATGGCCCATGCGGCCTGCATCTTCTGCTCGGCAGCGGCTTCGCTGTAGCCTACCATCTTCAGATAGTCTTTGTTCAGGCTCTTGACGGCGGCAACGGTGGCCTGCTGTTGCTCGTTTGGCTGGTCGTAGTACTCCTTGGGCAGCGAGGCACCACCATGCCCCGCAAACATCAAATACTCTGACGAGTTGAAGGGGTTCAGGCTCAGACTGAGGCCGAAGGGAGCAGTATTAAATCCCTTAGCATCGAGGGCGTACATCAGGCGCAGCGCTTCGTCGCGGGTCTGCACCTCGCGCACTTGTCGCAGATAGGGCATGATCGGCTCGTAGCCCAAGCGGTTACGACTGACGCTGTCCATGTAGAGACGGTAGAGCGCACCTATCTTCTGCCCGTCAGAACCCTGCGGCAGATCCTTCTTCTCAGCGTATGCCATGATGAGCTTGTTGATGCGGTCGTTGTTCAGTTCATACAGGTCGGTGAACGCTCCGTTCTCAGGGTGCTGTGCGTCCAGCGGGTTTGCCTTTAGCCATCCGCCAACGGCGTACTGCCAGAAGTCATCACCAGGTTTTACACTCGGGTCCATGTTGATTTTCATCGAAGACTGTGCCGTGCTCGCTAAGCTAACAAGAGCGAGGGCAACGGCGAAAAACACTTTTCTCATAATTACAATTTATTCAGTTTAATTGTTCATTTGACTCTTAGACGCAAGTTGCAGTCGAAAAACTACATAATTAACGTTGATTTTTACGAACTCATTCTGGCATCGCGCATCTTGCGGCCATTAATATATATAAGAGGTGAACCCCTACCTAGCACCTCTGGTGCTTCGTCGGTACCTGTCATGCCTGGCACCTTGATGAGCATCTCGCCCAGTGTGCCTGACTGAGCCAGCGGTGTGCCTTCAATGCGTGTAATCATCGCACCTGCTTTCAGACGGGTGTTGGGGAGGCCGCCTTTGATGACGACCTCCTGCAACGCCACCAATCGTTCTACAGATTCTATAGAGTCTAGCGACTCCTGCGCTTGCACCGCCATTGCCCAAAACATGGCCATCACCAGTGCTGACATCCAAAAAACAACTCTTTTCATCTTAAATTCTTAACTCTTAATTCTTGATATCCACGCCTCCAAAGAAATTGCTTGCAATAATGTGGAGGGTAGGGGCTGTGCTGTTGGCTTTCGCTTTAGCATGATTCCCCACGCCTCCGATGAAGCTCTGGCTCTTTACCTCTATGTTGACCGTCGTGGGCACATAGAGTTCGATGCCGCCGCAGAACGTGTGGATGTCAATCTCCTCGTCCTCGGTAATCACAGCCTCGCGCAAATCCATTCGGATGCCGCCGCAGAAGGCATCCAGGCGGGCTCCATGGAACTGTTCGCCGTGATACACGTACTCGTCGCCGCCATAGTGCACCGAACAGCAGATGCGCTTGCCGTCCTCGCCAAGGGGCAGCGGGCGCTGCAGCCACTGGTCGGGGTCGCGCCGGTAGCTGTCGATGACAAGATGCACGCCCACATATAATAATACAAAGATGCAGAAATACATGGCCCACTTGCCTTCCGACATGGTTTCAAACCAGCTCCAATGCAGTATGCCCCACATCGTGGCCAGTTTCAGCAGACTGGCCAGAATAAAAATAACGCCGATAATCGTTCTTGGTTTCATGTTCTTGTTCATTTCTTCGTGCATTAATGTTAAACATTTCTGAGCGCAAAGTTAAGGAGTATGGCATATCCCCACAAATTTCTGGGATATTCTGCACGAATATGTGACGGATGGCGTGATAAATTGCAGAAAAGTGACGAATGGCATGGCAGTTTGGCAAATTTGTATTATTTTTGCCAACGGTATGAACAAAAGTCACAAAGAAACCATCAGCATTCGTTTCATCAGTACTGCTTTCATGATTCTGGCGATTGCCATCTTCAAGCCCTTCGGACTCGAAGTAGGGCAGTGGCAGTCGTATCTTCATCTGCTATGTCTTTTTGTGTTGGGCTTGTCCAGCTGTTTCCTGTCGGAGGTTATTCTGCGCTACGTGGTACGCATGCCTCGCTCCTACGACCGTGGTGTCAGCTATATCATCAGCCGCAACCTGCGCTTTCAGCTCATCAACACACCGCTCGTTTCGCTGCTCATCTGTCTTTACCGCCATTTCGTGATGAGCCGACAGGTGGAGGGCAACCAGCTTTCATGGAGCAACTATCTTGAGACGCTCGCCATCATCGCCTTCCTCTCCTTCGCCATCGGACTCTACTGGCGTTTCAAGTTCCGCAGCCGCTATCTGGCAATGGAATTGGAGGAAACAAGACTGCTGAACGAACAGCTAAAGAAGACGCAGGAAGACCTTGTGGAGCGCGACACACCCCACGAGGCACACCAGGCGCAGGTCCAGCTGACAGGTACCACCAACGATTCCGTCTCGCTTGTCATTCCCGACCTTTTATATATTGAGGCTGTCGGCAACTATGTTAAAGTTGCCAGATACGCAGGTGGCGAGGTACATACCGATATGCTCAGGGCCACCTCAAAACAGATGGAGCACGACCTGCAGGCTTATCCGATGATTGTGCGCTGTCATCGCGCTTTCTTAGTCAACCTCGGACAAGTTGACCAGATTATTTCCAATGCAGGCTCTATGCAACTGCGTATGAAGCACACCAACGAGTGCATCCCCGTCTCGCGCAGCAATATGTCGCAAATCAAGGATGCCCTTAAAAATATAAGCTTTCAATAACAATCAGCGTGAGCCGCCAGCTCGCCGAACTGGCTCAGTCACTGAGAACCTCACCCTTCAACTTCTCAATGTATTCGCTGGGCAGCATTCCGAATTCCTTTTTGAAACATTTGGTGAAATACTTGGGCGTATTGAATCCCACGTCCATCGAGAGTTCGTTGATGCGGATGTCGGGTTGCTGCCGCATGATTCTGCAGGCTTCTTTCAGTCGGATGCTGTTGATGAATCCCGTTACATTCTGTCCGGTCAAGGCACGGAGGCGGTTGTAGAGCGTGGATGAACTGACGCAGACCGCTGTGGCAAACTGCTCGCGGTCGAAATCGCTGTCGTCGAGATGTTGCTTCACGATGTCGATACATTTCTGTATAAATATTTCATCGGGCGATGAGTAGTGTTGTTCTTCGACTTTGAAATCTGTCTGGCTGACAAACTTGCGGCGGATGCGTTCACGGTTCTGGATAATGTTGTCGATACGCAGTTGCAGTGCATCGAGTTTGAAGGGTTTTGTGATGTAGGCATCGGCGCCTGTTTCGAATCCCGTCATGAAATCTTCTTCCGCAGTCTTGGCTGTGAGCATCACCACGGGCAGTTGTCCGAAATCGGGTGAGTTCTTGATTTCACGCGTCAGTTCAATGCCGTCCATCACAGGCATCATCACGTCGGTAATCACGATGTCGAGGTCGTGGTGACGGATGACGTTCAGCGCCTGACGACCGTTACGGGCCGTATAGATATTATATTGAGGAGCCAGCAAGCGGCTCATCAGTTCCAGCAGTTCGAAGTTGTCTTCCACGATCAGCATCGAATAGTCGCGATGGCCGTCGCTTCTCACGGTCGGAATCTCGTAAATCTCTTCCGTTTCTATATTGTTCTCCAGCAGCTCCCGTTGTCGCGGACTGTCGGCAGTGAGGTCTATTTCCGTTTCCTTATAGCTGTCTTTGTCTATCGGGAACCTAACGGTGAAGGTGGTACCCACATTCTCCTCACTCTGGCAATCTATGGTGCCGTGGTGAAGAAGCGTCAGGTCGTGCGTCAGCGATAGTCCGATGCCCGTACCGAAGGTATTCATCCTGCGGTAGTCGCCATCCAGGAAACGGCTGTACAGGTTTTTCATCTTATCCTTTGAGATGCCGATGCCTTCGTCGCTGACTTTCAGACAGACCATTTTGTCTTTGGCCGAGAGTTCCACCACGATTGTACCATGCTCACGATTGTATTTCACGGCATTCGACACCAGGTTATAGACAATCTTGTCCACCTTGTCCTTGTCGAACCATGCGTCGATGCCTTTTTGGGGACATTTCACTATCAGCCGACTGTTCTTGGATTCAGCCATCGGGCGGATATTCTCGCACAAGGTGGAAACAAACCGCGAAAGGTCACCCCTTGCCACAAGCAGCCGCAGCTGTCCTGCCTGCGACTTGCGCACCTCGAGAATCTGCCGCAGCAGACGGGTGATGCGGTGGATGTTGTTCTGCATGAGACCGTAGTTCTCGCCGAATTGCGGTGCCTTGCCTTTCATGTCGTCGACAGAAGCCGAGATAACCGTTAGCGGCGTGAGCAGTTCGTGGGTGATATTCGTCAGCACCACGCCCATGGCCAGGCGGTTCTTCGTCTTCAGGTAGTTCTTATACCACTGTATGATGCCATAGACGATGAGCGCACCCAGCAGCAGGTAAATCAGCCGTGCCCACCAGGTGAGATACCAGGGCGGCAGGATGTTTATCTGAATGGTATAAGGCAACTCCGTCCAACGGCCGTAGTTGTCGGCTGCTTTCAGATGCAGCTTGTAGCTGCCTGCCGGGAGATTCTGGAAAGTGACGCTATGCTGCCGCATGCCTACATGCCGCCAATGATCATCGTAGCCCTCGAGCCTGTACTGATAGAGAATCTCTTCCTGATGGCTGTAGGTAAGCAGCGAGAATTCCACCGTGAACTTATCCACTTCCGATGGAATGGTGATTTTTCGGGCCATGAAGGGAGTGGTGTCAAGGATTTCCTGCTGCAGTTCGGCACCGATGAACCTGAAGGGCCTGTCGTCTATCAGCAGGTTGGTAACCACCAGTCGCGGACTTTTTGCGCCCATGGCTGCCTGCCTTTTGTCGGGTTTGAATGCGAAAAATCCTTTCTCGCTGCCAACGAACACTTCGCCACCATAACGGCACGATGAATTGGGCGAAAACCGCATATCGTCAAGTCCCTCTTCGTAGCCATAGCTGGTGATGACAGGATTCCCCTTGCTGTCGAAGTTCAGGCATACCAGCGCATGCTCGGTGGTCAGCCACAGAGCCCCTGAAGCGTCTTCCTCGATGGCATAGACGCTGCCGCCCATGATGTGATAGTCGAAATTGACGGGGTCGAAACGGTCGGCCGTCTCGTCATAGCGGAATAGTCCGCCACTGCCCGAGATGGCCCAGAGCCGCCTGTGGCTGTCTTCATAGCAGGCAGTGGCATCGTCGACAGGAAATTTTCCGTTCTGCGGATAATAGTGACGATAGCGTAGCTGCGCGGGATGGCGGGCGTCACCGCTCGCACAGATGATACCCTCGTTGTCGGTTGCTATCCAGATGCGCCCTTTGGAATCTTCGGCAAACGACTTTACGTTGCACGTGCTGAAATCGTCGTCGCCATCTTTCATGACAAGTGTCTTTCCCTGCGTCTTGGATGTAGCCACGCTGACCTGCGAGGCCTGACCTATCCACACCACTCCGTTCTGCTGGCGCATTAGTGCGTTGACGCTATGGGAATTCAGGAAAGGCGCGTTCTGGTAGGTGAGCAGTTCCACCGGCCGTCCTTCCTGCCAAATCAGGATTCCCATGCTGCTGGCCATCCATACCTCGCCATCCACCTTTTCCATCGATGAAATCGACTGCAGATACACATCGTCGGCCCCCGTCATTTGGCCGAACCCCGGTATGTTGTGCCCGTACAGCGTTTCGTTGGTCAGCCGGTCATAGCGGGCCAGACCGTAGGGCTGCAGTCCTATCCAGAAATAGCGTCCGTCGGCGGTGAACAGCGACTTCGTGCAACTCACCAGCAGCTGCCGTCCGCCTTCCGGCAGATTGTAGTAGCGGAAAGGAGCCTCCAGCGTGCTGAGATGAGCGATGCCGTCGCGCTGGGTGAGCACCCACAGGTTGCCTTGTCCGTCGGCATGGATATCATTGCAGAAATTCAGCATCCCGTCGTGGTTTTCCACCGTGCCGCTGTTCATGTCAATCCGGGTGAACCCCTCCAGGCAGCAGCCCCAGACGGTATGGCTCACGGGGTCTTCCACCAGCCGGTAGTAGGAACGGAAATCGTCGCGTTCGTCATTGAACAGCCACACGCGGGGATGCTCAGCGTCGGCAGGATTGTCGATGCGCTGGATGCCGTTCTCCCACGAGCCTATCCACAGTCGGCCCCTGCTGTCGAAAAGCATGGCATAGACCGTGTTGCGCGTGTTCAGCTGCGGGAACGTTTCCATTCGTCCCGTCTTCAAGTCGAGCCGTGCAAGCCCTTTTTCCCACATACCGATATAGATACGTCCCTGTTCATCTTCTTCGAACGACATCACACCGCCGGGCATCCGGTAGTGCGTGAATTTGTCGTGAGCCCGGTCGTAGCGGCTGGCGCCCGTCGAGGTGCCTGCCCATACGGTACCGTCGCGCGAGATGAAGAGGGTGTTGATATCACGCCGCTGTTCGCTCTCCAAGTGATAGGTATGGAATTGTCCGGTACACATGTCGAAGCGCACCAGTCCGTTGTGGGTACCAATCCAGATACCTTTGTCGTGGTCTTCGGCCAGCGTCCGCACATAGTTATTGGGCAGGATGCCTGGAGAATAGGCGTCGCTACGGAAGTTGCGGAACGAATAGCCGTCGTAGCGCAGCAGTCCCTGTTCGGTGCCTATCCACATCATGCCGTAACTGTCGAACAACAGGCACCGGGCGTCCAGCGCACGGGCAAGCGGTATCTGCGACATCATTCTCAACGGCTGAGTTTGAGCGGTGGCCAGCAGACTGCATCCCCAGAAAAAAAGCATCAACAAACTGCGTTTCATCATGTGATGGTTTAAAAACATTGAGCAAAGATACGATTTAGCGAGGACAAAAACAAATAAACTTGTTTAAATTTGTTTTGTCGAGCGTAAGTATCTTATGCAAAGATACAAATATTTTTGTTATTTCCACCAATAAATGCCGTTTTTCTATACCTGCAGTTATTTTTGTGATGTTCGCGCAAAAATGCGCTCACAGTGGGCAGAATAATGATTTGTTCCCTTAAAATCACGATAAGTGGAGTTATTTTGCGAAGGAAACTCATACCTTTGCAGCAGAAGACCAAATCTATTTATAAAAATGAAGAAAAGCATACTCTTAGTTGCACTGCTTGCGGCACTGACCGCAAGTGGGGTCAGCCAGCCTAAACGAACAACCATCAAGAGCGGTGAACTGTGGCCCGACGACAGCGGCCAGCACATCAATGCCCACGGGGGAGGCATCATGAAGTATGGTGACACCTACTATTGGTTTGGCGAACACAAGGCCGACACTACCTCGAGTGCCATGGTGGGAGTGATGTGCTATGCATCCGAAGACCTCTTAAACTGGCACAACTGCGGAGTAGCGTTGAGCGTGAGCGACGAGAAAGGCAGCGACATTGAACGTGGCTGTATCCTTGAACGACCAAAAGTTATATATAATAAGGTGACGAAAAAGTTCTGCATGTGGTTCCACCTGGAACTCAAAGGACGTGGTTACAGTGCAGCCCGATATGGAGTGGCCGTGAGCGACCGTCCCGAAGGTCCCTACAAATTCCTCTATTCCCAGCGCGCCAATGCAGGCACTTATCCCGTTGAATTCGCTGAAAATGAAAAAGTATTGCTCGATACGCTCAATCCAAAGAACTTTGAGGAATGGTGGACTCCCCAATGGAAGAAGGCTATCAACGAAGGACTTTTCCTGAAAAGAGATTTCTCTACCGGTCAGATGTCAAGAGACATGACGCTCTATATCGACGATGACGGCAAGGCCTATCATATTTTCTCTTCAGAAGACAATCTTACACTTCACATCGCCGAACTGACCAACGACTACCTGCATCACACAGGCCGTTACACACGGGTAGCCCCGTGCGGTCAAAACGAGGCGCCTGCCATTTTCAAGAAAGATGGAACCTACTGGATGATTACCTCAGGCTGTACGGGCTGGGCTCCCAACGAGGCCCGTATGTTCTCAGCCCCCAGCATCTGGGGACCATGGACCCAGCATCCTAACCCTTGCATCGGACCGAAACAGGAGATTACCTTTGGTGGTCAGAGCACTTTCATCCTTCCCTATGGCGACCAGTTTATCTTTATGGCCGACATCTGGCGCCCAAATCATCCAAGTGATGCCCGCTACATCTGGCTGCCCATCGAATTTCAGCAGGGGAAACCTGTCGTGAGATGGAGAGATGAATGGAATCCCGATGAATTCGGTCGAAATTAATGATTTGTTCCCTTTTATTCACGAATAGGCGACCTGTCATTAACAGAAAAAAACGAATTTTGCAAGCGAAACCTATTAATATCTAACTGTTATTTTAAACTTAAAACCTAAAAAATGAAGTATGCTAATTTGAAAAAGCCATCAATGATATTCTTTATCACGATGGTATTGGCAGCTGGAATGACCTCGTTCCCTTTGCCAACAATGGCAAGACCGGCAGTTCAGGATGTCCAGCAATCGGACATAGTGAAAGGCCAGGTTGTGGACAAAAGCGGTGAACCAATCATCGGAGCCACTGTAAAAGTGAATGGCAGCCAGGCGGGTGCTATTACTGACATTGACGGAAACTTTGAACTGAAGAATGTACCCGCAGGAGGCGTATTGACCATTTCCTTCATTGGCTACAAGACACAGGAAGTAGCCTACAAAGCGGGGCAGAACGTAAACGTAACCCTCGCTGAAGACTCAGAGACGCTACAGGAAGTGGTGGTAGTGGGTTACGGTACGATGCGCAAGAAGGACCTGACGGGTGCTGTCGTTCAGATTGACCCGAACAAGATTGCCGACCAGAATCCCGGCACTGTTCAGGACCTGCTGCGTGGAACACCGGGTCTGCAGATTGGTTTCAGTTCTGATGCCCAGTCGAATGCCAGCATCCAGTTGCGTGGTCAGAACTCACTCTACACCGACGGTTCGCATAACTCACCTCTTATTATATTAGACGGCATGCAGTTCGCCGGTAGTCTCTCTGAGATTAACCCCGATGACATCGAGCAGATCGACGTGCTGAAGGATGCCTCGTCGGCTGCCATCTACGGTGCCAAGGCCGCCAGTGGTGTTATCATCATCACCACCAAGAAAGGTAAGGAGGGCAAGCCTGTCATCAACGTGAGCATGAACCTCGCCGCCAATGCCAAGGCTGCCTATCGCGAGGTGTTCAGCCCCAGTGAGTATATGACTTATCGTGAGGACTGGTACAAGGCTCAGACCTACGGTTACCGTGAGGACGGCACCTGGGGCTACTATGGTAAGGACAGCGGTATCCCCGTGGGCTACTATGATCACTTTGACAATCTCGGCAAATACGGTATCTCACAAGACCAGTGGGCAAGCAATGGTCCGAAGACATCACAGGCCGGCGAGTCGTTGCTCAGCCTCTATGCCCGTCGAATGGGCTTCGATGCCGATGCTGCCACGGTGATGGAGAACTTCCTGGCCGGCAGGACCTACAACTGGGAGGATGCCACCTTCCGTACAGGTTTCAACCAGGACTACAACGCCAGCATCTCGGGTGCTACAGACCGGGTAAGCTACTATCTGGGCTTTGGTTATCTGAACAACCAGGGTGCCATCCAGGGAGATAACTACCACACCTACCGCGCCAACATGAAACTGAATGCCAAGATTACCGACTGGCTAGAAATGGGTGCAAACGTGAACTTCCAGGATCGTAGCGATATCTCACAGAAGGTGCCTCTGGGCAGCAACTACTGGGATGACAACCAGTTGCGCGAGTCACCCTATGCCTCTCGCTTCGATGCTGACGGCAACGAGGTGCAGTATCCCCGTACCGGTAACCCCACCAACGGTGGCTATAACTACCACTTCCAGCAGAATTACCTTGACCTGGATAAGGGCTATACCGTGCTGAACACTATCTTCAATGCCAAGGTCACGCTGCCGTTCGGCTTCACTTATCAGTTCAATATCGCTCCGCGCTACCAGTGGTTCTACGACCGTTACTGGATGTCGGCCTCACTGCCCGACAGCAAGGCTGCCGACCGCGGCTCGAACCGTAACAACTCGAAGACCTTCAACTGGAACCTGAACAACACGCTGACGTGGGACCGTACGTTCAACGACCTGCACCACTTCACCGTTACCCTCGTTCAGGAAGCTGAGGAGAACCGCTACTGGTACGACGAGATTCATGCCCGCAACATCACACCTACCGATGTGTTGGGATTCCATTATATCGAGGGAGCCAACAAGGAGCAGAGCTCGTTTAAGACCAACGACACACACTATACCGCAGCAGCCTATCTGGGCCGTCTGTTCTACGGATTTATGGACCGTTACATGCTGACAGCTACCGTACGCCGCGACGGTTACTCTGCCTTCGGACAGAACAACCCCTGGGCTAACTTCTGGTCGCTGGGTGCAAGCTGGGTACTCTCTGAAGAGAAGTTCGCTCAGAATTGGACATGGCTTGATATGGCTAAGCTCCGCTTGAGCTATGGTACCAATGGTAACCGTTCGCTGAGCGACACCTATCTGGCACTCTCGAATCTTGCAAATGGCGGACTGTATGCTTACTATAAGAACGGATCTGCCTCGCAGGAAGTGCTCAATGCCCTGCAGGTGAGCCGTCTGGGCAACCCGAACCTGGAGTGGGAGAAGACTTCTTCATGGAACTTCGGTGTTGACTTCTCGCTGCTGAAGCGCCGCGTCTCAGGTAGCATCGATGTTTACCACAAGCGTACGCACGACATGATCATGGCACAGCGCCTGCCCAACTTCACCGGTTTCGACCGCATCACAACTAACCTGGGTGAGGTGACCAACACCGGTTTCGAAATCACGCTGAACACCCGCAACATCGACACGGAGAACTTCACTTGGAACACCACGCTGGGATTCTCTTACAATAAGAACAAGATTAAGCACCTGTACTACGAGTATGATGAGGATGGCAATGAACTGGACGACACCAGCAACGGCTGGTTCATCGGCAAGCCCATCGGTGAAATCTGGTACTGGGAGACCGACGGCATCTGGCAGGTCGACGAGGCTGCCGAGGCTGCCAAGGTGAACCAGAAGCCGGGCGACCCGAAGGTAATCAACCACTACACGGAAGACGACAAGGACGGAGTGCCCGTCTATAACGACAAGGACCGCGTGTATCAGGGAACCACCCAGCCGCCAGTATATTGGAACATGCGCAACGACTTCACCTTCCTGAAGGACTTCACCTTCTCGTTCTCGATGTACAGCTACATGGGCCACAAGAGCCGCGCCGGCTACTGGCTGAACGGTGACAACTCGGGCTCGATGTTCACTCAGACCTGTAACACCTACAAGAAGGAATACTGGACACCTGAGAATCCTACCAACGACTATGCTCGTCTGAATGCCGTCGGTCCTTCCGGCGTAACAGGCATCGAGAAGGTTTACAACCGTAGTTTTGTCCGTCTGGACAACATCACGCTCGGCTACACATTGCCTCGTGAACTCACTGGCAAATGGGGTATTCAGCGTGTACACGTAACTGCAGGTATCAACAATGTCTTCACCATCGACAGTTGGGAATACGGTGATCCTGAGACGGGAGGTTTTGCTAACCGCCAGTTCCAGTTCGGTCTTAATGTAACGCTTTAGGAAAGGTAAAAAAGTAAAAAGGTAAAAAAGTAAAAACAAGAAGTTATGAAGACAAAAAATATATTCCGCGCAGGATTGATGATAGTCTTTGCAGGAACCATGGTAGGCTGTTCGGATGAATTCCTGGAACAGGATCCGCTGTCATTCTACGAGCCGGCTACCACCTATAGCACAGAGGCTGGTCTGCAGGCCGCCCTGGCACAATGTGACAAACAGCTGAAGACGTACCGCATAGACGGTAACTGGAACAATGTGGGTATCTTCAGCAACTACCTGATGTCGGATGTAGGCATGTATGCCAAGACCGATATGGGCGGTGGTTTCCAGGACAACTTCGATGCCAAGCTCACTCCGACCTCTGGTATGGCCGGAGGAGGTGATGCCAACTACATGCAGCGTTTCTGGGATCAGGGCTACAGCATGGTGAAGTATGCCAACTCCATCCTGACGTATGTGGACCAGGTGAAGGGTCTTGATGATGCCACACGCGATGCCTACAAAGGTCGCGCCTATTTCCATCGTGCCTACGCTTACTACAATCTCGCATTGCAGTTTGGCGATATCCCCTTGGTGACCAAACTTATCAGCGTGCCTAAGCGTAACTATACATCGACCAGCAAAGAGGCCATCTTCAAGATGCTGGTTCATGATTTGGAGTTTGCCGTGGAGCACGTGCCGCCACAGGCCAAGATGGCATACGTGGGTCAGGTAAACCAGGAAGGCTGTATGCACCTGCTCATCAAGTGCTACCTCGCTGTGGGCGAATATGCAAAGGCTGAGGCTATGGCTACCGACCTGATCAGTAATCACGGACTGAAACTGATGACCGAGAACTTCGGTACCTGGCAGCCCTCAGGCGCTGAGGACACGTGGAAGGTCACCCGTAACGTGGTTTGGGACCTGCACCGTACACCAAACATTGCAGACCCTGCCAACAAGGAGACGATTATGATGATTTCCAACTCTAACGACCAGGACTTCACTACCTATAATGTGATGCGTGCCTGCTTCGCTCACTGGAGTAATGGCATCATTCGCGATCCTCATGGACTGGGTGGTCCCGGACAGAATATTGCCCGTAACAATAAGGACTACAATAAGACGCTCGACTGGGTACGTGCTGCCGGACGTGGTATTGCCGTAAACCGCACCTCGTATTATTTTAACAAGACCATTTGGATTTATGATGGTGAGACCGACTGGCAGGACCTGCGCCATAACCGCGAGGTGGGCAACTGGATGGAGATGGAAGACTTCAAGTACAACAACAAGAAGTCGGACTGCTACGGACAGAACTACCAGCTCTATGCCACCGAGGACTATGCCGATCCTTCCGATCCTTCGAAGATTCTGGTACACAAGGGTGATATCCTCTGCTCCGACACCATCCGCAGCTGGTATCCCACACCGCTCTACCAGCTCTACATCCTTGACACGCCCAACGAGCAGAATCAGGGTGCCAACCAGTTCCAGGGAGCATCAGGCAAGGGTGCCAATGGCGACATGTACCTGTTCCGTCTGGCCGAGACCTATCTGCTGCGTGCTGAGGCCCGTCTCTATCAGAAAAATGCTGCAGGTGCTGCCGAGGATGTGAACGCCATCCGCAAGCGTGCCAATGCCAAGAAGATGTTCAGCATAGTGACTATTGGCGACATCATGTCGGAGCGTGCACGCGAACTCTATCTCGAAGAGTTCCGTCAGGCTGAGATGGTACGCGTGTCATGGTGCCTGGCCCGAAGTGGCGTGGCTGATGAGTGGGGCAACACCTACGACCTCAACACCTGGGACAAGCAGGAAGGTACCGACCTCAATGGCGGCAGTTACTGGTATCGCCGCTGCACCACCTACAACGTATTCAATCACTCTTACGGAAAGGGACAGCAAGGCAACCAGACGTTCGAATACAAGGTGAACAAGCACAATCTGCACTGGCCTGTACCCAACTCGGCCATCACCGCCAACAATAAAGGCCAGCTTCGTCAGAACTATGGTTATGACGGATATGACGAGAGTGTCCCGATGTGGACCAACTGGGAAGATGCCGTTGCAGATGAAGATATATCAGAATAAAGATTATTCATTAGCGAGGTATTAGTTTAGGTTTTTAATTAATGGATGACTGGGGCAGCCTGTCAATAAATAAATGCAGACTGCCCCTTTTTCATAAGATTTAACCACCCGGCTGATTCTGATTCTGATTTTTAATTGTATATTTGCAAACAGAAAAAACGTTTTACGGCACAAAGCCGGCTTAAAAAACTAATCAATATGACAAGAAAACTATTATTACTGGCAATCGTTCTGACGGCGGCCCTCGCTATGCAAGCGCGGAAATGGACACCCGCCGAGGTGAGGAACGTAATCAGGAAGGTGAACACCTACTGGCAGCAGAACAACAAGGCGGAAGTGCGCGCGTTCTGGGACAATGCAGCCTATCATACTGGAAACATAGAGGTGTATAAACTGCTGGAGGACCAGCAGATGCTCGACTATAGCATAAAATGGGCCGAGCACAACCAGTGGAAGGGTGCCCGCGAGGCCGACCCCGGCAAATGGAAATACAAGACCTACGGTGAGGGACAGGACTATGTGCTCTTCGGCGACTGGCAGATTTGTTTCCAGACCTATATTGACCTGTATTCTATAGAGGAGAGAGGAGAGAGGAGAGAGGAGAGAATAGCGCGCGCCAAGGAGGTGATGGGCTATGAGGCCGACTCTAGGGTTCACGACTATTGGTGGTGGGCCGATGCACTCTACATGGTGATGCCGGTGATGACGAAGATGTACCGGCTGACGGGCGATGAGAAATACCTTGACAAGCTCTACGAGAATCTGCTCTACAGCGACAGCATCATGCTCGACAGCGAAACGGGACTCTATTTCCGCGACGGCAAATATGTATATCCCAAGCATAAGTCGGCCAACGGCAAGAAGGATTTCTGGGCGCGTGGCGACGGATGGGTGCTGGCAGGACTGGCCAAGGTACTGCAGGACATGCCTGAAAACTATATCCGGCAGCCGTTCTTCGTGCATAAGTTCACACGTCTGGCCCGTGCCGTGGCAAAATGCCAGCAACCGCAGGGATACTGGACTCGCTCGATGCTCGATGCAGCGCATGCGCCGGGACCTGAAACCAGCGGAACGGCTTTCTTCTGCTACGGTCTGCTGTGGGGTGTCAATCACGGACGCCTGGACAAGAATGAGTTTGCACCTGTCATTGAGCGGGCATGGAAATACCTCACGGAAACCGCCCTGCAGCAGAGCGGCAAGGTGGGTTATGTGCAGCCCATTGGCGAACGGGCCATCCCCGGACAGACGGTAGATGCCAATAGTGAGGCCAACTTTGGCGTAGGGGCCTTTCTGCTGGCTGCCTGCGAATACGAACGTTACCTAAGGGGGAATTAAGAGTTTAGAATTTAGAGTTATCGCTTCGCGATTAGGAATTAAGAATTATGCATTAAGCATTAAGAATTACGCATTATGAAAAAACTGATAAAAAGCATCATATTGCTTTCCCTTCTTATCCTGCTGCCTCTGACAGCCGGGGCCAAGAGAGCCAAGAGAACGGTTCAGACCGACCGCGAATATTGGTCGGCACTGGCTTACAGGATGGCACAGCCCGTGCTGGAAAACATGGCCAAGGGCGAACTGCAGAAGAACATGATGACGGAGTTCAGTCCGTCGTTCGACAAGCGTGACCGCCGCGTAGTGTATATGGAGACTTTCGGCCGACTGATGGCCGGCATTTCACCATGGCTGTCGCTCCCCGATGATGATACGGCGGAAGGCCGTCAGCGCAGGCAACTGCGTGAGTGGGCCCTGCAGGCCTACAAGAATGCCGTGGACCCTGAGTCGCCCGACTATCTGCTTTGGCGTAAGGAAGGGCAGACGCTGGTGGACGCTGCCTATCTGGCTGAGAGTTTCATCCGCGCCTACGATGCTTTGTGGATGCCGCTCGACGACACCACCAAGCAGCGCTACATTGATGAGTTTACCCGCCTGCGCCGTGTGGACCCTCCTTACACCAACTGGCTGTTGTTCTCTTCCACCATCGAGAGTTTTCTGGCCAAAGCTGGTGCGCCCCACGATAATTTCCGCATCAACATGGCCATCCGCAAGACGGAGGAATGGTATGTTGGCGATGGATGGTTCTCGGATGGGCAGGGTACCTTTGCTTTCGACTATTACAGCTGTTATGTCTTCCATGCCATGTACCTGGAAACGCTCCAGAATATGATAGATGCCAAAGGCGGCGGCTGGGGTATCGATTACAGGAAGTTCCGCGAGCGCCAACTGAAGCGTACGCAGAAGATGGCCATCGTGCTCGAACGTTTTATATCACCCGAAGGCACTTTCCCGGTTATCGGCCGTTCCACGCCCTACCGTATGGCTGCCATGCAGCCGCTCGCACTGATGGCGTGGTATCAGACATTGCCCAAGGACCTCTGTAACGGTCAGGTAAGAGCTGCTTTGACACAGGTGTTCCACCGTATGTTTGATCAGCAAAATAACTTCAATGCCGGAGGCTATCTCACCATCGGATTCTGTGGCAGTCAGCCCGATACTGCCGACTGGTATACCAACAACGGCTCGCTCTATATGTGTTCGCTAGCCTTTATGCCGCTTGGACTGCCTGCCGATCATCCTTTCTGGAAGGATGCACCGCAACCGTGGACGCAGGTAAAGGCCTGGGGAGGACAACCTTTCCCGAAAGACCATCGATGGAATGACGACTTTTAATCCTAATTCATAAACCGAAAACATGAGAACTAGAAGCATATTCCTGTTTACCCTCCTGGGCATGCTGATGCTCGCCCTACCTGCGAAGACTTCCCCAAAGAAGGGAACCTTCACCGTGGGCGACAAGACCTTCCTGCTGAACGGACAGCCGTTCGTGGTGAAGGCAGCCGAGATTCACTATCCGCGCATCCCGCGTCCTTATTGGGAGCACCGCATCAAGATGTGCAAGGCGCTGGGCATGAATGCCGTCTGCATCTACATATTCTGGAACATCCATGAGCAGACGGAGGGTAACTTCGATTTCATGGGCAACAGCGACGTGGCCGAGTTCTGCCGTCTGGCACAGAAGAACGGCATGTATGTCATCGTGCGCCCCGGCCCGTATGTCTGTGCGGAATGGGAAATGGGCGGTCTGCCGTGGTGGCTGCTCAAGAAGAAGGATATCCGGCTGCGCGAGCAAGACCCTTACTTTATGGAGCGCGTGAAAATCTTCGAACAGAAAGTGGGCGAACAACTTGCCCCGCTGACCATTCAAAATGGTGGCCCCATCATCATGGTGCAGGTAGAGAACGAGTACGGCTCGTATGGTGAGGACAAGGCTTACATTAGCGAAATTCGCGACTGTCTGCGCAGTATCTATGGCAAGGAACTGGCACTCTTCCAGTGCGACTGGGCATCCAACTTCACGAAAAACGGACTCGATGACCTCGTATGGACCATGAACTTCGGTAC
>JAEEGI010012469.1_pt1 | contig 18187 bp, 6 predicted proteins | sample 8958751 | NCBI WGS metagenome assembly JAEEGI01 (sample SAMN16246545, study PRJNA631951) | gut metagenome | biome: gut microbiome; feature: rumen; material: KS-attached | host: Bos | place: Iran: Karaj | collected 2018-10 | reverse complement strand
ACGAGGCTGGAACGAAGTACTTCCTCTCGAAGCTGATCGTCGAGCTGGAAACGATCGACAAGCCCCGCGTCATCTTCCCATTTGCGAAATGGGAAAACCATAAGGCGGAAGTCAAGTTCCTGCAGACAACCTCGCACCTCGACCCCGACACCGTCGACCTCTATGCGCTCTACGGCACGGAGTCCGCCATCAAGGGGAAAGATCCGTTCGGGCAGGCGGGCGTCAACGCCGTGAACCTCGGCAAATGCTCGATCTATCCCGACGACGTCGAGACCGACACCCAGTTCCCGCTGTGGTCGCCGGTCGACACCAACTACTACGTCCGCCTGGCGCTCGTGAAGGACGGCGCCGTCGTGTGCTACTCGCAGCGCTCCCAGTACCTCAACCTCATCTCCGCCGTGCCACCGAACACGCTTCTCGTCTATGTCAACGCCGACGCGAAGATCGGCTGCTACGGCGACGAGCCGCAGGCGTTGACGTACACGATGAGTTACGGCGGCCGCACCGAAGGTCCCGGCTGGGACAACTGGGTGGGCAATGGCGGCAGTCTCACCGACACCTTGTCCTGCGAGGTGAATTCCCTTTCGCCCACGGGGCAGTACGATATCGTCCAAGGGTCGCTCGCGCTGAGCAACGGCGGGCAGACGTACTTCCACGACGAACCTATCATGAACCCCGAAACGGGAGAACAGGCCACCGACCCGATTACGGGCGACCCCATGACCGAAGCCGTCCCCTACTACTACGAGCTCATCTACACAGGCTCGCGCTACGTCGTCACCAACGCGAAGTTCACGGTCACCATCGCCGACGCCCGCACCATCTACACGGGCGAGGACTTCAACGTCACGACTCTCGACACGACGGTGACGGGACTCCGCAACGACCAGCCTGTCACGTACATGTACCGTGTGGGCACGAACGACTGGACCAGCACCATTACGACGACCTACTCCGACATCTGGACGCACATTGTCCAGTTCAAGGCGACGGCGCCGAACCATGACGAGGAGCGCGGCACCTTCATGATCACGGTCGATCCCGCGCCGCTTTCGGCGACGATCAGCGCCGCGAACCTGCCCTTCACGAACGCGGAGCAGGTGCCCGCCATCACGACGAACGTCTTCGGCCATGTGCGCCCGGAACTCAACCCGCTCACCAGCGAGTTTCGCGACGCCGCCGGCGAGTGGCAGTCCGAAGTGCCGTCGTTCACCAAGCCGGGCACGTACAAGCTCTACTACCGCGTGTCGGCCCCGACCCACACGTCCTTCACGACGAACTGCACCTTCATGATCGAGGAGTGGGACTACAAGGTGAACATGGACGGCAAGAGCGGCTACGGCACCACGATCAACGTCAGCGACCCCGGCTGGCTCCTCAATGCGACGAAATGGACGGGCGAGCAGTTCTCCGTCCGCGACGACCGCTACGCGAAGCTCGACGAGGTCCAGGCGAACGGCCTCAAGCTCTGGCAGAACTACGTCCTCGAACGCACCGACTTCAGCAAGAAGCTCGTCTCGACGGTCGTCCAGAGCGGCGACCGCGTGAGGGAAAACGCCTTCGTCGTCCACTTCCCGGGCGTCGCCGGGCTGCGCAACACGGGACTGAACATCCGCTACCGCCTCGACAGCAAGCTCAGGAGGCGGAACGACACGGACTTCGTCCCCGGAGAGGTCACGGACAAATACGAGACGAACGTGCCGCTCGGCCCGGAAGATCCGACCGGACTCTACGTCTTCAACATCGTGCTGGTCCCGACCAACGCGCTCGACACCGGCACGGCGGTGCTCGCGTCGGTCGCGACGGTCGGCGTCCTGCGCGTTTCAAGCCCGCTGACCAACACCGTGACGGTGGCGCCGTGGATGTCAATGGCGAAGGACGAGGCGATCAACACAGACATATCCGTTTCCGACGTGGTGAACCCTAACGGCCTCTCGGCCAGCGACATGATCGTCGCCTACGATGCGGCGGAGAATGAGTACTGCGGATGGAGGCGCGATTCCGGCACGTCATGGAAGGCCTTGACGACGGTCACGCAAGACGGCATCTCGATCAGCGAGGCTGAAACGACGCAGATGACTCCGGGCTACGCCTTCTGGCTCATCCGGGCGAATCCTGGCAGTGCCAGCGCAACGAACCACTTCTACCTAGTCGGCCGATACACGGGCGGAGAGTATGCCTCCGAAATCGCAGGCGGCACAACTGCCAGCCCGACCGCCACGCTCATCGCGAACCCGACCTTGGGCGATGTCGCGATCAACGACATCGACTGGCAGGGCAAGCCTGGCACCACCGACACCATCACCGTGCCGCGCGAAGGCCTCGCACCATTTACGCTGACATGGCGCAGCGGCGCATGGGGCTACTCTCACGCGGTGTACGACCCGGCCAAGGGCAGGATTGTCCCGACCCGCGTCACGGACGTGACCATCCCCGCCGGCACCGGCTTCTGGTACACGCGCCGCGGCGAGGGCTTTATAATCGCCTGGCCGCGCGTCTGGCCCGACGCAGAGTAGTGGCTACGACCGACGGGGGCCTGCCGCCCCCGAACCCCTGGCTATGGCAGGGGCCTGCCGCCCCGACAGTGGCAGGGCTTACCGCCCCGAGCTCCCGGCGGCAGGGGTTCGGGGATGTGCCCCGTCGTTCGTGGCCTGTACCATCGCCGCTATCCGCTCGTTCATTGCAAGGCATCCTGCGCGCGTAATCTTAAAAGGTGTGAGATCGGCGCGGTCAAAGGAGCTCAGCACTAGCTGGCGGTGCGCTGCGAGCCAGCGCGAATCCTCGACAGAAGGATCGTATCGTTCTGGGAGGCCGTATGGCACGGTCTTGATCCAGCGTGAGTTGGGCAATGCCTTGAGCCGTCGTTCGAATTCGCGCTCGCCGGGGGATATGAAGCCACACACCGGTGTCCAACCATGTTTGGCGCGTTCTACATGGGCGACGATTTCATCTTCCAGCTCCGCCGCCGTTTTCTTCATCGTGAGCCGCACGAGGTAGAGGAAGGGCGAGGCTAGAATCGTGATGTCGCCCACGGCCGACCAGACAAGCGACGGATCTAGAGCAGGGTGGCGCAGATTAGCGCGGAACTTGAACATGTCGGGGTTGTCCAGCTTCCAGAAATAGCGTGCCGGGTTCATCCTGATGTAGCGGCGTACAGCGGCCAGCTGCCGCGAGTCGAAGGTGATGTCGACCCAGAAGTCGCGGGACCACATAATCAATGGGGCGCTACGACCGACGGGGGCTTGCCGCCCCCGAACCCCTGGCTGCGGCTCGTAGTAATGCCACCAATCCGCCGGTGGTGTCGGGAAGCAAAGGGGTTCGGGGATGTGCCCCGTCGGTCGTAGGAGGTTCGGCATCGCCCCCGTCGCTTGTAGAAACCAATGCGCGAACACAAGCGGATTGAACCTGAACTCACCCTCCGAGTTCACAATCAGCAGCAGATGCACATGGTCTGGCATGATCACGAAATCGGAGGCTGTGAAATGGGGTTCGATTTCGTGGAGCCTGCGCCAAAGCGCTACGATTTGCTCGCCGGCGGGTAGCAGGAGCGGCCGCTTGGCACTGCGCTCAAGCCGCGAAAGGATGGGGCGTCGCCCCTCCACAGCGAATGTGAAGAAGAAAAAACGACGGCCAGTATGTATGAGCGGGAATTGCATGCCGCCAATTGTACCACAATGCCATATTATATTAGGGGTCCAGCTCAGCTTTTTCATCGTTTTTGTTTGCGAACCGCCGAAAATGTTGGTAGAATCATGTATACTCGTTCTGGAGTTTTTTTGTGATGAAAACCAGCATTCGACACTTCCTCCTTGCATCAGTTCTCATCTTGCCTGTCTCCCCCGCCCTCGCGGACGGGGCAGTCAAATTCGCGGATTGCGTCCGTGACGACGGTCTCGACGTCTGGGCGGCGCAGGACAGCGCCTTCTGCCGCAATGTCATGGCGGAGGTCTTCAAGAGTGCCGGAATCGAGGCGACGCGGATTCCGTTCGGCGCGGACGGCATGTGCGACCCGGAAGCCGAGGTCATCTGCTCGGCCTTCCGCACCCCGTCGCTCCTGGAGAAGTACAACTTCCCGACGCAGCCTCTCGGCCGCATGCACTTCGCCCTTTACACGACGGCGGACCGCAAGATGGCGATGATGTCGTCGAGGATCACCGACTGGCCCAAGCTCCGCGTCGGCTACTCGCCCGTCTCGCAGGGGGCGAACCGCGACCGCGAGGACTACTTCGACCGTGCGGATCTCTCCCCGACATACATCGAGTACAAGACGAGCGCGGAGGCGGTCGCGGCGCTCCGCGCGAACGAGGTCGACGCGCTCTTCCTCTACACCCCCCTGGGCATGCGTCCGGAGGGACTCGTCGAAATCGTCCCGATCGGCGAGCGGAACGTCTTCTTTGCCGTCCGGAAGGACCGGCCGGAACTCATGAAGGCCCTTTCGTCCGCCTATCGCGACTTCTACATAGACCACATCGACAAGATTGACAAATGGCGCGACGAGCTGCTCGGCATTCCCACGCCCGCCCACCGCGTCCGCCTCGCCGCCTACAGCCGCGGCAGCTTCTTCAGCGTCTCGCCCGACGGGGAGCGCTCCGGCGCCCTTGAGACCTGGCTGAAAGCCCTTTGCGGCCACACGCGCTGGTCGATCGACTACGTCTACGGCAACTACGACGAAAGCGTCGAGGACGTCGCCACCGGCCGCCTCGACCTTCTGGGCGGCATCGGCTTCACGGCCTCGCGCCGCCAGCGCTTCCTCTACCCCCACACGCCGATCGGCATGCTGCGCGTCTACCTCTGGGCCCACAACGACAGCCCCTACGTCGAAGGGGACCCCTCCACCTGGCATGGCATGAAGGTGGGACTCCTCGGCGGAACGGTCAGCAGCGAACGCGCGAAGCGGCAGTTCAGCGGCGATCCCAACATCAAGTGCGTCGAGTTCCACTCCGACAAGCAACTGCTCGCGGCCTACGAAAGCGGCGAGATCGACGCCATCGTCGACGTCGAAATGCCCGACCTCGCGGACAGCCGGGCGCTCCACCTTTTCGCGTCGCACCCGATGTACATCTGCGCCGCGCCCGACAGACAAGAGGTGTTCGAGGACCTTGAGACGGCCCTGGAGGAAATCTGCGACGACCTCCCCCGCTATATGCGCATGATGAGCGAGCAGCACTACGGGGTGCGCAGCGAATTGTCCGTTCTGTCGCTTTCCGAGGCGAAGTGGCTCGCTGAACGGGCCAAGGATCCGACCCCCATCATGATTGACTTCTCGCCATGGCCCTTCACGATCATCGACCGCGACACCCGCAAGCCCACCGGCGTCGTCAAGCTCTTCCTTGACGAACTGAACCACAAGACGGGGCTTCACTTCGTGCCGCAGGCGCAGACCGGCATCCAGACTGCCGAGGCGAAGTTCCTGCGCGGGGAGACGCAGCTTTGGATTCCCTTCCCGGAACACGCCGGCCAGGCCGTCTACGGGGCCGTATCCATTTTCTCCATGCCGGTTCCGCAAAGCTACCTCAAGCTCATCGGCGTCCACGACGCCAACACGGAGTTCGAGCTCTTCGCCAGCAGGGACCTTCCTGAGGAGCTTGTCTCCATCCTGAGAAAGGTCCTCTCCAGCATCGCGACAACGCATCTCCAGGACATGTTCGTGGAGGCCACGGCGGAGCGCCAGATGGTCCACCGCGTCTTTGGCCGGACGCGCGAACAGCTGTCGCGTCTCATTCTCTTGATCGTCGTGGTGGTCCTTGCCTTGATTCTGGTCTTCGCCGGCGTCATGCTGCTCCTCCTCCGCCACGAAGCCCGTCGCGCGAACGAGGCCGCCGAACTCGCCGAGCAGCACGCCGCCGCCAAGACGCGCTTTCTCGCCATGATGTCCCATGAACTGCGCACCCCGCTCAACGCCGTCATAGGCTTTGCGGAATTCCTCGCGAAAGCGCAGCATGACGAAAGGCGCCGCCGCGAATACATCAGCGGCATCATTCTCAGCGCCAACGCCCTCCTTGAACTCATCAACGACATCCTGGACCTCTCGAAACTCGACGCAGGCGCCATGGACATGCGCAGCGGCTCGTGCGACGTGAACCGGATACTCCGCGAAATCCCCGCCATCTTCGGCTACCGCGTCCGCCGGCACGGCGTAAAGCTCGTCATCCAGACCCCGCCGGAGCCGATTCCGGTCCTACGCCTTTCCCAGCAGGGACTCCGGCAGGTTCTCATCAACCTCATCGGGAACTCCGCGAAGTTCACCGAAGTGGGGCAGATCACCGTCAAGGTCGACTGGGTCGAGGAGAAAGGGACCCTCGTCATTGACATCACAGACACGGGCTGCGGCATTTCCCAGCAAAAACTGGAACGGCTCTTCGACCCCTTTGTCCAGGACATCGCCACCCGCATGTACGAGAACGCCGGCGAGATGAAGGGCACGGGCCTCGGCCTCCCGATCGTCAAGCGCATGATTGACGCCGGGCAGGGCGTCATCGACGTCAAGAGCAAGCTGGGCGAGGGGACGACTTTCCACATCGAGATTCCGGGACTCACCATGGTCCCCGGCGAAAAGCCTTCCACCCCCGACGACGACCACGTGATGCAGATCATGCCGAACCGCGTCCTCGTCGTGGACGACATGGTCGTGAACCGCAAGGTCCTCGGCATCCACCTCGGCAATCTCGGCGTCAAGGACGTCCGCTACGGCGAGAACGGCCAGCAGGCGCTGGAGGTGATGGAGGACTGGATTCCTGATCTCGTCCTCACCGACATGTGGATGCCGGTCATGGACGGCTCGCAGCTCGCGGAGGCGATGAACCACGACCGCCGCCTCGCCGAAATCCCGATTGTCGCGATCACGGCCGACGTCGACGTCGGCTCGACCTACGACATGAAGCTTTTCAAGAAAGTCCTCTCGAAGCCCGTCAACAACGACAAGCTCCACGCGCTCTTCGGCGAACTCTAGATCTTTCGACACGCATGGACAATGACGAGACATGGGAGGATGAAACCCAGGTGGACGACGTGGACGAGGCCGATGACAATGGTTCTCGTTCGCCGGCCAGCTACATGGCCGACCATCCCAGGCGCCTTGACACATTGTTCGCGCTCGGCACCGGCCTTTTCGTGTCGCTCCTCCACGTCCTTTGGCGCTTCCCGTGCGCACATCCGGATCTATGGCCCGATATCGCGATCGCATCGGGGCTGCGCCCTCCCGTTGGCATGTGTCCTGGAATTTGGCGCGCAATCGCCAATGCGTTCTTTCGCCGATTGCCGTTTGACGATGCCGTTTTTGCGCTTCGAGTCGCCGGTGTGGCCGCCGCAGGACTGGTTGCCTTGTTCGCCTATCTTCTCATCCGCGAGACACTGGCCGCTTCAGTGCGCCAATTTAGCCGTACCATCGCCTGGCGCAACGTCATAGCCCCCCTTGTTTCCTTCGTGGGAGCGGTAATCCTGTCGTGCGGCGATCCAATCTGGGTGGCGGGGCAATCGCTGTCCCCGGCCGGGGTCTTTATTCTGGAACTGGTAATCGCTTCTTTTATTCTCGCCCGCTACGCGCGGATTGGAGGTATGTGGCGGCTGAATCTGTCGATGCTTCTCTTTGGATTCATCTCCGGCGAATATGTCACGGGCATCCTTCTGACGTTCGGCGCCGTCATCGCCTTGCGCCAGTTGCTGGTCCTTGTTCGCAAGTCGCATGTGTACGAGGACGAGGAGGTCGCATCGGGAACGCCTGTCGCACTTCCTGCCGCAATGTGGTTTTCCGGGGTGGTTTGCGCGGCCATACTGTCGATTCGCTCCTTTGTGGCCACTGGCGGACTTGATGTCTGGGATTGGTCAACCCCCTCCCTTCCGGCGCGTTATGCGCTATCCTACGTCTTTTCAGTCGTTGCGTCAGCAAACATGTTTGGCTGGATTGGTTTTGCGGCTATAGCCGCCGCGCCTCTCGTTCTCTCCGCGAGTCATGTTTCGGCCGCGCTTGACGAAGATCACCCAATAGAGGAGGCGGGCCTTGGAATCCTCGGCGTCACCTTTGTCTTCGCGATATCGCAGCTTTCCATGATTTCACACGCCTGGTATTGGCGCTGGTCCGACCAAGTCGCTGTACATTCGCGGGAACTGCTTGTTCTTTCCGTTTTTTTCTCGGCTTGCACGGCCGCGCTGTCGCTTGCCGCATTCGGTTTCAACTTCTGGTGCCGCGCCTCTGCGGCCGCGACGCCGCGGAAGAAGAGAGACCCTTTCTTCGCCCTGGCGGTGGCGGTCATTATGATTATCACGATTCCAGGCCGGTACGGCGCAATCCGGCGTGACGCCATGCGAATCGTCCGAGACTATGTCCGCGAGGTCGCACGAGAAAGCGGCGCTGTGAAATGGATATTCACAGACGGCGCCCTTGACGAAGGAATAGAGCTTGCCTCGTTTCGCGCCGGACGGCCTGTCAGCGCGCTTCCAATGGTTGCTGGGACGGGACCGCGCGAAAGCTACATCCGTTTGCGTGGCGCAGTCGGCGAGGAGGAGAGAATCGCGCTCAAGGACGGCGCCTCGTCGACGCTCAAGGCGTGGAAGCGGGACTTCCCGCAAAACCTCACCAATTCAGCCGTCCAAATCGGATTCGAATTATGGAGACAGACCAAGGAGCCTCTGCCGCCATGCTCAGGTCTGCTCGCGCGTCCGGCCGGATTCCCGCCCGGCGAAGCCGAGCGCGGCGTCAAAGTCGCCAGGGACCTTTCCGAACGCATTCTCGACCTATGCGAAGCGGACGTCTTCGGCCGGACGGCCGATCCTGTCGTGGAAGAGAGCCTTGTACGTGTCATGTGGCGTCTGGCGCGCATGGCCAAGACGCGCGCTGTCGCGGCAGACTTGGCGGGCGACACCGCGACGGCGCTGCGCGAGACCGATTTCGCGGAGGAACTTGACAAGAGGAACCCGTCACTGCGCAGTCTGAACGCGCGCATCGGCAAGGCCGGCATACGCGCCCTTCGCACGATGTCGCCGCGCGAACACCTGCGCCAGGCTTTGCAACGGGCCGACTTCACGGCGGCGAAGCCATACGCCGAAGCTGTTCTGGCCACAGACCCCGGCAACGCCGACGCCAACTTCGCCATAGGCATGTTCTACTTTGTCGACGAACTGTACTCAAAAGCCGAGGTCTACCTTGAGCGCTGCACGAAGCGGCGGCCCGACGAACCGACCTTCTTCAACAACCTTGCCATCGCGCAGATGATGACGCGCAAGTTCGACCTGGCGGAAAAGAACGCCAGACGCGCGCTCGAACTCCTGCCCGACTCCCCGGAGGTAAAGGACACCGTCCGTGAAGTCGAAAAGGCTCGGCAAGGGATGCGGTGAGCTTGGTGGGGTGTCTGGGTCGTTCAACCACCCGAACCAGCTGCCCTCCGGCGCCACTCACGCATGGACATGCCGGTGCGGCGCTTGAAGAAGCGCGTGAAGTAGGGGGCCGACTCGAAGCCGACAAGCCCCGGGATCTCGCCTAGCGGGACGCGCGATTCCACAAGCAGTTGCTTCGCCTTTTCAAGCTTCGCCTCGGCGATGTCGTCGCGGACAGTCGCGCCGTAGACCGCCTTGTAGCTCTTCTGGAGCATCCGCGTCGAACAGCAGAGCTTCTTCGCGACCGCGGCCACGGACAGCGGCTCCCCGGCGTGCGTTCTGATGTAGTCCCGCGCCCTGACCGCCCTGCTTAGGCTTCCGTGCGCATCGGTCGTCGACATCCTCTCCACGACACGCCGCACCCCGAACGTCTCCACGGCACCTCCTGCCGCGCCCTCGCATTGTGCATTATGCATTCTGCATTCTGCATTGTTGATCATGGCGAGCAACGCCTCGGCCGCGCGGTACCCGGCTCCTTCGAAGTCGGGTTCTATCGAGGTGAGCGTAGGCAAGGTGCTTTCGCAAATCCACTCCTCGTTGTCGGCGCTGACGATTTGGATTTGTTCGGGAACGGCTATGCCCTCGGCGCGGCAGATGTTGAGGACGCGCATGGCGCGCTGGTCGTACGCGACGAAGAGTCCGCATGGCTTGGGCAGGGCCCGCAGCCAGGCTGCGAGCGCGGCCAACTCGGCCACGGCCCCGGCCTTTTTCGGCGGCGACTTGTAAACGTCCGCCTGGAATCCGAGGGCGTCGAGAGTCTTGAGGAACGCCTCGCGCCGCGCGGCGTTCCATCCGGCCCGTCTGGCGTCCAGCCGCGCACCGACATAGCCGAAAGCCCTGAGCCCGTGGCGAACGAGCAGCGACGCGGCGGCGCTGGCGATGGCCGCGTCATCGCACAAGAGTGAGATCGAACGGCTCTTCAGGGCCGTCATGTCGCATGGAGAGCAGACGAACGCGAAACGGCGGATTCCCTTGGTCTTGGCGAGTTCCCTAATATGCCGCTGGTAGGTGCCGACGCAAGTGATCACGCCATCGACCTCGGAGTCGAACCCGTACTCGTAGTCATCGTCACCGGGATGTGCTCCGTGGATGTGGAGCGCCACCTCCGGATGTTCGGCGAGGAACCGAATGGCCCCTGAGACGATGGGCTTCGTGGAGGAATATGAGAAGTCCCCGAGGAAGAGAATACGGCGGGGCGTGGATGAGGCTGCCATGGGAGTGGGTTTTACCATGGGATAATCATAGCAGGTTTTCCGTTAGTTCGCAAATTAGGCATATTTTTATTCGCGAATAATGCTAACATCTCTTCGCGCGAAATGATAGAATAACAATGGATTTAAGGCGTGGCAATATGCGGCGCAAACGATGGATGATGCGTATCGTCGCATGGCCCCGCAAACTTGGAGGAAGTCAAATGAGGCAATCAATACTGTTTGCAACGGCGACTGCCCTGGCGGCAACGCTGGTGGCTGGACAATACGACCGGCTTCTGGACGCGATATACATTCCAGACAACGTCTACTTCGACACGGGCTATGTCGTCAAGGACCACCCGCGTGTCATCGCCAGCATAAGCGTCGCGGAGCTGAATTACGACTTCGACCTTTTCGGGGTCAAGCACCGCAGCGAGGGCTGTTGGATTCTCAACGTCGACGGCACCACGACTGGCGGTTACCATCCAAGCTTCTACTATCGCCACGGCACGGCGTCGAACAACGGCGGGGTCGGCGAATACTCGGCCCGCCAGCGCCTCGACATCGACTGCGGCAAAACGCTTGTCGTGAACGGAGAGGAGCTCCAGTCCGTCAACGACTATGATTTCTCGTCCAACGAGACGACGATGACGATTCCCGGAACCGAGGATGCCCATCGGTTCACGCTCATGGCGTTCCAGCTATGGGACGGCGGAGTCCTCGTGCGCGACTTCCTGCCGGCCGAGAAGAACGGCGTCTGCGGGCTCTACGACCGCGCGAACGACCAGTTCTACGCGCCGGCATCCGGCACGGTGGAGCCAGCGTATGACCAGCGCGTGGACGCCATCCACATCCAGGAAGGTGCCTACTTTGAAACAGAATGTGTCATAAAGGACAATCCGCGCGTCATCGCCGACGTGAGCCCAGACACGACGGGGGATTTCGACGTGTTCGGGGTCAAGCCCCGCGGCGAAGGCTGCTGGATCCTTAACGTTGATGGGGCCGGCACATCTAGCCTGAACTGCTACTATCGCTACGGCACGGCGGCGCATGGCACTCCGGTCGGCAATTTCTCCGCCTATCAGCGGCTTCTGATCGACTGCGGCAAGACGCTCGTCGTCAACGGGACCGAGCTTCAGACATTTGACGACTACGACTTCTCCGGCAACGAATACCAGATGAGGGTTCCCGGCAACGAACGCCTCAACGCGTGTACGCTCAGGTCGTTCAAGATCGAGGACGGCGGGCGGCTCGTGCGCGACTTCGTCCCGGCGGTCAAGAATGGCGAATGCGGGCTCTTCGACCGCATCGCCGGACAGTTCTACTCGAACGTCGGCTCCGGCACGGTGACGGCGGAGGCGTACGACCGTCTCCTGGATGCGATACACATTCCGAGCGGCACCTATTTCAACACGGGCTGTGTTGTCACGGACAATCCACGCGTCATTGCCGACGTAAGCCCCGACACAGCCTACGATTTCGACCTTTTCGGCGTCAAGAACCGCAGCGAAGGGTGCTGGATTCTCAATCTCGATTATTCCGAAGGTCTCGGCCCCCGCTTCTACTACCGTCATGGCACTGCCGCGAACAACGGTGCGGTCGGCAGTTTCGCCGCCGGGCAGCGCATGACCATCGAATGCAGCCAATCGCTTGTCGTCAATGGCGAGACCGTTCAGACGGTCAACGCCTACGACTTTTCCGACAATGACACGGCAATGACGGTTCCTGGAACAGAAGACCCCGGAGCGTGTACGCTTTGGTCTTTTAAGATCGAGAACGGCGGCGAGTATGTGCGTATCTTCCTTCCCGCCGAGAAGAACGGCGTCTGCGGTCTTTACGACCGCGTCAACCATCAGTTCTATGCACCGGTTTCAGGGACTGCCACGTCCGTTGCGACGGCCGCGCCGACAGGACTGGCGGTCAAGCGCGGCGAATTCCCGAATCCGGTCGCCGTCCTCAGCTGGCGCCCCGCCTTTGGCTCGTCGGGAACGTCGATCCTGCGGGCGCCCGGCGCGAACGGACCGTGGACGGAGGTTGCGCAGGTCGGTGAATACACCGACACCTACGTGGATGCGTCCGCCCCTGTCGGCGTCATGTGCCACTATCGCGTCGCCGCGAACTATTCGATAGGCGGCGATGACGTTTCGCTTACGAACGAGACCTCGGTCGCGTTCCGCCGCTGGCGGATTCTGGAGCGCGATGCGGGCGATGCCGCGCATCTTGGCGACCTGTGGCATCTCCGCCCCGGCGTGAACATCATCTACAACTGCGGAGAGCAAGCCCAGACTCCGGCTTACGAGAACAACAACACGTGGGAGGCCGTCACGAACAGCATCCTGCTCGCGTTCAACAACGTCCTCTACAAGAGCGCAGCCACTAGCGCGGGCCAGATAATGTCAAGCTCCGGGTACCCCTACAGCAGGGACTGGGTCGGTGTCGCCGACGCTTCGCCGGACACGTGCATAGGCGTCGATCTTGGCGAGACGGCTCACGTCGCCCACGCGCGCTTCTACGCAGTCACGACCGAGTCCGAGGGGACCTGGCGCGTTACAGGCCTGACGCTCTTCGGGTCGAACGACGCGGACTGGATTCAGGACGGCAGCCGCACGGCGCTGACCGAGCCGCTCGTTTGGAGCGGCTTCTGCGTCTGGCACGACAACGACAGCCTCGACACAGCCAACGCGTACCGCTATCTCTACTACACCAATCCCGGCTATCAATGGAGCGGCTACGTATCCGAAATCCAGCTCTACGGATGGCTTGAGTCCGATCTTGCGGAGGTCGCGCAGGCAGTGGAGGACATCGCGGTTTCGTATGGAAGCGGAATGACGCCGTCCGTGACGCTGACATGGACGCCTGTCGGCTACGGCACGTACACCGTCGAGCGGAAGACGGACGACGGCGCGTGGGAGGTCATGGCCAGCAACCTTTCCGCCGCGACAACGTCCTGGACCGATTCGAGCGTCACGGTTGGCACCCTTTACACATATCACGTTACGACGATCAACGGCTCTGACGTGGCGTATTCGGCGGATTGCACGGCTCGCCCGTACCTTGTCGGGAACGGCACCGGTCTGCATGGCGAATGGTGGACCAACTACGTTGCCACGACGGGCGGCGAGGCGCTGGCGCTTGTAACGACGAATGCGATGATCGACATCGCGAACGCCTCGGTTGGCGGCGAGGCGGAGAATCTTTTCGTCCGCTGGTCGGGCAAGCTGATTGCGCCGTTTGCCGGAGACTATGTGTTTGACGCGGATGGCGGCGTCTATCTTTGGATTGACGGCAATCCCGTTCTATACCATCGCGCATCGCGCGGCACGATAAACCTGACTGCGGGCGAGCACGATGTTACGGCGGCTTGGCAGCACGGGGACGGCATGGGTTCTTGCAGACTTTATTGGGGCGGAAGCGTGGAGCGCGCTGTGATTCCGGCTTCGCAGCTTGTACCCGTTGTTCCGAGGGCGTTGCCGGATGGGTGGACGAACGCTCGTTCGTTTGATGCCGATGCCGGTTCTCCGTTCTTGGGCAACGTAACTGTGAATGCAGACGGTTCGCTTGATTTCGCGCAGGGCGGACGAGGTATTTTCAGCGGCGCCAATGGCTACAATTTCCTGTGGCGGCCAATGAAGGGTAATTTCACTTTGACGGCCAAGATGCAATCTCTTCCTGTCGCCAGTCAGCGTTTTTGGCGCAGGGCCGGGCTGATGGTGCGCAGTTCGCTCGACACTTCCGCAATGATGAGCGTATATGGCGTGTATCTTGATGAAGACGGTCTTTTCCACGTCCACTCTAGACAGAAGACGGCGGCAGACCCGAACATAGTGAATCAGAGCGCTGTTGCAGGCGCGGAGATAGGTCCCTACGCTGCAACGCCCATATGGGTGCGTCTAGTCCGCGAGGGCAACAGGTTCACCTGCAAGTTCAAATCCTCTGGCTCAGGGGATTGGCTCAAGGCCTATGAATACGAGGATGTGAACGGCGAGTACGGCAAGACGGTCTATGTCGGGATTGCGACATGGGGCGACGGCTATGGTTCAGACACGTATGTGCCCTACTACCCTTGGCGCTTCTCGGATGTCCGCCTCAACAAGTTATCTGGTTTCCAGCTCATTGTAAAATAAGACGATGGGGCGTCAGTCATGAAGACCCAGACACTTGTCTTGGCGACAATGGCGGTTGTTGCGCTTCTGGGAGGGCCGCGCTCTGTCGCGGCCGCCGCGGGCGAGCCGCCCGCGCTCCAGTGGAAGTGCGGACCCAACGCCCGCATCGAAGGAAATCTGCTCATCGTCGACGTGCCGGTCGGCGAGGAGAAGACCGGCGGCCTCGCCACGGCGGACCTCGACATCACGGCATGGGACGGCAAGCCAATTGGCGCCTCCATCGTCGCGAGCGGCGAGCGCATCGCGAAGCCGCTCCACTGGTACACCGGGCTGAAGTTCCAGTTCGAATATGAAGACCCGCTCTCCGGCGAGTGGAGTTACCCGAACACGCCTGGACGCCTCGGCGCCTTCCCGAAGCAGACAATCCGCGTGGCCGACCTCGTCGCCGGGACGACTCGCGCCAAAGCCCGCATGATGATCGGCCTTCAGGAAACGAGCGGCCACGCCGTCTTCGACCTCTCCACCCTCCGCATCGGCGACCCCGTCCCCCTGTGGCCGATAACGAATCAATCGCATCGCTGCGCATACACTGCCTCTCAGCGGCATAAGCCGCTGAGAGGCGTGATGTCGCCGTCGCAAGCGATGACCATTGACGACTTTGACACACTCCAGTCCTGGGGTGCGACGCTGATCCGCTACCAGATGGGCCGCAACTGGAACGCGCAGAAGGTGACTCCGGACCTCGGCGAATACGACCGCTGGCTGGACACGAGGCTCGACCACTTCGACTCGTTCGTGCTGCCCGAGGCCGTGAAGCGCGGCATGAAGGTCGTCCTCGACATGCACGAGGTGCCGGGGATGAAGAACGAGTTCAACGAGTGGAACATGCTGCACGACCCGGCTGTCGCGAAGCACTTCGTCGAGACGTGGCGCCGCATCGCGCACCGCTTCAAGGGTCGCGCGGGAATCTACGGCTACGACCTTTGGAACGAGCCGATGCAGACCGGCGGGACCGCGCCGGGGTGCGATTTCTGGACGCTCCAGAAGCGCGCCGCCGAGGCGATTCGTGAAATCGACCCTGAGGTTCCCATTATCGTCGAATGCAACGGACAGGACTCGCCGTGGGCCTACGGATGCTTCTCGCCGCTGGACCTGACGAACATCATCTACCAGGTCCACATGTACCTGCCGCTCGCCTACACGCACCAGGGCGTGATGTGGAAGCAGGGCGATTCGTACCGCCCCTATCCCGACGAGTCGAAGGGCTGGAACAAGGACTATCTTCGCGCCGGGTTGCGGCCGGTGCGCGAGTTCCAGCTGCGACACGGCGCGAAAATCTACTGCGGCGAGTTCTCAGCCGTCGCATGGGCTCCCGGCGCCGACCAGTATCTCCGCGACTGCATCGACATCTTCGAGGAGTATGGCTGGGACTGGAGCTACCACGCCTTCCGCGAATGGGAGGGCTGGAGCGTCGAGCACGAAGGCCCCAACTGGCGCGGTCTCGTTCCCGCGGTCGACAGCGCGCGCAAACGCGCGCTTATCGACGGCTTACGCCGGCGGTAGTTCTTAGTTCCTAGTTCTCAGTTCTTAGTTCCTAGTTCTTAGTTCCTAGTTCCTAGTTCCTAGTTCCTAGTTCCTAGTTTCTGGTTTCGTGTTTCTGGATTCGAGTTCGTTGGATGTGAAAACGATGTCTCCTTGCAAACCTGTCGGTCTCGTCACCGAGTTCCTCAAGAATCCGCTGGGTCTTGAAACGACGGAGCCACGCCTTTCGTGGCGGATTGAAGACACGCGCAAAGGCGCCTGTCAGACGGCGTACCGCATCGTCGCGGCGTCATCCGCAGACAAGCTGGCCGCCGAAGAGTACGACCTCTGGGACACGGGACGCGTAGAAAGCGACAATACGCTCGACATCGTCTTTCTTCGCGGGCAGGATGCCCGCGTCCCCAGGGATGCCCGCGCTCCCCGGCAGCTCCGTTCGCGCGATTGCGTCTTCTGGCGGGTGATGGTCTGGGACAAGGACGGCAGGCCGTCGTCCTGGAGCGAAACGGCGCATTTCGAGATTGGCCCGTTCGCGCCGGGCGACCTTTCGGCGGCATGGATCGGCTCCGCGCGTCCGCGCACCAGGGCCGGGCTGCCGGTGCCGATGTTCCGCAAGTCGTTCCTGCTGCCCGCCGCGCCGGTCCGCGCGCGGCTCTACGCCTCCGCCTTCGGCGATCTTGCGATATCCGTCAACGGCCGTCCTGCGGGCGACGACCTCTTCGTGCCGGGCTGGACCGACTACCGCAGGCGCGTCCCGCTCGTCGCGTGGGACGTGACGTCGCTCCTGCGCGCCGGTGAAAACGTTCTCGGCGCGATGCTCGCGGACGGCTGGTTCGCCGGGACGTTGGTCTGGCCCGACCACCGCTGCCACTACGGGGAACGCACCGCCTTCCTGGCACAGCTGGAAGTGGAGTTCGCCGACGGGACGAGGCAAGTCGTCGTCTCGGACGACTCCTGGCGTTACACCGAACGCGGCCCCGTCCGCGATGCCGATCACTACAACGGCGAAACCTACGACGCGCGTCTGGAGCAACCCGGCTGGGACGCCCCCGGCTTCACTGCGGGCGGATGGCGGAAGGCCGTCGTAGTCGTGGCCCCGGAGCGTCCAACTGCCACCCTCTGCGGCCGCATCGCCGGACCCGTCCGGCGGCAGGAGCTCCTTCTCGCCCTGCGCCGCACCGAGCCGGCGCCGGGGCGCTATGTCTTCGACTTCGGCCAGAACATGGTCGGCGTGCCGCGGCTCGTCCTGCGCGGCCGCCCCGGTGCGGCAATCACGATCCGCTACGCCGAGATGCTCAACCCGGACGGCACGCTCTACACCGCAAACTACCGCTCCGCCAAATCGACGGACACCTACATTTGCGGACGCGCCGTGGGCGCGTCCCTACCGGTAGGGACATTTCCACGAAATGTCCGCTCCGTGAAATGTCCGCCCGAAACCTACGAGCCGCGCTTCACCTTCCACGGCTTCCGGTACGTCGAGCTTTCCGGCGACTTCGCGTCTCCGCCGGAATGCGCGGACGTGTCCGGCGTCGTGATCCACTCCGACATGCCGCAGACGGGGCGCTTCGAATGCTCCGACCCGCTCGCGAACCGCCTGTGGTCCAACCTCAACTGGGGGCAGCGCGGCAACTACTTCGAGGTGCCGACCGACTGCCCGCAGCGCGACGAGCGCCTCGGTTGGACCGGCGACGCGCAGGTCTTCGTGCGCACCGCCGCGTTCAACCGCGACATCGCCGCGTTCATGGAGAAGTGGATGCGCGACATCGCCGACGGGCAGCACGCCGACGGCGCCTTCACCGACATCGCGCCCGACGTCTTCCCGCAGGCCAACGCGGGACACTGCGGCTACGCCGACGCCGGCGTAATCGTCCCGTGGACGATGTACCTCTTCTACGGCGACGCCGCCCTCCTGCGCGCGCACTACGGCTCGATGGCGCGCTGGCTCGACTGGTGGCAGAGTGTCTGCACTCCCGATGGCGT
>JAEEGI010012468.1_pt1 | contig 18187 bp, 19 predicted proteins | sample 8958751 | NCBI WGS metagenome assembly JAEEGI01 (sample SAMN16246545, study PRJNA631951) | gut metagenome | biome: gut microbiome; feature: rumen; material: KS-attached | host: Bos | place: Iran: Karaj | collected 2018-10 | reverse complement strand
GTCGGTCCAGAACTGCTTGACGGTGTTGGCCACGATGGCGCCCCGCCAGATGACGGGCTCCGTCTCTTCATCCAGGAAGAGGTTCACGGACATGACGCCCACGCCCTTCGCGGACTCTGTGGGAAGGATGCCGTAGGAATTGGCCTGGGCGCGGGAATGGATGCCGAAGCCCAGGGGAATGGAGGGTCCGGTCATATCCGCATCCAGGATGCCGGTCTTGAAGCCTTTGCGGTTCATCATGACGGCGGAGAGGGAGGTGATGAGGCTCTTGCCCACGCCGCCCTTGCCGCTGACCACGCCGATGACACGCTTTACATGGCTCATGGGATGAGCCTGCGCCCGCAGATCCTGCTGGGAGCAGGACCCGGAGCAGCCCTCGCAGGAGCCGCTGCAGCCCTCGCAGGAGCCGTCGCACCCGCCCTCGGCGGTCTCGCCGTTCCAGTCGCCCTGGCTGCCGTCGTCCTCTTCGACGATCTCGTAACCCATTTCTTCCTTTTTATCCATCAGATCATGCCTTCCACGCAGGCTGCCACGTCGCCCACGGTTTTCAGATCGGCGATCTTGGAATCGTCGATGGTGATGCCGTATTCCTCTTCCAGGGCCATCATCATCTCCACCACATCCAGGGAATCGGCCCCCAGATCGGCCACGATGTCCGTATCCTCGCTGATGGCGTCGGTGTCGATGCCGAACTGCTCGGCGATGATCTCTTTCAGCTTGTCGATAACCATAATTCAGCCCTCCTGTTCAGCGCTTATTCCTGCTCGGGGCGGCCGCCCTTGCGCTCCGTGCGGCGGGGACGCCCGTAGGCGACCACGACGCGGCGGTTGGGCTCGCTGCCGGTGGAATAGGTGCTGACTTCTTCATAATCCTGCAGCGCAGTATGGATGACGTGGCGCTCATAGGAATTCATGGGCTCCAGCGTCATGTTTTTGCGGTATTTCACGACCTTGGCCGCGACCTTGTAGGCCAGGCTCTTGAGGGATTCCTCCCGCTTGGCCCGGTATTCCTCCGCATCCACGCTGATGTGGATGCGCTTGCCCTGGCCCCGGTTGATGACATAGCCGGTCAGGTGCTGGATGGCGTCCAGCGTTTCCCCCCGGCGGCCGATGAGCATGCCCAGCTTTTCCCCGGTCAGGTTCACGCTGAGGCACTCCTCGCCCTTCTCATCCACGCCGGATTCCACCACGGGCACGGCGTCCGAGCCGAGGCGCTCCAGCAGCCCCTTCAGGAAAATCTCCGCCTTTTCCGCGTTGGATTCCAGGTATTCATAGGACACGCGCACCCGGGCAGGCACGGCGCCAAAGCCGAGAAAGCCGGATTTCGACCGTTCGAGGATCTCCACGGAGACCTCGTCCCGGCCCTTGCCCAATTCCCGCAGGGCGGCGGCGATGGCCTCCTCCTCGTTCTTTCCCGTAGTTTCAATCGCTTTCAGCATGTTTATTCTCCATTATCCTCGCTGATGTCTTTGATCTCGCCCTCGGTGATGGAATTTTCCCCATAGGGGATCTCCGCCGGTTCTTCCGGCGCGGGATCTGCCGCGGCTCCGCCCGGCCCGAAACGGTCCGGCACATAGGCGCGGCCCCGGGCATAGGGGCGGTCTCCCACGCGGGAGGGTTCGTCCTCCCCGCCCTCCTTCTTGGGCCGATTGGCGTTTTCCCATTTGTTGGCTTCTTCCAGGGTCTTCTGCTTCTCGCCCTTCTGCACCTTGCGCTTGGAGGTGTTGGGGTTCGCCATGGTGGCGCCTTCTTCCCGCAGGCGCTTGGTCTCCTCCCGCTTGCGCTCGATCTCGTCGGCCTTGGCCTTGAGGCGGGCGTTGCGGTCCGCGTCTTCCGCGTCCAGCTGCTTGTTGAAGACCTTGGTCAGGACATAGTCCTGAATGATCTGGAAGACGGAGGTGGCGATCCAGTAAACGCCCAGTGCGCCGGGCATGACGAAGCCGATCCACAGGGACATGAGGGGCATCATCAGCAGCATGGTGCGGCTGGTGCTGGCGGTCTGGGCATCCTGCGCGCTGCCGGCCGTGCTGATCTTGCTCTGGGCAAAGCTCAGCAGGGCCGCGACCACCGGGATCAGGAACAGGCCCCACTGGGACCAGAGGCTCCCGTTTTCCGCGCTGAACTGCCAGAAGCGGAAGTTGGGCTGCTGGCTCAGGTCCAGGCCCAGGAAGCCGTAGTCCAGCTGCCGCAGCTTTTCGCTGATGCCTGCGAACTTTTCAAAGTTTTGGGTGATGAACTGGGATTCATAGATCTGCGCATAGGCCGCGGCACGGGCGCCCCCCGCAGCCTCAAAGCCCAGGGAGGTAAGCAGCGGCTGGATGGTCCCTTCATAGATATCCTTCGGGACCCCCATCATGATGGTGATGGGAAAACGGATGGCGCGGTAGAGGGCCAGCAGGATGGGGAAGGGCAGGAGGCTCCAGAGGCAGCCGCCCATGGGGTTGATGCCTTCTTCCTTATAGAGCTTGGCGACCTCCTCCTGGTATTTCTGCTTGTTGCCCTCATAGCGGGCTTCCAATTCCTTGAGATAAGGGGTAAAGCGCGTCTGGCGCATCATGCTCTTTTTGCTCTTGGCGGAGAAATACAGCAGCACCACCTTCACCACCAGGGCAAAGAGGAAAACGGCGACGCCGTAGTTCTTCGTGAACTCATAGAGCCACATGAGCAGCCAGCCAAAGGGTTTTGCGATGAAATCCAATGCCTGCGCTCCTTTCGTTGGTATCCGAAAATAGACAAAGGGTGCCCCTTCAGGGCACAGGATCATAGCCACCCTTATGGAAGGGGTGGCAGCGAAGGAGCCGCCTGAACGCCAGCCAGGAGCCCTTGGCCGCGCCGTACTTCTCGATGGCCTGCACGGCATATTCCGAACAGGTGGGGATGAAGCGGCAGCAGGGGGGGCGGGCCGGTGACAGGTACTTTCGATAGAAGCGGATGAGCTTCAGAAGAAATGCGCTCATGGCGTTTTGAGGCCGAGCCTCGCGGCGGCCCGAAGAAGATCGGCTTCCAGTTCGCGGTAAGACGCTTCGGCCGCCCTGGTCCTGGCGACAGCCACGATATCCCATCCCCGGCGGAAGCTCCCCTCATGGAGGCGGTAGGCTTCCCGCAGGCGGCGGCGGACCAGATTGCGCCGGACCGCTTTGCCTACCTTGGTCCCCACGGTGAGGCCCAGGCGGTTTTCACCCGCGCCGTTTCGCCGCACATAGAGGACCACGGTCGGCGTCGCCGCGCTCTTGCCCTTGGAATACATCCTGCGGAAGGAGCGGCTGCCCTTCAGGGATACCGTGTACTTCATGTTCGCCTCGGTTCAGCGGTGATCAGAGGGTGAGCTCTTTGCGGCCCTTTGCGCGGCGGCGGGCCAGCACCTTGCGCCCGTTGCGGGTGGACATTCTCTTGCGGAAGCCGTGCACCTTGCTGCGCTGACGCTTCTTCGGCTGATAGGTTCTGACAGTGGACATCGTGACACCTCCTATAATTATTCCGCGGACACAGCCGGTGCCCGCTATACTCGACGGCGGCGCGGTGATCGCAGCCGCCGCAGTAATCACGTCCTTATTCGCCGGGATACGCGGCGAATAACTCCGCACTTCCATGTGCAGCCTTGGTATTCTATCCAATCTTCCGCCCCCTGTCAATCCCTTTTTCCAAGGAAAAGGCGGCTTTGTGCCGGAAGGGGGCTTTCCGGGGCGGCGCTCCCGCTGAAAAAGCTTGCAAATTCTGCCGGGAAACCATATAATATAAGCTCAAGCAAAATCCGTTCCGGGAAAGGAGGGACCGCCGTGGCCAGCCTGGAGACCGCCCTTTCCGCCCTGCTGGCGGAGAAGAAATACGCCACCGCCAGGGACATTCTCATCACCATGAACGGCGCCGACATCGAATCGGTATTCGAGGAGCTGCCGGAGGAATCGCTGCCGCTGCTGTTCCGCCTGCTGCCCAAGGAGCTGGCCGCGGAGGTCTTCGTGGAGATGGACCCGGAGGAGCAGGAGCTGCTCATCAAGGGCTTCAGCGACTCTGAGCTGAAGGAGGTCGTGGACGAGCTCTACGCCGACGACGCCGCCGACCTGGTGGAGGAAATGCCCGCCAACGTGGTCAAGCGCATCCTGAAAACCGCCGACCCGGATTTGCGGAAAACCATCAACGAGCTGTTGAAATACCCGGAGGACAGCGCGGGCAGCATCATGACCACGGAGATGGTGACCCTGCGTCCTGCCATGACCGTGGCGGAGGCCATCAAACGCATCCGCCGCACCGGCTTCGACAAGGAGACGGTGTATAACTGCTACATTACCGACGATCAGCGCCGTCTGCTGGGCACCATCACCATCCGCACCCTGATCCTGGCGGAGGATGACGACCTGATCGCCGACCTGATGGAGGAAAACGTGATCTCCGTGGGCACCCTGGCCGACCAGGAGACCGCCGCGGAGATGCTGGCCCGCTATGACTTCACCGCCCTGCCCGTGGTGGACCAGGAAAACCGCCTGGTGGGCATCGTCACCGTCGACGACGCTATCGACGTTCTGACGGAGGAGGCCACGGAGGATATCGAACGAATGGCCGCCATCCTGCCCTCGGACAAGCCCTATCTCCGCACCGGTGTCCTCTCCATCTGGTCCAACCGCATCCCCTGGCTGCTGCTGCTCATGGTCTCCGCCACCTTCACCAGCATGATCCTCTCCTCCTTTGAAAACGCCCTGGCCGCCCAGAGCGCTCTGCTCCTGTTCATCCCCATGCTCATGGACACCGGGGGCAACTCCGGCTCCCAGGCCTCCGTCACCATCATCCGCGCCCTGAGCCTGGGGGACGTGGAGCCCCGGGACATCGGGGAGGTCGTCTGGAAGGAAGTGCGGGTGGCCCTCCTCTGCGGCGTCAGCCTGGGCCTGGTGTGCTTCGGCAAGGTCATGCTCATCGACCGGCTGCTGATGCACAATCCGGAGGTCACCGTGCCCGTGGCCCTGGTGGTGTGCCTCACCATGGCGGCCACCATCCTCTGCGCCAAGCTGGTGGGCTGCACTCTGCCCATCCTGGCAAAGCTGGCGAAGCTGGACCCGGCGGTCTGCGCCAGCCCCTTCATCACCACCATCGTGGACGCCCTGAGCCTGCTCATTTACTTTGCCGTAGCCTCGAGCCTGCTGCGGCTGGTATAGCGGCGTCTTTCCCGATGCAAGGGGGATGCAGCGACCTTGCGTCGCCGCACCCCCCAGACAGCAGACAAATCTATCAGCAGAGGTTCGACAAGCATGGGGAATCTGTGAAGGGGGCGGAGAGGCCCCCTTCACGTTATATCCCTGCAAAATCAGAATCCATTTCTGATTTTGCCCCAAGCTGTCGACTCTTTGTCGACAGCTTGGGGGATGCAGCGACCTTTCGTCGCCGCATCCCCCTTGGTTATTCATCGGATAAGATAAAGCTCGTCGCTCTCCGTTGGCTTCACAATGCTGTCCCTGTCGCCGTAGACCAGGAGCTTTTCGCCGCCGACGACCCTCTGCGTCACCTTATAGCGGGGTTTCGTGCCCGGATACCAGGGGATGAAGCACAGGGGCTTACCTGCCCGGAGGACCTTCACTTCCCCCCGCCAGACGCCGGGCGGCACGGCGACGACGCCGGGCTTCGAGAAGCGCACGGGCTCCATGCGGTCCGGGTCCTCCCCCAGCATGACCTCGATCTCCGCGTCGAAGCTGGTCCAGGGGTCCACCGCGTCAGCCCCGGAAAACCAGAGGTATTCGGAGGCCCGGCCGCCCGACAGGATTTCATCCCCCAGGACGCAGGGCTGATCGATGATGTTGATGCTGAACTGCCGGTCCAGTCCCGGCAGGTCTGCCGAGCCGCGGCAGGCGATGCGGGGGCTGCGCACCTTATCCCCCAGCCCGTGGGCATCCGGCTTCAGCTCCAGGATGCAGTCGGCGTATTTCGTCGTTTTGGCTGCGTTCTCCAGAAACGGCTTCAGATATGCCCGGACGTGTTCCTCCGTCTGGGTGAAGCAGGCCCCGCACCAGGTGCAGAGCTTGTCCGGGTCCTTGACGCAGGGGCGCACCCAGTTGTCCTTTTCATAGCGGATCTGCCCGGGATGCTCCTCGTCGGGATAGACCCGGCCCGTGGATTTGCCGGCATACCACATGATGGTGTTGATGCCCCGGTGGATCGTCTTGTAGTAAAGGGGGCAGTGCCAGGTGCCCGCGGGCACCTTGACCACGCTGGGCTTTGTGATGCGATAGGCTTCCATCTCAGTGGGAGAGTCTCCCAGGAGCATGACGACCTCGAAGGGAGAATGGAAGACGTCCGTCAGGTCCGGCCCCGTGAGGATGAAGAAGTTGTCCGCCCCGTCGTGGATATGGGGGATATCCATGTAGCCCTCTTTTGTGGCTACCAGGAACCCGGCGTTGAAGTCGTCGCCGGGGATGTCGCCCCCGAAGTAGTCCATGCGGGGGCTGGTGTAGCCTTCCCAGTTCTTTTTCGCGTCCGTGGCGATGAAGGGGTGGAACAGCGCGTCGAGTTTTGCCATCGTTTTACCTCCTGTTCTGATGATCGTCGAACTTTCGCAGCAAGGGCAGGGAAAAGCGCGCGCAGAAGCCGGTGAAAAGCCCCGTCAGGACCCCGCTCAACAGGAGGATGGGGGCATACCACCAGACCTGGGCCGTGCCCAGCACGACGCGGGCGACGGCCAGCTGCCCGAAATTATGGGCGCAGGCGGCCGCGGCGGAGAGGAACCAGACCTGCCGTTCCTTCACGGCCCCCCGCAGGGCGGCGGCAGCGGCGAAGCAGCAGAGGCTCCCCGCGCAGGAATAGAGGAAGCGCAGCATGCTCCCGGCAAACACCGCGCCCAGCACCGTCTTTACAAAAAGCACGGCTCCGGCGCTTTTCCGGTCGTAGGCAAAGAGGGCCACCAGCACCACGATGTTGCTCAGCCCCGGCTTCACCCCCGGAACGGGGATCAGGGCGGGCAGCCGCAGCTCGATCACAAACAGGATCAGGCTCAGGGCGCTGAGGAGCCCCAGCACGGTCAGCTTCCGCGTCTTCATCGCAGCACCGCATCCCTTTCATCCCCGACGCCCGTCACCGTCACGGTCACCCGGTTGGGCAGGCAGATCAGGGGCTTGGCGGGGCTGGAGGACCAGCCCATGTGCTCGCAGAGCTTATCCGGGCAGTCGGAATGCTTGACCCGCACCTTTCCCGGCGCGGCCAGCACCGTCACATGCTCCCCCACGCTTATTTCCCGTTCCTCCGTCAGGGCGCTCAGGTCCACCGTCTCCACCAGGACTCCGTCCAGCCATATCTCCGCCCGCAGCGCTCCCCGGGGCCGCAGCAGAAGAAAGCCCAGGGCGGCGAGGCAGACGAGGACCAGGATCAGCACCATCCAGCGCGTCTTCATTTCAGGTGATGACGAAACCGCCGTTGAGGCCGATGACCTGCCCGGTCATGAACTTAGCCCTGTCGGAGGCCAGATAGCACACCAGCTCCGCCACGTCCTCCGGCTCCCCCAGTCTTTCCAGGGGCGTTTCCAGCCGCAGGTTCTCCAGGTCTTCCTCGCTGAAATCCTTCAGCATGGGCGTGCGCACCACGCCGGGGGCCACGCAGTTGACCCGGATGCCGGAGGGGGCCAGCTCCTTGGCAAGGGCCTTGGTGAGGCCGCAAAGCCCGGATTTGGAAGCGCTGTAGGCCGCTTCGCAGGAAGCCCCCACCTGCCCCCACATGGAGGAGACGATGACGATGCTTCCCCTCTTGCGGCGCACCATGCCCGGCACCGCCGCCCGGCAGCAGAGAAAGGCCCCGTCCAGATTGACGGCCATGAGCTCCCGCCAGTCGGCATAGCTGAGGTCGGTGATGAGCCCGTAGTGGGCGATGCCGGCGTTATTCACCAGCAGGTCCACCTCCCCGGCGGCGGCGAACATGGCCTCCACCTCCTCCGGTTTGGACACGTCGGCATAGGCGGGAAAACCCCCGATCTCCGCCGCCAGGGCTTCGGCCTTTTCTTTGGCGCGGAAATAGCCCACCCCCACGGTGTAGCCCGCCGAGGCCAGGCTGCGGCAGACGGCGGTGCCGATGCCCCCGGAGCCCCCGGTGACCAGCGCGATCTTTTTCATGGCGTTCCTCCGCTCGTTGCATTGATGGGAATATCATATCACCCCCGCGCGGCCTTGGCAAGGCGGCAGTTTTCCCTTGCGAAGGGCGATGAAGGCTGATAGTATATGGCATAGAGGTGAATCGACATGGACGACTGGCACGGCAAACACTATGCGTTTTTCCAGAACCGGGAGTGTGAATGCTTCCCCTGCCACCCCACGGCGCATCCGGAGGACTTCAACTGCCTGTTCTGCTACTGCCCCCTCTACCCCCTGGGGGAGAACTGCCGGGGCAACTGCCGTTATACGGACAGCGGGATCAAGGACTGCTCCCAGTGCGCCTTTCCTCACCAGCGGGAGAGCTACGGCGTCATCACCGAGCGCTTCCGGGAGGTGGCGGCCATCGCCGCGCGGAAGGAAAGCAAATGATCTCCCCTCCGCCGGAGATCGCCGCCATCCTGGCAAAGCTGCGCGCTGCGGGCTATGAAGCCCAGGCCGTGGGGGGCTGCGTGCGGGACAGTCTGCTGGGACGAACACCGGGGGACTGGGATATCTGCACCTCCGCCCTGCCGGAGGCTGTGGTCGCCTGCTTCGGGGAAGAAAAAACCATCCCCACGGGCATGAAGCACGGCACCGTCACCGTCCGCAGCGGGTCAGTGACCGCGGAGGTGACCACCTACCGCAGCGACGGGGCCTACACGGACCACCGGCGGCCCGACGCGGTGCGCTTTCTGGGAAGCCTGGAGGAGGACCTGAAACGCCGGGATTTCACCGTGAACGCCATGGCGCTGGACGCTTCGGGGCAGGTAGTGGACCTTTTCGGCGGGCGGCAGGACCTGGCGGCGGGGCTCATCCGCTGCGTGGGGACGCCGGAGGATCGCTTCCGGGAGGACGCCCTGCGCATCCTGCGGGCGCTGCGCTTCGCCGCCCGGCTGGGCTTTGCCATCGAGCCTGAGACGGGCAGGGCCATGGTCGCCTGCCGGGAGCTGCTGCATGCCCTCAGCCCGGAGCGGGTGCTGGCGGAGCTGCGGGGATTCCTCACTGCGCCGAAGCCGGGAGCGCCGGCTTCGGCATTTGCCCCCGTGCTGGCGGAAGCGCTGCCGGGGCTGACGGCGGAGGCCGTCACAGCCGCCGCCCCGGTCCTGGACGAAAGCCCGGCGGATTTTGCCCTGCGTGCGGCGCTGCTCTGCGCTTCCCTGGACGCGCCGGCGGCGGAAGCCCTGGCGGATTCCCTCCGCTTTGACGGCAAAACGAAAAAGCGCTTTCTCTCCTTTTCAGCGGCGCTGAAAACGCCCCCGCCCCGGAGCCGGGGGGAGCTGCTGCCCCTGCTGCGGCTGCTGGGCTGGGAGGACGCCGCCCTTTTGGCCGCGCTGCCGGGAAAGGAGGGTTTCGCCGCCCTTGTCGGAGCGGCAAAAGCCGCGCTGCTGCCCCTGCACGGGAGCGGGCTTGCCCTGGGGGGCGAAGAGCTGCTGGCCCTGGGGGCCGGGCCGGGGAGGCAGGTGGGCGAAATCCTGGAAGCCCTGCTGGAAGCGGTTTGGGAGGGCACGGCGGAGAATACCGCCGAAAGCCTCCGGCCCCTGGCGGAAAAGCTGCTGCGCTGCCGGATCGACTCCTGCGGGGCCGTCGTCTTTCGGGAATCTGCGGCGGGCACGGAGGCTCTGCTCATCTATCACCGGAAGGGCTGGGGCTTTCCCAAGGGGCATCTTCAGCCGGGGGAGACGGAGGAGGCCTGCGCCGTGCGGGAGACGCTGGAGGAGACCGGCATCCGCATCACGGCCGACAGCGGCTTCCGGCGGGAGACGGTTTCGCAGCGGCAGGGAGACCGGCGGAAGGTGATCTTCCTTCTGGGACGCTATGAGAGCGGCGAAGCCCGCCCCCAGCCGGGGGAAACACGGGCGGCGGCCTGGTTCCCGGCGGAGGAGGCGGCGGGGCTGGTCTATTACCCCGGCGACCGGGAGATCTATCTTGCGGCGCTGGCATACTACCGGAAGCATACGTAAAGCTCTCCCCGGCGCAGCCGCGCCGGGGAGAGCGGAAAACAGGCGTTCTTTATTTGCCGGCTGCCGTCACCAGCTCCAGGGTGTCGCGGGCGATGACCAGTTCTTCGTTGGTGGGGATCATGAGGACCTTCACCGGCGCGCCCTCGGGGCTCAGCTCGGCGACCTTGCTGCGGACATTGTTCCGCGCCGGGTCGATGGCGATGCCCATGAACTCCAGGCCCTCCACCATGCGCTGGCGCACGTCGCCGTCGTTCTCGCCTACGCCGGCGGTGAAGACCACGCAGTCCACTCCGCCCATGGCGGCGGCATAGGAGGCGATGAGCTTCCGGCCCTGGTAGGTGAAGACGCTGCGGGCCAGGGTGCTGCGTTCGTCGCCCTCATTCTGCGCTTTTTCCAGATCCCGGAAGTCGCTGGAAAGGCCGGAGAGGCCCAGCACGCCGGACTTCTTGTTCAGCACGTTGGTCATCGCATGGATATCCATGCCGGTCTTGTCCATGAGGTATTCCAGAATGGCCGGGTCGATGGAGCCGGAGCGGGTGCCCATGGGGATGCCCTCCAGCGGGGTGATGCCCATGCTGGTATCCAGGCACTTGCCGCCCTTCACCGCGGCGAAGGAGGAGCCGTTGCCCAGGTGGCAGGTGACCACCTTGAATTCGGGGTCGCCCTCGCGGCCGCAGAGCCGGGCCGCCTCGGCGGAGACATAGCGGTGGCTGGAGCCGTGGAAGCCGTAGCGCCGGACCATATAATCGGTGTAGTATTCATAGGGCAGGGCATACATGAAGGCCTTGGGGGGCATGGTCTGATGGAAGGCGGTGTCGAACACGGCCACCTGCGGCACGCCGGGCATGGCCTTCTCGCAGGCCTCGATGCCCTTGAGGTTGGCGGGATTGTGGAGGGGCCCCAGGGGGATGACCGCCCGGATGCCTTCCTTCACGGCCTCGTCCACGATGGTGGAGGCGGTGAACTTCTCGCCGCCGTGGAGGACGCGGTGGCCCACGGCCCCGATCTCGTTCATATCCTTCACAACGCCGACCTCCGGATCGGTGAGGGCGCGGAACACCAGGCGGATGGCGTCGCCGTGGTCTTCCATATCCTGCTGATATTCCTTCCTGCGCCCGTCGGCGTGCTTATGGGTCATGAAGGAATCGGGGATGCCGATGCGTTCGCAGGTGCCCTTGCAGAGGACGGTCTCATGCTCCATATCGAAAACCTGGTATTTCAGAGAGGAGCTGCCCGCGTTGATGACGAGGATCTTCATATCGTTATCTTCCTTTCTCCTGTTTCAGTAGAATCACGTTTTTTCATTGTAAACCCTTTTTTCGGATTTCACAACGCTTTTCGGGGAAAAAACATGAAAACCATCGGGATTATTGCGGAATACAACCCCTTTCACCGGGGCCACGAGGCCCAGCTGCGGCTCTTGCGGGAGCGTTTCGGGCCTCGCTGCGCCGTCGCCGTCGCCCTGGGGGGCTGCTTCACCCAGCGGGGGGAGGCGGCCCTGTTCACGAAATACGCCAGGGCGGAGGCGGCGGTCCGCTGCGGAGCGGACCTGGTGCTGGAGCTGCCCCTCCCCTGGGCCGCGTCCTCTGCGGAGGGCTTTGCCCGCGGAGGCGTGGGGGTGCTCAGCGCCCTGGGGTTCGTGGACGCCCTGGCATTTGGCAGCGAATGTGCCGACCCGGAAAGGCTGGAAAGGATCGCGGCCCTCACTTCGGACGTGCGCTATGACGCTTCGGTGCGGGAAGCCCTTGCTTCCGGCGCGGGCTACGCCGCCGCCCGGCAAACGGCCTTGGAAACGCTGGCGGGGGAATCCCTGCCGGAGCTGCGGGCGCGAAACGACATCCTCGCGGTGGAGTACCTGCGGGCCCTGAGAAGCCAGCGCAGCGTCATGATCCCCCTGCCCCTCCCGCGCTTCGGGGAATTCCCCCCGGCTTCGGCTCTGCGGCAGAAGGCGGACTTTCTCCCCGACCTGCCGGAGGAGGCGGCGGAGGTGTTCCGCCGGGAAATCGCTCTGGGCCGCCGGGCGGAGCCGGAAAGGCTGGACGCTGCCGTTCTCGCCAGACTGCGGAGCATGACGGACAGGGAGCTGGCGGCCCTCCCCGGGGCTGCGGAGGGCCTGGAGAACCGACTGAAAAGGGCTGCGACGGCGGCAGGGACCCTGGAGGAGCTGGTCGCACGGTGCACCACCAGGCGTTACCCCGCTTCCCGCATCCGCCGGATGGCCCTGGCAGCCCTCCTGGGCATCCCGGCGGGCATGGAAAAGGGCCTGCCCCCCTATCTCCGGGTGCTTGGGCTGAACAGGCGCGGCGCAAAACTGCTCCACGACGCTTCTCCCGCTCTGCCGGTGATCACCAAGCCCGCCGACGGCGGCGGGGAGGTTTTCCTGCTGGAGGCGAGGGCCTGCGGCATCTATGCCCTGGCTTTTCCCGAAGCAAAGCAGCGCCGGGGGAACATGGACTACACAGCCACGCCCTTTGTGATGAAGTGAACTATTTCCGTGTGATTCCGCCCCCGGGGCTGCATCCGCAGCTTCCGGGGGCGGCGCTGTATTCTATGCTGCGTCATTCCTCCAACACCGGGAAACCGGGATGGGTCCGCAGGGCAGCGAAGGCTTCCTCCGCCAGGGCGTCCCGGACCCAGCGGCGGACCTCCGCCGGGGACGGCGGCTCCGGGAGGCCGGCGAGCAGGGCGTCCGCGCTTTCCGTCGCAGAAGGCGCATAGTCGCGGGCAAGATCGGCCAGCTTCTCCAGAGCGGCCCGGGCTTTTGCTCTTTCTCCTGCCTCTGCGGCTCGGCGAGCGCGCCGCAGATGGAGGTTCAACGAGTACCAGATGAGCCTCTCCGGCTGCCCCGACGCCGCGATGAGGGCTTCCGTCAGGCGGCAGGCTTCTTCGCTGCCCTCGGTCTGCAGGAGGTTCAGCAGCTCCGCCGCAGCCTTGGCGATCTCCCGCCGCAGAGCCTTGAGCCGCCCTTTTCCCTGACGGAGCAGCAGCTCCAGTTTTTCCCCATAGGGCAGCTTCCCGGCCAGGGCCTCCGCTTCCTTTCTCTTTCCCTGCGCCAGCAGGGTGCAGGCCAGCATCACTCCGGCTTCTTCAAAGTCCGGGCAGTCCCGCAAAAGGGCTGCAAAGTGCTTTTCGGCAGCGCGGAGCAGCCGAAGCCGCTCCGCTGCATCCTCCGCGAGGGCCGCGGTCTGGTATTCGCCGTTTGCCTGCCGGAAGCGGAATTCCCGGTCCTCCGGCATCGCTGCCAGGGCTTCCTCCGCCGCGGCCAGGGCCTCCGCGTGCTTTCCCTCCGCAAAGGCCGCTTTCCACCGTTTTTCCCAAAGCTCCCGCCTTTGCGTCGGGTTCTCCAGCAGTTCTTCAGCGCTGACGCCCAGCAGCCGCGCCAGGGGCAGGATCACCGAAAGCTCCGGGCTGTTCCGCCCATTCTCCCACTTACTGACCGACTGGGGCGACACCCCTAGCCGCCGGGCCGCCTCCTCCTGAGAAAGCCCTTTTCCGGTGCGCAGGGCCTTGAGCCGCGCGCCGAACGCTGTCATGTCCATCGGATCGCTCCTCTCTGTTTTTGCCTCATTCTACAGAGAAGGAAGCAGCCGGTCAATCGTCAGATGTGCGCGGTCCCGCAACCAGACGGATAGAGCCCGGGGGGCGGTCCCCCCTCCCCCTGTCCTCTGCACTCATTCTTCCCCCAGGGCCTCCGCCCGGGCGTAGAGCGCCTGGAATTCCGGCTCGTCCCGGAGGGGGGCCAGGTCCGGGTGGTCCAGAGCCCGCAGAAGATAGGCGCGCTCCAAAGCTGAGTTGGCACGGTTTCCCCCGACGCGGCCCACATAGAAGGCCCGGCGGACGATAGCCCCCGGCAGCTTCGGTTTCTCCGCCAGCTTTGCCAGAAACCGAAGCGCCTGCTCCTTCTCCCCCCGCTGGATCGCAGCGCGGGAGGCAATCTGCAGCAAACTGCCGGGATCCCGATCGGGGTTCGCTGCGCCTTTCAGCAGCCCGATCAGCGCGATACCGAACTCGGCGGCGTCCAGAGCTTCCTCCGCCCAGCCCAGCTTCAGCGCAGCTTCCCCGCTCTGCGCCAAAATGTCCAGCAGCAGGCTCACCGCCCCGCTGCCGGCAGTGGTCAGGGCGCTCATTTCCAAATCCCATCGCCCCAGGTCATGGTAGATCGTCCCCATGTCCAGAGCGGCGCTCACAAACTCAGGCGGTGATTTCGCTGCCAGCTCCCGTGCCTTTTCCTCATTGCCCGCCAGAGCATACAGCTCCATGACCAAACAGCGAAAGCTATGGCCCAAGGCATAGTTTTTCTCCATGCGTTTGATTTTGGGCTCAGCGTAGCGCAGGGTTTCCTCCCGCACCTCGGCGGCATGATCGGGATGATAAAGGAAGGATTCGGGATGGCAGAGCTTGAAGCCAGCATAGACGTAGCTCCAGATGAAGCCGTCGATCCCCTCACATTCTCTGATCTTCCGTCCCATTTCCTGCCAGCCCTCCCAGGCCTTTTCCGGATCGATACCCTGAAAGTCAATGGTCGGATAATCATACTTCTCTTCCTCCATGCCGAAGAGCTCGTCCGTGGTGACGCCCAGGGTCCGGGCCAGCTGGGGCACCTGGGAGATGTCCGGCAAACTCTGTCCCGTCTCCCACTTGCTCACCGCCTGGCCGCTGACGCCGAGGCGCGCCGCCAGCTCCTCCTGGGTCCAGTCCCGTTCCATGCGCAGGCGGCGGATGACGCTGCCCATGCTCTCCTTTTCGTTCACGCTGATATTGTCGTTCATACCGACGACCTCCTTTCGGCTTCATTGTGGCAGATGGGGCGGTTGTGCGCAAGAGAGGCAACCGATAGTTGGATTCAACCGCCAGTTGGATGAGAAAGCGAAAACCCGCCCTCCGGGCGGCCCCTCATCCGGCGCTCCGCGCCGCCTTCCCCAGGGGAAGGCAAGCCGCTGCGGTGTCTGCGGGAGGTGAAGACAGAGAACCGTCCCCTGTCTTCCCAGCTTCAACGCGGCCTCGCAATGACAGGGATGGGCTACTCCTTTTTCTTCCTTTCGATGCTCTCGGAGGCGTCCACATCCAGGAAGCCCTCCCCCGCCACCTCGGCGGCGCGGGCCATGAAGACGAAGGCGCCGGGGTCGATGCGCTTCACCAGGGCTTTGACCTTATACCCCTGGGCGGGCTTCACCACGGTCATGAGCACCTGCCGCTCCGTGCCGGCGTACATGCCCCTTCCGGGAAGGCTGGTGACGCCCCGCCGCAGCTCCTCCATGATGCCACGGGCGATGGGCTCCGCCGGGCCGGAGGGGATGATATAATAGATGCTGGCCCGGTTCATGCCCGCGATCAGCTTATCCCCCACGAAGGAGCTGACCATGATGCCGATGGCCCCGTAGATGCCGATCTCCAGATTCCGCTCCACCAGCATGCTGATGAGCACCACCGCCCCGTCGCAGAAAAGGAACATGGTGCCCAAAGAGAGGCTGCGGTGCCGCGTCAGCAGCAGCCGGGCCAGCAGGTCCGTGCCCCCGGAATTGGTCTCCGCCTCCAGGAAGCAGATGGAGGCCAGGCCGTTCAGCGCTCCGCCGCAGAGAGCTGCCAGCAGCAGATCATGAGTGACCGTGGGCAGCACCAGGGCGCTCAGGTCCACTTCGACGGTATAAAGCACCGAGCCGATGAGCCCCAGGAGCATGAAGCTCCACCCCTTGACGATGACGGCCCAGACATACAAGGGGACGGACATCACCAGCACAAAGACGCCCGTGGGGATGTGGAGCCAGGGGTTCAGGGCGATGGCAAGCCCGGCGAAGCCTCCCGCCGCGATGCGGTTGGCCTGCAAAAACAGGTTGATCGCCATGGCATAGCAGAGGTTGCCCAAGAAGATGAAGGCCAGCTTCCGGAGGACAGTTTTCCATTCCAGACGAATTCCCTTTTCCATTCCGCGCCTCCTTCCAATTCCTTACAGTCTGCCCGATTCCCGCGGTATTCTAACATAAGCGCGTTGAAAAGTGAAGCGAAGAATGCTATAGTATATCGTATAGAAACTCATCGGCGGCCCCGCCGCCCGGAAAGGACGAGAACTATGCTGAAATACCCCCACATTTTTGAGCCCATCGAGCTGGCAGGCACCATTTTCCGCAACCGCATCTTCGCCGCCCCCACCGGATGGATGGACAAGTATCAGGACGGCACACTGCCCCCCGAGGCTGCCGCTTACTATGCCCGCAAGGCCAAGGGCGGCGCCGCCGCCGTGACCCTGGGGGAATGCCGCGTGGACACGAATTTCTGCAATGCGCCCAACCGGCTGACCAAGATGGACGATCCCTCCCACCGCAACGGCCTTGCGCGCTGCGCCGACGACATCCGCCGCTACGGGGCGGTGCCCAGCGTGGAATTGCAGCATGCGGGCATGTATGAAAACCGGGATCTCGGCCTCAAGGGAGAGGCCAGCCGGGGCCTTGCCTACGGCCCCGTGGAATGCGAGGAGAGCGGCCGGATCATCCTGGCCATGGACGAAGCCATGATCGAGCGCACCATCCGCAAATATGCCCAGGCCGCCGCCTTCGCCAAAAGCTGCGGCTACGGCATGGTGACGGTCCACGCGGGGCACGGCTGGCTCATGAGCCAGTTCCTCTCCCCCACCCTCAACACCCGAAAGGATCAGTGGGGCGGCCCCGACATCGAGAACCGGGCCAGGATCGTCGTCGCCGCGCTGGACGCCATCCGCAAGGCCGTGGGGCCGAAGTTCCCCATCGAGGTGCGCATCTCCGGCAGCGAGTGCTACACCGGGGGCTACGACATCGAGGAGGGCATCCGCATCGCCAAGCAGATCGACGGGCACTGCGACCTGATCCACGTCTCCGCCGGGAGCCACGAGGTGGCCGAGGTCTTCACAGTGACCCATCCCAGCATGTTCCTGGCCGACGGCTGCAACGCCGTGTACGCCGAGGCCATCAAGAAGCACGTGAGCACCCCCGTCGCCACCGTGGGCGCCCAGGGGGATCCCGAGATTATGGAGGAGCTGGTGGCCTCCGGTAAGGTGGACGTGGTGGAGATCGCCCGCGGCCTCATGGCGGACCCGGACCTCCCCAACAAGATCCGCGCCGGGGAGGAGAAGGAAGTGCGCAAATGCATGCGCTGCCTGGCCTGCTTCTCGGGGCTGCTGCACAACGGGCAGTTCCACTGCGCCATCAACCCGGAGATCGGCCGGGAGACGGAGTACGCCGTCCCTGTGCCGGTGAAGAAGGTGAAGACCGTGCTGGTGGCCGGCGGCGGCGTGGGCGGCATGCAGGCTGCCCTGACGGCCGCGGAGCGGGGCCACAAGGTCATCCTCTGCGAGAAGACCGGGGAGCTGGGCGGCACCCTTCGCTGCGAGCGCAAGGTGCCCTTCAAGGCCAAGCTGGACGAATACCTCAACCAGCAGGCCTCCCGTCTCGCCCAGGCCGGGGTGGACATCCGCCTGAACACGGAGGTCACGCCCGACCTGGCCGAAAGCCTGAAGCCCGACGTGATCATCGCCGCCACCGGTGCGCGGCCCGTGAAGCCGCCCATCCCCGGCATTGACGGCAAGAACGTCTTCTCCGCCGAATACATCTACACCCACGCCGAGGAATGCGGCGAGAAGGTCGCCATCCTGGGCGCGGGCCTGGTGGGCATCGAGCTGGGCATCTACCTTGCCATGCAGGGCAAGAAGGTGGAGCTGATCGAGATGCTGGACCACGTGAGCGACGGCGGCAACAACCTGCACATGAAGGCGCTGGACGTGGAGATCAAAAAATACAAGATCGGCGTGAACCTCTCCACCCGGGCGGAGGAGATCACTCCCGAGGGCGTCATCGGGAACGGGAAGCTCTTCAAGGCCGACACCGTCGTCTACGCCGTGGGCCAGAAGCCCCAGCGCCAGGCTGCTGCCGACCTCTATGCCTGCGCGCCGGAATTCTATCTCCTGGGGGACTGCACCGCCCCCGCCAACATCATGAGCGCCACCAGCGCGGCGGACGCCATCGCCAGAGCGATCTGATACTAATACCTGATAGAAATCTAGGATCGAGCAGCGAGCAGAAATCGTGTCAGACGAGGCGGAGGACGAAGGCGGGCTGCCGCCCGTCAAGGCCGACAACGAAGTTTGGCGCGATTTATGCCGCTG
>JAEEGI010012466.1_pt1 | contig 18189 bp, 16 predicted proteins | sample 8958751 | NCBI WGS metagenome assembly JAEEGI01 (sample SAMN16246545, study PRJNA631951) | gut metagenome | biome: gut microbiome; feature: rumen; material: KS-attached | host: Bos | place: Iran: Karaj | collected 2018-10 | reverse complement strand
AATGTCCCGCATCAATCGCGACAGTTGCATTCCCCTTTGTATAAAACCATATATTTACGTCATGTTCTCTTATACAGCTTATTCCGCTATCGTATATTCCCGTATTTTGCGGATGGAGCATGCGCTTGCCATACATCGTATACTTTTTTAATCTGGTATCAAAAAAATACATGAACTTCATATTTCCGGTCTCCTTACTTTTTTTCACTGATCGGAGATTATAATAAATTCATGTATCATTCTTCTATTTATCTGCTTTTCTCATCACATCCATCACGCTGATCCCGGTCAATTTCCGGCAAACATCAGAAAAATGTGAGGAAGATCCAAATCCCGCATCAAGAACCGCATCGGTGATCTTTGCCCCTGATACGATTTTTTGATATGCATATTCGAATTCACGCATAAGCATATAGTTCTTAAGAGGAATACCGGTTTCTTTTTTAAAAAGATGAGTTAGATAGCTTACAGAGTACCCGGCCTCTTCTGCTATATCCGTTACCTTTTTTCCTATATGATTAAATGAATCGATTTTCTGGATCAAATCCAATATTCTTGGATCGATATCGGTATCGACACCGAAAATTTCTTCGCCGAAAAAAGAAACCAGTTTAGAATCAAATCGTTCCGGTGAAAAATCTCCGTTACAGCTGAGAACTTCGGTATCAAACGTGCAAAAACACGATTCTTTCAGATACTCTTTCCTCAATCTTCTTCCAAATAACGATGTAGGATCAATAAAAAGAAAATATTCAAGATTACCCTCGGGACCTTTGTGAATAATATTCTTATCAAGAATAATAATCTTCCCCTTAACTGTTCCCCTTTCACACTCTAATACCAGCGGATCCGTTCCGACGAACAAATGCATCATATTATGCTTATGCTCGTCAGTTTGTTTATATGAAGGAATAACGGCTATATACTCTTTTTCAAAAAATAACCAGCTCATTTATCATTCCAATGTTACGATTTCAGGCTTAAGTCTGCATTCCGTATATACAAGAGGTATCGTCGAAGGAAGCTGCTTTGAATAGCGGACATCAAAACCATTATCTCGAAGGAACTCCAGATAGCCTTCAGTATCCCACTTTGAACTCCTTCTTTGTATAGTCTCAAGCTCCATCACGTATCAGATCGTACATGTGAAATTTCTCGCCGCAATTTCTTACTCTGTCCAATTTCATTCCCAAATGCTGATATCTCGAGGATTTATCTTTATCATCCGTATCAAGTATCACGGGAACACCTTCCTTATCAGCAAGAGCATATACATTCTCCAGCATTTTTCTCATAAAACCCTGCCCTTGAAAATCGGGGCTGACTGCCAGCATTTCTATCCTGATGAATTTTCGCTTAGCCTTGCGCATTCTTGTTTCAATAGTATTGCCTTCAGCAAAGCAAGCTTTTATAAACGATTTCATATTAGAAAAGCCGCCAAGCGCTTTTTTCTCGGCACATATCATTCTCATACCATCCATAAACCCGACTGTTCCCGCACCCGCACCGGACAACATGAGAAATCCTTCTCTGTTCTCCGACGTCGTATATAAAAGACCGCTGTTATATGCAGCCTGAGTTATGGCATTCATATATACAAACATGTCATCTCTCGATTTTATATATTTAACCAGTCCCTGATCTTCCTCGTTGTATTTATAGTCATAGAATGCATCCGCTATCTGCTTAGAGATCTTGGTCACTTCTTCTATCGATAATCCTGTCAATTTAATCAATTTAAAACATCCTCTTTCTTAAACAAATAAAGTACAGATCCACGCAGCAATTCCTGAAGCTGTCGGAAATATTACAAGCAGTTTTAACAGCTGACTCTTAAGGTTATATCCATATTTTCTGCCTGTATATACTTTCTCTACTTCCGGAAAATAGAACTGAAAGAAGTGATATTTCATGAGCAGAAAATAATCAAAACAGATCATGTCATAGATCTTATAAGCAGAGAATATGAACACAAATCTGAAAAAGAACTGCCAGAATGTAAATCCGCTTCTGATTCCGTCCCATATTGATATAATGCCTACTCCTGCAATAAGAAGAAAACTGAAGACCATAAGTGCCCATCCAATTGTTCTTGCGCCGTAAAACAACTCCTTATCTCTGGGTATAAGAGCCTCCTGTGCCTCCTTAGGGGCCGATGAGAAAAACTTCTTATCCTGAATAAACGCCACCGCTGCAAACATCATAAGTGTTATTGCTACGCAAAAAACTATGGCAAGAAATATTGTTAACAGCATGACCTATCTCCTTAACTTTTCCACTCTTTTATTGCCTTAGTGAATCTTCTATCTATATCCTTCCTTGTCTCTTCACATTCATCAGGATGTTCTTTGGCGGATTTAAAACAAAACTTCAGAATGAACTTAAGGCCCACAGGCATAGCAATTCTCAACAAGCTTTCAGGCAGGACAAAATGCGTCCCATACTCATATGCTACAGCTTCGTATTCACATTTATGTGGACGGCTCTTTAAACGTTCATCCATTCGTCTCACATATTTTCCGGCTTCCCAGAGACCGTCATCATCAGCTCCGATAAGTATCAGTTTTCCGTGTATATTCTCAATCTTTATCATTTCATCTTCGGGATGAGGTCTGTCTTTTTCAGAGTCACGGAATAAACATGTCGATCTTATAAAATCACCGGATCCTTTAGTCTCTTTTTCTATCTTATGCCAGTATTCAGGATGCTGATAAACAAAGGGCATATACGGAAGGGGCTTCCCCTGCCAGGATAAAGTAGAAGCATTCGGTACAGGCCATTCTTTACATCCGTCCTTTTTACCCTGAATAAATCCCTGCCACACATAATCGCTTGCAGTTATTCCGAATGTAAGTGTAATATCGGAAAAATACGAAGCAGCGACAAGAGAATGCATTCCTGCCGTTGACATTCCCATGATTCCAAACTTTCTGTTACCATGTTCCTTCAGCCACATAATGGCAGTCTCAATCCTTTCAAGAGGACAATTCACATGGCTGTAATCCTTATGACCGGGAGACATAGCCATACAGTTCACTCCCTGTTTATGAAGCCATTTTGCCCCACATTTAGCCATATAGTCATTGGGATCATCTCCGAAAAGCCCTAGCATTACACAATCGGAACCATTCGGATCGGCATAATAAGTTCCGTAAAATCCATCCTTATCGGGATCAAACTTAATCGCTTTCATAAGCCTCTCCTTTCCTGATAGCTCGCTCCAGCTCACGTACAAACAGATCAGGATTAAACGGAGCCAGCCCACCATGACCTACATTCTTTATTTTTATGAATATGGTATCAGGAAAAACTTTCTTTATATATGCCACATCACATCTGCGATCTTTAACTTCCTTCTCCGCAGCCCAGTATTCTATATGCTTACAATCTATATTCACTTCGTCAGGCATGGAATAATTGTTACATGATTCAAAGGTACGCCAGATTGTTTTGGCGCTGATCATATTTAATACCTTTGCCGCATACTGTACATCTTCTTCAGATAATTCATCAGTTGAAAATGCCTTTTCAAGTAGTTTTGCTCCGCCTATTTTGCCTGTATATATCAACAGAAAATCTTTAATAGCTATCAGTCTTGTAATAATCCACGGAAGTTGATACGGTGTAATGCCGCCGTCAATGACAGCACTCTTAACATTCAGTGCATTATCAGCAAGGATTCTCGTTACTATACTTCCGCCCATAGAGCATCCATACACACAGGCCACATCCTTCAGGTCATTTTTAATAAGCCATCTTTCAAGCCCTCTCGATATTGCCTCTACACTTGTGAAATTGCATTTCTTATCGGGATCATAACCGGGAAGTGCGGGAATTATCAGATGGTAATTCTTCTCCAGAAGCGGGATCACATATTCAAAATAATCCCACATGACAATCGATGGATGTATAAGCACAACAACCTTCTCATTCTCTTTTCCGAACTCATGAATAGTCATCCCGTCACCCCTTGAACTCAATCCTGACAATTATCATATTCACATACTTATCGCAGAATTTAATCATAAGTTTATGCTGCAGACTGACATCGTTATATATGTCCCTGTATCCTCTCATATAACTTTTGGATGAAACGATTGCAAAACTGTCACTCCACGATTCAAGTTCAGTCACATCCTCCAGCGAAAAGTATGCCTGTACATCACTTATCCCGGCTTCTTTAAGCCAGGTCTTTGTCATCATCTTCGCGCCTCTTTTGTTACAGGCATCAAATACGATAACAGCACCCGGAAAGTGCTTTGCCATCTTGGAAAACATAGTCTTAACCGTCTCGGTTCTGAAATAGTAGAACACACCGGATGCATAAAACACTGCGCCGTCTTCTCCCGGTATCTCATCCATCCACCTGTCATCGTTTAAGTTATACCCGAGATTTTTCTCACGTTCTCCTGCAGGAAGTATCTCATTTCGAATATCTGTTACATCGGGCATATCTATGTTGTATCCCAAGCAGATTCCGTTATCACATTTACGAAAAGTATCATCCAGTCCGCATCCCAGATTTACGACTGCCGCATTCGGATGATTGTTAAGGTACTCCTTAACCTCGCATGCAATATCATATTGACGCTGAGCTACTTCAATCGCTCCGAACAATCCAACTCCGGATTCCATTCGCTTTCCTTTTTCCGCAAAGTCATAATCCAGCATATTGCAGATACGTTCAGCTTCATTATCTTTAAAAAGTTCGGGAAAGTGCTCCGAACAGACCTTTCGTCCATATAGAGGAATGATCAGTGTTTCCTGAACCGTATTTTTTTCAATATGATATTTACCCATTTTCAACCCCACCTCTTAACATAACGAAATCAGCTGCCGATATTCGGAAGCTGATCTCGAAATTCTTTATATAATTGTTGTGAATAAGATCACTTAGCTTTGCCCTGGTTTGCAACTGCTTCCATCTTAGCCTTAAGTGCTTCCTGATCTCCGAGATAATAATGCTTTATAACCTTGAAATTATCATCAAACTCATAAACAAGAGGAACACCCGTAGGAATATTTACACCAAGGATTTCGTCGGGGGTAAGATCATCAAAATATTTTACCAGTGCTCTGAGTGAATTACCGTGAGCTGCGATAATAACTCTCTTTCCCGCTTTCATATCAGGCTTAATGACCTCATTGAAGAAGGGAACTACACGCTCGATGGTAATCTCAAGACTCTCGGTAAGAGGAAGATTCTTCTTATCAACATCTCTGAACATCACCTGATTCTGAGGTGCTCTCTCATCGGACTCTTCAAGCGCGGGAGGTGTTACATCAAAAGATCTTCTCCAGATCTTAACCTGCTCCTCTCCGTACTTTTCTGCAGTCTCAGATTTGTTAAGTCCCTGAAGTGCACCGTAATGACGCTCATTAAGCTGCCAGCATTTATGTACGGGGATCCAGTTACGATCCATCTCATCAAGAATATGTCCGAGAGTATGGATAGCACGCTTCAGATATGAGGTATATGCCACGTCAAAATCATAGCCCTCTTCCTTCAGAGTCTTTCCGCCCTGCTTTGCTTCTTCATGTCCTTTTTCACTCAGATCAACATCAGTCCAGCCGGTGAAAAGATTGAGTTTGTTCCATTCGGATTCGCCATGTCTGACGAGTACAAGTTTCATCATAGAAATATCTCCTTATCTATATCAGTTAGCTGCCTCTAACCCTCTAACAAAGTATAGTTAGATGAGTCTAACTTGTCAAGTGATCATCCCTGCTGTAATGACACCATATGGGCATAAGTTCCATTACTGCTCATAAGAGAGGCATGATCTCCTCTTTCTATGATATTTCCGTCAGAAACTACAAGTATCTGATCTGCATCCTTTATTGTCTTAAGTCTGTGAGCTATGACAAGGAGAGTTTTGTTTTTACAAAGTTCGGATATAGCTTCCTGAATCGCTCTTTCATTATCCGCATCAACGCTTGCCGTAGCTTCATCAAGAATTACTATGGGAGAATCTTTGAGGATACATCTTGCAATCGATATTCTCTGCTTCTCTCCTCCGGATAAGGAAGCTCCGCCTTCACCGATAACCGTATCAAAGCCATCGGGAAGCTGCATGATAAAGTCATAACACCTTGCCTTCTTGGCTGCTTCATAAACTTCCTCTTTTGTCGCATCAGGTCTGCTTATGGCAATATTGTTGTAAACAGTATCCTGGAACAGATATACCCTCTGGAAGACCATACTTACTCTGTCCATAAGACTTCCGAGAGAAACATCTCTTATATCCTTACCGCATACAAGAATTCGTCCGCTCTTTACATCCCAGAATCTGGCAAGAAGCGAAGCAATGGTGGACTTGCCGCCTCCGGAAGGCCCTACAAGTGCGGTCATTTCTCCTGTATTCACCTTAAAAGAAATATTCTTAAGCACATCTTTATCGGTATAGCCAAAAGTTACATCATCATATTCGATTTCTGATACACCTGTTCCTGCATCATCCAATTCAGCTTTCCCCTCATCGGGAAGTTCTTCTGCTGCAAATACTTCCTCAATTCTGTCAAGGCTGGCGTTTGTAACTGTGAGTCTGGCCATCTGTCCGTAATAGCTTTTGATCGAAACAAACATATCGAAAAGAAACAGTGCCATACCAACCATATAAACATCGGAAATCGTCCCACAGTTATACAGATAAGCAGCGAGACCAAGCACGGCAGCAGTTCCCAGTCCGAATGTAAGATACAGTGCTCTGGCCCAGGGACCGTAGGCAACCTCAAAACCAATACTTTCCCTGCAGCTCTTCTCAAATTCATCCGAAAGTCTCTTGGATTTTTCTCCGAGCATGTTATATGACTTGATGATTCCGATTCCTTCGGCAAAATCAAGAACTTCCTCGGTAAGTGATTCACTGCCTTCCTGTTTGATAATGGAATGTTTGATCGTAGTTTTAAGCATCAGATTACCGACAAGGATAAACACTCCTACTACAAACAGCGATAACAGGCCAAGCCTTATATCCATCACAAACATCATGACTGTCATGAGGCCCTGAGAGATAATAAACGTAACCAGTTCGGATAATACTCCCATGCAGTTTTCTTCGATAAAGACCATATCCGTAGATAAAACAGAACTGATCTTACCTATATTCCCCTCGGTAAAATAACCCATTGGAAGTTTTCTTAAATGATCTCCAAGTCTTAATCTCATATCAGAGAAAACCATATACCCCGTAGCAGACTGAAGAACATTTGATATATGCTCAAATACCGCTTCCAGGATCACACTTAAGAATACGAGAATCCCAAATGTAATACACTTTTCTTTATCCATCTGTCCCTGCATGAACAAACTGATACATATAAAACACAGCATAAGGGGCACCTTCATCATGATACCTTTAATAAATGCGGTTATATATGAAACGCGGATACGAGTTTTATATTTTCCTGTTGTATTAATAAGTCTGTGTAAAATCTTTAACATTGCTTCAAGCCTCCTTGATCTTCCATGCACTGGCCGATACGGATGCATCCCATAGTTTTTTATATTCGGGACAATCTGTAAGAAGTTTATCATGAGTATCGGCAGCGATACACATGCCTTCTTTCATCACGCATATCTTATCGGCGTTTTTGATTGTCGAAAGCCTGTGTGCAATTACGAGTACTGTTTTGTTTTTGATGATTTCATCCAGAGCTGCATTCATCTTCTCCTCATTCTCCGGATCCATGAATGCAGTTGCTTCATCAAGCACGATGATGGGGGCATCCTTAAGAATTGCCCTGGCAAGAGATATTCTCTGTCTTTCACCACCCGACAACTGTTTTCCCCCGTCACCCGCCTGTGTGTTTATACCTTCGGGAAGCCTTTCCAAAAACTCATCACACTGTGCTCTTCTTGCAGCATCCATAACTTCTTCCATGGATGCGCCCGGTTTACCGATCAATATGTTTTCATATAAAGATGTATTAAACAGGAATTGTTCCTGAGAAACAAAAGCAACCTGATCGTTAAGAGCTTCAAGAGTCATATCGGTAATGTCCTGCCCGCCTATCGAAATACTTCCGGAGGTGATATCGTAATAATGTACCAGAAGCTTAGCCAGTGTTGATTTACCGCTTCCGGATTCACCTACAAGAGCCGTGGTAGTTCCCTGCTTAAGTGACAGGTTTACTCCGTGAAGAACCTCTGTTTCTTCATATCCGAAATGAACATCATTAAATTCAACATTAAGATCATTCCCCTTAAACCCAAATGATCCTTCTTTAAGAGGAGGATGCTCCATCATCTTTTCGAGTTCGGTTATCTTATAATCAAGCTGGGGAAACTTACCTGCGAAATTAAGAGCTTTTAAGACGGAAGGTCCGACCGCAAATGACATACAGAAGACAAGTACCATCTTATCAAGCGCAATAGTTCCACCAATTACCATCATAGATCCGAAGGGAATCATCAAGAGAACAAGACAAGGCAGTACACTGGTGTATATAGCCATCCAGGGCCAGCACACTTTATACCAGTCGATGGTAAAATCACGATAGCTTCTTACCACTTCTCCGAATCTTTTATAAGAGTCTCCATCCTTGTTGAATACCTTAACCACTTCCATACCGTTAACATACTCAATGATGGTATTGTTCATCTTTGCTGCGGAGCTGTAATAGGCACCCATCTTTTCCATACCGGATTTCATCATCATGCCCATTGCAAACATTCCTACAACAAGAGGAACCAGTGATAATAATCCCAGCCTCCAGTCAAATACGAACATGAGAACTAAAATGATCGCAGGAATCAGTGTATTGGCAATCCCTTCAGGGATTGCGTGAGCAAGAAGGAGTTCTATCTGATCGATATCATCGGTAAAAACTTTTTTAATCCTTCCTGTTCCCAGATTCTGAATATTACCGAGAGGCTGTTTCTCAAGTTTTCCCTGAAGAGATATACGAAGATTTTTCAGTGTGTTATATGCACTTATGTGAGAGAAAGTAAGTCCCTGAACATATGAAAATGAATATACTATCTCGCAAACAGCAACCGCGGCAACTCTGTAAAGAATAAACGCTGCATCAATATGCTCTCCTTTTGTTAAAGGGGAAATAATCTGATACAGAAAAAAGTAAGGCATTACATATGCCAATATACCGAGTGACATCATGATAGCCGCCCAGACGGTATACTTCTTATATTCTCCTATATATGGAGCAACTTTCTTAAACATTTACGATACCTCCGACATTTCACACATAAATTCTTTTATTTTACATATCGAACCATCATCCAAATTAAAGCTGTCTTTAACTCTGCCGTTTTCAAGATGGATGATATGATCACAACATTTCAGAATAAATTCATAATCATGAGTGATCACAAATACATTTTTCCCGATACGTATCAAATCCTTGATCACATCCGCCACCTGCTCCATATGAAACAGATCCAGTCCGCTGGTAGGTTCATCGAAAACGATGATTGGTTTTTCGGAAGCGATTCCGGATGCTATGGCCACCCTTTGTTTTTGTCCTCCCGATAAAGCCATGGGATGTGTTTCGTAGTATTTGGAAAGATCCAGCTTATCCAGAATTTCTCTTGCTCTTTCCCTTTTATCATCTTCGCTCATATCACCGCCTGTCATGCTGAGCATCACTTCATCTTCCACACTTTCGGTAAAAAGCTGATGATTCACATCCTGCATGATCATATAGCAGTTATGAAGTCTGTCTTTATATCCGAGTCTCTTATCAAGATATTCTATAAATCCCTTGCATCTCTTTTCGAGACCGCATATATTTCGTGCAAAAGTACTTTTTCCTGCACCGTTATGTCCGATTATGGCTGTCACGCATCCTTCGGGAACATCAAGCTTAGGGATATCAATTGAATGTCTGTTATTCTTGTAAGTAAACTTAAAGTCACGAAATATCAAATTGCCGCTTCTTGCGATTCCCGGTTTAAAGTCATATGAAACAGAATCAAGTGAGAGCGTTCTAATGCCAAGTTTTACCGTATCATCATGTGAGAGACTCTTAAGATCCTCTCGCTTAAATTCATTACAGACAGATCCGTTTTCCATCACAATCATACGATCCGCAAGATCCTTGAGATAAAAAAGTCTGTGTTCGGCTATTATGATAGTCTTTCCTTCACTCTTCCAGATGCTCAGTATCTCGGATAGTCTGTGTATCGCCTGATGATCCAGATTCGAAGAAGGTTCATCAAGTACAATTATCTCGGGTGATAAAACACCTATACCCGCACATGCCACAAGCTGTTTTTCACCACCGGAAAGTTCAAATATATTACGATCCAATAGTTTTTCTATCTTCATTGATGCTGCGGTTTCTTGGATACGTTTATTTATTTCCTCAGGATCACGCCTTTGGTTCTCCGCAGCAAAAGCCATTTCATCCGTAGTGTTTACATTGAAAAACTGTGATCTGGGATTCTGAAATACACTTCCCACTTTGGAAGATATCTCGAATATAGACATATCACCGATGCTCTTTCCGCATAGGGTGATCTCTCCCGTCAGCTCTCCGTTATAGAAATGCGGTATCAATCCGTTAATAAGCCGAATAAATGTTGTCTTACCGCATCCCGATCCTCCGGTCAGAACAATAAACTCTCCACTGCCTATACTGATATTCAGATCACGGATTCCGTATATTTCTTCTTTTTCACCGTCCGCCCCGGTCACATTATATTTAAAAGTTACATTTGAAAAATCAATCATCCGCGCTGCCTCAGTAAATATAGAAAATGATCAGCATGGCCGCCATGGAAACGATCAGCATATAATCAAAGCATCCCATTCCTATCCTGCATATATGCGTCCTTGTCCGGTTCACCCCAAGTCCCTTTGTCAGTGATGCTGCGGAAAGATCGTTGGCTATCCTGACCGTAGACATCATGATCGGCACTAAAACAAACTCGATATATGTAAACGGGTTTTTTACCTTCATACCGATCTCACGCATTTTCATGGCATCCCGGATAGAGCAATAATCCTCCTTAAGAGTCGGAAAATATCTGAACATAACAGACAGCGGAATTGTAATGACATTTGGGAAATGCATTCTTTCCATAGAAGTGATGAACTCACTTACGGAAGTGGATCTGACAATATACCATCCGCACAGATAACCGGGGCCGAATCTTGATATAACCCCGCATATTATCATTATCATCAGATTTGTCATTCCCTTTGTATGAGGAATGACAAATCCTTCGCAGATAACCGTAAGGTACATTATGACAACATATGCAAAAGCCGATCTGAAATTTCTGACAGATATGAGAAGTAAAAAGGGAATCGATGTACAGATCAGTCTTAGGATATATTCAACACCGGTATATTTTCCGCTCATCATGATGATCCCCACCGTGATAAGGATTATCAGTTTTGTCCGAGGATCAAGATGAAATAAATCCTTTGACCGATCAGCCCGTAATAGGGTCTCCATCAAGCCATACCAGCTTTTCTGAAATGCTTTTTAAGAACTCTGGCTCCGAAAAGACCGCCAATTGTTCCTCCGACAAGGCACATGATGATCATTGCAAAGAACATCCAAGAAGGTGTAAGTCCCATCATCTTGTCAACATATTCCTGTCCGTAACCGTCAACAAGGCTTGCAAAATATGCATCTCTGAAACCGAAGAAGAAAGCTATTACCATTCCGAGAAGCCACAGACTGAAAGTTGCGGAACCGATCACGCAATTTCTGATGCTCTCGTACTTTCCGGCTTTAAGAACAAATTCCGTTATAAGTCCGGCTCCGATGCAGAAGATAAAGATGGGATAAGGATGTCCCGTAAGAAACATAAGAATCGCAATGATGATGCTTGTAATCGTGATCATGCCGAAATGTTTGATCTTGGAAAAATAAAGCATCAGCGGAATTCCGTTAAAGATCGGTCCGATAAGTGGCATGAACGCCATGAATACCGGAACAAATCCCAAACAGGCTACTATGAATGTAACCACAAAATACAAAGCGGTGAATACACCGACGGTAATTAAATCTTTGATACTAAACTTGTTTTCCATAGTTTCTCCTTACTTTGGTTAGTATTCTCTAACCCGTACTTTATTTTTTAGCCGTCCGAGGACGGCTTGATAACAAATTAATTATTCAATTCCTATACAGGATGCCCAGTCAAAATATCTGCAGATTATCCTGCAATGCTCTTCGATCTCTTTCCGGGACATTTTATGAATAAAGGGTTCATATATCGAAACCCAAAATGAGGTACATAATATGTGCATCTCTTTCTTCTTGATATCCGCTTTGGCAATACCTCTTTTTACTGCCTCACGATAATACTTCATATAGGATTCGGTCATGCGATCGGCAAAATCATGTCCGTAGTTTTCATATATGGTTCCGGACGATTTGCTAAGCAAAAGTACCAGGTCATCCCGGACATTCCAGAATACTTCAAACATCCCAAGAGTATATTCCTCGTTCATGATCCACATATTCCGGATCTCATCATCGGATAAAACAGAAAGATCTATATCAGTTCTTGATTCAATCATCTCATCAAGAACCGACAGTGTATCACTTACAACTGCCCCGAACAGTTCCTCTTTACCCTTATATCTCTTGTATACGGCTCCTGTAGTAACCCCGGCATTATCACATATTGTTTTGAGATCTGCCTTTATAAATCCTTTCTTCATAAATTCTTCACGGGCACTCTGAAGAAGCCTGGGATCTATGCTTGTATCCCTTACCGACATATCACACCCCACAATCAACCCAAATAAAAAAAGTATTACCGATAATCAGATTATCGGTAATACTTTTATCATGTTTTATATTACATGTCAATTGATTTGTAATATTCAATCGGTATTCGCTTTTTTCTGGCAAAGAAGGCATCTACTTCACTTACTATTTTCCTTTTTTGTCATTCGGCTCCGACCTTGTCATCATCGCCTTTACTGAAACGTCTGAAATATACCAGTTTTTTAAGTGCTTCGATGATAAAAGCCCCCAGATCATCACATAAGAGAACATCTCCGTGATATACGGGATTATGATCCTCGGCAAGCCCGGATTGTCTCAAACTCTCCTCCAGCTTGTTCCATACTCCGGAAAGATCCAGTTCACTGTATGGTCTTTTTCCCTCCTTATGATATTTCATCAGCATCAGATGTAAAACAAGACAAATATACAGACTGTATTCCGGTGAAGGTGTTATGATCCTTCCCTCATCCACCAGAGTGTATCCGTGCCTGCATCCGACAAGTCTGTAACCTACGGTGATGGCGGTTATCAATTCGTGTCTGAAATTGCTGCGTGAGACGGCATTGTCTTCCAGCTGTTTATATCTGAGCGGTATAACTCTTTCAAAAACCGTTTCTATGTCGGTAAACAGTCCGTCGTCGGGGAAGCGGTATCCGTATATTCCAAGAAGCAGCCTGATAAGATTATCGTTTTTCATACCGGACCTGGTGATCTTGTCGGTAAGATATCTTACCAGGACATCCTCATATTCTTCTTTACTCATATCGGGATTAACACCGTATGTATCGACGGTAAGCGTTTCCCTGAGATGCTCTTCCTGAGTCCTGAGATCAGGATCATCACCGGATATCTGCCGGTAATACTTTTTCCCGTTTACCCCCATATCCATAGCGGAAAATTCACTGAGAAAAGAAGCAGGTCCCTCATAAACCTCCGCAAATGTCTGTCCGTCACGTTCCGATATCTGTACGGGACGATCCTTATAGAAATATTTAGTCTCCGTATATTCTTTGTAATATGCGGTAACGTCGGATTTTTTGATCATACGGCAATCATGGTACACACGATCTTTTTTGTTGGAATAATCAAATCCGGTGACATGTCTGCCTTCAAGACTTCCGGTAACTATGAATGAATCAATATCTTCATCCACCACGTTTCCCTTATCGGAGCCGTTTTCGGTATTAAATTCTATGATACCCATAAAGTCTGCGTCTTTTTCCCCCGCTGATTTACGAACGGAGGATACTTTGGCACTGACACGGTCTTTGTTCTTTTTTCCGGCGTTTCTCTTACCGCCACCCGAGGCATCGCCTGCGGAATTGTCCCCTCCCTTAACAGCCAAAAGGGGAATCACCGCAAAGGCAAAGATGACTACAAATATAAATAAAATGAATAAATTGTTCATAACGGATTCACGAAAATGCTTTTTATACGTACAAGGGCTATTTTATCTCAATCGGCATCGTAAATCCATTATCTTTTGAATATCCGGAATCACCCCAGAGCAACATCAAGAGCCATCATAAGCGTAAATCCTACCGCAAACATAATGACACCGATATTGGAATGCTCACCCTCTGCCATCTCGGGGATCAGTTCTTCCACAACCACATAGATCATGGCGCCTGCGGCAAAAGAAAGAAAGTAAGGCATCAAAGGAAGCACAAGTCCCGTAGCCAAAATGGTCAAAGCTGCACCGACGGGTTCGACCGCACCCGATAGAACTCCCTGCCAGAATGCTTTTCCCTTGCTTTCACCCTCGGCACAAAGGGGCATGGAAATAATAGCCCCTTCAGGAAAATTCTGAATTGCTATACCGATGGCAAGAGCAAGTGCCCCGCCGGCCGTTACGGACGTATTACCCGAAACCAAACCGGCATAAACAACGCCGACCGCCATACCTTCGGGAATATTATGAAGAACTACCGCAAATACCATCATTGTTGTTCTCTGCAACTTGGTCTTGGGGCCTTCCGCTTTCTCAGCGTGTACGTGAAGATGAGGAATAACACAGTCCAATAAAAGAAGGAAAAGTATTCCGAGCCAAAAACCGATGACGGAAGGAATAAAACTGAGTTTACCCATATTTTCGGTAAGCTCCATTGCAGGAATTATAAGACTCCATATTGAAGCGGCAACCATAACGCCGCTGGCAAATCCGGCCAAGGATTTCTGGAGCTTTGCTCCCATTTCTTTTTTCATGAAAAAAACGCAGCCGGATCCCAGCGCAGTCCCGGCAAAGGGGATCATAAGCCCCATCAAAACATCTGTATTCATATGATTTCTCCTTGTATCTGTATATGAATTTGTAAAAGTTCCAAGTTGAACAGATTATAGTTAGTCTTGACTAACTTGTCAATTATCAGATTTTTTCTCCTCTACCCATTTTACCCGACTTTAGTGTATAATTATAATGACTATTATAATTAGCCTGTAAGTTGATGGCGAGGGTAGCTTGCATGGATTTTAATTCTTTTGTCAATTCTTTTTATTCTCCAGCTGGTGTTTTATCCGTCGAGAAAAAAGAGGACGGATGTGGTGAAGTGCGCTTTGTAACAGGCAACGACAAATTCACCGGCATAGTCCTTTCTCTTGCAATGGATAATCCCGTCTTCGAAACAAACAAAAATATCTCGTTTGTTCCTGAGTCACTATATACCGAGTATCTTCCTCACAACCGCAATTTTGAAGATGTCTGCTATCGCAGTGCAGTCAATAAGATAAGGATTCATACAGGGGCCAGACTGGGAGAATCAGGTAAATGGCTTGATATTTATTCCGTACCTCTGGATTATGAAGATGATAAATACACATATTGTGTTCACTTTCTGACATTGGATAACAGTGAAGATATGGTCCAGGAGATCGTTGATACCTCGCAGATATCTAACGATGTTCTTAAAGCTTGTATCAAACTTCACAAATCCGATAATCTCAAGGAAGCCATAGGAAATGTCATATATGAGATCAGACGCATCTGTAAAGCCGCCGGATGTACCGTTCTGCTCTTACATAATGAGACTAAGGAATACTCCATTCTGGCTACGGATTATGAAACAAGCAGTAATATCAAACAGGTATCTAAATTCAACAACTTTTATGAGATTGCCGCATCATGGGAAAAGATGCTTGATACCGAAGGCGAATGTGCGATACTCAAAGACGAAAAGGATTTTGAGTATTACAGTAAGATAAATCATCCATGGTACCTGACTCTTGTTGAGGCAGGTGTTAAAAGCGTAGTTCTGTTTCCGCTCAGACAGGGAAGAGAACTTCTGGGTTATATATGGGTAACCAATTTTGATATTAATGATACATTACATATCAGAGAAGTCCTTGAACTGACTACATTCTTCATCTCGTCACATATAGCCAGATACAATATAATTCAGAGGCTTCATCGTATGAGTTATACGGAGACTCTTACAGGTCTTCCCAATCGCTTTGCCAGCAGAGAGTATGTTGAAAGCCTGATCTACTCAAACACCAAGTTTTCAGCCGTATCGATTGATCTTAACAATTTCAAGAGTATTAATGATACCCTGGGATTTGACGCAGGAAATCAGGTTCTTGCCGAGATTGCAAAACGCTGGAATGCCATCTCTGTATTTGATGATCCCGATGCGGATATATTCCTCTCCAGAACCAGTGGAGACGAATTCCTGCTTGTTGTAAAAGGATATAAGAATCAGGAAGAGCTTCTCAACATCATAGATCTGTATGTGGATGTTCTTAACGAAAGGCTTACCGTTGACGGTTGCGATCTGCATGTTACCGCCAGCTTCGGATATGCCGAATTCCCCACCGATGCGGATTCGGCAGACACTCTCATAACTCATGCAAACGCCGCCATGAAGGAGATCAAACAGGCTAACAGTTCACAGCATGTTTTGAGATTTACGCCGGATATAATTAGAGATGAACATATCCTTGAAGTTGAGAATATGATCCGAACAGCCATTGAAAATGATACTATTTTCTTTAACCTTCAGCCTCAATACGATATGGATCATAAGCTTCGCGGCTTTGAAGCTCTCGCCAGAATGAAAGATTCTAACGGTAATATTATAAGCCCCGGCGAGTTTATTCCCGTTGCCGAAAAGGTAGGACTTATAGACAGAGTTGACGGAATCGTATTCAAGAAGGCCGGTCAGTTCTTTGGAAATCTTCTCAAGAAAACCGGTGCGGATCTGACACTCAGCATAAACGCTTCGGTACGTCATCTCATGAAGAATGATTTCCTGAACGAGATACGGGAGCTGATCTTAACAAGCGATATTCCCGCCAACAAGCTGGAAATTGAGATTACGGAATCAATAATGATAGATTCCGCAGAGAAAGCACTAAGATGTATAGATGAGATCAAGAGCATGGGTATTCAGATAGCCATCGATGATTTCGGAACCGGATATTCATCCCTCAGCTACCTGAACAAATTCCCCGCAACGCTTCTCAAGATTGACAAATCCTTCATAGATAAGATGGATTCAAGCGAATCTTCAAGACAGTATGTTGCATCCATCATATCAATAGGACACATTCTCGGATTCGATGTAATATCGGAAGGTGTTGAGGAACCCGAACAGATAAAGACCCTCAGAGAGATCGGATGCGACTTCATTCAGGGCTTTGTATGGGGACATCCTCTGTCTGCGGAAGATTCCGAAAAACTGGTCCTCGCAGAAACAAACTCATAAAAAAAGGGCTGATGTACCAGATACATCAGCCCTTTTAATTATTTGATATTACTGTTTTGAAAGTTCCGACATCTTATCGGAAATTGCATTCATAAGAGAAAGAGATTCTTCTATCTTAGACATATTCTGGTGAGTAAGATTTATCATCTCATCCGTACTAGCATTGAATTCTTCGCTTGTCGCCATAAGCGATGAAGTACTCTCAACAACCTTGTTATTGGAATCTTTGATCATCTTCATGTCTTTCTTAATGGCTTTAAGCTTCTCGGAAAGTTCCTCGGAACGCTTCTTGGATTCATTAAGCTGCTGTTTGGTCATCTCTGCAAGTTCGGTCTGGACATTGGCGGTATCAACGGTTGTACCGGCCTTATCCGAAACTTCACTGGCATTATCTTTGAGTTCCTGAAGGATCTTGGTTATCTGTTCGGTAGAATTCTTGGTCTGAGCAGCCAGATTGCTGATCTCATTGGCAACAACCGCAAATCCTCTTCCCGACTCTCCCGCTCTTGCCGCTTCAATTGAGGCATTAAGTGAAAGCAGGTTCGTCTGATCGGAAATGCTGAGGATCATATCGGTAATGTTCATAGCCTGTTCGGAAGAAGCCTGCTGTTTCTCGGCGGCTCCCATCATCTGATTTCCGACGGTAGTGTTCTCAAGCGATTTTGCAACAAGAGCCTCCATATCTGACAGACACTTATTTAACAGATCCAGCATCTCCTGTGAAGCATCAACCGCATCAAGAGTCATTCTCTCCGTTTCTTCGACCACCTTCTGA
>JAEEGI010012460.1_pt1 | contig 18194 bp, 18 predicted proteins | sample 8958751 | NCBI WGS metagenome assembly JAEEGI01 (sample SAMN16246545, study PRJNA631951) | gut metagenome | biome: gut microbiome; feature: rumen; material: KS-attached | host: Bos | place: Iran: Karaj | collected 2018-10 | reverse complement strand
AATCACCGAAATCATAAAGAAAAGTGAAGTGTTTGGCACTAGATTTGCGAGATTCTCAATAAATTCCTTTCAATTTTGCCACCAATTGAAGAAAAGTGTCTATATTTGCGAATTAAGAAAAATGTTTGATTATGCCAGAGATTAGCAGATTTTACGGTATTATCATCTACATGTATATAGATGACCACAATCCGCCGCATTTTCATGTGTGGTATGAAAACTACAAAGCGATAATCACTATCCAGGACGGAATTGTTACTGGTTCTTTGCCTCGCAGGGCATTAAAACTTGTCTATGAATGGCTTGACCTACATAAAGATGAGTTGATGAGCAACTGGGAACGCCTTACCAATAGTGAGAAGCCCGAGAAGATAGAACCCTTAAAATAATTATATCATGGATGCTAATTCATTATTGCTGACAGTAACAAAAGCTGAATATGATAGAGACTATACACTGCGTATCACATTCAGCAATGGAGAAGTTCGACTTGTGGATTTCACACCATTGATGCAAAAGGGAATCTGCAAGAAGTTGCAAGATATTGACTACTTCAAAGCGTTCACTCTTGACCCATTCACAATTGACTGGAACGATGAAATAGGATTTGCTCCTGAATACCTTTACGAACGCGGTGTTCAACTCAATTAGATTGTTGAATTTCATCAAGATGTATCACAAGTGACATATCTTTACAAATAACTAATTGAATGTTCGCGAAAAACAGGTTATGCTAGATATAAAGAATCAAATAATAGAACGTATTGATGAATTCACTGTTAATGGTCATGATAGTGATAGTGAAGGCATGATTCTTGAACATTGCCATATTCATGAGCTTGATATAGTGGCGGTTAGATTTTCGGGAAAAGTGAGTATCTGTAACTGTATTATTGACAAATTGGGCATTCATTCTACTGTGTTTGGTGCTGGTCTTATGTTCACAGGAAACATCGTAATGTCTGATATCGATTACCAGATGGGAGGACATAATAATGAAGAAATGGTCATATCGGATAATATCTTTTATGGCTTCTTCAGTTTTTTTGACTGCATCTTTGAGAAGCAACTGATAGTAAAGAATAACATATTCAAGAAAGGGACTGATTTGTTAACGAGAGAGAACAAAGGATTTGATAACTGTTTTAATGGCGGTGTCATCCTGACTGATAACATCGGCCCTTTGAATGTTATGCCATAATCCCCTGTCTTTTCAAGGCAAACGCGGTTGGTTTACCTTTGTGGTAAATCAGCCGCGTTTCTTTATTGTATTTACGATAAATGGAAAAAGGATATTAATGAATAAAAGTTGCTCAATCGATTAGGTTGCAACACACAACTTCACTGAGGGCAAAGTGGAGCGCAGAAAATAAATCTCTGGTAATCAGATATGTATAATTGTATTTGTCGTGTTTATTGTTTTCCCTTTGTCTTTTTCGTGGCAAGTATTGTCTTTACTTGGTGGCGAGGTTGCGGGCATAGTCTTCCCACTTGGTGATGAGGGCGGCCATGTCGGCGGGGAGGTCGCTGTCGAAGTCCATCTGCTGGCCCGTCTCTGGGTGGACAAAGCCGAGGGTCTTGGCGTGCAGGGCTTGGCGGGGGCACAGCTCGAAGCAGTTGTGGATGAACTGGGCGTAGCTCGACGAGCGGTTGCCGCGCAGGATCTGGTCGCCGCCGTAGCGGGCATCGTTGAACAGCGGGTGGCCGATGTGTTTCATGTGCACGCGAATCTGGTGGGTGCGGCCCGTTTCCAGTTGGCAGCGCACAACGGCCACGTGGGCCAGGTTCTCGACGGTGTGCCAGTGGGTGACGGCGTGTTTGCCCTGGTCACCGTCGGGGAATACCTTCATGAGCACGCGGTCGCGCGGGTCGCGCCCTATGTTGCCCGTGACGGTGCCGTCCTCCTGTTTCATCTCGCCCCACACCACGGCGATGTACTGCCGCTTGGTGGATTTCTTGAAGAACTGGGCGCCCAGCGAGGTCTTGGCATTGGGTGTCTTGGCAATGACGAGCAGGCCGCTGGTGTCCTTGTCGATGCGGTGCACGAGGCCCAAGCGAGGGTCTGTCACGTCATAGTCGGGGTTGTCCTTGAAGTGCCAAGCTAGGGCATTGACCAGGGTGCCGTCGAAGTTGCCGTGCCCAGGGTGCACCACCATGCCGGCGGGTTTGTTGACGACCATCAGGCTGGCGTCCTCATAGACGATGTTCAAGGGGATGTCCTGGGCGACGATTTCGCACTCGTAGCGCGGACGGTCCATGACCACGCTGATGACGTCACCGGGATGCACGCGGTAGTTGCTCTTGACGGGGCGTCCGTTGACGCGGATGCACTGCGCCTCGGCAGCGTTCTGAACGCGGTTGCGGCTGGTGCCCTTGATGCGCTCGACCAGATATTTGTCGATGCGCAGCAGCACCTGCCCGGGCTCTACCACATAGTGATAGTGCTCCCAGTAGTCCCGCCCGTCCTCGGTGAAGTCAGGCTCGCTGTAGTCGTATTGAATCTCGTGGCCGCCAGCTTCCAGTTCGGCATCCAGCAGCTCGTCGTCCAGCGCCATGGTGTGTCAGTTTTTCTTCTTGTCCTTATCGGACTTTTTCTCTTGCTCTTTTTTCTTGTCTTTGTCCTTGTCAGACTTTTGCTCCTTCTTTTCCTCGGCGGCTTGAGCCTTGCGCTCCTGCTCGGCACGGGCCTGGGCTGCTTTCAGCTCTTCCTCGTAGTTCTTCTGGGCATCCTGATAGTTGGCCTCGTCGATAGAGTCCATCAGCTCGGGATCGATGATCTGCTCGGGGTTCAGGTCCACGATGGAGCCGTCGCCCACGGTAATCTTGATCTTGCTGTTCACGCTCACGGGTGTACCGGGTGCCACGTTGTGGCCGTCAACGGTCACTTGCAGAATCAGACCCTCCATCTCGCTGGGGATGCTGTCTACCGTAACGTTCTTGTAGCCCATGGCTTTAAGCGTCGCGACGCCTTGGCGTCCAGGCAGGTCAACCAGCTTGGGCAAAGCGATGATGGGGGCATGCATCGCGTTCACGTTCAGATAGATGATACGTATTTTCTTGATATAGGACTTGGCCTTGGGGTCCTGGTCGATGACCGTGCCGGGCTTGTAGTTCTCATAGAAAGTGGTCGAGTCGCTGATTTCCCAACGCAGGCCGGCATCATCGAGGATCTCGATGGCTTTCTCGAGTGGCAGGTTGCGCACGTCGGGCACCTGTACCTGCTGCCCATGGGAGGTAAACACGTCGATAAACAGCAGGGCGATATAACCCAGCGCCACCAGTGCCAGCACCATCAGTCCAGAGTTTACCAGGATGGGATGGCGATCACGAAAGCGGTCAAAGCCGCCGGTATTCTTGTCGTTATTATTGCTCACGGTCATTCAATAATTAGTTACAATCTGCAAAGGTAGTGAAAGACACGCATCGAACCAACAAGTTCACCCGTTTTTTTCGGATATTTGGTTTTACCATGCTTTTTTGGTTAACTTTGCGGGTGAAAATGGACAGGAATTTTGATGAAATAACGGAACATCTGCTGTTGCAGCCCTATTGGGTGATTGACTTTTTGCCCGAGCAGGTCCCTCAGGACAGTCGCGGCCAGTTTTTTGCCGTGGAGCAGTATTTCCTGACAGGAGCGCGTCATGAGCACCTGTGCCGCCAGCTGGCCGATGTGGTGCTGAAGTTGAACTGTTACCATGATCTGACGGTGAATCGAGGTGGCGACGACTGGGTCAAGAATCCCGAACCCGAGACCTTGGTCGAGAGGTTGAACACAGCCCTGCACCACGGTCATCTGTGCGCCCTGATTGACGACGGAGCGGCCCTGATCACCGCCAGCGGCGGTGACACCCACCTCACCCTCTACAACCCGTCGCCCGACCTGCTGCAACTCGCCGGGCAACTGGCCACCGCTGCAGGCCTCCACCTGTGGCAACCCAACCCGATTTAGTCTCAAAAACTCGATTTTGTTGACTCCAATCAACAATTTTTGCCTTTTTTTGTTGATTGTAACCTACAAAATTTGCAACTTTGTGGTATCATATCGTTGATTAAATCATGATATCGGTACTTGTAAGCGTTTATTAATCAATTTGTTGCTCATTGTGAAAGATTTCGTTGCGAAAATTTTCGCAATGCGCCAAACTAACAACTAACAACTAAAGACTAACAACTAAAAACTATAAACTGATATGGATCGTTCTTCACAGATTATCAGGACCAGTTGGATTGGCATCATCGCCAATGTGTTGCTGGCCGCGTTCAAGGCAGGTGTGGGCCTGTTGGCAAGTTCGGTGGCTATCGTCATGGATGCCGTGAACAACCTGAGCGACGCGCTCTCGAGCGTCATCACCATCGTGGGCACCAAACTCTCGCAGCGCCCGGCCGACCGTAAACACCCCTTCGGGTTTGGGCGCATCGAGTATTTCAGCGCCATCATCATTGCCGTGATTGTGCTATCGGCAGGTGTGACCTCGCTCATCGAGTCGATCAAGAAGATCATTGAACCGACCACCCCCACTTACACGACCACAACCCTCATCGTCATCATCGTGGCCATTGTCGTGAAACTGGTACTGGGCAGGTATGTCAAGTCGCAGGGCGAGAAACTCAAGAGCGACGCGCTCATCGCCTCGGGCTCCGATGCCCTGTTCGATGCCGTGATCACGCTGGCGACGCTCATCTCGGCGGGCGTGATGCTGCTGTGGCATGTCTCGCTCGACGGTATCCTGGGCGCCCTCATCTCGTTGGTCATCATCAAGGCCGGTATCGAGATGCTGGCTTCGCCCGTCAACGAATTGCTCGGTGCCAAGATTTCGCCCGAACTGTTGTCTCAGATCAAGAAGGAAGTCAACGATTTTGACGGCGTGTATGGCGTGTTTGACATTATCGTCCACAACTATGGCCCTGACGTGCAGATTGGTTCGTTGCACATCAACGTCAAGGACACCATGAACGCCCATCAGATTCACGGGCTCACGCGCCGCATCAGCGAGGAGATGTTTGCCCGTCACGGCATCATCATGACCGTTGGCGTGTATGCCGTCGCCACGGGCGAAAACAAGCGCGCCGAGCTGCAGCACACCCTCATGCAGGCCGCAGCTGCCCACGAGCACGTCGAGCAGGTACACGGCTTCTATTACTTTGAAGACGAGCACCGCGTGTCCATCGATGTGGTGCCCGACATCACCGTCCACGACGATGCCGCCTTCATTGAGGAACTGAAGGCCGAACTCCAGCCCCTTGTCCCCGACGACAAGGTTTCCATCGTCATTGACCACAATTACAGCGAGTAGTAATGCTCGCTGCGCTCGCAGTTTAGAGTTTAGTGGTTAGGGTTTAGAGAAGCATCCGCATCCCTTTACTTGAACAAACGCTCAATCTGTCCGCTTAGTAGAGACACAAAATTTTGCGTCTCAAGGGCAGCATATGGCTTGGTTGTCAGTTGTTTACAATCGGGGTGATGGTGAAGGAACAGGTGCGGTCGATGGCGGGTAGGCGGTACTGCTCCAGCGGACGGGCACCCCAGCTGTCAATGCCGCCCACGCCGCAGTGTTCGCCGTCGAGGGTGAGGACTGTGAATGTTGACTTGGTCAACTGCGAGGGATGGCGCTGGTGTTTCTCGTCGCCCTCGTCAAGCATGGGGATGTCGTAGTGCAAGGCACTGGCATAGAACGGCTTGTCGGCGGTTACTTTGATGCCGAAACCCTCGCCATTAGTCTGTTTCCACCAGCGGATGTCGCCCTTGGTGCCTGTCTCCTGCGGACGGATGTAGGGATAGAATTGCTCGTCGGCGGTCTGGCGGTAGATACCCAGACGCTGGCTGTAGCGGCGGTCGGCATAGTTCTCGATGGGGCCTCGACCGTAGAAGAGGCTATTATCCATGGAGTAGGGCATTTCCATCACCATACCGAAACGCAGCATCTCGGGCATTTCGACATAACTTTCATCAAAGGTGATACCCTGAGTGATGCACATGTTCCCTCCGCTATGGATCTCGTAGGTCAGTGTGAGTCTTGCGTGTACCTCGGGCATGTCGTAGCGTGCTACGATGGTCTTTTGTGCCTTGCTCGACGCCTTTTTGTCAACCTCTAATGAAGTCAGATTCATCACGGGATTGCGCCATATCTTTAACTTTTGCTGTAGCCAGGCACCCATATCGTTGTCGGTCACCGCGCGCCAGAAGTTGGGGCGCAACATGCCGCCTTCGCCCAGCAGATTCTTGCCGTTCACGATATATCTGGTCATGAAACCCGTTTTGCCGTCGAAAGCGATTTCGACACCGTCGCAGGTGACTGTGAGCGGCCCCTTCTTGCCTTGCTTGATGCTGAATTTCGTCTTTTCATTAGGCAGATGGGTCGCTTGGAGCGTTACCTCGTTGACGGGAATTTGGGCATAGGCAACCCGTTGCCCGGCCTCCATCAGCGGCTCGGCCTGCTTGAGCGAGAAGTCCACGTTGAGCATGACCTCGCTGCTCTTGTCAATAGTTGCAAGGGTGTTTGCAATGGGCAAATGCAGCATCTTGCGGCCTTGTGGGGCTATATCAAGGTTCAGTTCCTCGCCGTTGAGCACCGACTCTCCATCAACGAGCAGTTGCCATCGCATTTTCACGTTGCTCAGGTCGCGGAAGAAGAATTCGTTCCTCACGGCAATGTCGCCCTGGCGCACATTCACGTCCTCGGCCCAGACGTTCTGGTAGTAATAGGCGGTCTCGTAGGCATGCGGATTCCACACGCGGTCAGGGCTTACTAGGCCGTTGCAGTTGAAGTTGTTGTCGCTGGGGTCGTGGGTGTTGTAATCACCACCATAGGAGAAATACTCCTTGCCGTCAGCACTCTTGATGCGCAGGCCCTGATCAACGAAGTCCCAAACGAAGCCGCCTTGGAACTTGGGCAGACGTCGCACAACATCCCAGTATTCCATCAGGCCGCCGCCCGAGTTGCCCATCGCATGATTGTACTCGCACAAGATGAGCGGCTTGGTACTCTCGGGTTTGCTGGCATAGCGCTCGCACCACTCGGGCGAGGCATACATCGGGCACATCAGGTCGGTGTTCTCGCCGCCTTGGGCACGCTCCCAATGGATGGGGCGTGAGGGGTCAACCGAGCGTATCCAGTCGCGGGCAGCCGTGAAATTGGGACCGTCGCAGGTCTCGTTGCCCAGCGACCACACGATGACGCTGGGATGGTTGAACTGGACGCTCACGTTGTGCTGGTTGCGCTCCAGGATGGGCTTGGCAAACATGGGTTTATAGGTCGGTGCCGTGTTGGGGTCATAGTGGAAACCGTGGCCCTCTTGGTTTGCCTCGGCAATGACATACAGGCCGTATTCGTCGCACAGGTCATACCACTGCGGGTCGTCAGGGTAATGGCAGGTACGCACGGCGTTGATGTTCATGCGCTTCATCTCCTTGATGTCGGCAATCATGCGCTCGCGCGACACGACGTAGCCACCGTCAGGATCCATCTCGTGACGGTTAGCGCCCTTGATGTAGATGGCTTTGCCGTTGACCAGCAGTTGTCCGTCCTTGATTTCTACACGGCGGAAGCCCACTTTGATAGTGGTGGTTTCGCCCTTTGCTTTTTTGTCGGTCGGGGTGAGCGTGGCAATGAGGTTGTAGAGGTAGGGCGTCTCGGCTGTCCAAGGATGGGGGGCAGAAACTGTCCAACGGTTTTCGCCAGCGGGCGTCATAGCCACTTCCTTGCCTTGGGCGTCAATCAAGCGGTAACTTAATGTGCCTTTACCGGTGAGGGTGGGGGCTATCATGAGCGTGCCGTCTTTGAAATCATCGGTCAAGCCGGCAGTCACGCGCAGGTCATCGATATGGTTGTTCTTGTCGCGGCAATAAAGGTAACTCGACCGTGCTACACCCGACAGGCGCCAGAAGTCCTGGTCCTCGCTATAGGTGCCGTCACACCAACGCATCACTTGGAATGCCAGCAAGTTGTCACCCTCGTGGACGTAAGGTGTGATATCAAATTCGGCTGCCATTTTGCTGTCCTCGGCATAGCCCACGAACTGGCCGTTGACCCACAAATTGATGTTGCTAGTCACGCTCCCGAAGTGGGCGATGACCTGTTTGCCCTTCCAGTCGGCAGGCAGGGTGATGTGACGGCGATAGGTACCCACGTGGTTGTCCTGCACGGGTACGCGGGGCGGGTCGTTTTTCCAGTTGTCGCGCCACGGGAAGCCGATGTTGACATACACCGGGTCGCCGTAGCCGTTCAGTTCCCACATTCCGGGCACAGGCATCGTCGCCCAAGCGCTGTCGTCCAGGTCAAGGCGCCAAAAGTCAGTAGGCCGCTCGTTGAGGTTGGCCACCCAATGGAATTTCCAGTCGCCATCGAGCGACAGGTAACGGCTTGATTGTGTCGGGACGATGTCATAAGCGGTGAACGATGTGTGTACCGGCAGACGGTTGATCTCGTTCACTTGCAGGTCCATCCAGGGCTCCCCAGCGGGTTGGGCGGTAGCGGTCATTGCCATCGCCACGCAGGCTATCGTAGTGAGAATTGACGGTTTCATTGTAAATAGTATTAAAAAACTTGTGTCTTGGTGACTTGGCGTGAGGCAAAAGAACGCGGATGCCCTTAGTTTAATTCGTTAAATTCGCAGACTTTAAAAAACTTAGCGTCTTGGCGGCTTAGCGTGAGGCCAATAATTCGTTAGCGCGGGCAAGGTCCTCGGGCGTATCGATGCCGATGGTGGCCGTGGTGGTGATGCCCGCCTTGATGGTATAGCCGTTTTCCAGCCAGCGCAACTGCTCCAGCGACTCTGCCAGTTCCAGCGGCGATTGCGGCAAGCGGGTGATTTCGGCCAATACGTTTGCGCGGTAGGCATACATGCCCACGTGGGTATAATACTGTGTGGCTGCAGGCCATTGCTCACGTTCCTTGCCCCTGATGAAGGGGATGACCGAGCGCGAGAAGTAGCGGGCACGCATCTGGTTGTCGAGCACCACCTTAGGGCTGTTAGGATTCTCCAGCTCGCTATAGGGGCGGCTGGCGTCAAACGGGCGCACCAGCGTGGCGATGTCGGTCGTCGGGTCGTCAAAGCAGGCCATGATGGCTTGCAACTGGTCAGGCTGGATAAACGGCTCGTCACCTTGGATGTTGATGATGACATCCTCGTGGCCGCCATTCTTCAGGTAGGCCTCCTGGCAACGGTCGGTGCCGCTGCGGTGCTCGGTGCTCGTCATCACCGCCTTGCCGCCAAAGGCTTCTACAGCCGCCATGATACGGTCATCGTCGGTAGCAACCACCACATGGTCCAGCACCTTGCTCACCTGGGTATAGACCCGCTCTATCATCGTTTTGCCGCCAAGCATGGCCAGCGGCTTGCCCGGGAACCTAGTCGAGGCATACCTCGCCGGAATTATCCCAATAAAATTCAATTTCTCGTTCATGTATTTTTTAGTTCTTGATATTTAATTCTCGCTCGTTCAGTTTCGCTTCAATCTCTTTGATGGTGGGTATGGTGCCCTCAACTTTCTCGGGATAGAATTTTTCAAGTTCATATTCCGAAATTCCAATAGGCTGGCTACTCGATTCCAATGCATATTGCGCTTGAATGCGGTCTTTTTCCTTACAGATGAGCAGACCGATTGTGGGATTGTCTCGACCATCTTTGCGTAACGTGTGATTGCACGCCACGACATAACCACCCAATTGCCCCACATCAGCAAACTCGAATTTGCCGATTTTTACTTCAATCACCACATAACACGACAAGTTGAGATTATAAAACAGCAAATCAATGAAGTTCTCGGTTGATCCAACTTGTATCCTATATTCTTTGCCCACATAGGCAAAACCTGTACCGAGCTCCACAAGAAACTGCGTGATGTTATTCAGCAAGCTGTCTTTGAGCAGTCGCTCATTATATCTTCCGGTTATTCCTGTAAAAGCAAAATCATAAGGATCTTTAGTCAGCTCTTGAGCCAAGTCGCTCGTTTCTTCAGGTAGGGTTCTTGTGAAATTGGTTAGAGCCTTGCCTTGTCGCTCATAAAGATCAGTATCTAGAGAATTAAGTAGCATATTTCGACTCCAACCGTTAAGGACCGTTTGGTGGATAAAGAAAAGGGCCTTCTTGGGATTTTCAGCACATTTGTCAATGATGAAACGATGATGCCCCCAAGGCACAGAAAACAGATCGTGTTGTATTTGCTCCACAACTTGTGGAGTGATTAAAGACTGATTCTGCTCAACAATTTGTTGAGTAATTTGCTCCTTAAATTGTGGAGTGATTTCGGTGTATGGTTGATAAAGCTGATAGAAATTCTTCATATACAGCAGATTGGTTTGCGAAAAGCACGTCGCATCTGGATTCAGTTTCCTCAAATCGTTACTTAAGTTTTTCATGAATCCACTACCCCAGCGGCTTTCGGCTTTCATCTCTGCGATGTCTCGACCCAGTTCCCAGTAGAAGCGTAACATTTCCTCGTTCACCTTCACCGCCGCCTTTATCTGGCTTTTGCGATAACGGCTACTCAGCTCTTTTATCCACTGGGCATAATCGGTGTCTAGTATAAAGATCGACTTGCTCATGTCTGTTTATTCACTTATGAAACTGATGTGTCACTGCTGCACATCAAAGAATGATCAGTAGCCCCAGTTCTCGCCGACGAGGATGACGGTGTGGCGGTGGGCAGGGAAGCTGTTGCGGGTGAAGTGGACGTAGTTGCAGATGCACTGCGGGCTGTTGCAGTTGTGGCACACGCCGTCGATTTTGCAGGGGGTGTCGCAGCCCAAGCGGGTCGTGTTGATGGGCGCAGCCACGTTGCGGGCGCGTGCCAGGGCGGCCTCGATGGTGGGTTCCACTTTGTTTAGCCCGATCACGTGAATCACGTTGTGAGGGCCCCATGTGATGGCGGCGACGCGGTTGCCACGGCCATCGATATTGACGATAACGCCGTCCTGGGTGATGGCGTTGGCGCTGGTGAGGAAGTAGTCCACGTCCATCGCGTCAAGGTAGCATTGGCGTTTTTCCTCGTCGGTGACGGCCTTGTCACGGTCGATGACCTTGTAGTCGCCGCTGTCGATGATTTGTTGTGTCAAGCCCATCTCGCGGATGGTCTGTGAACCGCCCCAGGTGATACTGCTGCCCTTGGGCATGAATGACTTGACGAGGTCGATGGCCTCGGCTGCGGTGGCGCAGTAGTGGGCGTTGAAGTTGCGGCGCTCCAGGTTCTTGATGATGCGTCCTGCAAGGAGTTCATTATGGATTTCGATGGGTGTCATAGTGATGATAAGTGATTAGTGATTAGTGAATTCTTAGAACAGGTTGATGAGTTTGAGGGAACCCCAGATGATGGCGGCATAGCGCAACAGTTTGCCGATGGTCATTGTCAGCAGTACAATCCACACGTTGGAGCGTACGTAGCCCAAAGCGACACTGATGGCGGTTCCCAGCATGGGTACAAAAGCAAAGAAACCCATCCAAGCGCCACGGTTGTGCATGAAGTGCAGGGCGCGGTTGAGTTTTTCCTCGCTCACACGGGCATATTTCTCAATCCACTCGATTTTGCCCAGGTGGCCGATGTAATAGCACGTCATGCCACCGCTCACGTTGCCTGCCAGCGCAACAAAAAGGCTGGTGACAGGACTCATGTGCAACGGCCCCACACAGGCGATGACGAGCGCTTCGCTGCTGAAGGGGACGATGCTGCCCGCCAGAAAGGACCCCAGGAACAGTCCCAGGTAACCCCATTGAGTAAAGAAATGGATGAGTGTATCGAGCATATTTAGACTTCAGGTATCAGGCATTAGGTCTTAGGCTTTTCAGGAATATGTTAAAACCTAGAACCTAATGCCTAAAGCCTCATTTGAAAATCTGTTGTACAAATATTACCAGGTAGTCACGCCAGTTGGCCCACTCGTGGCCGGCTTCGCTCTCGTGATAGGTGTAGCGCAGTCGGTTCTTGTCAAGCAGTTTCCGGAACTCGGCATTGTCCTTGTAGAGGAAATCATCCTTGCCGATGCCCAACCAGTACAGACGGGGGCGCTGTTTAAACTGGGCAATCAGCTTGCCCTCCAGGTCATCATAGATTTTGCTCTTGCCCTGGTCCATGCGGCCGATGGCGGGTGAGAACAGACCCACGTAATTGAAATCGTCAGGCTGGTTGGCGCTTATGTAGAGCGAGTGGTAGCCGCCCATCGACAGGCCAGCGATGGCGCGGTAGCGTTTTGCGGCGCGAGTGCGGTAATTCTTGTCCACCCAGTTCATGATGTCGTTGAAACTACTCTCAAAGGTGCCATCCATCCACTGCTTGTGGGCAAAGGTGGGTTGCTCGTTATTGTCGGGACCCATACCTGGTGCTGCCTGCGTATCGTTGTGTCCGTTGGGCATGACCACAATCATCGGTTCGGCTTTACCGCTGGCAATGAGGTTATCGAATATCTGTGCGGCATGGCCCTGCTCCAGCCATACGGTCTCGTCGCCTCCCGTGCCGTGCAGCAGGTAGAGCACGGGATACTTTTGGCGGCTATCCTCGTAGCCTGGCGGCAGATAAATCATCATGCGGCGTGTCATGCCCAGGGTGGGGGAGTCATACCACACTGCGCGCACTTCGCCATGCGGCACGTCGTGAACTGCCATCGGGCAGTCACCCTGTGGGTCGAGCACGAAAGTGTTCATCACACTCTTGACGTCACGCAGGGTGTGCGCATTCTCGTTGTCGAGCACTTTCATGCCGTCGATGACGTAGTAGTACATATACAGGTCGGGCTCTAGGTCACGCAGGGTGATGGTCCACGTGTCATTGCCCGTGTGCTTCATCAGCGTGTCCACACGCGTGTCGATGACCAGTTTAACTGTGTCGGCACCCGCGGCTTTCACCTTAAAGGTCACATCGCCGTTCTTGGAAATCTCGGGACTGGCTACCGACGGAGCAAAGAACCCCTGAGCACTAGCCGCTAGGACCACCGGCACAAGCGCTAAAAGAGTGATAAATTTACGTATCATAGACTAATAGTTTTATAGTTGCTGCAAAAATACGAAAATAACTGCGCTAAACAAAAACATATAGATAGATAATTAAATAATGATGTGGCGTTCTTGCTGATGATCATAATAAAAAGCGGTTGGTTTACCTTTGCAGTAAACCAACCGCGTATGTTTGGTAGACGATTCTTATCTCAATATCAATTTGGTGGCCTTATCTTTGATTCTTACGATATAGATGCCGCTTGCATAGACAGGAATCTCGTTGCGGCCGGCTTGCAGTTTGACACTCCAAGCATGACCGGCAATATCGCTAATCGTTGCGCTCTGCTCAACAGGACTGTCGATAATGATGTTCTGCCCGTTAGCAGAAACTTTAGAATTCATCGACATTTCATGCACATCAGTACGATGATTCGTTGAAACTACTTCGTTGTGTCTCTTGCCCTTTTTTGAAATCTCTTTCGATTGATCAACACCTTGCAGCTTAAAAGTAACAGGTAGGGTGTACCATACCTTGACTGCTTTGCCGCAAATGCGGCCAGGTGAGAATTTGGGCAGTGTCTTGACGAGGCGAACAACTTCCTCATCAAGATCCTCTCGCACCGAACGGACAATCTTGACTTCACCTACTTCACCGGTGATGTCCACAAGAAACTGCACAACAACTCGTCCTTGAATGCTGTCCTTTACGGCCTGTTCAGGATATATGACGTTTTCCTGAAGATATTTCATCAATGCCGTCTCACCTCCGCGGAACTGAGGCATCTGTTCGACATTAATAAAGACTTCTTCGTGCCTGCTTGTTGAGTCACATTTATTCTTCTGGTTGCCACTTTCAAGTGCCATGGCCGAAAAACTCGTCAACACCAAACTCACCACAAGGGCCATCCTTATTGCCTCAAATGAACTATAATTCAATCTGCCGTGTTTCATATCAGTCAATTTTTTAGGTTGATAAAAACGGGTTAACTCTCGCTTGCAAAATTACAACGGAATATTGAAAAACGGCTGACATTCAATGGTCATTCTTCAATCCAAAAACGACTGATTTTCAATAACTTAAAAAACAAAAAGGTCATTTGGGGGTAATTCGTCGTTTGGGGTGTTGAAAATGACCCTGGAATGGTCTGTTTTTCGACCGAAATCCGGCATGGTTTTAAGATATGTTTGATGGATGGAAGAGATTTTAGTAGTATATTTGCACCAGTAAAAATCACGTAAACATCATAAAAACGGTTAAAGAAATGAAGAGATTTGTTTGGAGAGAGTCAGAAGGATTTCTGAAAGAAGCCAGGATTATTGTTGACACCGAAACTGGCGTGAACTACCTGTTCGTGCATGAAGGTTATAGTGGTGGTATCACTCCATTATTGGATAAGGACGGCAAACCCGTTGTCACCCGTGTCATCGTCGATGACTGAACACCATGAATGCAATTAAGTAAAACATCACGAGCCGACAATCCGTCGGCTCGTGATGTTATCAGATATTTCAGATGATTCAGTTGTCGTGAATTAGATCCAGCCCATGGAGTGGTAGAGGAACGCAATGATGTAAACGGCAACGAATAGATGATTAATTACCTCAGGATATCACCTTGCCAAAGGGCTTTCAAGAATTGGTTAACAGGCCACACCTCCACATCGTTCATTGTGCGACGGGCTATGTCCAGAGAAACAATTATTGTTCGGGCGGAAGGATGCTCCTCTTTGAATGCTTTAAGCCCTTTTAGGTGTTTTGACTGTATCTCTTGTGCAGATTTGATTTCGATGGCAATTTCGGCATCACCATACACGATATCCACTTCATAGCCTGATGTCGTTCGCCAATAAGATAACTTTTTGCGAAGATGGGTATATGAAATATAGGCAATGAGTTCTTGAACAATCAGATGCTCAAAAGCATGTCCGAAGTCGGCTGAGCCAGGTCCCATCTTTCGGCGATTGCATAAATAATTGACAAGTCCTACGTCAAAATAGTAGAATTTGGGTGCCTTAATCAACCTCCGCTTCTGTACTGTCGCAAATGCAGGCAGCATATAACCAATCATCGTTTCTTGAAGGATCTCAAAATAGGCTTTAATCGTATTAGCGCTGATTCCGCAGTCGGTAGCGATGTTGTTATAATTGACCATTTCCCCGTTGGTTAATGCCGCTACTTCCAGAAAACGCACAAAAGCATTGAGGTTTCTTGACAGTGCTTCAGCCTCGATTTCCTGTTGTAGATAATTGCCGATGTACCCTTCCAGTCTGCTCCATGGATCGGCAACGAGATAGTGTCTTGGCAACATTCCGTTATTTACAGCTTTAATGAGGTCGAAATCAGGGATTTCTTGGCTGACGAGAGGATATAGCTGGCGCCTGACGGCACGGCCGCCAAGCATATTGGCTCCCAGTCTTTTGAGTTTACGGGCGCTTGAACCGCACAACAGGAATCGGATGTCACGGTTAACAATCAACCAGTGCACCGCATTCAACAGTTTGGGCAACATTTGAACCTCGTCGATAATCACCAGTTCATCATGACCGAGATGCTCCAGTTCTTGTATGAGGAGTTCTGGTTTGCGTTGTAACCGGCTATATACGTCAGGAAGCAAGAGGTCATAATAATGTGCTTCAGGATAAACTGACTTGAGCAAAGTGCTTTTTCCTGTTTGCCTTGCACCCCAAAGGAATACGCTATCATCCTGTAATTCAGGAATGTTTATAATTCGGTTAAGCATCATATTTCCTATTTTCATTTTATTTAAAAACTTGGATAATTTGCAACTCTGCTGCGGATTATCATGATATTTCGCAGCAGAGTTGCGGATTATCATCATGCAAAAGTAGATATATCTTCTAATATGTGCAACTTTTTTAATACATTTCTGTATAATGGGTGATACGAAACAGCACGAGCCGACAATCTGTCGGCTCGTGCTGTTATCAGATATCTCAGATTATTCTGTTGTCGTGAATTAAATCCAGCCCATGGAATGGTAGAGGAACGCAATAAGGTAGCCGGCAACACAAGCGACGATGGTATGTACCAGACCAGGCATCATGAAGGAGTGGTTCAATAGGTACTTGCCGATGACGGTCGTGCCCGTGCGGTCAAAGTTCACGGTGGCAATATCCGACGGGTAGTTGGGGATAAAGAAGTATCCATAGACCGATGGCAATACACCCAACAAAACCCAGCCGTCGATACCCAGTTTATAGGCCAGCGGTAGCATGGCAACAACCACAGCACCCTGTGAGTTGACGAGCACCGATACCAGGAAGAACGCAAAGGCAATCGACCAGGGATATTGCTCAACCAGGCCGGCAAGCATGCTCTGGATCTCGCCCAAATAGTTGGCGAAGTAGGTGTCGGCGAGCCAAGCGATACCGTAGATGGCGACTACAGCGACCATACCGCTCTGCCAAACGGGACCGGCGATGGCCTTCTTGGGTTTTGCCTTGCAGAAGATGATCATCAGCGCGGCGGCGGTAATCATCACAATCTGGATGACGAGGTTCATCTTCAGCGGGGTGGGGTGCGTCTTGGTCAAACCATCGACTGCAATGCCCAGCTTAGCAAGCTGGTCGGCGGTGATGGTCACATGCGAACCGATGAGCTCTACCGTAGCGTCACCGTCAATGGCCTTGATGGTATCATAGGCTGGCAGCAGGTCCTGGAAAACAGCGAAGAACACGATGACCAGCAGCGCGCCGAAGAAGATATAGACTGCACGCTTGCTCTCGGGAGCAATCTTCTTGTCGAGGGTGGTGGCGCTGCTGCCGTAGATGTACTCGCGCTGCGCGGGATCGGCGATTTTCTTCTGGAACTCGGGATCCTTGTCCAGATCCTTACCGCGCTTGTAAGAGGCGATAGATGCTATGAGGATACCCAGCAGACAGGCGGGAATGGTTACCATGAGCACCTGTGGGATGGAAATGGTATAGCCGTTAGCACCGCTGATGGTGATAAAGGCAACCACCGCTGCTGCAATGGGCGAGCAGGTGATACCGATCTGTGAAGCGATACTGGCGATACCGCAGGGACGCTCGGGGCGAATGCCCTTCTTGATGGCGATGTCGCAGATGATGGGCATCAGCGTGTAAACCACGTGACCCGTGCCGACGAGCACCGTCAGGAAGAACGTGCACAAGGGGGCCAGGAAGGTGATGCGGTCAGGATGCTTGCGCAGCATCTTCTCGGCCAGCTGGATGAGCCAGTCCATACCGCCCGAGGCCTGCATGATGCCGGCGCAGGTGACGGCTGCAATGATAATGTAAATCACATCGGTGGGAGGCGTACCGGGTTTCATGCCGAAACCAAACACGAGGATGGCCAGGCCAATGCCCGAAATCGCTCCCAACGCCAGACTGCCGTATCGGGAGCCTAGCCACAACGCTCCTAGCACAATGAGGAGCTGAATAATCATGAGTAGTGACATGTTATTTTAGTTTTTAGTTGATAGTCTTTAGTTTTTAATCGGAATCCTGTAGTCCTCTAGTACCTGATGGAAACCTGCACGAAGACGGTGCTGTAGTCGGCCTTGGCAAGGGCTCGGTCGTGGGTGAAGCAGTACTCGGTCTGCACCTCCAGGTATTTGCAGAAGCGGTAGTTCAGACCCACTTCGTAGTTGGTCTTGGCTGCCACGCTCGATGCGGTGGGACGGTACAGGTCATAGCGCGCCTTGGCCATCAGTTTGCTGGGTATTACCGGCACAATAGCGAGGGCATAGATACCGTCACTCTTGTTGTTATCAACAGCGTTACCGCTCTTGTCGGTGTAGGTCTTGATGGTGGCGTCGTTGGCGTCGGCAGTCTTCTGATAGGTGGTGGCAAAGCCCAGGCCCGTCGAGTGGATGTACTCGGTGCGCAGCTGCAGGTCGCCCTTCTTGTACTCGGCACTCAAGGCATAGCGGTGCTGGCGCAGGCTCACGGTCTGGCCGCCGGCCTTACGGGCATAAGAGCCTTCCCAGCCAAAGGCGCCAAGGCGCATCCCCTCGATGGGCATCACCCATGCGCCGCCAATGATGTCCTTGCGCTCATCCACGTCCTTGACGTTGATGCCCTGGCCGTTGAACACACCCACCTGGTAGTGCAGCAGGTTGCGGCCGCTGCTGTTCTTGAGGAAATCACCCTGGAACTGCAGACCGATGTCGCGTCCGTTGCTGGCATGCATGCCCGTGCGGTCGCTGAAGCCCGCCAACTTGCTCACGGGCTGCGAATAGCTCATGAATCCCTGGTCGATGGGGTTCATCGGGTTCTCGTAGGTGA
>JAEEGI010012458.1_pt1 | contig 18196 bp, 29 predicted proteins | sample 8958751 | NCBI WGS metagenome assembly JAEEGI01 (sample SAMN16246545, study PRJNA631951) | gut metagenome | biome: gut microbiome; feature: rumen; material: KS-attached | host: Bos | place: Iran: Karaj | collected 2018-10 | reverse complement strand
TATGTCATGTCACCATTATTTTCTGCGAGCGAGATATAATCATCCACAGCATCCACGTTCAGTGGGGAGAGCTTGTCCACTCCTGCGGCACTTGAGAAGACGGGGATGCCATAAGGCTTGTTCTCAAGATTTCTTTTGATGTCCTGAAGAGCATTGATGATGATTGTTTCCATATTAGTTGTTTCTGTTAATTAGAAAGGATTTTTGAGAATTTGTAGGTTGTCCTCTCACTCTGCCTGTTGTCCCGGCTTCGTATTCTGGGATGGGGTAGTGGGTGACTGGTATTTCACCAGTTCGACCCTTGCGCCGAGGGCGTTGGCGATTTTGTTGAGCATGTCGAAACCGACGGAGAAATGTCCCTGTTCTATCCTGCTCAGGTTGGAGGGAGACGTGCCGACCCTTGCTGCCAATGTCTTTCCGTCCATTTTTTGCGTCTTCCTTAGATCGATAATTTGCTGTCCGATGCGTTTCCGTTCCTCGTGCTTGTCCTGGTCGGGGCAGATGTTCCCTATCATCTCATAGTCAGCAAGGTACAGTTCGGCGTTGATGCGTTTGATGTTGTCAATTGTCACTTTGTCAGCAGTAGGAGCGAATCTGTCGAACATTGCGCTCATCAGTTTGACAAAGTGTCCGCCTGAATGGAAGTTATGTGATGAAGGGAAGGAGACGATGAAAGCGTCACCTTGGAGCAATATCACCCTTGCCTGAACTTCATTGGGCAGGAATTCAACCATTGTTTTCGTGATGCCATGTACTTCGTATCTCATTTTCATTTGTGTTTATTGAACTTCCTTTGTGGAAGGAGAGGTTAGTGTTGTGTTCCCAATAATATGCAAAGTTAAGCATTATCTTGGGTTTCTCCAAGAGCAAATTGAGGTATTTTGTTATTTTGGATTATCAGATACATAAATTTGTAATCTTTTGGCAGCATCACCAACAATAGAGAATAGAGTACGAGCGATAGAACGGTGAATAGGCAGGTCATTCAATGAATCCTTCCTGGTCATATCCTTTGTGGTATTTGTGTATCAGGTCAAGGAGAGGTTGTACCCTCGGGTCTTTTGTCTTTCCTTCGTTAGGTCTGTATTGGACGTTGTACCGGTTGCTGTCACCACTTCTTATTCGTTCTTCAGCGTCGTTAGGAATAAGGAATGAAGATTTTTCACCAAGATATGTAAAAAAGGTGTTCAGGTAGATGTCCACACCTTTGAGGTCGAGGTCACCGAAATGAATGTATTTGTTAGGGATGGCCATGAGCCATTTTCTTAAATCATCGGTTTGGTCGGTCGGATAACGGTTGACGAAGATGGCCCTTTCATCTGGTTTTAGGAACTTGTCAAAAAGATATTTCTGTCGCTCGATGAATCTGAAGTTCTCACTGTTTTCGATACCGATAACCACGATTTCAGGTGGTATTTGGAAACTCTCGTACTCGTAGATGAAGGTGAAGGTTCCTGTCTCTGGGTTGATGGTGATATCTCTGTTTCCAAGTTTCGCCTTAATTGGATCATAGCAGTTGACAAGGAACCCCTTGAACGTTCTCTGCCTTTTGGTTTTGGAGTTTCCAGTTAGTCTTGTTTGTTCTGCGCGGCTTACCTCGTTTTTGCCCATCATTTCAGCGAGAGCCTCGAGGTCATCAGTATTGAAGATTCCGTTTAGGTAGTTTCTGAAGGACTTAATGTCTTTGGCAGCGTAGTAGCCCTTGCTGCCATGAGGTATCATAATGATGGCACCGTCGTTGACCATTTTCTGCAACAGTTCGCCCTTAAGGCTTGATTTTGGTATTTGCTCTCCATAGGAAAGTCTTATCATTTTCTGAAGGAAAGTTTTTGTCGTTTTCATTCCACGTTCAGTAAATCAACTATTCTTGTGATATCATTCTTCTCTGTATGCTCCTTGTAAAGGAGGTAGTGGTGTTTGTAGGAGTTCACGTCATCGATGGAGTTCGGCGTTACCAGTATGATATGGATTTTTCGTTTGCTGGCGAACTGTACCAGACCCTCGATGTTCTTCTCATATAGCCGGCCGCCCTCGTCAAGGAGACAATGGATGTAAAGGTCTGCATACTTTGCTGATTTGCGACAGAGCTTCTCCTTGTACACGTTGAGCAGGGTGATGTTGATGATGGTCAGCACAAGCATGCTTGTGCCGTTGGAGCCTGGGCTTTTCACGATCTCCCTCCATCCGGAGTCGTGTCTGTTCTCCACGACCCTAACCTCGAGCCTGAACGTGTCCTCGATGGTCAGAACAGTTTTCTTGAAATGTTGTTTGATCAGTGTTTGCAGCTGCATCAGCAGTTCAATACCATCTTGACGTGCTTTCAAGTGTTTTTCTGGGTCGGTGAACAGATCCATCTCATGCAGATGTTCCTGATTCATCTCATAGAAATCCCTGATGTCTTTGAGCAGTAACATGATGGGATCAGTGCTATCGCTCATCCGCAACTGTATACTGTTGATGCTGTTGACGAAGTTTTCATTCTCGATGTCTTTGTTGATCTTGCTGATGATGCTGGCGATTTCAGTATTGAACTGGAAGAGGTTGTAAACATCAATCCTGATGTCTGCTAAGAAGTTCTCGCAATAGGTATTTATCTGCTTTTTATACACCTCAATCCTGTTTTCCTCAACGAATGTGGCCAGTTCCTTTGCTGTTTCGATGTAGTCCTCATTGCATGTGAAATTGGTCTTAAACTTGAATTGGTTGTTGGCAGAGAAGTTGCTTGAGAAGGCACTGACTTTTGTACTCAAGTTGTTGGATAGCAGTAGTTGTTCTTGCCTTGTCACATCCAAGGCTTTTACGATGTCGCTGACGCTCTCCTCGCTCTCAGCCATGTTGCTGTCATCGTATTCAAGTTCTATTCCCCATAATTCAGTTTTTATTTTGGCCTCTTCAATGTTCTTCTTGATGGTTTCAAGCTGTTTTCCTTTATTTTCAAGATTTGTCTCAGCTGTTTTGATTGCTTCGAGGATTTCGTGCAGTTTCTTGTTAAATCTGGCATCCAGACTTTTTATCAGGTTGTTGATTTTTTCCTTCTCTTCCTTTTTCTCGTCAATATGGTCGATATATTCTCTCTTTTTATCATTGTAGACATTGACTTGTGGCATGAGGATGTCAATCTCACGAAGGAGTTTCTTTGTTTCGTCAAAACTTCTTTGGAGCGCTTCGAGGGACTCGGTGTCCACCCCCTCGTCGGCGAGTGCTTTTTGTTTCTGCTGTTGCTGAGTCTCTATGGATTGCCGGATCTCGTCAGTCCGTTCTTTGAGACGGGCATCCACTTTTGTCTTTTCTTTTTCAGCTTCCAGGCGAAGGTCTCTCTTCTGTTGCTCCAGGTTTTTTCGGATGTTCTCCACTTTCCTCTTTGCCTCATCCTTGATTTTTTGAAGAACATCTTGAGCCTTTTTGATATCAACCTGAAGAGCGTCATCCTCTCTCCGGATGGTTTCAGTCTGTTCTTTTCTCCATTCCTTCAGTTGGGTATTGAAATCCTCTATTGAGGAGTTGAGTTTTTTTATGCTCAGAGGTAAGGTTATGGTTTTAGTTTTGACCTCTCTCAGTTCCTTGTTGAGCGGAGCCAGTTTGTTTTTGGCTCTTTGGTTCAGTTTTCCGGCTTCTGCATCCCTTTCTTCTTGGATGGAGCGGATGTTCTTGTCAGTCTCGTAATTCTCCGAGGCCATTTTATGGATGTCATCCTTGATTTTCTGCGGGGTCAGGATATCTTTCTCTATGTTTTCGAGTTGGATGTCCACACCAAAGAACGTGTTGCCGCCACTGACGGACTTTTCCGGATAAAGATCATGCCTATATAGTATGTTTTCCTCATCCACGACTTTTCCGATGTTCTCTTCCCATCCCTCGATATTTTCGTCAAGCCATTCGATGAATGAGCCGTTTTGCTGTTCAAGTAGTTCATTCAGGTGCTTGATTTCCTTTTTTCTGCCTTCTATTTCTCCTTGCAGTTTATCGATTGAAGTCTGGGCTTTTCTTTTGACTTCTTCGATTTCATTATTGGCATCGTTCTGGATCTTCTCGATTTCCCGGTTCAATTCCTGTTCCCTCAGCTGTGCTTGATGCAGTTCATTGTTTTCCTCATCCAACCTACCTTGCAGTTGAACCATTTCCTCTTGATAAGGATTCTTTAGACTGATATCTTTGATGGCAAGCAGGTTTTTGTTATGTTGCCCATTGAGTTGGTCAAGGTGCTTCTGGGCATCCTCGGTCTGGGCTTCCTTTTCCGTATCCACCTCCTTGATCTTTTCATTCATGGTGTCGATGGATTTTTGGATGTCTTCCAGAAGCTGTTCCTCTATCTTGTTTTTGTCAGCGGTGGCTGTGTTTGTAACTTCTGTAATCTCTCCATTCAGAATTTTGATGGCAGCATCGTATTTCTCCGCCAGTGTCTTGCTCTTGTCGAGCATGATATTGATTTGTTTGTCAAGGCTCTCGCGTTGGATGTCAAGGTCGTTTTTGCGTGCCACCTTCATCAGCACATCCTGGAAATCTTTATCAGCATATTTCCGTTGGAGTTCTTCCGCCTTTCTAATGAAACCATTGAGTTCGCCTAATTGTTGTTGAAGTTCTGTTTCCTCATTCTTGTGGTCTTCATTGAGTTTGTCCCGTATTTTATTTTTGTCTTCAACGTCAGTTTCGAGTTCTTTCATTTCCTCTTGGAGCAGCGGTATTCGTCTTTCGTCGCTGCGTATGGCCAAGGCCAGTTTGATGCAGAGCTTTTTCGTCTCATCAATGCAGGCCATCAGTTTATGGTAGGTGTCTGTCACCTCATCCGCTTGCTTTCTTACGAGTATCTGACCGTTCTCCACTTTGAACCATTTCAGGATGTCCTCATACAACTCGGTGATGCTGGTGATGGTGCTGTCGTATCGTGAAAGTTTGATTTCAGGCTTATTGCTGGTGCCACTGAGGATAGTGTTTATCAAGGTCTGTTTGATTTCCCCCGCTTCCAGCTTGTTGCTGTCGAGAAATATATTTTGCAGGATGCGCACAATACTTTGGTAATTGTCGCTCTCGGCCAGTGAGAACCTTCTCCATATCTGTTTGTCCTTGTTGCTGAAAGCTTTGTGGTTTCCGTAGATGATATTCAGGTAATCCTTGGCCGTCTTGACCTCGGGGCTGAAGTAGGTGCCTGCGCCGATATTCACGGCAATCTGGTCCCACTCTTCTGATGGCTTGAGCAGGATGTTGTCCTCTTTTATCAAGAACTTGTCTTCAAACGGGCAGTCTATGATTCTCCACACCAGCCTGTTGTCCTTTAGGTAGGTCAGGATGGAGAAAGTGCCATTTTCCCTTGTCACCTCATAGATGATGCAGGAGGTCTTTCTTGGCAGGTAGAATTCTACGAATCCCTTTTTGTCGGAGTCCGTTTCGATGCCCAGGTTTTTCTTGTCAGCGGTGTAGAAGAAAAGGATTGCCCTTTCGGTGGTTGTCTTTCCCGCGCCCTGGTCGCCTTGGATATGTATGTTACTGTCGAGGTTCATCTCCTCATGTTCGATATCCGCGCTGTCGATGAATATGATTTTACTGAGCTGTCTCATTGTATGTGTCTGATTTAGGTGTTAGCATGTCAACGACATCCCTGATGTACGCGAATGCGTCCGTCACAATGTAGGTGTCCGTGTTTTTGTTGACCAGTTCAAAGAAGCCTTTGTTGGTCATGTCTTTGAAGATGTCGAGGATGGCATCCCTATATGTGGTGTCTGGCTTGCCCTTCTCGCTAATCATCATGTCGAGCTTGTCCTGTAGGGTTTTCCGCTCACCGACCTTGTTCTCTATCATGCTGACGGAGAGAGTTCTTCCGATATCGAATCTCGGGTCGCAGTCATAGAGGATGTCGAGGTAGTCGATGTAGGAGTACAGGCCTCTGAGCTTATCTTCGGCCTTGACCTCATCCATTTCCCTTGTAAAGTGGAAATAGTTGTAACCCTTTACCAAAACCAGCCCTATCATCTTGAAATACTCGAGATATGCCTGGTAGTTCTCGTCGAGGTCTTGGTACATGGCTTTCGCCTCGCTGTCAGTGGTGTTATGCGACAGGAATTGTCCTCTTGTCAGTCTTTGGAAGATTTCTTTAGTATAGATCATGATGGCCTAATAATGATGTATTTGAAGTTTTTGAAAGTATTATGTTCTGTGAGATTTAGGCTGTCAATTCTTTTCTCTTTGATAGCCTTTTGGATGAACCTGTCAGCCAGCTTGACATATAACAGTATCCTACAGTTGGTGTCTGCTTCCTCTTTAAAGGGGTAGTCCATGGCAAAGGAAAACAAGTCGTTCTTTTGGTGTAGGAATTCGGCCATTAGCGAAGGTAAGTCGAACGGCTTTCTCATATGGGGTACTTTCTTTGCCTTTCTTACATCCAGCCTGACCGGTTTCTCTTCTTTTGTCTTCCGGCTGTTCTGGGAATATCGGCCAGCCACCTCTGCTCTGATGTTTTCCAGTATGCTGGCCGCATCATCATCGTCTCTCAGGTATTCCACGGAGACCATAGTGGAAATTTTCGTGATGTCGCTTGCTTTTTTGAACAACATGCCATCTACCTGGTTGATGACGGTGTGGATATTGGTTTCCGTTTCGAGAAGCATGTTGTTCTTGAGGTGTTTGAGCAGTCTGATCTTCTTTACGAGTGCTTGTTGTTTTTCGATTTTGTTGAGATGCTCCAGTATCCTGCTGTGGTATGAGGTGAGTTCCTTTCTGTATTCTGTAAGGTCCAGCTTCACCTTCAGAACGGTTCCGAACAGCATTTCGTTGTTGGAGAAGAAAATCATATCGGAGTTGACCATCTCGTTGACGGTATCTATAAGTTGGACAACATCCTTTCTCTTGTCGTCATACCTCTTGAGGTGTCTTATCCGTTCCTGAAAGTCCGGTTCCACGTCATATTTTTCTGTCAGGAGTGCATTTAGGTTGTTCAGGTTCAGCCTCACGTTGTTGACGATATCCATCAGCGTCTTGCGCACGTTGAAGACCTCCTTGCTTTTGTCTCTCTCCGAGGTACTTCTGGCCCATTTCCCAAAGGACTCAGTCAGCCTTTCAATATATTCCTTTATAAGGTAATTGTTCAGTTCACGAGGCAGTTCCAAGACGCTTTCATAGAAATTCCTGTGATTGTCGTAGAGGAACAGCTGGCCTTGGTCTTCGTAGATAACGTTCTTGTGGATGAGTTTTTCTATAGCAGTTTCATCCCCACCCAACATTTCCAGGGCATGTTCCTTTTTGACTGGGATGTTGGATCTGTTTTTTTTGAACAGTTCATCAAGGAAGTCACCATGTTTGGCCATTTCCCGATGGTAGTTCTTTATGGATGTGAAGTTATGCATAGGCTTTTTTATTTTGCATTAGTATCAGGTATAATATCAATCAGCTGAGAGACGTGGCATGTGATGTTGGCCAGTTCTGTAAGAGTCATTCTGACGGGGCGGCGAAGGGCAGGTATGTTCATGGCCATATCCGTTCGAAATTGCTGAGTCGATTGATGCAGAAATGTGTCACGATGCAAAAGTAGTTATTTTTTAGTAAAACCCAAACAAATATTTAATTATTTTATAAGCAATAATAATAAAAAAGCATTATTAGCAATTATAGTATAATATAATTTTCTGATTTAAATATATTACCATTTTCCAAATGAAAAAAGTAAAATCACTGGTTTCCCTTATTTTTGTGGAGAAACCTTTTGCTTAAGGATGACGGCGATTTCCTCTGCCGATCCCCTTTTCATCCAATACTTGTAGTCATCAAAATAGAGATATTGGTGGAGTGAAGAATCTATCCACTCCATTTTTCCATAATTATAATAGGTATCCCAGAAGAACTGGAACTCGTCAGTTGTCAAAGTGCAGGAGTTCTTCTCGATATGCTCTATGGATGTCTGACCTTTTGTTTTTTCAGACATCCATAGGCATTTTTCGATGATGCATCGCAACTTGGATTGGTCATATGACATCATTCCCAGTTGTCCGAACCTTCTTTTTAGGCTCAGCTCAGGAAGCCTCCCTATCCAGAGAACCCCATCGAGGACAGCACCTCCGGCTTTTTCCCATATCATTTCCTCACGAAGCTCAGCAAGTTCTTCTGTGGTGAGATCCTCTCTGAATAGACGATGCTTTAACAGTTCGTCGTCTATTTCCTTGTCTGTAACAACAACATTGAAATCCATAATGCATTTTTCTGCAAATTTAACGGAAGGTTGTTTCAAATCATGGGACAGGTTGTGGGAAAATCCAAATAATTCGAGGTATTGGGATATATTGTTTATGTCTATATTCGGTGAAGCATTTCAAATATGGTGGTGATACGGTAACACTCAGAAGCTATCTGCTGTTCGTCAATTTGGATTTCATGGTCGATATGGTTTTCAACCAATGATTTGGCAATATTGATTTCAAGCTGGATGTCTCTTGTTGGCACACCGTCATGGCATCAGTCTTTGCAGTGGTTTGTAGCAAAGGTGCCGGTGTTGTTCAAGGCTTCTCAAGGCTGAAGGTTGAATCATTTGACCATAGAGTTGTTCGATGCTTTTTGCCTTTGAAGGTGATATCTGTTTTTGGAGGTCTCTTTCGGCCACGAGCCAGTGGTAGTAGGTTTTGGAGTACTGCATGAAGTCCACTGGATGGTACATGTAATCAACCAACATGCTGCGGTATTTTCTTTCTCTGTTGGAAGCGTTGTCAAAGGTTATTCCGCTTCCTCTTGCAGGTTTCCAGCTCATATTGTTTTGGTTTTAGTGAAATTGATTATCAACGTTATGGCAGATGGCATCCAGCTCATCCTCGCCCACATCCTTGGTGGTGTCGGGGTGTTTGAAGAGGATGGCCTTTGCGTAGTTGATTTCGCGGATTGCCTGTTTGGTAAGTCCGAGGGCGATGAGTTCCTGTGCGTCGCTGAGATGGCTGGCGACGGCTGTCTTGACTTGAATGTTCATCGTTTCGGCGTTTAGCATTCGAGAATTTCCTCCAAGTTGCTGATGATGTCCTCAAGGTCTGATGATGCGGATTCGAGAGTGTCGATGTTCTCGTACATTGTCTGACCTTTTTCCGATTCCTGAAGACTCTCCGGCATATTGTCGTATGCCTCCTGTTCTTCCTCACAGATGCTTTCGAGTTCAAGTTTCTGGTCCTCGAGTGTGGCGATTGTCTTCTCAAGCCACTTCCTTCTTGTCTTGTTCATAATGCTTGATGTTTTATGGAGTTATTGGTTATTGTTTTCATTGATGTCAATGACTTCGCATGATACGTAGCAATCCGCACTTTTGGCATAGTAGAAGGGATCGTCTGCAATCCAGTTGCTGGCGATGGTCTTTGCAGACTCTTCATTCTCCGCATCGACATAGATGGTCTTCGACATGGTGATGTCTACTGAAACGGCGTAATTCTTCATTATTCTCAAATGGTTGATGGTTGTCGTGTAGGTTGGCATGGGACGTTCAGGTGTATGACAAGACTTTTGTCCTGTATTGTTCCTTGCCTTTCGTCATTCCGTCACATGTGTTCCAAGCAGATATTTTGTAGGTGGAGGTATTGAAGTCTCGTCCTTTTTTCGTGGTGGCCTTTCCTATGACCAGGATGGGGTAGTCGCCATATCGGACGTATGCTTTCCAGCAAAGGGAGTCTTTGTCATGGCCGTCAAACCAAATATCTTCCGAGAGGATTCGTATCTTGGCGTCCAGGTGTCCAAGTGTGCATCCCTGGGTGATGTAGGGAAGTGTCACTTCAAGTGTGATGTCTTTGTTCCAGTTTGCCATAGTCTTTATTTTTTGGGATTCACGCTTTGTCGAAGGCAGTCATGAGGTCTTCGTATGTCTCACCGTCCTCGACGAGAATGACCTCACCAAATTCTAACGAGTGGTTGAGTGCCTCATTGGAGAATAGAGGCAATGACAGCCACTTGCTTTTGATTTCTTTCATGTTGCCGCCCTCAAGTACGATGTCGGCATCGAATTTGATTCTAACTTTCATCATTGTGGTTTTTAAGAGGGGAGTGGTTGGCTCCCCGTTACCTTTCTTTACTTGAATATTTCATCATAGAGGTCTTTGGGACACATGTAGGCAGAGGAGCCTGGGTCTTCATGTCCTTCAAGATAGTCAACGAAAAGGCATTCATTGAAGCGCGGGTTGTCCATGAGCATCTGGCTTTCCGGCCATTGGACGAGTACATAGAGGTTTTCCATTGTTGCAGTTGTTTTAATGTGAATTGTTGAGTTGAAAGCGTTACAATTTGTAACGGTTAGGTCATGTAGCCACCTTTAGCGGAGGAGTTCCGGGTACCATCTTTCAAGGGATGGTCTGATAAATTCTATCAGCCTTTTCGGCATGATGGACTGGTTCTCGTAGGCGAAGGCAGCCCAGTCGCAGTCCTCTTCAAAATGATACCATCCGTAGGAGAGGGTAGGGTTGACGATTTTCCTGACTTTCTCGCTGATGTATTTGTCGGCCACATCCTGTCTGACGATGATGCCGCCATGGCTTGCCGTATCGACGATATAGACACCAGTGGCAAGCTTTTGCTGGTGTTGGGTAGTGCCCCAGATTGTTCTCATTGTCATTTGTTTTTAATGGTTGTTGACGTATTTCTTAAATGTAAGGTTTCTCGTTATGGGGTTTAAAGGCTCTTGTCAATCCATTCACAGCTGCAGCTGTCTTCGCAGTCTTCGCACCAGCATTCGTTTTCCTCGCCGGAGCAAGGCTCATCGAGTTCACCGGTGTTTGGGTTGTACCAGTATTTGATGAGGATGTGGGTTCCTCCACACTGTTTGCATCTTGCTATCATGGTTGTTTTTCTTTTAATGGGAGGATGGTTGGTCCTCCCGTTACCTTTTATTCTCCTCCGAAAATTTTCCTGCTGCTGTCAGCCATGGCTTTTTCGGAGTATTCCTCCTCAGTCATCGTTGTCGGCCTTTCAATGAGTCCGTCGATGATGCTGCCCAGCTGGTCGCAATAGACCTCATCGATGGTCTTGATGCATTCACGCTTGTTGTTCATCAGGCGTACTTCGTAAACATCCTTGCCCTCGTTAAGGGAGATGTACACCCAGCCCTTGTGAATGAGGGCACTCACCTTGAGCATCAGGGTTGGCATTTCCTGAAAGAGGGTGTAACATTTCTTGCTCACTCCCCAGCTCATCACTACCGGGAGGGTCACGCTCCAGAAGAGCTGTTGCCATGCCGTTTCGGCACACTGCTTCAGATATTCCTTATCCATTGTCGTAAATTTTGATGGTTGGTTGTAACTATTGCTTTTCATATCTCTTTTTGATGTCTCTTGCAACACCATAAAACATTGCCACCCACAAGGCAGCGATGAAGATGTCGATAATTGTCATTGTGTCCATACGCTCGTTTTTTGTTCCCATTTGCTACTTGCTGCACTTTGCAGCTTTTGCGTCCGGGAGTTGTTATTACGCCGCCCTGGAAAGATGGCAGCGAGCGTAAGACATTCGGAAGGTTTGCGGGAATTTTTGTCTGCCAAGGGCAGCCGATAGGGAAATAAAAAATGCCGTGAAAACCGATGGCGGGTGCGAGGTGCCCTTATCTTTGCGAAGTAATGACAGACGGCAGGACGCAGAAGGTTGGATGAATGCGGCATGATAGATGAAAAATCATCAAATATGTCATCGCTTGTTGATAAAAAGTCGTTTGGTTTGTGTAATCAAGAACTTACGGATGTGGAATAACATCCGTGTGAGCATATGAAAGATGTTGTTGGGACTGAAAACAATAGCTATCTATCAACGAACACAAAGCATTATCGTTGCAAAGACAAAAAAAAAACCCCAGGATGATGATCGGTTGCGCAGCATCCTCGAGTCATCCATAAAAAAATGGAGGAAATCAATGTCGATTTCTATCCGAGTCGGTGCCAAATGGCACCTATATTCCATATTATCTATATACTCTACAAGTCAAACATCATAAAGTTACCGTTATGCTTAAAGCCATAAGCCGTATATAACTTTACTCCCATGTCTGAAGCTGTGATGTGAACCGATCCGCATCCATAGGTTCTCGCTTCTTCTACAACCCTGCGAAGAAGTTCCTTTGCTATTCCCAAACGCCTATAATTGGGAACTGTAAACATACTTGACAAAAGACCAAGCTTTCCTGACGGGCAGGTAAAGTAAGGTGGTTTTTCCACGAAAGACATTCCGCTTGTCCCTACAATAGCATTGCCATCCATTGCAAGCCATGATACAAAGGTACCGTCATACATATGCTTTCGGTAGTAGTCGAAGAGTGCTGATCTTAGTTCAACATTCTCTGGAACTTCTCTGCTTTCTTACGCATATTCTTCTGTCAACTGTCGAATCCTCATGTCAATAAAAGTTTCCAGTTCCTCTTCTGTTAGTTTTTTATAAACAATCTCCATATGAATCCCTCTTTATATGATATTCTGCCAGATAATCGTTTCTCCAAATCCCGATTTCTATTTCAACGTATGTTTGCAGGGATTAAACCTGCTTTATTCCTTTCCATTCAGGTGAACTGCCATCAGCACCTCCCCGTCTCGGTCGGCCACGACCTCGAATCCCGCTTTTTTATACATTCGGAGGGCGTAGTTCTCCTTTTGCGCCGAAAGCGACACCTGTCCGTATCCTTTTTGGCGAAGCAGATCAAGCATCTGGCACAGGAGTCGTGTGCCGATGCCTTGGCCGCGATACTCTTTGAATAGAGATATTGCCAGCGATGGAGTCTGGTTGTCGATGTGGCCGTAGTCATTCATCATCCGTGACCATACGGCGCCGACTATCTTACCGTCACATTCTGCCACCAGGCAATGGTCATGGGGAGACTCTCCGAAATCACGTACATACACTTGCAAGTCATTATTCTCTATGATGGAGTGGGGCGGAGGGTCAACACCTTGAGGGACAAAGATGGCCTCGTATAGGAAGTCATCGAGAATTGTCATCTCGTCTGGCAATATTGGTCGGATAAGAATCATCTATCCAAGTATTCTGGATTCTCTTTTCGGTCATTTTTCCACAGGCTTTTCTGATGCGTCTTCAACAGTTTTACAGCCTGTGAATAGGGACTTGTCGTCACGCTCTCGAAGTAGGCGGCCATGGTGGTCGTATAGGTGCATTTGTACACACCTCTGGAAAAAAGTTCCTCATCTGAGAACGTGTCGGCAAGGTTGAGCATCTCCTGATGTGTCTTTGCAAGCAGTGATTTGGCTTCTTCAAGACTTGTGACATGGTGCTTCTCCACAATCATTTTGTCCATCTCATGGTAGTTCTTGCGGTATTCGTCGGGTAGGAAATCTCTCGGATTTCCCTCACGGATGTTCTGGACGAACACGCGCATCAGCACTTGCCATTCATGAAGATGGGCCAGGAGGTCGCGCAGACAGCGGTCGTACATCCATCGTACGCCGCACTTCTTGGAATCGGAAGGGAAGTTGAATGGAGCAGCGGCTGTTTCAGCACTCAACTTGTTGATTTGCTCATTCAGTTTCGCATAGCCATCCTGCATGGAGGCGATCAGCTCTCTTTTGTTTGTTGGCTTGGGCATAGCTCAAATATATTTTGAAATGTAATCACATAGGAACAATTCGCCGATAGGAATTCGTTGCAAAGGTAACATTTTTACGATGAAACTTCACTGTGTTGCCCTCTTTTGTTTCAGAAACGCCTATGAGAATAATCTTTCCTGATTTAGTGAAGAGAAGATAAGATAACAAGTCGAGTCACCATAAATCCTGAAATGTTTGGTTCTACTTTTGATGCATATTTAAAATAAATGAATAATTTCCTTCCAATTATTTGGAAAAAAGTAATGAATATATTACATTTGCAGCATGAATGAAGATATAAGGGAAACCTTACACACTTTGGAGTACGAAGAATATTATGCAAGTCTTGACGAAAAGACGAAGGCAAAGTTTGACTATGTGGAGTCGATAATAAAGACTCAATACGTGGTCAATAAAAAATTCGTGAAGAACCTTGAAGGAACAGAATTCTATGAGGCAAGGGTTTCCGTAGGTACAAATGAACACCGCACGATAATATTTGCTATAGATTCCATTTCATTCATTGAGAGCAAGCGTGTCCTTTTCCTAAACTCATTTTTGAAAAAGAGCACAAAGCAGTATAAAAGGGAAGTTGAAAACGCGCGACAGATTTTGAACAAATATATATGAAGGAGGACAATGATATGATTAAGCTTGACGAAAAGAAGCTGGCCCAATTGAAAACCGGGTCACAACATTTGGCTGAAAAATATGGGGAGAGAGGTACACCCAGTCGTGAAGAATTCGAAGCAAAGGCCAAGGCATGGTACTATGCAGAATTGTTGCGTGATGAACGCAAACGGCAGAAATTGACACAGCAGCAGTTGGGCGAGCGTATAGGCAAGAAACGAGAGTATATTTCCTCTCTAGAGCAAGGCAAGACTGACATGCAACTCAGCACGTTCATGCTCATTGCCAATGCGCTGGGATTGAGGTTTTCTCTCGTTATAGGTTAGATTTCTTTTTAAGCCTTTGGTGAAGTGTGTTTGGGAAGGTTGCATGTCGTTACCGGACTGAACGCCGATACTCAGTCATTGTCTGTCCTTTATTTGTTTCTTGGGTCTGATGACGTGACCCTCCCGTTCCAGTTCCGTCGCCGTGGCAAGGTGCCTGTTGATATTCTCTCTGTCGGCGCGGAACAGTTTTGCCGTGTTTGTCCTTTTGAACCGGTTGAAGAACGGGTCGGTGGTGAAATACCAGTTGAGTTTCACGATATCATATCTGCGTGGCAGTTCATCGAATATCTCGAAAGCGCGTGATCGGGCGCATACGGCGACACCTGTCTCTCCTGATTTCAGAGATGCCACGCACACCAGGTAGAGTTTGGTCTGCTGGTTGATTTCATTGACAGGAAGGGCGCTTCTGTCAGAGATGGTGATGTGACGTTTGAAGCGGGTGTTGATGTCATTCATCATCTTGCGGAAAACTGCCCCATGAGCCGATGTATCCTGGATGTTGTTGTAATGGATGTAGTAGTGGATCATCTCATGTACGACCACATCCTCCAGCTTTTGCTGACTCAGATTATACTTTTGGGTGAAGTTAAGGGAAAAATCAGAATAGGTTAGTCTACCGTTCTTCTCCTTTTTGACCTTGTATCTCAGTTGTCCGAGATAGCCCTTGGCATTGCCGATTCTGATTCTCGGCATGGGGAGTTTCCCATCGAAGCAGAGGTCGTTGTATTTGGTAAAAATGTGTTGTATTTCTGTGACGGTGATGAGCATTAGGGTTGGATTATTATGTGAAATAACCGATTTCTTTGGTATTCTGTCTGGCAGAAATGAATAGCGACTTGGTATTGTTCAAACTAGGCATGCAAAGATTCCCGCTCCTATGAGGCAGGGAATGAGACCGATGAGCATCCCCCAGAGGGACTGGATGAAGTGATATCGTTTCTGGTGATAAGCCTTGTCCATGTGCTCAGTGCCTGGCAGTCTGACAGACCTCATGTTGGCAAACAGCACCCAGTCGAGGAAGAAACAGTCATACCAGTCGATGAAGAGCCAGATGCCGTAGCTCAGAGCCAGGGCAGACCAGAAGTCGTAGGCTCCTGCCAGCTTCATCAGGACAAGCATCAAGACGAGGGCGACGAGCAGCGCACATCCTTTCTTGAGCAACACACTCTTCGAGAAGAATTCAGAAGGCACCCGCTCGTGGGTCTTGAAATACTCCTTCTGGATGTCCTTCGGGTAGTCATGGATCCACCACACGGGATTCTTCACCAACGGAATGAGAATCATCGCCGTGAAAGCGATGGTTATCACGATGGTCTCTATGATAATGATCGTCCAGTTCATCTGAAGCCCTGTGTTATTTCCTTTTCTTCATTGTCATTCGTATCCATTGAGTACACTTGTTTCCCATGTCCTCAGAAATGCGAGTTGCGCTGGCGTGTGAAACCAATGCTCACCGCCAGGCATGGTGGTTATCTGGCATTTATGCTGACTGATGAAGTCACGTCCGACAGCCTCACTGACTACCAGGTCTTTTTTTGGACGGAGGATGTATGTAGGCGCATCCCAATGGTCAACAGGGTTCATGACAACCCAGTTGTAGTAGTCTTCCTCACGCGATGGCTGCTCCTCGATGTATTTTTGCATGTCGAGAAGAGGGGAGACAAACAGGGCTTGCTCTATTTCCTTTCCTTGGAATGCCAGCAACGAGAACCATGAGCCGATGCTGTTGGCGCGGATGGATACGGAATTCCAGTTTTGGTAGAGATGGTCACGCACCTCGTTCAGCAGGGGCATCACCTCCCAGGGCTTTCGCTCTACAGGCAAGTCGATGCCCAGCACCTGATAACCTTTCGGTATTGCAACTTCCGCGAAGTCCAATGCCTCTTCCTTCCGGCCATGCAAGCCATGGACAAACAAAAAAACCTTGTCGCACTTCTCTCCGATAAGAAGGGCGGGTGTGGAACCTATGTTGAATGCTTCCGTTTTCATCACTACATCGGTGTGCAAGCCACCTTTTCTATTCCGTAAAAGAGCCGATCTCTATCAGGTTGCCGTCAGGGTCTGCCACATAGCAGGTGCGCTGTCCCCATGGCTCCGTGGTGGGAGGAAGGACGGATGCCGCCCCAAGGTCGATGGCATTCTGATATTCTTTGTCCACATCAGCGAAAGTCGGCACGTCGAATGCCAGTTCCACAGTGCCATTGAAGCCTTCGGGATACTGGAATTTTTGGGATACCATTTGCTCGAAGGCCTCACGGGGGAAGAGTATGATGCGCATATTGCCTAATGTCATCTCCACATTGGGTTGGACGCCGTCCCACTCAGTGGTGAAGCCGAAAACCTTCGTGTAGAATTCAACGATCGTCTTGTTGTCACGGGTGAATAGTCCGATGGTGTTGAAGACGAATCGGGCAGGGGAGTTTGTTTCTTTCATTGTCGTTGTCAATTATTGTCAATTGTTTGATGATCCTGTCTGAACTCAAAGAAATAGAAGTCGGTCCATCCGGTGTTTTCTGCATAGAGGTGCTGCTTGCCTCTGTATTCGAAGCCCAGGCGTTTATACATGCTGTGGGCTGGTGTGTTCGACGCAAGGGCATCAAGACGGACGGCCTTCATGCCGTTCTCCCGGGCAAGGCGGATGGCCTCTCGCACCATCTCCGAGCCGACACCCGAGCCTTGGCGGTCGGGATGGACGGCGAGGATATGGATGACGGCCACCTCGTCGTCGGGCACTTGCTCTGACCACTCAATCGCATGGTAGTCCTCGCCCTGGTACAACGTGACGGCCATGGCACCGACGATGACGCCTTGCTCCTTATACAGATACATGCTGCCTTCCTTGATATATGCTCTGATTCCGGCTACCGTGGGGTGCTTGCCCTTGCTCCACCGGGCATAGAGTGATATGTCGGGAGTACGGTCTGTCACCTCGTCATAGAAAGACAGAATGGCATCATCATCCTTAATTTTTGCTTTGTATAACGTCATCTGCTATTTGTCTTGAGTTGTTGCTTATTTTGCAATTTCAAGGCAAAGATACGATATTAAGATGGATTTCGCCGTCTTCGTGGGATATTATGTGCGTTTTTGTGACGAATGGAAATCAAGAATGCAGAAGGAGAAGGTGAAATGCCAAGAGGAAAGATAATAATTGAAGAAGTATTGTCTTTCCAAGCCAGGATTAAGCCAATATAGGTAAAGTATTCGCTATTATGTTACCTTTGGCTTTCCTTATCTTCCAGTAGGGAATGTCTTCTGTTTCTCATCCAGCGGGAGATGACGTGATAGCCCTTGCCAATGGCATAGATGGCTGCCAAGCACGTAAACACGACAAGTGCAGCATCGATCACCTCTCCGCTCGCCCCCATGGCATCCATGATGAGATGAATGCATACGGCGATGAATGCATACAGCATAACGGCAGAGAAAAGACAGAAAATGGCCCTCCATATTCTCGCCAGTGCATGAGTGATTGTATTCCAGGCCTTTTTGATGTTCATGGTTTGTCCCTTTGTTGGTTGGCAAAATACTAAAAGAAAAAGATAACGACACCGTTTCAAGAGAAAACGCATCGTATTTATTGAGTTGTCACAAGGTCGATGTACAGTGCGGTCAGGACTGTCAGGAGCCAGAGCATGAGCATCCATGACAAGATGTAGGTCATCTTCCGTTCCGCCTGTTTCTGGTTAGGTACCTTGTAGTGTCTGTTTCGGATCA
>JAEEGI010012457.1_pt1 | contig 18197 bp, 21 predicted proteins | sample 8958751 | NCBI WGS metagenome assembly JAEEGI01 (sample SAMN16246545, study PRJNA631951) | gut metagenome | biome: gut microbiome; feature: rumen; material: KS-attached | host: Bos | place: Iran: Karaj | collected 2018-10 | reverse complement strand
TGCTGGAGTAGTGGCACTATAATCTAAATAAACCATACTTATCCCTCCATAATAATTATTACATAATTATTTGTAAAACATAATAAAAGTTTAGTTGAATTAACTAAACTTTAGGTTGAATTACTAATTATTAAAATATTATTCAGTTGGTGCTTTTCCTTCTTTATTAAATAAAAAGTCTTTTGCTGGTTTTGGTCCAACGTATTCATTATTTCCAATACCTAGAATAAATATAAATATTGGATGTAATAATACTAATCCTACTACAAATCCAGCTCCTTCTTTTCCATATGATTTAGCAATTCCAGAGCAATAAATAATCATAAAGTAGATAATTGCTGCGATGCAACATAATAATCCTAAAATTGGAACAATATTAAGAACTCCAATACACATCATGATTAATAACCACCATGGATTCATACCAGATAATTCCATTAATTGAAATTGACCAACTAGTGGAACAAAAGCACCTACTGGATGTTTATCTCCTCTCTTTAATAATTTGTACATACCAATGATTTGTAGTACAGCAAGAGCAATACCAATAATAGCAAATATTAGTATAACTGCCAATGCTGCAGCACCAAAAGCTGCTAATCCATCAGGATTCAAACCACCAAAATTGTAATCATAATTATAATTATAATTCAAATCGCTCACCTTCCTTTGAATAAATAATATCATTTTTAATGATAATTATCAATGATTATTATTCATATAATAATCTCTATCACTAATACTAATAGATATTTCTTCTAATTCACTATTATCTTCAAAATTTAATTCTTCATCAATTAAAAATAATAAATCTTTCATATTACTACAACTCTTATAATCTATCTTATATCTATCCAATACTTCTATTTCTTTATTGCTAAGTATTAAACCATTTAAATTATTTAATTTTAAAGACTTGGAAATTTCATTTATATAATCATCAATCATTTACAATTATATCCATAATTCTTAAGAGAAACCATTAACTCTCCTTCAGAATACTTATCTCCTACACTAATAGTAAATACATCACTACTCTTAGTATTAGTATTAATATTAATAGCTAAAGAATCAGTATAACTAAAAGATATATTATCTAATATAACAGGTATTTTAGAATCAGTTTTTATATTAACGATAATAGTATTATCATCTTCTCTTATAGTAACATCATCTTCTAAGTATTCAAATGCAGTATTCAAAGAATATATAATCGCATTCTTATTACTACTAGTATTATACTTTTTAGGTAAAATAATCTTCTTAGTAATATTTAACGAAGTAATATTCCTAGATGATAAAGTAGTAACTACCTTCTCATTAATAGTAATACCTAAATCATCAGTATTAGATAAACTACATTCTACATATGGTTGTTTAACATTAGCAATTAAATATATAATTATTCCTATCAATATAATAACAATAAGTAAACTTATAAAAACATTAGATTTCTTATTATTCATAGTACACCTCTATACATATTATAAAAAAGAAATTAATGTATTTCAATTAATTTCTTTTCTTCTTGAGCTTTAGGTATTTCGATATTTAATACACCATCTTTAAATGATGCATCAATCTTATCTTCATCAACATTACCTAAATTAAATGATCTTTCAGTTTTTATATAACTTCTTTCTCTTCTAATATAAGTTTTATCATCATTATCTTCTTCTTTATTATCTTTCTTTTCAACTTTTATAGTTAAAAAACCATTTTTTAGAGAAATATCTATATCTTCTTTATTAAATCCTGGAAGATCCATTTCTATATGATATTTATTATCTTTCTCATAAATATCACATTTCATATTATTTTCCCTTTTCATAGGTAAAAAATCATCAAAAAAGTCATCCATTCTCATTAAATTCATATATATCACTCCTTACAATTATGTTATATCACTAAAGTTAGCACTTGTCAATAGTAAGTGCTAATTTTAGATAAAATAAAAAACTTAAATATTTAAGCTTTTTATTAATATCTATGGATTTTCATCATATATTTCATATAATTCATCTAATGCGCAATCTACTGTAGTACATGTAGATCCACTATTAGTATTATCATAACTTACATTTTCAGCATCAGGTACATCTAGTGTTACTTGCATCATATCAGTAGTAACTTTATTACCTACCTCATCTTCTAATACAGCATATATAGTATATGTACCATATGTTAAACATTCAACTGTAGTTTTGCTTTCAGTAACACTTTCAGTAGTTGGAGGATTTATAATAGTTTCAGTTAATTCAGTAAATTCATCAACATTACATTCACCATCACATTTTCCATAGTACCATTTAATTGAAGCCAAACCTCTAAATTCATCATGTGCAGTAATATTCATAGTAATAGCAGTTTTAGTTTTAGTAAATGTAAAACTATCAATTATAGGTGGTTCTTCATCTAAAGCTAATTTGAATGAATTAGTTAAAGAAACAGAATCTTGTAAATATGCATAGGTTGCCATTAAGCATACCAAAACAATATTAAACAAAGGAAGAAAAGTTTTAATAAATTTGTTCATTTTCTTTTTCTTCTTTTTGTTATTCATATTATTCACCTTCATTCTTTTTAGTCTTTACAAAATAATAACCAATTCCTATAAATGATATTACAAGTAATATAAAATATTTAAATATATCATCATAAGTTATAGGAGATATAACAGGCTTTGTTTTATCTTTACCATTATTGTTATTTCCATTATTTCCATTATTACCATTATCATCATCATTATTTCCATTATCACAGTATATTTCATCTGTATGGCGATTATTATTAGGGAAATATGCCCCTCTAATATCAGGATCTTCATTATCTACAATTCCATCTCCATCTGAATCATCAGTTGCATCTGGAATTCCATCTCCGTCCCAATCATCTAGTCCATTAATTTTTCCATCGTTATTAGAATCTATTCCACCTCTAGTATCAAGGTCTTCACTATCAGGGATTCCATCTCCATCCCAATCATCATCTTTATCTAGGACCCCATCACGATCCCAGTCATCTAAAGGTGTAATTTTATTATCACAATTAGTGTCAAAAGCGCCATCTTTTACAAGATTTCCTCTTATATCACTATCTAAATTATCTACAATTCCATCTCCATCTGAATCATCAGTTGCATCTGGAATTCCATCTAAATCCCAATCATCTTCACCATTGATTTTTCCGTCACCATTAGTATCTCTTCCACCTCTTGTATCAGCATCTTCATCATCAGTAACACCATCACCATCAGAATCATCCTCTGAGTCTTTAATACCATCACGGTCAACGTCATCATTTCCATCAATTGCTCCATCACCATTAGAATCTAATGGTTCAACAATTTGATCTTCAGGATTATAACCTAAATCTTCAACTTTAAAAATAAAGCTATTATTTATTTCTTTTCCCGCAAAAGTATTATCTATACTAGCAGGTATACTTAAAGTAAATCTTAAATTACCATTAAATCCACTCTTAAAACTACCTAAATATTTAAAATCATTTAATTGAGAACCATTTAGTCTACCATTATAAACAGTAGATTCACTTCCATTTTGATTTAAAACAATGTTTAATAGTAATACATTTGCGAAAGCATTGTTATCATTAGTAACTTTTAAATATACTTTTAATGGAATATTAGTTGTATTATTTATATTCACAGTATCAGTTGCATAATCACCAGGATAAACTAAATCTAAATCATCAAATATAGTATTTCCATGAAGTATAATACCTTTATTAGCACCTTCATATTGTACTTCTAATGCATCAACATTTATAGAAATAAATACAATAAATATTATAATTAAATACTTAAATACATTTCTCATATTTATCCCCCACTTACATTATTAGAAACTTGAAGTGCTTTGATTTCTATATTAGATAGATCACCCCAAGGTGTATTAGTAGTAAAATCAACAGCAAAATTCTTTGCTTGTATAGCTTCTACTACAGTAACAACTCTTAATGTTTCATTTTTATAATTATTTAAATTATCTAATATTAATCCATCATATATCTTAACATTATCAGATGGGCTCAAAATACTCTTATAGTAGAAATATCCATCATCACCATACATAACAGTATTATTTAAATTATATACATCATTTGTAGTAACTACTTTAGATGTATTACTAGTATTAATATAAGTCTTAACTCTTACAAAACAATCTCCAGAGTTATTTTTATTATAAACAACCGGTATATAACTAAACTGTTCATTAGTTATTTCTAAATCATTAGAAGTATATTCAACATTAACACCATCTACATCTACAAAAGTCTTTAATTGTACATCAACAAGACCCATATTAATCTTTTTTTCAACATTAACAGAGGTAGAATAAAATGCAACTACCCCGCTTGTTACTAAACAAACAAATAATACAATAATAAATAATATATAACTATTCTTGTTTTTCATAAGTATTATCCTTATCTTTCTCTAAAATTACTAGAAGTACATTCAATAATATTAATGCTACTAATAAATATAATCCAATACCTGACTTAAAGAACATGATTATTTTACCTATAAAAGGAATTGTAAAAATAGTTTTACCTAAATAATTAGTAAAAGTTACAGGTACAGCATCTCTTTCATCATTAGCATCACCTTTAGTTATAAAACTTTGATCTTCTTTATTTACTTCTACTACTCTATGAGTAACAGTTTGATTATTTAATCTAAATCCAATAATATCATCTTTTACAATTTCATACGAACTAATATTAGTATTAATATATACAATAGAACCAGTTTTAATATCTGGTTCCATTGATCCAGATAATACTATAAAAGGTCTAATCCCAACAGCTATAGGTAATATAAACATTACAACTACTAAAATAGCTATAATTGATGTAAAAATTTGTATAACTTTAGACATTGTTTTCATAGTACTATCTCCTTATTATTAATTCATTCTATTCAAAATATGTAGTATAAGCGTTTTGAATTGTTGTTCCACTAGGTAAATCATTAGATTGAATTGCATATGCTGTTACAACCATGTTTTTGTTACCATTAACAGTATTTTGATCAAATTCTGCTACTGTAACATTATTAAATAATTTTGGTGTAGTAGCACCAGTAGCTAAAGCAGTATTGTAATAGAATACTGTAGTTTTAGTAGCACCAGAAGTATTAGTTTTTAATTGTGTCCATCCAGTATTAGTACTATAAGTTAATAATGGTCCAGTTCCTCCTGCTTTCATATTAACAATTGGTTCTTCAACTTTAATATATACATAAGCTGAATTGTTTCCAGTGTTTTCAACAGCTGGGTCCTTGTTAATTACTTGTCCTGGAACTACATTTTGAGCATTAGTAGCGTTCCAGTTATCTTCCGTTAAATCAATACTAACTGCTCCTATTGTAAAGGTATTAGTCGCTGTATCAGTATCAGTTAAATATGCAATTACCCCTCCTGTTACTATAATTGCTAACGCTGCAACTATAATAGCAACAATTTTCTTTGTTTTCTTTTTCATTTAAATATCCTCCTTATGATGATTCTCTCATCTATTTTAACTATATATTATTGACAGAATATTGTAAATAATTTAAATGTAAAAACAATGAAATTTTACAACTTAAATGTAAAAAAGAAAAAATCACTAAAAGTGATTATTTTCCATTATTCCATTTCCATGTTTTTATATATGGCATATCTTCTCCATGTTTAATAATATATCTCTTATGTTCTTGTAGCAATGTATCACACCAATCATTTAATACTTTTGCATTATCTTTATATTTAGGTAAATCATCTACTACATCTTTTACTAAGTGAAATCTATCTATTTCATTTACAACCCTCATATCAAAAGGAGTTGTAATATTACCTTCTTCTTTATATCCATGAACAGATATATTTTTATTTTGTCTATCGTAAACTAAATCTCTAATTACTGATGCATAACCATGGAAATTAAATATTACAGGTTTATCATAAGTAAATATCGCATTAAACTCTTGATCAGTTAATCCACTAGGAGAATCTTTACATAATGTAAATAAATCAAGAACACATACTACTCTAATTTTTAAGCTTTTAATAGATTGTCTTAATATATCTACAGCTCCCATAACTTCTATCATAGGACTTTCTCCAGCAAACGCTAATACAATATCAGGATTACCATTATCATTAGATGCGAATTCTACAATACCAATTCCATTTTCTACTAATTTCTTTGCACTATCCTTATCAAACCATTGTGGTCTAGGATGTTTAGAAGCTAATATTACATTAACTAACCCCCTAGATTTTATTGCTTTATCAAATGTATATAACAATGTATTAGTATCAGGTGGTAAATATGCTCTAACTATATCTTTTTTCTTAGTTAATAATGAATTAAATATACCAGGTTCTTGATGAGTATATCCATTATGATCTTGTTGAAAAGCATGAGATACCAATAAGACATTAAGTGATGGTACATCCACTCTCCAAGGTACTTCTTTCGCAATTTTTAACCATTTAGCATGTTGACTTAGCATTGAATCAACAACTCTATAAAAAGATTCATATGAATGAATAAGTCCATATCTACCAGTTAATAAGTATCCTTCTAACATACCTTCACATACATGTTCAGATAAATAAGAATCCATAATTCTACCATTAGAATCTAAATATTCATCATCTTTATTAACTTTAAAATTCCAATCTCTTTTAGAAGATTCAAACATATAATTTAATCTATTAGATAATGCCTCATCAGGTCCAAATACTCTAAAGTTTTTATTATCTTTATTTAATACAAATAAATCTTTAATGTATTTACTTAATTCAGTAGTATCTTGTCTAGTCTTAATACCAGGAGATGTTACATCTACTAAATATGGATTAAATATAGGAGTAATAATATTCTTAGTTAACAAACCACCATTCGCATAAGAACTAGCTCCCATACATTTATTACTACTAGGCGCAATACTTCTATATTCACTTATAAATTTTCCATCATCATCAAACAACTCTTCTGGATGATAACTTTTTAACCATTTATTTAGTATTTCTAGTTGATGGGGATCTTCTCTACTAATTACTACTGGTACTTGATGAGATCTAAAAGTACCTTCAACTTTTTTACCATCTATTTCAGTTGGTGCAGTCCACCCCTTAGGAGTACTCAATACAATCATAGGATAAGATCCAATACCAGTAGCTTTTAATCTCTTTATATCTTTAATAACATTATCCATAGTATGAGCCATCTTATCATGCATAATCATTTCATCTTTACCAGATACAAAATATGGTTTCCATCCTAATGAACTAAAATATTTTTCAATTTCTCTCTCAGTCATTCTACCAAATACAGTAGGATTAGATATTTTATATCCATTTCTATGTAGTATAGGTAAAACAACCCCATCATGTTTTCTATTTAAAAATTTATTAATATTCCAACTAGTCGCAAGTGGTCCAGTCTCAGCTTCTCCATCTCCTACAACGCAACAAGCTATTAAGTCTTTATTATCTAATACTGCTCCTGCAGCATGAGATAAAGAATAACCCAATTCTCCTCCTGTATGAATAGAACCAGGTACATTAGCTTCTACATGAGAAGAAGTTCCACGAGGATATGCAAAATCACAACATAATTTCTTAATTCCAGCTTCATTCTCCGTATATTGAGGAAAATATCTACTATAAGTTCCATCTAAATAATTCTGTGCAATCATAGCTTGTCCACCATGTCCAGGTCCTGATAAATATATCATATTTAAATTATATTTTTTTATTACTCTATTACAATGTATATAAATAAAGTTTTGTCCAGGACAAGTACCAAAATGACCTACTGGATGTGGTTTAACATGATTAATCTCCAATGGTTTCTTTAACAATGGATTATCCATAAGATAAAGCATCGCAACAGAAAGATAATTAGCCGCTCTAAAATAACCATTTAATAAATTAATTTCTTTTCTTGAAACATAACTCACACTATCAACCTCTTATCCTACTCTATATAATATTATCACAAATAAACAAAAAAATGCAAATGTTTTATCCACAGAAAAAGCAATTCCTATTTAGAAATTGCTTCACATATTAAATTACTAATCTCTGTAGGATTATCTATAGGTAATCCTGCAATCATACAAGCTTCACTATATAATATTTTAGTATATTTATTTAACTCTTCTTTATTATCTTCTTTATATAAAGCTTTAATCTTTTTAGAAATAGGATGCTTTTCATTTATTTCTAACACAGTTTCTGCTTTAATACCCAAATCATTAGGCATCGCATCAAATACTTTCTGCATCTCAATAGAAACATCACCTTTAGTAGTTAAACATACCGCATGTTTTCCTAAATTATTAGTAAATTTAACTTCATTAACTAGAGGTAATAATTCATTCATATAATCTAATAATTTTTTACTAGATTTATTTACTTTTTCTATTTTTTCTTTTTCTTCTTCTGTTTCTAAATTTAAATCTCCTTTTTCAACATTTAAAAACTCTTTATCTTCATATTTTTGTATCGCAGTAATACAGAACTCATCAACATAATCAGTTAAGTATAAAATATCATATTCTTTTTCTTTAACTTGTTCTACTTGAGGTAGATTATCTACTTTTTCTATAGATAAACCAGCTGCATAATAAATCTTTTCTTGACCTTCTTTCATATCATCAACATATTCTTTTAAAGTAATTAATTTCTTATGACGAGCTGAATAGAACATTACTAAGTCTTGTAATTTCTCTTTATTTTGTCCAAAGTTATTATAAACTCCATATTTTAATTGAACACCAAATGTCTTAAAGAATGAAATATAATCTTCCCTTTCATCTTTAATCATTGATTCTAATTCTCTTTTAATCTTACCTTCAATATTTTTAGCAATTAAACTAAGACTACGTGATTCTTGTAAAGTCTCACGAGATATATTTAATGGTAAATCATCACTATCTACAACACCTTTAACAAAACTAAAATAATCAGGTAATAAATCAGCACACTTATCCATTATTAATACTCCATTAGAGTATAAAGCCAACCCCTTCTCATAACCTTCTTGATAATAATCAGCAGGTGCATGTCCAGGAATAAATAATAATGCTTTATAAGAAGTTGCTCCTTCTACACTACTAGATATTTTTCTAAATGGTTTGTCAAAATCACTAAATCTATCCATATAGAAATTGTCATAATCTTCATCTTTTACTTCTTTAGGATCTCTTTTCCATATAGGAACCATACTATTTAATGTTTCTAATTCTTTTTCTTCTTCATATTTCTTTTCTTTTTCATCTACTAACTTTTGATGAGTAACCATCATCTTAATAGGAAAAGATATATAATCAGAATATTTCTTAACTAAACTCTTTAACTCATATTCATCTAAATACTTATCATATTCAAAATCTTCATCATTATCTTTTAAATATAAAGTAATCTCTGTACCATGGTCTTTCTTCTCATCTTTTTCTATAGAATAACCATCTACTCCTTCACTTTCCCATATATAAGCATCTTTCTCATCAAAACCACGTGATAATACAGTAATTTTTTTAGAAACCATAAAAGCTGAGTAAAAACCAACACCAAATTTACCTATAATATCTAATTTTTCATCACTAGACATATTCTCTTTAAATTCTAATGTACCACTCTTCGCAATAGTTCCTAAATTATCTTCTAATTCACTCTTACTCATACCTATACCATTATCACTAACAGTAATAGTTCTATTATCTTTATCAAAATCTAATCTAATTTCTAAATCTTCTTTTTCTATCTTAACTTTCTTATCAGTTAAACTTCTATAATAAATCTTATCTAATGCATCATTCGCATTACTAATTAACTCTCTTAAAAATATATCTTTATTTGTATAAATAGAATTAATCATCAAATCTAATAATTTTTGTGATTCACTCTTAAATTCATATTTTGCCATCATCTCATCTCCTCATCATTTAATATACCCCTCTTTTTAGCACTTGTCAATAGATAGTGCTAAAAAGAAATAATTTAAAAAGTCATAAACATATTCTTATGACTCTTACTTACAATATTTCTACATCATTCTTTTCTTTGACAGTTTCTTTATTAATAATTCTTTTATTCACAAACATATTAATCATTAATAATATAACTACCACTAATAATATACTAAGTATACCAGTAGTAGAACTAATAAAATATAATGCTCCCCCTACTTGGTATAAATTAGTTAATACTCTTCCTTGAATATTATCACACACTAATTCTTTATCTTCTGCGATATTATTATCTCCCTTAGTCACAAAACAATTATTCTTCTTACCTATAATTCTATGAGTAATTACACTATCGTCTTTAGTTAAAAATGATATTACATCTCCTACCTTATAACTATTTTGTTTTTTTATAATAATTAAATCATTAGTCCTAATAGATTTTGCCATAGAATCAGATTTCTCAATTAAAAATTGCAATCCAAAATAATTAGGTAATCTATCACTATTTCTTAATGAGAAATTCCTAATATTAATTAAAATAATAATAACTAATAATATACATAAAATATTTATTATAGAATTAATTATTTTTTTCATAATTATCCTTTCATATATAACTTAATCTTATTATCTTTGTAGCTTTCATATATCTTATTCCAAATAACACTTTCTACATTTCTACTCTTATTTGGTGTGATTAAATATCTAACAGTTAATTCTACATGGTCATCTACTATCTTAGTATAAATAATTGGATCATATTTAGAGAAATATATATTATTATTTGTCCCTAAAACATTTTTCTCTTCTCTCATTTTATTAACTATTGCTTTTATACTATCTACATTATTAACTATTTTATATAATTCTTTTTTATTATTAATTAAATTACTATTCATAGTAACATTTACTACTATTTCATGCCATATATATTTAAATCCTTTAGTATAATTCTTAAAGTTCTTAGTATAAATATACGAATTAGGTATAGTAATTAATACACCAGTAGATTGACCATTATCATTATCTTGAGATATTTCTAATACATCAAAATCAAATGTTGAAATACTTACAACATCACCTTTTATACCATCTACTTCTATTCTATCTCCTACTACAAATAATCTTTTTACTCTTATATAGATACCACCAAATAATGATAATACACATTCTCTTAAAGCAACTATAAAAGAAGCTCCTAGAATACTAACAAGAGTTATTACACTCTTTATATAATTATCCCATACAAAGAATAATATTATTATTTCAATAATACTAATAACTATCTGTACAGCATTATTAACACTATATTGTTTAGTTAATGGTACTTCTCGTTCTATAATTCCTTTAACTATTCTTTTAATAATTAAAAATATACAAACTACTAATAAAGTATTTAATATTATATAAATATATACTTCATCTATACCAGTAATACCACTTAAATAATTATAAAACCCCTTCATAATAATTATCCCTCTTTATTTACTATTTTAACTAACTGATGAAAAAGAAATTCTCTAGTCTTTTCATCATCTTCTTTTTTTATTTCTTTGATTAATTCTAAGTACTTTTTCTTTTTCTCGTCATCCATATCAATGTATTCTAATCTTTCCATTATTTCATCTAAATCACTAATAGTACCTTCATTAACGTCATTCACATCCATTAATGTACGAATTAAACCAGTTTTTTCTAAATCTTCATTACTCAATGACATATACTTCACCTATTATCATTATATATTAAATTTCTATAAAAGAAAACAATAAAAAGATGACTTTCATCATCCTATTTTTTTAACTATAAAAATCTTAGATCCACTCTGACAATAATCTTTAATATAATCATCTACATACTTAATATCATTTATCTTACTTTTCTTTTTATTATTCTCATCATAATAACCTTTTAATCTTACTTTTCCATAAGCAAAATCTCCAAGTATATAATCATAATTATCAAAATAATCAGTTTCTTTTATTCTTTCATTTACTAATTCTTCATCAAAACAATCATCATCATTTCTAATTATTTCATATTCACTATCTCTTAACTTAATATTCTTAACACTTTTACTTTTCAAGCCAATCACTTCCTTTAAAATTATCTTCATTAGGTTCTTCCATATACAATCCAGGATAGTTTTGTTGTCTTAAAGCTTCATATATCACAATTGCCACACTATTAGAAACATTAAGTGCTCTTACATTATCACTCATAGGTATTCTCATACAATGATCTAAATCATCTTTTAATATATCTTTAGGAATACCAGTACTTTCTTTTCCAAATATAAAATACATATTCTCTTCTATATTATAATTAAAAGAAGTATGAGGTTTCTTCCCATATCTAGTAAAGTAATAATATACCCCTTTATTCTTTTCTTTAAAATCATTAAAATCCTCATATACTTGATAATCTAATTTATCTATATAATTAACTCCACTTCTTTTTAAATGATTATCATCTAATATAAAACCTAATGGCTTAATCAAATGTAACTTTGTATTAGTAGCCACACAAGTTCTCATAATATTACCTGTATTTTGAGGTATTTCAGGTTCAAATAATACAATATTATTCATATTCACCAACGTGATTATCTTCTAAGAAATTAATTGTTTTTTTACTAGTTAATTTATTATTTTTACTATACTCTATTAAATCTACTATTTGTCCATCATCAAATACTATTAAAGCAGGATAACTAGTAGTAAGTTTAGTTTTATAATAATACTTATTATTAAAATGTTTTACAAATTTAACTTGATTAACGCCAGTTAAATTAACATAAACAATATCATCTTTTAAATTTTTAGAATTAATAATCTTTTTAAAATCTTTTTCATAATTTCTACATCTAACACTATCAGAAGTACATAAATATAAAACAGTATTTGAATTTTCTAATAAATAATTATCTAATTCCTTATCATTAATCTCAGTTAATGTACCTCTAATAATAGGTGTATTTTTCTTATTATTATCTATAACCTTATACCAAGTAAATAGATAAAAACAAATACCTATACCGATTAGAAATGTTAATAATAGAATTATATAACTTTTAAATGAACCTTTTTTCATATTTATCTCCTCATCACTATTGTATCATATAATAATACTTTTATATATTAAATAATCTTTTTATCTCTTTATCACTTTCATCATAAAAATCATATCTTAATACTACATAATCTTTTAATGTATTAGTATCTATTCCTTCTACATTTTTATGATTTAATACATGAGTATTCTCTCCATCAAAATATACTGGGAATTTTCTACCTTCTTTATCAGTTAAATAATACTTATAATCATTCGCAACTATATCTAATATATTACCTTTTATAAGCATATTTTCTACTCTACCATAGGCTAATACTTCAAATCTAGGATATTGTTTAAATGTCTTAATATAATTATTAATCAATTCTATAATCTCATTATTATTTAATTCAACAGATGGAGTAACTATTTTTACACCACTCTTAAATAAATAATATGCAGTATAAATATTAGTAACATTTAAAGTATAGTCTCCCACTACATTATCATAATCTCCATAATCAAAATAATCTCCAACTAATGTACGTAATTTCATTAATTGTCTAGGATTACGACCACATCTAGGTAATTTATAATATACTCTAGAACTCATTGAATCTTTATATTGTTTTGGATTAGATATATAACATCTATTTACTTGTCTAGTAGTAAGATAATCTACTTCTTCTTTACTAAATGCAGAAACAGATATACCAGTCTCTTTATCAGTATTAGCTAAATCTAATGCAAAATTAACTATAGGGGCATCTTTCTTTCTATTCATTCTTTTATTCATTAATTCTTCTACTGCTCGTCTTCTTAAATCATTTATATCTTGAATAGGAATAAATATATTATTCTCAATATCTACAACAGTAGAATTAGATACAAAAGGAGTATTACCTAATTTTTCTATTTGTTCACGTATTCTATCTTCAGTAGTAGGACTAGATGTAGCTTGTTCAATATTACCACCATCTACAGTAACTACCTGTGTACCATCATTTATTTCCAATGTAATAGGACTACCTTGATGAGCTTTAAATAAGAAAGTAACAGGTATTTGTCTAGGAGGTAAAACAGATAATTCTTTTATTAACTTAGAATCTAACGTCTTAGACACTTTATCTAATCCAGTTAAATTAACTTTATTATCTACAAAACAAATATCTCCTTCTAAAGCACTATTAATAAGTTTACCATCCTCATCATATAAATAGTTAACTATAAATCCAGTACCATTCTTTAAGAATCTAATACCATCGCCTTGATTTAAATCTTTAGTTAATTTTATTTTTATTTTCTCAGGATTAACTTCTATTACTTTACCAATTTCTAATCCAATATGATTAGGATATTCTCTATTTACAATATCAGTATCTTCAAATAAATATCCATTAGTAAAGCCTCTATTAAATATTGTTTTTAATTCATCATTCTCATAATTTAAATCAACATTTTGTGCTCTGTTATCAATCAATTTTCTATACATTCTAGTCACAAATCCTACATATTCTGGACTTTTCATTCTACCTTCTATTTTAAAACTAGTAATAGATGAATCTAATAATTCTTTAAAATGATATGAAGTATTTAATTCTTTTAAACTTAATAAATATTGATTTTCTTTAATAATTTGATCATTCTTTTCTAATGTATATGGAAGCCTACAAGCACCAGCACATTCTCCTCTATTCGCACTTCTTCCACCTATCATAGAACTCATAAGACAACATCCTGAATATGATGAACATAAAGCCCCATGAATAAACACTTCTTTTTCAATAGGTACTCTGATACTTTCAATTTCTTTAAGTGACATCTCGCGTGAAAAAACAACTCTTTTAGCTCCTAAGTTATAAAAGAATTCACAAGTATCTTTACTACTAACATTCCCTTGAGTAGAAACATGTAGATCTAAATTAGGATACTTTTTTCTAATAAGCATAAACATACCAAAATCTTGAACAAGTATCGCATCTACTCCATTAGTATATAAAAATTCTACTTGATTTAAGAAATCAACTACTTCATTATCTCTAACCAAAGTATTCATAGTAACATATATTTTTACATCATATAAATGGCATAATTTTATTGCATATAACATTTCGTCTTTAGTAAAATTCTTCGCAAATTTTCTCGCTCCAAAACTTTCACAAGCACAATAAACCGCATCTGCCCCATTCGCAATTGCTTGTTTTAAACAATCTAAATCTCCCGCAGGAGCTAATAATTCATGTTTCAAAGTATCACTTCCTACCTTTATTAATTATATCATTATGACATAAAAAAATAAATTATAATTAAAAAAGAATTCGTTAAAAACGAATTCCTTCTATTTTTATTATTTAATTAAAGATTTAGTTCTTATCATCTTACTATCTTTATATTCTTTATATAAATGACACATTCTAATATATTCTTTTAAAGATTCTATACGTAAGAACTTTCCTAATCCTTTAACATCTCCATTTTCTATATAATCGCAGTATTCTCTTTTAGTTTTTTCAGTAACTATTGCAGGAGCATGATTGTTTTGTAATAAGTTAACAGTAAGAATAGTTCTCATAGTTCTACCATTATAATCTTCAAACGGATGGATATGTAATAATCTAATATGAAGAGCAGCTTCATTCTCAAAGAATTTTTTATTATATTCATCTTCATCTATATTATCTCTATTCAATTCTAAATCATTATATCTATATAAGTAATCCGCATATGCATTTAACACTTCTTCTCTTATCATATGAGGATCAGTTCTTTTTACATTACTACCAATAACTTCTATAGGTCTTTTTCTAAACCCATCTAATGATCCATTTGAAATGATTTTTCCAATATCTTCTGTCGCATGTAATAAATCAAATTTATAATAATATTCACTATTTTTCTTACAATCAATATTATCTTTCGCATATTCTAAAGCTAAATCTTGCCAATTCATCTTAAATCTTGGAAAATTATCAACATCTCCATCAAAATTTAACCCTTCCAATTCTAGTGAAGCTAAACTTAAACTAATATCTAATCCCTTTAAATAAGACTTTTTAAAGCTCTCATCTAACTCACTAAATTTAATCTTATTCATAATAACCCCCTACTTAAAATACGTACACATTATACCACAAAACCCATAAAAAGTAAAGAAAAAAGGCCTATCAAGCCTTTATATTAATAATTTTCACTCTTTAATTCAAAATAACTTTGTGGATGAGCACATACTGGACAAACCTTTGGTGCATTCTTACCAACTACTATATGTCCACAATTTCTACAAATCCAAATTGAATCTCCATCTCTTGAGAATACTACTTCATCTTCAATATTTTTAATTAATTTACGATATCTTTCTTCATGATGTTTTTCTATTTCACCTACTGCTTTAAATTTACGAGCTATATCTTTAAACCCTTCTTCTTCAGCTACTTTAGCGAATTCATCATACATATCTGTCCATTCATAATTTTCACCATCTGCCGCATCATTTAAATTAGTTAAAGTATCAGGTACATCTCCACCATGTAATTCTTTAAACCACATTTTTGCATGTTCTTTTTCGTTATTCGCAGTTTCTTCAAATAAAGCCGCTATTTGTTCATACCCATCTTTCTTAGCCTTAGAAGCATAATAAGTATACTTATTTCTAGCTTGTGACTCACCTGCAAAAGCAGTCATTAAATTTTGTTCTGTTTTACTTCCTTTTAATTCCATAATTACCTCCTATAATCATCTTAATTATATAATATTATCTATTTTATTCATAGTCCTTATTAATTTTTTAGCATTTTTCTTATCTTTTTTACTAAGTATTTTTTCATCTTTTAATATATTCATTAAATTATGATAAAAATCATCATCTAATACTAATGGAAAACAATTATGTAATAAATAATAAGCAGTAGAAACTATATTATTAACAATATATGGATTATTAATATCATCACCATTCTTAATACTCTCATATACAATCGCATCCATCTCTAAAGCATCAAATAAATCATTTATATAAAAAACTATTTTATGTCTTTCTACAGATTGTCTTTTAATATAATCTAAATATATTTTATCCTTTTCATCTTCACTAAGAATTTTTATTCGATTACAAAATACTATTATATTATTAATCGAATCTCTATATTCTTTATTATTTTCATCAAATCTATATTTATTAATTATATGTTGTATTTTATCTATTATTTCATCAGATAACGCAAAGAAACAAGGATCTACTTTTGCTGTATCAGTAAATAATACTAAAAATGTCTCTAATGGATTATCATTATTATTATCTAACATTTCAATTAATTCATACTTATCATATCCTAATATAATACTCTTAAAATATAACGAATTTAAAAATTCTTCTTCCATAATTCACCTACTTAAACACTAATTTATATATATCAGAATATTTATCTACAAATGAAAATTTAATATCTTTTTTAACATTATCTGGTATATCTTCTAAATCTTTATTATTCTCACGAGGTATTATTACTTTCTTAATACCCGCTCTATGAGCTCCTATAACTTTTTCTTTTAATCCACCTATTGGTAATATTCTACCTCTTAAAGTTATTTCTCCAGTCATAGCTAAAGCATTATCTACTTTTTTCTTCTTCAATAAACTAATTAATGCTGTAGTAATAGTAACACCTGCACTAGGTCCATCTTTTTGTACAGCTCCCTCAGGTACATGTATATGTATATCAACATCTTTTAATAATTTGCTATCTATTTTAAATTTATTAAGATTTCCTTTTATATAACTTAAAGCTATTTGACAAGACTCTCTCATTACATCACCTAATGATCCAGTTAATAACAGCTCTCCCTTACCCTTATATAAATTAACTTCTATAGGCAATACATCTCCACCAAAAACAGTATAAGCAAGTCCATTTACTACTCCAACTTCATCTTTTTTAGAAATAGATGAATACAAAAACTTAGGTTGTCCCAAATATTCTTCTATTTGCTTTTTATCTATGTCAAAAAACACTTCTTTTCCATCTAATAATAATTTTTTAACTATTTTTCTTAGTAAAGTCGCAATAGATCTTTCTAATTCTCTAACTCCCGCTTCTTTAGTATAATTTCTAATTATATACATAAGTGCATCATCAGAAATATTTACTTTTAGAGA
>JAEEGI010012456.1_pt1 | contig 18197 bp, 11 predicted proteins | sample 8958751 | NCBI WGS metagenome assembly JAEEGI01 (sample SAMN16246545, study PRJNA631951) | gut metagenome | biome: gut microbiome; feature: rumen; material: KS-attached | host: Bos | place: Iran: Karaj | collected 2018-10 | reverse complement strand
TTCACGTCGCGGTAGTTGAGTTCGCCCGTCTCGGGATCAACGCCGTCGGCAATGTAGCCCCAGAAGCTGCCGAGAGGCATACCGGGCGTATTGCGTACCACGTATTCGTTGACGTAGTCGGTGGTCCTTGCGTTGTAATAAACCTGTGTCAGCATCAGATGGGTGAGCTTGTTGCGGTTGAAGCTGATGTTGAAGTCGGTATCCCACTGGAAATTGCCGGTGAAGTTCTTCGAGCTGACGCTGAACTCCCAACCCTTGTTCTCGACGTCGCCTCCATTGTAGGTAAGGCTCGTTGCGGCAGCCGAACCTGCGGGCAGGGTGACGGTCATGAGCATGTCGGACGTCTTCTTGTGGTAGTAGTCAACGGTGAAGGTCAGGCGGCTGCGGAGCACGGTCAGGTCAAGGCCGATGTCCATCTGGCTGGTGGTCTCCCAGGTCAGCTCGGGGTTGCTCAAGGTCGATTGCGAACGGGTAGGCACGGCATTGGCGTCGTGTCCCTCGCCGAACCACTGGATGCGGTTGATGTTGTAGGCAGCGAGGTACGAATAGTCGCCCAGGCCGCTCTGGTTACCGGTTTGTCCCCAGCCTCCGCGAATCTTGAGGTCGTCGAGCCAGTCGATGTCCTTCAGGAACTTCTCCTGCGAAACGCGCCAGGCAGCCGAGAACGAGGGGAAGTAGCCCCAGCGATGGCCGGGAGCGAGCTTCGACGAACCGTCGGCGCGGAAGTTGGCGGTCAGCAGATAGGTGTCCTTGAGGTTGTAGCTCACGCGTCCGAAGTAGGAAAGGATGGCCCAGTCGGATGCCGACGAGCCCGTGCCCGTCCAGCTGATCTTGTTGGCGCCGTTCAGCGTCTTGATGTCGGCGTCGGCGTAGTTGGAGCCGTTGATCCAGTTGTTGCTGTACTTCGAACCCGTCCACGACGAACCAGCCATCAGGTCGAGGCTGTGGATGCCGAACTTCTTCTTGTAGTTGAGCACGTTGTCCCAAACCATCACGGTGTTGATGGAACGCGAGTCGTAGCCGGTGCCGTAGTTGTTGCGGCCGTCGCCCGTCTTGATCGGGTCGAGGAAGTTCATCGTGGTGCCCTGGGTGCGGTCGAAGTTGAACTGGCTGGTGAGCGTCAGGCTCTCGGGGATCATCGTGATGATGGCCTTGCCGGTGCCCAGGAACTTGTTCCACGAGGTCTTGTTGTCCTCGGTGCGCGAAAGGTTCTCGGCAGGCGAGGTGATGTTGACGCCATAGAAGTTGTTGTAGTACTGTCCGGGTACCTTGGGGTCCCAGACGGGGGCGTAGGTGGGCGTATTGATGATCGAAGTGATGACGCCGCCGCGGTTCGAACCGGTGCCCGAAATGATGCCCGTTCCCTTGAATGTGTAGTCGCTGTAGGCGACGCTGGCATTGACCGTCAGCCACTTGCTGATGTCGTTGTCGATGGTGGCGCGAACGTTGTAGCGGTTGAAGTTGCTCTTCTTCAGTACGCCGTTTTCGCCCGTATAGCCGCCCGAGAGGTAGTAGCGCAGCTTTTCGTTGCCGTTGGTCACCGAGAGCTGGTAGTCCTGGGTGAGGCCGGTGCGATAGACCTCATCCTGCCAGTCGGTGCGATCCACGAGGTTGGCGGGCAGCTTCACCAGGCCGATCTCGTCCTGCAGCTCCTTGTACTGCTGGGCATTGAGCGGTGTCTGGTTGTTGCGCACGGTGTTCATGCCCACGTGTCCGTTGAAGCTCACCTTGGCCACACCTTCCTTGCCCTGCTTGGTGCTGATGATGATGACGCCGTTGGCAGCGCGCGAACCGTAGATGGCGGCCGAGGAGGCATCCTTGAGCACCTGGATGCTCTCGATGTCGTCGGCGCTCAGATAGTCGATGTCGGTGAGGGGCACTCCATCCACCACGTAGAGCGGGTTGTTCGAACCGTTGAGCGAAGTGGTGCCGCGCACGCGGATGGTGGGCGACGAGCCGGGCTGGCCGTTTGCCTGCGTGATCTGCAGACCTGCAGCCTTGCCCTGCATGCCCGAAACGGCGCTCACGATGGGGCGGGTCTCGAGGTCCTTGGTCGATACGGTCGAAACGGCGGTGGTGACGTCCTTGCGCCTGACAGCGCCATAACCGATTACGACCACTTCATTCAAGTCGGTGCGCTCCTCTTCGAGCACGACCTTCACGTTTGTCTGGGCTTTCACCTCCTGGGTGGTATAGCCGATGTACGATATTCGCAGCGTGGCTCCTTGGGGGACAGTGAGGGTGAACCTTCCGTCTATATCGGTCACTGTACCGTTGCGGGTACCGACTTCAAAGACAGACGCTCCTATGACCGATTCATCGTGCGAATCGGTCACAATACCATTCACCGTAAGATTTTGTGCGGAAAGAGCCACGGCGAACATCATGGCCACGAGCGTCGCAAGGACGCGTCGGGCCTCCGATGTCCTGTGTTTCATTCTATTGATAAGTAACTATTCAGAATTAACTATACATATTTTTCTTTTAACACGAATTATCGCGAATTATCATTAACTCAAGTTTCGCATTTGCTCAACTTGATGGATATTAAGGGATTTTGGGGGATATTAAGGGATATTTGGGGACGTTACCTTTGCCAAAATGGAATTGGACCCAAGAAACATACGTCCCTTAAAATCCCTTAGATTCCCTTAGAATCCCTTAGAATCATCAACTTTCGTATTTGCGAAAGTTGAGTCATTAATTTCTCAGTATGTGTCTATATTGACCTACCTTTCATACTAATAATTCATGTAAATTCATGATAATTCGTGTTAAGAAAAAGACACATATAATTATCGTTAATTTTGGTTACATACTTAGTGTTTTATTTGATCAAAACAGCCTTGCCGTCAACCACGTTGAGGCCAGTCTGACGCGACTGCAGCTTGCGACCCATCATGTCGTAGGCGGTGCCGCGGGCGACGCCGGTCTGCAGCAGCACGATGCCCGAAGTCTTGTCGGTGATGGTGAGGTCGGCGCTCTGCTCGTCAGCAGCCACTACGAGAACGACGTGCACGTTGTAGTTGTTGCCCTCCTCGCCGATGGTGAAGTTGTTGTCGTTGTTGCCGCGTGCGCAGGTGTAGGGGGTGCCGAAGGTGAGCTGCGTGGGAGCATCCTGTGCCAGGAAGCATTCCCAGGTCTTGTCAATCGAAACCTTGAACATCTGGCCGCCGGGGAACGACTCGATGTCGGTGGTCCAGCTGCCGTCGGCCTGCTGCTCGAGGAAGCTTGCGTTGCTGGTGTCCCAGCCCTGGAATCCGCCTACGAGGCCATACGAGTGCTCGATCGAAGTGCTGCCTTCAACGGCGATGGTGGCGTTGCCGTCCTCCAGGATGGTGAGGGTGAACTTGCCGTTCCTCAGTACCACGCCGGCTGCGAAGCCCGTGTTGTCGCCGCCCTTGTAGAGGTTGTAGGTGTTGCCTGGCTGCATGTCCATGCCGCCGCCACCCAGGGCATCCGTCCACGAGTTGTTCTTCACGATCTTCCAGTCGCCAAAGATCTCGTCAATCGAAGCGGTATAGACGCCTTCGCCCTGCGACTCGAACTTGAGCGGATTGTTCTCGAAGCTCCAGCCCTGCCAGGTGCCGACCATCATGTATTCATCGACCTTCTCGCCAGGTTCGCCCACGGAGATGACCTCGTCGGCGGTGATGCGGAAGTAGTCGAGCGTGTTGTCCGAACCGGGATAGAACTCGAACTTCACGTTGTGCAGCGTCACGTTGTTGTTCTCTGCGCCGAGGTAGATGTTGTTGCCCTGGCCGTCCTCGATCCACTTCAGGGTGTAGTCGGTGCCGGTAGCAATCGGCTCGTTGATGCCGTACTGATAGGTCCAGCCGTCAACAGCGGGGTTCTTGATGATCTTGAATCCCCATTGGCCGGTGGTGAACTCGGCTGCGGTAGCAGCAAAACCGCCATCAGCCTCTACGAACGTGATGCAGTTCTCCGAGAGGCTCCAGCTGTTGTAGTCACCCGTAACGATGTAGGTGTCCTGTGCGTTGGCCATACCGACAAGGGTAAAGGCAGACATCAGAAGAGTAAACAGTTTCTTCATAGCTTTTGTCTTTTAAATTGTTAATGTGTATAAATAGTTAGTGTAAAATGAAGTGCTGAAACAAAGCATAGAATCGTTTCGATATGCGTGGTTTGCGCTGCAAAGATACGGCATTTTTTCGACATTTGCACCTCAACAAAGGTGCCTAAGTGGATAAATTTAGGTGGTAGATTCGTACAACGTATTGTGTTCTAATTGTATATATGCAAAATTCGCGATTTTGAAAGTGGATTGGAAATTATTTTTTTGAACATCATTTTGCCCAAATTGACTCCGTTTTGAGCCCTTTTTTGCCAATTCTGTGCAACAAAATTCGACAACAGACGACGGGTTGTACCTCATTTGGATAAAAAGGATGCAGAAAATTTGGAGGGAATCCATCTGGACCTTATCTTTGTGCAGCTAAGTATGCTCAAGTTTCGCATTTGCTCAACTTGATGGATATTAAGGGATATTTGGGGATATTAAGGGATATTTGGGGATATTAAGGGATATTTGGGGACGTTACCTTTGCCAAAATGGAATTGGACCCAAGAGACATACGTCCCTTAAAATCCCTTAGAATCCCTTAGAATCCCTTAGAATCCCTTAGAATCATCAACTTTCGTATTTGCGAAAGTTGAGTAAGTAATAACCAAGAACACCAACCGACATGAACACACCCACCTTTCTGGCGCTTGCCCTGCTTTCCGTTTCGGTGACGGGCGCCCGTGCCTACAACCTGGATTCCATCTACAACGTGCTGGACAAGGAGATTGCCCGGGCAGACGAATATATCCTGCGGAAGGAACAGCATCTCGCGTCGCTGCAGGAGCGCGTCAATCGAAGTCTCGACGATGCGGCACGCTATGACCTGACCTTCCAGCTGTACGAAGCCTATAGCTCCTTCGACGACCGCAAGGCGAAGAGCGCCCTCGCCGACTGCCTCCATTTGTCGCAGAAGATGGGCGATACCGAGCGCGAGGCCGTCACGCTCTGCTTCCTGGCTTATCAGAACTCCCTCAGCGGCTACTATTCCGAAGCAATCCATTGGCTGGAGGAGGTTCGAGAAGACGAGCTTGCCGGGCCTGCTCTGGGGTATTACTATTACGCCTGTACCCATTCCTACGGCGAATTGGGGCGCTATAGCGACGACGAGACCTTGAGCCAGTATTACTATGGCTTGTCCGACCGCTATCGGGACAGGTTCTTCGAGGTGGCCGACACCACATCGACCTTCTTCCAGGAACGTCGGCTCCTGACGCTCTTGAACTCCCGGCAGGCCGATCGGGCAGAGGAGCGATGCCAGCAATGGGCGGCGATGACGGAGCCGGGCAGCCACGATCAGGCCATCATGGCGTATTTCCGGTCGGAGTGCTGCCGCCTGCGCAACGACGAGGCAGGCCGACGCTATTGGCTGGCCCTGTCGGCGATCTACGATTGCCAGAATGCCGTGACCAACCAGGCTTCGCTCTGGACGCTGGCCGACCTTACCTCGAAGGATGGCGACCTCGAGCGCTCGAACCGCTACATCGAATATTCCTGGCGATGCACGACCTTGTTCGGCGGCCATACGCGTTCGTGGCAGGTGTCGCCCGTCATCACCACCATCAACAACAATTATCGCGAGAAGCTGAGCAAGAACAATCGTACGCTCAGCGTGCTGCTGGGTGCGGTCAGCCTGCTGGCGGTGCTGCTGCTCGCGTCGTTCCTCTTCCTCTACAAGCGCAACAAGCTGCTCGCTGCCGCCCGGAACGAGCTGCGCCGCATCAACGGCAAGCTCAACCACCTCAACACGCAGCTCAACGCCTCCAACCAGCAGATGATGCAGGTCAACGCGCAGCTCCACGACTCCAACCGCGTCAAGGACGAATACATCGGCCGTTTCCTCGACCTCTGTTCGCGCTACATCGACAAGCTCGACGCCTATCGCCTCAAGGTCAACCGCCGCCTCAAGGCCAACCAGCTGAAGGAACTGCTGCGCATGACCAGCAGCGAGGAACTGCGCGAAACCGAGACGCGCGAGCTCTTTGCCAACTTCGATGCCGCCTTCCTGCGCCTTTACCCCAACTTCGTCGAGGAGTTCAACACCCTGCTCCGTCCCGAGTTCCATCAGCAGTTAGGCCCCGACAGCCAGCTCACCACCGATATGCGCATGGCCGCCCTCATCCGCCTCGGCATCGACGACTCCGCCCGCATCGCCGCCTTCCTCCACCTCACCCCCAACACCATCTACAACTACCGCGCCCGCCTCAAGTCCCGCGCCGCCTGCACCCGCGACGAGCTGGAGGACAAGATCCGCGAAATCGGGTTGCAGAAGGAGGGGAAGTGATTCGGCATTGGCCGAAAAGCAGCGCCCGTGCTCCGTAATGGAGTGCGGGCGTATTGTTGTTATAGGGAAGTCTCGCCGAATTTGCGTTTGTACTGCTCCGTCTTGCAGTAGCAGTTCGACACTTCGTCGAAGAAGATGTAGTCACGAGCCATCCACGTGCGCAGGGTGGAGTCGCCATCCCCCTTGCGGCCCTGGCTTGCACGCATCTGGCGGTACTGCTCCTTCGAGAACTCGTCGGGCAGGAGGTTCAGCAGGTTCTGGGGACCCGACTGCTGCTGCATCTCCTTCTCCTCGTGCAGTTCCTTTTCGAGCTGCTGTCCGAAATAGAGCATCTTGCACCAAAGGTTATACCGTTCCGACCATTCCACGAAGTCGGCAATCGCCTTGCTCCAGGAGTAGCCGTGCGCCACGTAGAGCACCATTCCCTTGAGCCATGCGATGACGTTGGCACGATAGGACAGGATCTTGTAGGCTTCCGATTCATAGAGGCGTGCCGTTTCCTTGTTCTCACCTCTCATCTCTTGGGAAAGCTTCTTCGCCTGCGGGCATTCGATGCTACCGTTGGCTGCCTCCAGCCGGTCGATGTAGGGCTTCAGCTCGGCGGCGAAGTTCTGGTCGTAGATGCCCATGATGGGAGCCTCATCGTCGTTGTCGTCGTTGAGGATGATGGTCGAGATGTCGAGGCGGCTCATCGTGCCGTCGTTCACCATCTTGTAGAAGAACTTGCGGGCATTGGGCGGTGTGGTCGAAGCGTTGAAGTTCCAGCGCAGCGGAGCAATGCCGCTCACCGAATCGGCGCCCACGCGCTCCTGACCTGCCAGCGAGTTGTCGAATGCCTTTCGAATCAGCAGTCCCACCTCATCGACGTTGTTGCGCGAAGTGACCTTCTTCAGCGCCTCCACCTCATCCACGATGGTGTAGATGTAGCGTTCGCCGTTGTTGTGGGCATCGACGATGCGCTGGTTGAACACGGCATCCGTAAGGTTGTCGATGAGCATCTGGATGCAGATGTCGGTCGGGCGCGGGTCCTTCTTCTGCTTCGCGCCCGGGTTCTTCTGCTTCCATTCGGCTTCGCGCTGGCGGTTGGGGATGTCGCGCTGACGGATGTCCTCCATGATGAACTCGATGGGCTTCTTGATCGAACCCTTGCCTATCGACTGACGGCCGATGAGCACGTGCATGAAGGTGGCCTCATGTTCGACGTTGTCCCAATAGGAGAACTTAACTCCGTGAAGATGAGCGGCTAAGGCTGGAAAAACAGCATTCGCCACGGCAGGCTTGTAGTACCAGGGCACCTTGCTCGTCAGCAGCTTGATGAGAGGCGGCAGGCGTTTTGGCATGGGTGGCGGCGTGTTCATCGTGCCTCCGCAGGCCTTCACAGCGGCTTGGGTCTTCAGCGCAGCCAGCACCTGCCTCAGGCGGTAGGGCATACCCCTGCGCGGCTCCTTGAGGGCATTATCGATAGTCTTGCGCCATTCCTCTTCGCCCGATGGTCCCCAATAGTTGGGAATCACGGCCAGCATCTTCGCGAGCGAATATTCGCAGATGGGACGCAAAGTCATCGACAGCTCGTAGGTCAAGACATTTCGGTCGCCCTCAATGGGCGTCTTGCCCTCGTTGAAAAGCTCAAAGTATTTGTCAATGATGTCGCTGAAGAGGATATCCTTGTACTTGGCATCAGGGTCATGCGCAATAGCCTGCCGACTCGTTGACCCGTTGTCCTGCTGACTCGTAGACCCGTTGTCCTGTTGACTCGTTGACTTTGAAATAGGAGAATTCGAACTGTAGCACTGTAGCGCTGTAGCGTTTCCTACTTCGAACAGCTTATCATCGAGGAAGAGCAGGTCGTCCTTGTCGGCGGTCGTGGTGAAGAAGACGCGGGTAACGTCCTTCGCACCCTCATCGAACTTCACGCCCAGCAGCTCACTTGCCCAACGGAGGTTGTCCTCCTGCGAAAGGTCCTCGCGCCGACGGAACACCAGGTGGTAGCCCTTCGAAGCCGAACGCTCCAGCATGAGCAAGCCCAGCTCCTCGCGCTTCGCCATCACCCGATCGGGCACACCCTGCATCTGCTTGTCGAGCCATTCGCGTGCCTCCTCGGCCGAAAGGTCGGCGGGTGCCACGAAGTCGATGTCCATGCCCACCGTACTCGATGGCTGCTTGCTGCCCTTCAGGCTTCCATCCTCATTGGGCATGCAGCTGTAGTTCATCTGCACCAACTTGTTCTTCTGCAACTTATCACCCTCGCGAACAAGCTTTACGATAGCCTTCTGGCGCTCGCTGCCTCGCAGGGCAAGATACTCCTCTCGATTGAGGACAGGGCGCATCATCTTCGCCTTACCCTGAAAATAAATCAAAAAAGCACTCATACTTTAATTTCTTTTTTATCACGAATTAACGAATTATCGAATTGATTTTGATCATTTGGGAGCCAGTAATAATTCTCAAATTCGCAAATTCGTGATCGAAGATTTACCATTTAGTTTCCGTTTCGCGTGAGCGAATAAACTCCAATATCTTCTCCGACTCCTCACGCAGAAGCTTCTCGATGTACTCTTTCCCGTATTTCTTCGGGAAACGGAACTGGACAATCACTTGGCCGTTGGTCTCCTTCACCTCGCCGTGAGGCGTACTGAAGAGCTTACGATAACGACTGCCGGTGCCCGTAGCAAACGGGCGGAAGTGCGACGCGCCATTCACCTGAGTCACCATCCGGCCCTTCTGGCTCACGATAGCCGCACCGTTGACGATGTGCTGCCCCAGCTCGAAGTCGCAGGGCGTGACGTTGATGTCGCCGTTCACGTAGAAGACCGCTTCGGCCTCCATTGCAATGTTGTCTATAAAGACTTGCTTTGCCATTGTTCTTGAATTGATTACGAGAGAAGTTTTGAGAAGTGCGCACACACCGAAACCGGTGCTCAATTGATTCCCTCGACTTCAACTCAAGTTACACATTAGATTACCTGAATCTCCGTAGCGACGACGTCCTGATAGAACTGCCCATTCACCTCACGCGTCTGGAAACGCAGCGCAGCTGCCACCAGGTCGCCTTCCACGAACTTACACTCCGCGAGGTTGCCGAACGCCACACAAGCAAATTCGTCCTCGTACTCACCACCAAGCTCCCTGAGCCTGATCACCGACTTGGCCACATGGCCGCTGCCAGCCTTTCTGCTCGGCACATAGACGGCTTCCGTTTGTGCCACGACTTTTAGAATTTTTGTCTGCATATAAAACTTTGTCAAAGCCGTTAGTGACTTTTGACGGGGCAAAGATACGATGCGATTATGCGACTGAATCATTTCGAAAACTCTATTTTTTCAATCGCAAGTTCTACACGAACTAACTCACTGATTAAAAAAAGAAAAAAAAATTATAAAAAAAATTGCGACTGAATACCGAAATATTCAATCGCAATCTTTAATCGCAAAATGATAATTTATTCTACTTTTTCACCCGTCACGTATTGACGTACCCAATCGGCGTATGGTTGTTTTTTCCCTTGTCCCATATACCTTGCGAATGTGCGTGGTTCTTCGCCAATGCCTACTTTCCTGGCTATACTATCATAACTGCCCTTCAGTACGCCTACATCAGCCAATAAGCCGACAATATGTCCTTTAATCTGAGGCACCTTTCTTCGCTTACCACCTTCAAACCAATCACTAGCAATATTGTCTTTCCACTCGGAAGACATCAATGAGCTGACGAAACTATCAGTCCACTTCTCATCATATACATCCTTTGTGCGCAGCTCATTGAACCAGTCCTGCTTCAGTAGTATCTGCAAACTATTAGTAGGCGCAAAGTAATTACGCTCTTTTGGGGCCTCATCAGAGTGATTCTGTACTTTTTCAGCAGATGCTGAATCATTCTTTACTTCTTCAAAATCGACATTCTCCGCCGAAGGTTCATCCTTTACAGAGGAATTACCCAGGTTGATATGTTGATGTCCAATAGTCGGCTGATAGTTTAATATATAAGCAAATTGGTTTAACACCTGTTGCTTTTCATCTTCTTTATTCATTGTGATACGTAATTAGTGCCTTGATATCCCGATGATGGCTGAGGGAGGGTGACTGTCTGAGTCTGAATTTTCGGCTTATAATTGCTGATATCCGCATACAATGTAAATGGCTTTTCAGTATTCTCCTTAACAGACTCCAATTTTGAGTTCAGTTCATTTAGAATTTTTGACATAAGACTATTCGACATCGGATCGGCGATGTAATCTCCAAGCAAATTGAAAAGATCTAAAAATTTAGTTGTCCCTCTGTAGATCCTACCAAGCACAAGTTCAACATTTCTGGCTACTTCTACACCGGCTCTTATAGCCTGTTTTACTATCTCTGTTATCAATTCTGTTTCTTTTTGGTCATCACCATCTTTTTTAACAGCCTCCAATTGTTCCATCAGTTTTATTATCTGATAGTCCTTCATCGCGTTATCGCTCATAAGACGCTCAATCTCCTTGTAGGGAGAGTAAACGCCTTGCTCAATCATGCATTTGATTAACTCCAACTTTGATATGATTTCATCCTCAAATATACATTTTTTGTTTCCGTTTTTCAATGCGTTCATTATCATATCGCAGACAGACAGTTTGTCAGTCATATTGTTCTGCATTTCGATGAAGGCATCAATAGCTGATTCGTTGAACCCATGGGTCAATTTGTACCAATCCATCGATGCCGCCTTTTCCGTTGTTATATAATGCAATTCTTTCGCAACAATCATAGGCTTGAATTATTTTTGAATAATCTGATTTGCTCTATCAGACCTGCCTCACTGACAGCACCTTCAGCGTTATTTTCTTGAGTGAATACCATATAGTAATGATAATGGTACCTGTCGCTGCTTCGGTTGGCATATTCCGACCAAAGCTTACCCACTGCTATCTTCCGACGGCTTTCTTCGTTGAGGAAAGGCTTTCCCTTTGTCTCTATCAGCAGCACATCGTCAGAATCAAGAACGACGATAAAATCCGGCTGATGATTGATGAATCCGTTGATTGTGAAGGTGTCCTTTCTGTTTTGCGCATTACGATGCCAGAAAAGCACATTATCCTCTTGCGCGATTTTCATCATGATGTTTTCTTCGAAAGAGCTGGCGTGTTCTTCGGCCACATAGAGGCTCCTATCCACACTATTCCACGGAGAAGAGACGTTCTGTGTAAGCGGGAAAGACCAATAGCAATTCATGCCCACAACACGTGCTGCCAAAAGATTTTCCAGCTGCTTCTTGCGATATACAACTAAAAGGTCATCGATTTTCGCTTTGAACGTATTTGCTGTATTCCTCGTTTCGATAAAGAAATCAGCAAGTTGCTCTCCATTATACGCTCCAAGCGCACGATGTACATAATCATAAAGGTCTTTAAGAGGTATGCCATTGTAATGAAGCTTATTGACAATGGCCTTTGATAGTTCAGACCTTTTCATCTCTGGTGAAAATGAAGCAAATGTCTGCCTGAGGCTATTCAACACCGTATGATTAACAGAGGTGCGCTTAGGGGTATATTGACCATCACCGCTGTCGAGGACATCGATGCTTGTCACTCCTGTCTGTGAATCTGTCAGATTGATGTTTGAATTCTCATTCAAAATCTTGAACCCGCGATTAAGTCGCTCTGCCGTCAGCAGAATATGATGATTATCGCAGAATACTCCTACGTTTTTATTTTCTACAGAAAAGAGTGGCAAGTGTATCTGCTGGGCAATCTCGCTAACCTCTTGACGCATGGGATTGCTGTCAAGCTTCAGCGAACGCAAGTCGCTGTCGGCATTTGGCTGACTGGTGGTTTGCTCATAATCTTCGCTGCTCTTATAGGCGAACTGCTCCATATTGCTGTCTCCGCCTGCTGTATTTGCCAACCGCTGGGCAACGCCTTGCGACGTAGCGCTCAATTCCTCTCCAGCATCCTCCCAAAACGTGAGTTGTGTATCAGTATGATGTGGCTTTTCTGCAGCTTCCCCTTGTGCTGCTTTTTCGTCATTGAACATTCGATAATCCATGCGGCTGAAGCCCGAATTCTGTAACGAGCGAATCACTGCCTCGGCTGCTTCATAGAAATTTTGCTTCGATGTCAGCACGTAGCTCTCATTCAGCAGAGGGTCACTGCTTTGACGGGCATAAGGCTGTCGCAAGATACGACCCATCACTTGCTCCACGTCGATAGGAGCCGAGCGGTTGCTGAGTGCCGCAAGAACATAGGCAAAAGGGCAATCCCAGCCTTCTTTCAGGGCATTGACGGTGATTATATATCTGACAGGGCAGTCATGCTTCATCAAATCGATGCCTTTCAGCTCGTTCAACGGTTCGGCTAGCTTGCGTTTGATTTGCTCTTCCGGAATCCCGCTGTCAATCAAGATCTGCCTCACCTGCTCGCAGTTGGCATTCTCCTGCCCATTACGAGGCTCGACCTGAAACAGTACTATCGGGCGTATGTAGTGGCCATTGTTCTGCCGCTCAGATTGTATGGCATGACGTTCCAGATTATCGCGCCATCTGATGGCATTGGCTATCACGTCATCCACCGTCTCCATATTATACAGAACGACGGGCAATTTCACCATCGACTCCTTTCTGAGTTTACCTGCATCCACAAAGCTGATGATGTTGCTCTCCTGTCTTGGTGTGGCCGTGAGATTCAAGATAAATGACGGGTTAAGCATACGAAGCATTTCCGTACGCATCTCCGTGCCAAAATTATGACTCTCATCTACTACACAAACAGGACGTTGCCAAGCCAGCCATTGAATCAGGCTCAACTCGTCGGCACCTTCAATGTGCTGCTCAGTTGAATAATGATAACGGCCTTCCCACTGTGAAAAGAACGAATTCTGACGCCATGAGAGCAGGTCGTCACGATCACGCGATGCAAAACTTTGTGCCGACAGCACAAGCACCGTCAGCTGTTCTTCGACCTCCATAGGGGTCAGTCCTTTGCCCATCAGGGCATCTTCCTTGCCCTCCACCATCACCATAAGGCCGGTATTATGAAGTGCCTCGTTGTAAGGATGGCCTGGGGTGGAGAGATTCTTCAGTGTCTGCTCTTTAATCGAATCACTGGGCACAAACCACGCCACTACCCGAGGTTGCTCCTGAGGCAGATAGTCGAATATGAGAGACAGAGCATTGGCGGCAATGAATGTCTTTCCACCGGCTGTGGGTACTTTTAGTGTTACGTTGGGGATGCCTGGTGTTGACGAATTGTCGTATTGATGCAGAATGCCGTTCGTGAGATTGGGATCGATACTGGCCTTGGCAAGCCAATGCTGGCGAAAGGCCTCTCTCATGTTGTCTGTCGTTTGCAGAGCTTTCAGGTAGCTCTTTACATCACGCAATACCTCTTCTTGGTAGTTCTTGAGTTTCATTTATTCTGGTTTATAATTTTCGTATGTCTCGTGGAATCTGACGGAAACTGATGCCCATCTGCTTCAGTTCGTCATCTGAAAATTCACAGATGTCAGCATATACTATTATTCCTCCCTCCATCGGCCCTTTCACAACCTGTAAAAGAGTTTCGCTGGAGAGTGTTGTCAGCTGATCAGGCTCGTAATAGAAATAATAGCCGGTATCATGATAATCGTCAAGCCAGTAGGGATATTCCTCTGAGCGTGTCTGCACCAAAGGCTGATTCGTCTCGGTGTAGTACACATATCGGCGCAGTTCTGTCTCGCCCACTTCTTCGTTCAGCAGGTTAGTGCCTTGTTTGAAGATGGTCGCACCGATTTCCATCATGTCAAAGCCGCCGCCAAGACCGTCACGATGACCATCATAGCGGGTTTCAGCCTCCACCACAAGGCAGTTATCTTTCACAGTCGGCTGATGCACTGCCGTGTACCTACCCGACGATTGGGCTTGCTCGTAAACTCCCTTGGCATCTGCATAATGCTGGCCGATGCGCTTGAGTGTGGCTGCTGTCAGTTTCTTTTCATACAGGCGTTCACATTCTTTGCCTGTATAGTCATATCCGCTGATGACCCGCTGCACACGCTGCTGTGTGACCTCTACGATGTTTGCATCCTGTTCCAACAGCACAAACTTTCGGTTGCCGCCATCTTTCTTGTTTGCTTTCAACACCGAGTGTGCAGTCGTTCCGCTACCAGCAAAACAATCCATAACAATGTCGCCTGGTTCAACAGCAATCTCGAGGATACGGTCAATCAGACGGGTAGGCTTGGGGGTGTCGAATGGGGCTGCACCATTGAAAATGGCTAAAATTTCTTTCTTGGCACCATCTGTATTATCTACCTCTGAAAACGGCCACAAGTTGGTCGTAACCCTGCCACCGGCTTCTCCAAGATATGTTTTCTTTCTGATGCCTCTATCGTTGCTGCTTGTGAAATAGAACAATGGCCATTGGCCGCGTTCAAGAACAGCGATTGCATTTCTTCTGCTTACCTCAAGACTATTGCTCAATACTATGCCCATAACGTTTGCGCGCACTTCATCAGCACTGATGCCACAAATCCTTGCTCGCTGTTCGGCATCATTTATATCACGCAATTCATATTCGCACCAGCCTTTCATGTGTTTAAGAATATCAGACTGCTCACCATTCCAACATCTTCCAGAAGCTGGGTACATTAATTCTCCAGAAAACGGATTTTGAATAGCATAGACCATACCTTGATGCGTCATAGCATTGGGAGCTGTAGCATCTGTACTTTTCCAATAATCCTTATCATTATCAGGATTACCATATCTTGCGTTCATGCCTTCTGTTCTCTCCAGCTTGAACGGATTCCAGTTGGGTTGTCGGCTATAAACGACAATATGGTCGGTAGCAGCAGGGATGCCTTTGCTATCGTTTCGCGGAGAGTAGGTCTTCTGCCAAATGACATTGCTCACAAAGCAGTCTTCACCAAATATCTCGTTCATCATCAGACGAAGTGATGCTTGCTCATTGTCGTCGCATGAAATGAATATCACGCCATCCGGTCGAAGCATCTTGCGCATCAGAGCGAGTCGGGGATACATCATGCACAACCATTTGTCATGACGGCTCAAGTCCTCACCCTGTTTCCCGACCACCTTGTTAATCCAATCGCGTGTCCGTGGATCATTGCAGTCGTCAGCATAAGTCCATCTCTCGCCCGTATTATAGGGTGGGTCGATATAGATACATTTCACCTGCCTTTCTAACCGAGGAAGCAGTGCTTTCAGACTTATCAGATTATCTCCATATACTATCATGTTTCCATTTTCACTCGAGAGTCCTTCCTCACGACCGCGCTCTTCGGTATAACCATACCGAAGCCCCAATGTGTGAAATGGCACTCGCGAGTGATAAGTTACAACCTTATCTTTCCCGATCCAATTAAGTATTGGCATATCCTTGTCATTTTAAATTATGGCCGCAAATATAGCACTTTTTTTCGAAACTTAAAGCATTATTTTGGAGAAATAACCAATATTTTAACGATAATTCATTACTAAGCCTATAAAATTCAAATTAATCGTGAATAAAAGTACATACACGACAAAAACAGCCAGAACAAAAGGTATCGTCCTGGCTGTTTTGTAACGGCTGGTTTATTTCACCACCACCTTCACGCTCTTTTCGCCAATCTTGACGATGGCGGTGGTGCCGGAGGGGAGATTGTTGATGATGCTGGCTGCTTCGCTTTGTTCAGCAGCCGAGCCGATGAGCTTGCCATCGATGGAATAGACATCGATGCGGCCAGCGGGCGATGTGTACTCGAGGGTTTCGATGGATTGTTCATCCAGGGGAACGACTTCCTTAAAGTTCTTCCAGGGCTCAGCAGCCTTGTATGCATCGACTGAAACGGCGGGGACGTGGAGAATAGAATAGTCGATGTAGGAATCCAAGAAAGCATCACTATTTGTAGAAGGCACATTCTCAGCAAGACAATAAACATCCAATAAATCTGGGCATTTGGCAAAAGCTGTTTCTGATATTAAGTTTACAGAACTCCCAAGTGTGACAGAGTTCAGATTGCTGCAGCCGGAGAAAGCAGAATTCCTTATAATCTCCACGCTATTGGGGATAGTGACAGAAGTCAGGCTAACACAGCCGGAGAAAGCCGATACTCCAATTATAATCATGCTATTGGGGATGGAGACGAAGGTTAGATTGCTACAGTCGGCTAAAGTATAATTCGCCGTCGATGTCACGTTGTCGGGAAATGTGAAGGTGGACAAGCCAGTACATCCGCTGAAAGCATAACTAAGTATTTTTGTCACGCTGTTAGGTATAGTGATAGAGGTCAGACTGCTACAATTGGAGAATGCAGACCCTCCAATTAATGTCACACTGTTGGGTATGGTGACGGACGTCAGGTTGGTACAACTGTAAAATGTTTGTAGTTCTATTGACGTCACGCCGTTGGGGATGGTAATTGAGGTTAAGCTTCTACATCTTTCAAAAGCATGAGCACCTATTGATGTCACGCTATTAGGGATGGTGACGTAGATCAAATCAACACAATTTTTGAAAGCCGATTCACCTATTGATGTCACGCTGTTGGGGATGGTGATCGAGGTCAGGCTGGTACAGTCGTAGAAAGTATTACATTCAATCGATGTTACGCTATTGGGTATGATGATGCTAGTAAGGCTATGACAGCTTGTGAAAGCCGATTCACCAATTGTTGTCACGCTGTTGGGGATGGTGATCGAGGTCAGGCTGGTACAGTCGTAGAAAGTATTACATTCAATCGATGTTACGCTATTGGGTATGATAATGCTAGTAAGGCTATGACAGCTTGTGAAAGCCGATTCACCAATTGTTGTCACGCTGTTGGGAATGGTGACAGAGCTAAGGCTGCTGCAGTAGGAGAAAGTACCTTCTCCAATTGATGTCACGCTGTTGGGGATGGTGACAGAGCTAAGGCTGCTGCAGTAGGAGAAAGCTCTTCCTCCAATTGATGTCACGCTGTTGGGGATGGAGACAGAGGTAAGGCTGCGGGATTCGTAAAAAGCTTTTTCTCTAATTGATGTCACGCTATATTCCATTCCATCAAAGGTTATTGAGGTTGGAATAATCACACTACCAGAATATCCATTGGGATTACTTGTCACTTCTGCACCTTTATTTTTTGAAATAATGTTATAATAGATGCCATCAATCTCCACAGCATCAGCGCTTGCTGCGAATGGCAGCAAGATTGTCAAAAGGGAGAGTAAAAGAGTCTTCATAAATATTTAAAGTTTTGAAGTTAGTATTTAGTATGGATGAAAGGAGAAGAACATCTTCCACAATCATGCTGCAAAGATAGGCTATTTTCGCAGGTTTTACAAGTATTTTAGCAACTTTTTTGAAAGATGGTTAAAAATTTTCTCATCTTCGTCGGTGGAGTATATCCCAAAACTTCGAATGGCAAATCTACGAATTTCGAATAGAATGCCCACATCCATCCTTCACTCCTCAATCATCACCTTCGCAAACTTGCTATAATACGGGTGATGGCGGTAGTCGTAACCCGAGCCGATGGGGAGCGGATGGGAGTGATGGGAGCGGATGGGAGCGGATGGGAGTGATAGGAGCGGATGGGAGCGGATGGGAGCGGATGGGAGTGATGGGAGCGGATGGGAACTATGGAGCAGCTGTGCTCATCGTCCATTGTTCCCATTATTCGCATTGTTCGCATTATTCGCATTATTCCCCGCGTCCCCATTATTCCCCGCGCTCCCCGCTCCGCCGCGGCCATTGCCGCCGCGGGGATAGTTGCCATTGAGGTAGCCCAGCCCATGCTGGTCGCGCCATTCGCGGCGGGCTTGGGACATCTGCTCCTTGATGCCGCCGTGCTCGAGGAAGTCCTTCTTGAACTTTTCGATGAGGTTCTTCAGCAGGTAATCGGTCTA
>JAEEGI010012455.1_pt1 | contig 18198 bp, 12 predicted proteins | sample 8958751 | NCBI WGS metagenome assembly JAEEGI01 (sample SAMN16246545, study PRJNA631951) | gut metagenome | biome: gut microbiome; feature: rumen; material: KS-attached | host: Bos | place: Iran: Karaj | collected 2018-10 | reverse complement strand
CGGCCCAGGAAGCCCGCCGTGAGCCCTAGCGATGGTCCGGCAGCGGGCAGGCCAGGCCTGCTTGAGGTCGCCCTCTGGTCCCTGCCTCCGCTTGCGGCGGGCGCCATGTGGGGCGGCGCCGGCTGCTTCGTGCGCATCCTCGCCGGGGCGGGCCTGACAAGCCAGACCGTGCTCTTTGCCAGGGTGTCCGTTGGCGCGCTGCTGCTCCTTGCCGGCATGGCCCTCTGCAGGCCGGGGCTGCTCAAGTTCCACGCCGACGACCTCTGGCTCTTTGCCGGCGCAGGCGTGCTCGGCATCGTCGGCCTCAACCTCTGCTACAACGAGGCCGTCCTGGCAGCCACACTGCCCCTGGCGGCCGTGCTGCTCAACCTTGCGCCCGTCTTCGTCGTGGTCCTGGCAGCCCTCTTCTTCAAGGAGCGCCCCTCGCTGCGCACGGGCCTGTGCTGCGCGCTGGCCCTCGCCGGCGGCGCGCTGGCAGCGGGTCTTGCCGACGGCGCCCTCAATGCCGCGAACCTTTCGGGCGTGCTCTTCGGCCTTGCCAGCGCCCTCTTCTTCGCCCTCTACGGCATCTTCGCCAAGGCCTCGGCCGGCTCGAGGGGCATCAGCGTCTTCACGGTCCTGCTCTACAGCCAGATCCTCGCCAGCCTGGCTATCGCGCCCTTTGCGGACATAGGGCTCTGCCTTGCGCTCATCCGGGACAATCCCGGCCCTGCCCTGGCCTTTGCCTGCGTCCATTCGGCCTGCACTGCCGTCCTGCCCTACGCCTTCTACACCTCTGCCATGCGGCGCCTGGACGCCGGACGCGTCTCCATGCTGGCTGGCGCGGCCGAGCCCCTGGCGGCCGCAGCCTTCGGAGCCATGCTCTACGGCGAGGTCCTGAGCCCCCTGGCCATGGCGGGCGCCCTGCTCGCCATCCTGGCCGTCTCCCTGCTCTTCCTGCCTGAACGCAAGGCATAGCCCCCGTCCCGCAGGCGAAGTCCTTTCAGGCGCGGGACGGCCGCGGCAGCACGCAGAAGACATGCACGCTGCCTTCTTGCCGCCGTCCATGCCGCCGGCCGCCCTGCAGCAGGCCCGTTGAGGACATCGAAAGCCTGCCGGCAAGTGTCGGGAACAAGGCAGTCCGGCACCAGGTTCCTGACCCCCTTGCGGAGCGCTCCACAAGCCTTTCGGATCATATCAAGGGGGCAAAGCAGTTTGACAATGCCCATCCTTCCTCCTACAAGGCAAAATGCATCGCAGGCGATCCGGACTCCGCAGCGGCATCCGGGCGCAGGCACTGAACCAGACCCGCTTCCCGGGCCTCGTCAAGCAAGGAACGAAAGCAATGCAGCCTACCCTGTCCGCCTTCCGCGCCGTCCAGATTGTCCTGCTGGCGGCCTGCCTCGCCCTCGGCGTTTCCTGCAAAGAAGACAAGGCCGTCCAGGCCAAGCGGGAGCAGTCAGTCACCGTGCTGGTGGTCGAACCCTCGGACGTTCCGCTGACGGCGGACCTGCCGGCGCGCGTCAACGCCTACCGCAAGGCCGAGGTGCGCCCCCAGGTCGAAGGCATCATCGTCGACCGCCTCTTCACCGAGGGCTCCCTCGTCAAGGAAGGCCAATCCCTCTATAAAATTGATCCCCAGGTCTACCAGGCCGCCCTCGACAGCGCCCAGGCCAGCCTCGAATCAGCCAAGGCCAAGCTCACGGCCGCTCAGCTCAAGCGCAGCCGCCGCAGAAGCCTCAGGCAGGCCCAGGCCGTGAGCGAGCAGGAATGGGAGGACGCCAACGCCGAGTACCTGCAGGCGCTGGCCAACGTCAACCTGGCCAGGGCCCAGGTGCGCACGGCCGAGATACGCCTGCGCTACACGGACGTGCTGGCGCCCATCTCCGGCCGCATCGGCAAGAGCGCCTGCACCCAGGGCTCCCTGGTGACGGCCAACCAGCCCGACGAGCTCGCGGTCATCCAGCAGCTGGATCCGGTCTACGTGGACATGACCCAGTCCGCGCTCAACCTGCTTAAGCTCCGCGAGCGCGTCCTCAAGGGCACCCTCGTCCCGCCTCCCGGCGGGAGCGCCAAGGTGCAGGCCCGCCTCGAAACCGGCTCCCTCTACGAGGCCGACGGCGAGCTCAAGTTCTCGGACATCACCGTGGACGAGGGCACCGGCATGGTGCTCCTGCGCGCGGTCTTCCCCAATCCCGAAGGGGTGCTCCTGCCCGGCATGTACGTGCGCGCCCTCGTGAACGTGGGCGTGCAGCAGAACGCCCTGCTCGTCCCGCAGCTGGCGGTGCGCCGCAACGCCAAGGGCGTGGGCTCGGTCTTCGTGGCCACGGCCGCAGGCGAGGCCGAGGAGCGCATCGTGGAGGCCAGGGAGCGCGCCGGCGGCTTCTGGATCGTTGCGTCAGGCCTCAAGCCCGGCGAGAAGGTGGTGGTCTCCAGCCTGCAGAACATGCGCCACGGCACCCGCCTGAAGATCGACGAAGTCCTGACCCTGAAGGACCTCAAGGACCAGACCGAGGCCAAGGCCAGGGCCGGCGCCGGCGTGCCGGGCCAGGCCAGCGCCGGCGAGCACTAGGTCCGGGAGCGCCGCCATGTCGCACTTCTTCATCGACCGCCCGGTCTTTGCCGCCGTCATCGCCATCCTCATCATGCTGGCCGGCCTGCTCTCCGTGAAGACCATGGCCGTGTCGCAGTTCCCGCACCTCACCCCGCCCACCATCTCGCTCATGGCCGACTATGAGGGCGCCTCGGCCAACACCATGCAGGACTCCATCGCCCAGGTCATCGAGCAGCGCATGGTGGGCATCGACAACCTGCTCTACATCGCGACCACCTGCTCCTCGGAAGGCCGCATGCGCATGGCCCTCACCTTCGGCCCCGGCGTCAACGCCGACGTGGCCCAGATGCAGGTGCAGAACCGCCTCGAGCTCGCCATGCCCATGCTGCCGGAGAGCGTGAAGGACCAGGGCGTGCGCGTGCGCAAGGTGTCGGACTCCTTCCTCAAGTTCTACTCCTTCTACGACGCCACGGGCCAGATTCCCGTCGACGACATCTGCGACTTCATCGCCTCGGTCATCACCGATCCCTTAAGCCGCATCGACGGCGTGGGCGACGCCACCCTCTTCGGCTCGCCCTACGCCATGCGCATCTGGCTCAATCCCCACAAGCTGCGCAGCTTCAGCCTGACGCCCCAGGACGTGGTGAGCGCCGTCAAGGCCCAGAACGAGCAGATCTCCGTGGGCCAGGTGGGCGGCCTGCCCAACCTCCAGGGCCAGTCCCTCAACGTCACCATGCTCTCGAGGGAGAAGCTTCACACCATCGACCAGTTCGAGAACGTCGTGGTGCGCGTCAACCCCGACGGCTCCTTCGTGCGCATCAAGGACGTGGCCCGGGTGGAGATGGGCCTGCAGAGCTACATCGTCTCCTCGCGCTTCAACGCCCGCCCGGCCGCGGCCATCGGCGTCCAGCTCGCCGAAGGCGCCAACGCCATGGAGACATCCAAGCGCGTGGACGCCTTCATGGACCGCATGCGCCAGTTCTTCCCGCACGGCGTCACCTACGCCATCCCCTACGACACCGTGCCCTTCATCGAGAAGTCCATAGGCTCCGTCTTCCACACCCTCATCGAGGCCGTGGTGCTGGTGGCGGCCATCATGTTCATCTTCCTCCAGAACTGGCGCGCCACCATCATTCCCACCCTGGCCGTGCCCATTGTGCTCCTCGGCACCATGGCCGTCATGAACGCCTTCGGCACCTCCATCAACACCCTGAGCATGTTCGGCCTGGTGCTCGCCATCGGCCTGCTCGTGGACGACGCCATCGTCGTGGTGGAGAACACCGAGCGCATCATGAACCAGGAGGGCCTCGACGCCAGGGAGGCTACGCGCAAGTCCATGGGCCAGATCACGGGCGCCCTCATCGGCGTGGCGGCCGTGCTCTCGGCCGTCTTCCTGCCCATGGCCTTCTTCGGCGGCATGCCGGGCGCCATCTACCGCGAATTCTCCCTCACCATCGTCACCTCCATGGTGCTTTCGGTCTTCGTGGCCATCGCCATCACGCCCCCCCTGTGCGCCATTCTCCTCAAGCGCCGTGTGCACAACGTCGAAACCGGCCCCTTTGCCTGGTTCAACCGCGCCGTCGACAGCTCGACCCTGCGCTACGAGTCCGCCGTGCGCTATCTCACCCGCCGCGGGGGCCTGGTCATGTTCCTCTACGCCTTCATCGCCGCCGGCGCCGTGCTGGCCCTGAAGTACATGCCCACCTCCTTCCTGCCCGTGGAAGACCAGGGCATTCTCAACTTCATGATCATCATGCCGCCTGGATCCACCCGCGAGAGCACGGTGGGCGTGGCCAAGGAAATAGAGCAGTACTTCCTCGAGGAGGAGAAGGACAACGTCCAGGGCGTCGGCGTCATCCTCGGCATCGGCCCCAACGCCTCCAGAGGCCAGAACGTCTCCATGGGCTACATGAGCCTCAAGCCCTGGGACGAACGCGACACGCCCGAGCGCGCGGCCGAGGCCATACTGGAGCGGGCCCGCAAGCGCTTCGGCGGCTCCCGCGAAGGACGCATCCTCTTCTTCCAGCCCCCGCAGGTCAGAGGCCTCGGCAACGCCTCGGGCATCTCCATGCAGCTGGAGGATCAGGGCAACCTCGGCTACCACGCCCTCGTGGAGGCGAGAAACGAGCTTTTGCGCAAGGCCCAGGCCAGCCCCCTGCTCACCAACACCCGCACCTCGTCCCTGGAGGACATCCCCCAGGTCAACCTCGCCGTCGACGACCTCAAGGCCGGCGTGCTCAGCGTCTCGGCCGACGCCATCAACCAGAACCTCTCCACGGCCTGGGGCGGCACCTACGTCAACGACTTCGTGGACCGCGGCCGCATCAAGCGCGTCTACGTCCAGGGCGACGCGCCCTACCGCATGTATCCCGACGACCTGCGCTGGTGGTACGTGCGCAATGCCAAGGGCGGCATGGTGCCGGCCGAAGCCTTCTCCAAGCCCTCCTGGACCTACGGCCCCGCCGTGCTGGAGCGTTTCAACGGCGTGCAGGCCTCCCTCATCGAGGCCCAGCCCGCCCCCGGCGTCTCCTCGGGCGACGCCATGAAGGAGCTCGTGCGCCTGGTCGGCGAGCTGCCCCAGGGCATAGGCCTCGAATGGACGGGCCTCAGCTACCAGGAAGTGCAGTCCGGCTCCCAGACCTCCTTCCTCTACGGCATCTCCATCCTCGTGGTCTTCCTCTGCCTGGCTGCCCTCTACGAGAGCTGGAGCATCCCGCTCGCCGTCGTGCTGGTCGTTCCCATCGGCGTGCTCGGCGCCCTGGGCCTCAGCCTCATGCGCGGGCTCTACAACGACATCTACTTCCAGGTGGGCCTGCTCGCCGTCATCGGGCTCTCCGCCAAGAACGCCATCCTCATCGTCGAGTTCGCCCGCGCCCTGGTCCAGCAGGGCATGGGCCTGAGGGCGGCCGCCGCCGAGGCCTCGCGCCTGCGCATACGCCCCATCGTCATGACCTCCCTGGCCTTCCTGCTCGGCGTCTTCCCGCTCACGGTGAGCCGCGGCGCGGGCGCGGCCTCCCAGCACGACATCGGCACCGGCATCGTCGGCGGCACCTTTCTCGCCACCGCAGTCGGCATCTTCTTCATCCCCGTCTTCTTCGTGGTCGTGAGCCGGCTCTTCAGCCTGCCCGCGCGCAAGGCCCGCCGCGAAGAGCGCAGGCTTGCCGCAAGCAGCGGGCAAAACAGGGAGCAGGACGGGGACTAGGCCCCGCGAAGGCTTGCCAAGGCCAGATCCAGACCGCTCTGCAAGCCTGAAGCGGCTCTGGGGCGCGGAGTTTACAAGGCCTGCGCTTGCGTATATTCCAACCTGAAGCCCTGCGCACCCGCCCCAGAAGCCGGCTGCCCCACGAGACGGCCATCTGGCGATCACGGCCCGCCTGGTCCAGAACGCGCGCAAGGCCCGCCGCGCAAGCCTGGCCCCGCACCCTGCTGGCTTGGCCGGGACGGCAAGCCGGCGCAGGGACAAGGAACCCAAGGAGAACCCGCTTTGAGCGAATATGTTGTCGGCAGCCTCTACGAATCCGGCGTGCAGAGCTGGGACGCCGGCTGCTTCTTCGAAATGACAGGCGAGACCTGCTCCCTCAAGCTCTTCTGGCTCGACGTGACAGACAGCGACGTCGAGAACGTGGCCCGCGGCGAGGGCACCTTCGGCCTGTGGTACTCCAACGACGGCGACGTCTACTTCCTCTTCCGCTTCGGCCAGGACCCCTGGGCCGACTCCGTCTTCTCGGTCTGGCAGATGCCCGAGGAAAAGCGCATCCGGCCGCCCAAGGTCTTCGGCCGGCAGCACGTCGACCTCGAGATCGTGCTCGTGGACGCCGAGACGGGCATGGTGCGCGCCGTGCGCCATGCGCCCCTCTCCGTCTCCTTCTCCCGCAAGCTCTGCGCCTCCGTCGCGCGCCAGTACAACGACCGCTACATTGCCAGCTGGAACGAGGAAGACTTCCAGAAGCGCTGCCTCAAGGTCTACGAGGAATATCCCGAGTCCGGCGACATCTCGCGGGCGCCGGGCTGCATACTCTGCCAGGCCGCGCCCCCCAGGGAGGACGACGCCGACGGCGAGGCCGGGACCAGCGGAGACGGCGACGACTAGCCAGACATCTCAAGCCTTCAGCGCCAGGCCCACGCGCAAGGGGCTGGCACGCCTCCTTGTCTGGAACGACAGGCCCGACTTCGTGCCCTCCCTGCGCGACGAGCGCGGAGCCTCCCTGACGCCCGGCCTCTTCACGGGCGTGCGCGGCGCGCGTGCCCAGACGGCGGCCCTTGCCGAAGCACGCATCCTAGCCCAGCGCCAGGGCGTTCCCCTCTTCGCCTTCGCCGTGGAGGCGAGCCTTGCCGGACGCGGCTCCGACAGGCCCGCAAACACTTCTCCGGACAGTTCTGCTGGCAGTTCCCCTAACAGTTCCGCTGGCAGGCCCGCAGAGGGCGCAGCCGGCATCCTTTCCTGCGCAAGCCTTGATCTTGCGCGCCTGACGCGCGCCCAGGAAGCGGAACTCCTCGCCCTGCTGGGGCTTGGGGAGGAGACAGGCAAGGGTGCGACGCAGACGGCACCCCCCGCTTTCCGGCGGCGCCTCGCCAGCCTGGCGCAGGCCAGTCCTGCCGGCTTCCTTCCCCGCCTCTTCGCCCATCCCGCCTGCCAGGATCTGGCTCTGGTGCAGTGGTCCTTGCCCGGCGGCACGCGCGGGGTTGCAGCCGGCCGCGAAGGCCTGCCCCTGGCCACCGTCCGGCCCAGCCGCATTTGCAGCATCACCCTCTGCGCGCCGGCCAAAGATCTGCTCAAGGGCCTTGCCGGCGAAGCCCGCCAGGCCCGCATACGCTACCTGCTGGGGCTGCCCGACTAGCGGGGCCAGCACCTGGCAACACCAGCACACTCGCCAGCCCCTCAGCCCCTGTCTCGAGGAAACGCCATGTCCGACACCGTCCGCGCCGTCTGCCCCCACGACTGCCCCGACTGCTGCAGCCTGCTCGTCGAACGCGACCAGGACCGCATCCTCCGCGTTGCCGGCGATCCCGATCATCCCTTCACCCGGGGCTTTCTCTGCGCCAAGAGCCGGCACTACGAGGACACGGTGCACTCGCCGCTTCGGCTCCGCACGCCCCTCAAGCGCACGGGCCCCAAGGGAAGCGGCCAATTTTCCCCCGTCTCCTGGGACGAGGCCCTGGCCGAAGCAGCGGAAAAGCTCGCGGCCTGCGCCAGGGACTATGGCGCAGAGTCCATCCTGCCCTATGCCTACGCCGGCACCATGGGCTACCTCAACAAGCACGCCTACACGCCCCTCTTCCGCCTGCTGGGCGCCAGCGAGCTTGGCCGCACCATCTGCACGCCGGCCAAGGCCATGGGCTGGCAGGCCGTCATGGGGGACACGCCCGCCACCCCGCCGGCAGAGGCTGCCCGGAGCGACTTCCTCGTGCTCTGGGGGCTTTCGGCGCTCGCCACGGGCGTGCACTTCATCCGGGAAATCAAGGAGGCCAAACGCCGGGGCGCCATGGTCGTGCTCATCGACGTCTACGAGACGCCGACGGCGCGCCTGGCCGACGTCTTCATCCGCGTGCACCCCGGCACCGACGGCGCGCTGGCCCTGGGCATGCTGCACGTGATGGCGGAGCGCAATCTTGTGAACAGGGCCTTCGTCGAGGCCCATGTCCACGGCTTTGCCGAGCTTGAACAGCGCGTGCTCCCGCGCTGGACCCCTGAGCAAGCCTCCCGGGTCTCAGGCGTGCCGGCAGGCCTCATCCAGTGGCTGGCCCTGGCCTACGCCTCGGCCAAGGCCCCCTTCATCCGCCTCGGCGGCGGCCTCAGCCGCTATGCCAACGGCGCCATGAACGTGCGCCTCGTGACCCTGCTGCCGGCGGCGGCCGGCGCCTGGGGACGTCCCGGAGCCGGCATGCTGAGCTCCTGCCATTCCTCCAGCGCCTACGATCTGGCCCTGGTCCAGCGGCCCGACTTCCTCAAGCCCGGCGTCAGGACCATCAACATGTGCCTGCTGGGCCAAGCCCTGGCAAGCCCCGCGACGCTCCCCGGCCCGCCCGTCAAGGCCCTCTTCGTGTGGTCCGCCAATCCGGCGGCCTCGGCCCCGGACCAGAACGCCATTCTCCGGGGCCTGCGGCGCGAGGATCTCTTCTGCTGCGTGCACGAGCGCTTCCTCACGGACACGGCGCGCTTTGCCGACATCGTGCTCCCGGCAACCACGGCCCTGGAGCACGACGACGTCTACGCTTCCTACGGCAGCTACTGCCTCCAGCGGGGCCGTCCCTGCATTCCCCCGCAGGGCCAGGCCAAGTCCAACTGGGACGCCTGCAGGCTGCTGGCCAAGGCCCTGGGGCGCACGGAGGCCATCTTTGACCAAAGCGCCGAGGCCATGGTGGAGCGCCTTGTCGAAAGCGCCGCGCATTCCTCCTGGCAGCTGAGGCCTGAGGAGCTGGCGCGCCTTAAGGAAGGCCTGCCCGTCCCCCTGCGCCTGCCTGAAGGCTATGCGACTGACTTCAAGACAGCAACGGGCCGCATTCAGGTCAAAAACGAGGACGAACCCGCGGCCCTGCCGGACTGGTTTCCGCCCGAAACCGGCGAGGGCGCCTTTGCCTTCGTGAGCGCTCCCAGCGCCAGAACCTTAAGCTCCAGCTTCAACGAGCAGGACCGCCTGGCCGGATCTGATCTCATGATCCTGCTCATGCACCCCGAGGACGCCAGGGCGCTCGGCCTTGAGGACGGCGGGAAGGCCCTGTGCGCCAACGCCCAGGGCGAGGCCGAGTTCACCGTCAGGACGACGGCCAAGGTGCCCCAGGGCCTCGTGGCCAGCGAGGGCGTGTGGTGGCGCTCCCGCCTTGGCGGCAGGCCCGGCGTGAACGTCCTGACCAGCCAGCGCCTTACCGACAGGGGCGAGGGCTCGACCTTCTCCGGCGTGCGCGTGGACATACGCAAGGCCGACTGACGCCAGCTGGGGCCGGCTGCTTGCTACAGGCCTCTCTTGAGCAAGGCCGGCTACTGCAGACCTCTGCGCAGGGCGAAGGCGCCGAGGTACTCTTTCAGCGCGCTGGCGCTGTCCTCAAGGCAGGCGGCCTGGGGGGTCAAATCCTGCACCGCCGAGAAGGCTGTTCTGGCAGGAAAGCGGAAGCTGGCAGGCCAGACCGTGCAGGACAGCCCCTCGCGCCGGAAGGCGAGCTCCGCGCGCGGTGCGTGCAGGGCCGCCGCAATGAGCAGGGGCCGCTGGAAGCCATGGGCCGCCAGCAGGGGCCGCATGTTCCTGGCGTTTTCCACGGTCGTGCGGCTCTGCCCTTCGGCAAGGAGCTTGTCCCGGGGCACGCCGAGCTCCGCCAGCTGCCTGACGGCGATGTCCGCCTCGCAGGCCGAGTCGCCGAAGACCCGGCCGCCGGCCACGGCCACGGGAAGCCCTGTTGCCCGGTGCAGGCGGGCTGCCAGCAGCAGGCTCTTGGCCATGATGCCCGAGGTCTGGTCAAGGCTGCCGAAGTCGGGCACTCCCAGCACCGCCCCTGCGCCGAGCACGACGATCACGTCCCAGGGGACCGCTATGGTCCGGCCGCTGGCAAGGGCCTCCTTCAGCGCCTGCGCCTGCGGGGGCTCGGCAAAGCTGGCCTCGAGAGGGCGCACGAGCAGGCCTGCCACGGGACGCAGGGACAATCCCCAGAGCAGGAGGCCTGCTGCAAGCACAGGACACCAGGCTTTGGACCTGCCCTTGCGGGCAAGCCGGAAGGCCGTGAACAGCAGGAGCAGGACGATGCAGCCTGGCGGGAAAAGCCAGCTGCAGAAGAACTTGACGACGAAGATCATGGCGCCTTGGACCCGCCATGCCGGCGGTAGTCCTGCCGTGCGGGTGCGTCTTTTCGCTCAGCCCCGCTACAGCCTCGGGCAGGGCGAGGGGACGGACAGGGCCGGGTCTATAGGTTCAGCAGATTCGGCAGGCTCGGCGGGGGCAGCGGGCTTGGCTTCCGCAGGCGCTTCGGCCTCAGCTGGAGTCGCCGGCTTCTCTCCGTCGGCTGTCGCGGCCAGGCCAGCGTCTTCGGGATAGTCGTCGCCCTCGTTGACGACGATCTGGCCCGTTGCCTCGTGCCGGCCCTCGTCGGGATCCACGACGTCGCCGGGATGGGCGTTGGCTATCTTGAGCGCCAGACCCTGGTTCGTGGAATAGCTGAGCAGAATCTCCACCACGGCCAGGTTCTCCGCCTCGATGGCCTCGTGGACGAGCTTGGGGAGCAGGTCCGTCTGGAAGGAGGGATCGCCCACGGCGTCCTCCACCAGCAGGCGCAGGCTCTTTTCTTCCATAGGATTGGGCCTGCCCGGATCCGAGTCGTCCTGCTGGTGGCTGCGCACTATCATGGCAAGGCAGCTCTCCACGGCCGTCAAGCCCGCAAACTCCGGGCTGGCCACTTTGTCCAGAGCCGTGTGCCCCAGGGAAAGCTGCCAGCTGATCTCCTCGGGATCGCACTTCTCCAGAGGAAAGAGCATGGACGGGGATTCGAGCAGCATGGAGGGCTCCTTGGAAAGGGTCTGCGGACTGCAGGGGGCGCAGACGAAGGCGCCTTCTGCATGCGGAAGGCACCTTATAGCACTAAGCCTTGCGGGACAAAAGAGGGCAAGATCCTGAAAAGAGGGCTTCTGTGCATTCTGCTCGCTCTCTTGGCGCGGGAGCAGGAGGGACAAGCCCCGTTTGCTACGCTCAAAGCGTGGACGCAGAGGAACCCCTCTTTTTGTCTCGTTTTTGATCTTTTTTCGAGACAAAATCGTCCTGCAAGCGCTGATTTCCGCCCCCCAGCCACGAACAAGACGCGCTGTCCGAGAGCCTGCACGACCTGCACGGCGACACGCCGCCAGCTAACAGGCAAATAGAGCGCCGTGCAGCGCATGGGTGCACGGATTGGAGCATTTGGAGAGCTTGCCTCGCAGGACTCCGGGCCGGATCGCCATGCCAGCCTTTGTGGCCAGCTCGGCTCTCTGTGTGGGCTTGAGGCTATGCCATCGAGGTGGCTCTCGCTCCTGCCGATGCCTTCAGCGTGGAAGTGTAGATATTTTTACCAATATTATCCATCGGTTACAGTTTTCAAATTTTCTTTGACACCTGAAATCCGCCCTAGCTCCCCATTCGTAAACAGCGTTTTCAGCAGGTCGTCCATGCAGGCAAAGGGAGCTTGTCCCTCTCGCTTCAACCAGGGCTCTGTGCCGGAGCTCTGCTGCCCCACGATGGGGAAGAGGGCAAAGCAGATCATGCCTCCACCAGCAAGGCCTGTGCGATTGTTCCGCTCAACGCAGGAGACCAGGAACGCTTCGCACCCGCTTGTCCCGCACGCGATGCCCCCTGCACAGGCCACTTCCAAGACCATATGAAAAGCGCCGCCCAGGCTCGAGCCTGCGCGGCGCTTCACGTGCTTCAGACATCCTAGTCGTCGAGGCTGCTCTCGGGCTCGCGGTTGCGGCCGTAGTGGGAGCGGGGCAGATTGGGATAGCGGCGCTTGAGTTCAGCCAGCTTCTCTTCGCTGATGCCCTCGCCTTCATGGCGGCCGCAGCGCGGGCAGACGTCGTTGATGACGCCCACGTAGCCGCACACGGGATCGCGGTCCAGGGGATGGTTGATGGAGCCGTAGCCTATGCCCTTGTCGTGCATGTAGCGGATCACGGACTCGAAGGCCTCAAGGTTGCGGCAGGTATCCCCGTCCATCTCCACGTAGGTGATGTGGCCGGCGTTGGTGAAGGCGTGGTAGGGCGCCTCGAGGTCAATCTTCTTGAAGGCCTTGATGGGATAGTAGACCGGGATGTGGAAGGAGTTGGTGTAGTAGTCGCGGTCGTTGACCTTGGGGATGACGCCGTAGCGCTTGCGGTCGAGGCGCACGAAGCGGCCGGACAGGCCTTCGGCGGGCGTGGCGATGAGGGTGAAGTTGAGGGTGCGGGCCTTGGCCTCGTCGTCAAGGCGCTTGCGCATGTGGCCCACGATGCGCAGGCCCAGATCCTGGGCCTCGGTGGACTCGCCGTGGTGCTTGCCGATGAGCGAGACCAGGCACTCGGCAAGGCCGATGAAGCCCACCGTCAGCGTGCCGTGGCGTATGACCTCGCCGACGGGGTCGTCCCAGTCAAGCTTGGCGGAGTCCATCCACACGCCCTCGCCCATGAGGAAGGGATAGTTGGAGACCTTGCGGGCGGACTGGATCTCGAGGCGGTGCAGGAGCTGGCGGATGACGAGGTCCATCATGCCGTCCAGCTTCTTGAAGAACTTGTCCACGTCGCCATTGGACTCGATGGCGAGCCTCGGCAGGTTGATGGAGGTGAAGGAGAGGTTGCCCCTGCCGCAGGTCACCTGGCGATCGGGATCGTAGACGTTGGCCATGACGCGGGTGCGGCAGCCCATGTAGGCCACCTCGCTGTTGTAGTCGCCTGGCCTCCAGAAGGTGATGTTGAAGGGCGCGTCCAGGTTGGAGAAGTTGGGAAAGAGGCGCTTGGCAGAGATCCTCATGGCCAGTTTGAAGAGGTCGTAGTTGACGTCCTCGGGATTGTAGTTGACGCCGGCCTTCATCTTGAAGATCTGCACCGGGAAGATGGCGGTCTCGCCGCCGCCGAGGCCGGCGTCCGTAGCCAGAAGCAGCTGGCGCATGACCATGCGCCCCTCGGGGGAGGTGTCGGTGCCGTAGTTGATGGAGGAGAAGGGCACCTGGGCGCCGGCACGGGAATTCATGGTGTTGAGGTTGTGGATGAGCGCCTCCATGGCCTGGTAGGTGTCGCGCTCGGTGCGGCGCAGGGCCGTCTTCTCGGCGTAGTCCGCCATCTTTTCGGCAAGGGCCGGGTCAAGGAGGCAGGCGCCGCGCTCGGCCGCGTGCTTCAAGGCCTCGACGATGCGTCCGGGCAAGGCAGGCAGGGCGCTCATGCACACGGGCAGGATGCAGTCCACGACCTCGTCCTTGACGAACCTGGCTGCTGTCTCGTGATCCAGGCCGCCTTCTATCTCGGCAAAGGCGGTCAAGGCGTCGGTGTAGGCACGCTGGAAGGTCTGGGCCACGCCGGGAGCCATGGCGAAGTCGAAGTTGGGGATGGACTGGCCGCCGTGCATCTCGTTCTGGTTGGCCTGCACGACGATGCAGGCAAGTGCCGCGCGGGAGATGATGTTCTTGGGAGGCCGCAGGTAGCCGTGGCCCGTGGAGAAGCCGCGCTCGAAGAGCGGGATTGGATCTATCTGGCAGCAGGTCTCCGTGAGCATGTAGAAGTCTTCGTCGTGGATGTGGATGTCGCCGGAGACCTGGGCCTGGGCGATGTCCGGCGGCAGAACGTCGTGGTTGCAGAAGTACTTGGCGCCTTCGGAGCCGTACTTGAGCATGGTGCCCATGGAGGAGTCGCCGTTCACGTTGGCGTTCTCGCGCTTCATGTCGGCATCGCGGGCCGGTGCGAAGGTCAGGGTCTGGTAGATGTCCATGAGCGCGCCCTGCACGTCGCGGCGACGGGCGTGATCGGCGCGGTAGACGATGTAGGCCTTGGCGGTGGAGGCGAAGCCGTACTCGATGAGCGTGGACTCCACGAGGTCCTGGACGTACTCGACCGTCACGGCGTGCTTGCGGGGATTGAGCTGCTCCACGACCTTGGCGGTGACGAAGTTGATGTCCACGTCCTTCATCTGCTTGTCCGGGCCTTCGGGCACGTCCCTGGCCGCGCGCTCGATGGCTGAGCGGATCTTCTCCTGGTCAAAGGGAACGAACTTCCCGTCTCGTTTCGTGATGGTCTTGGGCGCCGTGGCCATGCTCCGCCTCCCGGTGGCTTAAAGGTGTGGACGCCGCGGCTCCCCGAGGAACGCGGCAGGGCAAGTGCCCGAATATTCAGCCAGCTTGACTGGCGCAGGCGCCATGGCATGCCAGCTCGGGAGCTGGCAGAGGGCATGGCCTGCACAAAAACTATTTATTTTAACATGTCGATGCTTTGCACTTTTGGAAAAAACCGCGCAAAAACAACGACCTGCTGTCATCAAAAGCAAAGGTTGGCGACATTCTCAGCGCGAGGTGCACCGAGTCTGCGACACAGGGCCTTGTATACCCCAGACACCGTCGCGGCAAGCATCATTCTCCAGGCCTTTGTCGCCTCCACCGACGTAAGAGCAGGTCCGGCGACGACTGCCACTCGTGCCACAGGGCATGGAGGAGGGGAGCAGACGCCGGCCAGATGACAGTCGCAAGCCCCTTTCAGCCACCCTTGCGGGATGTCGCATCCTGGCGTGCGCGGACGGAAAAAAAAACCAAGACAACCTGTTGAAATACTAGTATTTTCTTGCCGACTCCCCTGTCTTCTTTCCAGCCAGAACCATCGTTGCCAGTGCCTGTCAGATGCTTGCGTCCAGCGCCCGAAAGCCAGGCGACCGTCCGTCGCCAGACACCCTGGACTGGCGGGACAAGCCTGCTTCAGGCACCCCTGCACACCTGCACAACCCCCTGCAGAAATTCCCCCAGGCACCCTCCTCTGCCTAGCCCGGCGAGGGCGACAGGAACGGCATTGAGGACGGCATGAGACAGCTTTAGGCAACGCTAACCTTGGCTCAGAAGGAAGCCGCAGGATATTCGGGACTTGCGGCTGTCGCTCCACTTTCTGGAGAGAAAGTTTATTAATTTATCATGTCGTTGCTTTGCACATTTTGCACCTTCCAGCAACTAGCTCGAAAGCTGCGTGCCTGACATCTCTTGCCTACGCCACGGGCTTCCAGACTGCTTCGCCAGCCTGGAGGCTGTTGCGGGCAGGGCGGCAAAAGGCTACAAATTCTATGGCCCCGCCCTGCGCTCCGTTCCTTCCCATTCACCCTGACGGCGGGGCTAGAGGAACGACCATGAAAAAGATTCTCATCCTTCTGCTGACTCTCGCCACAGCCTGCCTGTGCTCGTCCTGCGAAAACACGCCCGAGCAGCGGGGCGTCTCCGGCAGGGCCTACATTTCCTCCACAAGGCCCGCCATCCGCGTCGAGGCAGCCGACATGCCCGTCATCATCTTCGGCAAGGGCAACGCCCGCCTCGAGCGCCCCACCCAGAAGAGCATCGACGTGCAGACCTGCGTCTGGGGCAGCGACGACAAGAGCCCCATGGCCCTGCTCATCCATGCGGAACTGCCCGACTCCGGCCTCAACTGGGCTGACATCCAGGCCCGTCCCGGCGCCATCCAGAAGGATGTCGAGCACTTCAACGACAAGGAGTGGCAGGCCTATACCTACCTCGTCCCCGGACGCACGGATCCCTATGCCGGCCTCGTCGGCGACCCCGTCCTCGGCAGCGACAAGCAGTCCTACTGGCTGGCCCGCTTCTTCTCCCGCCGCTACAACGGCAACGCTGCCAGAATCATCCTCGAGTACCGCGAGCCCGCGCCTGCCGGCATGAAGTACCTCTCCGGCCTCAGCGAGGAGCAGGAAGCCTACCTGCTCAAGTTCCGCGACCGCGCCCGCAGCGTCTTCGTCATCACAGTCCCCGAAAAGCCCCTGCCTGAAATCTCCAAGGGCTTTGCCAAGGGCATACGCTGGCAGTACGTGGACGCCGACATCCTGGGCGAGCCCTTCCTGCGCAACTAGCTTTCCGAACCGCCCTGTCCGCCCAGCCTGCCCTAGGCAGAAGCCCCTTCGAGCCTTGCTTGACACGGCGGGAGGACAGGATAGCATCGGTTCCCCACGAAATCCGAAGGAGACAACGATGCCTGAAATCATCTGGAAATACTACGCAGGCAGGGGGCCAGAAGCCGAGGACGTCATCGCCCGGGCCAAAAAGGCCTGGAGCGACGTGCAGGCTGCCCGCCAGTCCCTCATGGAGGAGTACGGCGCCAACGGCATCCTGCCCGGCGACAAGAAGCGCTACACGGTGGCAGGCCTGCTCTTCTACGAAAAGCCCGAATACAACTTCATGACCTATGCTGAGGCGACGCAGAAGACTGCCGACGGCAAGGCCTTCTTCGTTGCCACGCCCAACCTGAAGAACCTCGACGGCAGGGCTCTTGCCCAGAAGCTGGCAGCCCCCGAAGTGACCTTCGACCGCAAGAACGAACTCATCAACCTGCTCGGCCTCTCCTGCATGGCGGACTTCACCGCATCGGCCAACCAGACAAGCTCAAGCGTCGTCTGGTCGAGCGCCCAGGCTGCCGGCAACACCGTCCTCGTAGCCATGCCGGCAGATGCCTCCAAGCAGCACATACTTGGCAAGGCGCCGAAGATTCCCAAGTGGATGAAGCTTGTAAAGAAGGCGGAGTACGACTTCATGATGGAACATGAGGGAGCTATGCCTGAACCGGAACAGAAGAGAGAATAATTCACTAGCACAATTACCTGTAACATGAAAGCCCCAGAGCATCTGGCATCTGGGGCTTTCATGTTTTATGTTGCTAGCACGTTACCTACAAAACCACCATCATTTAACAAATTAGTTAAATTTTCAAAGCAAGAATAGTGGCTTGAGTTACTACATCTTCACCTTCATTAGTTAGCGTCGTTTCCAAAGTAAGCTGTTCGGTTACATTAGTAAATACTTGAGGATTATCTTTATCTGCCTCCCAGGCATTGGAGAGTTCAACCGTAGTTCCGTTAACCTTAATACCTTTGTCATCCAAGTCAGTCAAGCTAGTTATCTTATCTGCATCATCTCCCTTGACAATTACCTCTATGTTTCTCACCAGTGGTCCCTTTGCACTGTCTATATTAGTTAATAACTTGTCAATAGAAACGGTCATATCTGTGCTCATCAAAAAATCGATATCCTTGACATCTCTACCGTCTATAGCTTTATCTATGTTAATTGAATCATATATTAATATAATATTACCAGTATCACCATTAAAAGTATCACTTCCATCTTCTCTATCAAGACACTCTTCGTCAAATGCACCATCAAGACCGTCGTTGCTGGAAACAGTATCCGAAATATTCTCGGAATCACCATACATAGGATCATGACCGGCACCACCATAAATATGGTCATCGCCAGCCAAACTAAACAGCCAATCGTTATCAGCTTCACCGTAAATAGTTTCGTATGTCTTAACAGGATTAATAACAGAGCCTACTTCTGTAAGTTCTATGTCCTTGATCGCGATCTCCAGCGTTGTGCAGGAACTGTCGCCGTCCTTGTTAAAAAGGATGTAGTCCACGACCAGATGAGGCATCTCGCCCTTCGGCGCATCGCAGCTGGAATCCAGTTCAAAGGCATAGGAGCCGTCCTCGTTCAAGGACAGCGTGCCAACCTTCTGGCCCGTCTCCTTGAGAATCACGGAACCGTCCTTGCCAAGTTCATAAGGACTGCCGGCCTCGAGGCCGGTCCATTCGATCCTGCCAAAGCCTTCTGCGCCAGCAACGTCGCCATCTGGCACGTCGCCAGACACAACCAAGCCAGTGTCCTCGGTCATTTCCTGGTGGTCGGGCTTTCCCTGAGGCACGTTGTCAATATCCACGTCGCCCTCCTTGCGACCAGCGCTCGCGAGGTACTCGTGGATGGGCGGCTCGCCGTTGAACCCGATGTCGTGCGGACCGAGATTGCTGATGCCGTCGAGCAGGGACGTATCGTCGTAGGCGCTGTAGCGACCGCCACCGGCGGCCACCGAGGCCACGCTCTGGCTTCCGCCAGGACCGGCGACAGGCTGCAGGTCGGTGGCATTCATAGCCTCGAAGAAGTCGGCGGAGGCGATGTCCACGCCGTCGATCTCGAAGCTCGGCTGCTCGTCCTTGTTG
>JAEEGI010012451.1_pt1 | contig 18198 bp, 19 predicted proteins | sample 8958751 | NCBI WGS metagenome assembly JAEEGI01 (sample SAMN16246545, study PRJNA631951) | gut metagenome | biome: gut microbiome; feature: rumen; material: KS-attached | host: Bos | place: Iran: Karaj | collected 2018-10 | reverse complement strand
AACAAGAAGAAGGGCGAGGCTTCCGAGCCTGAGGAGCCGCCGTTTCTGACGCTGTTCATCCCGGCCAACAGCACGGCGACGGTGGTGTATCAGACCCTGTCGCAGAACAACGGCGTGGGGCTGCTTTTTGAGACCGAGGGCGACACGTTGGCCAATGCCTTCAACTCCGACCTTGGGAACTATTCGGACGGCTTCAGGAAGGCGTTTCACCATGAGATGATTTCGTACCTTCGGAAGAAGGATCGCGAGTATGTGGAAATCACGAAGCCGAAGTTCTCGGCCATCCTGTCGGGCACGCCGGAGCAGGTTTTCAACCTGATCCCTTCGGCGGAGAACGGGCTTTTCAGCCGCTTCATCTTCTACGTGATGCCGACGGAAATCGTCTGGCACGACATGTTTGACGCCTCGGAGGGGCCCACTGCCGACGAGCTGTTCAAGGAGATAGGCAGGGACTTCTACCAGTTCCACAAGCTACTGGGTGCGCAGCCTATCCGCTTCACCCTACAGCAGGAGCAGCAGCGGAGGTTCAACGCTTTCTTTTCGAAGGCACAGGCGGAGTATGCCGCGCTGTTCGGCAACGACATCATCGCCTCGGTGCGCCGACTGGGGCTGATCTTCTTCCGAATCACAATGATCCTGACGGTGCTCCGCCAGATGGATGACGGTGCTTTTCCGTTGGCTCTTGATGACGGGAAGGAGGCTTTGCTGGTCTGCACGGACGCTGATTTCGACACGGCCTTGGCGATGGTGAAGGTGCTGCTGCAGCATACGGTGAGGGTGTTTCAGGCCTTGCCGCGCAGGACGGAGCGGCGCTTCAGGCAGGACCGTCGGCAGCGGACGGAGAGTTATATGCAGACTTTCCTTGCCGCTTTGCCCGATGCGTTCAGCCGCTCGGGCTATCTTCAGACGGCTGCCGACATGGGCATCAATGAGAAGACGGCGGAGCGGTACATCGCTGAGCTGTGCAGGTCGGGGATGCTGGAGCATCCGGCCAGTGGGCAGTATGTGAAACCTTCATGACTTTGGAAGTGCCCACGGGAATTAGTTGGGAAGGGCCTCGGCATCGGTAACGATGTCCGGGGCCTTTTTGTTGAGGAGCATGAGCCATTGGCGGGCTTCGTTGAGAATAGGCTCGCGCTCATCGAGGATCTTGGCGACTTCCTGGACGCAGCTTCTCACGGTTTCTTCGGAGGGGTCGCCGTCGAGCTGTTTGTCAATAGCGGCCATGCGTTTGTCGAGGTCGGCGATTTGTGTCTTCAGTTCTTTCAGGCGTTGTATGATGAGTTTGTCGTCCATGGGCTGTTGGGTTTGGGGCATAAAGAAGGCGCAGACTCAGCCCCATTTCTATCTGGGCTCTGGCAAGCCCCACACAAAATGAATGCGAAAAGTCCGCGCCAAAGCGCGAACTTTACTGCTCCGCTTCCTTTGTGTGTTGAATTTTGCCAGATTCAGATAGAAAGAAACGCAAGCGTAAAGCCCTAATTATGTCTTATATGGGTACAAAAGTAAGACTTTTCTTTGAATGGGAGAATTTTTGTGGTTTTTTGAGGGGAGGGAATTTTCCTCACTTTCCTCAAGTTCCTCATTTTCCTCAACATGTTTTCGTGAGGAAAAGGGGTAGGGAAGGTGAGCAGTTGTGGATAGATATGATGATGGAAAAAGAGGTTGAGGCGTGTCAACGGGGATTTTTGGAGGGGCGGGATGTCTGGGTTACTCCAGCGCTCATTTTCGGACAAAATATCCACGAATATATATGCTTCGGAAAATCCGTTGACACGCGGTTGACACGGCAGGCCGTTTTTGGGGTATGAAAAAGACCTAACTGATTGGAAATCAATTAGGTCTATTTTTGAATTTTGTGACCCGGCTGGGGCTCGAACCCAGGACCCCAACATTAAAAGTGTTGTGCTCTACCTGCTGAGCTACCGAGTCAGCCTTTTTTTGCGGCTGCAAAGGTACTACTTTTTTCGTTATTGTAGCCTTTTAGCTCTAAATTTTTTTCATTCGTCCAACAATCCCTTGCCTTGGCGGATGATAACTATCTCATTGTCAGTGCAATCAACTACGGTACTCTCCTCGTTTTCACCTGCGCCACCATCGATGACGATATCCACCAGGTCCTTGTAACGGTCATGAATTTCCTCGGGGTCGGTGAGGTAGGGGTTGATTTCGTCTTCCTCGTCGGCCAATGAGGTGGTCATGATGGGCGCACCGAACTCCTTAACGATGTTGGTGATGATGGGTTGGTCAGGGATGCGGATACCGATGGTTTTCTTTTTGCTTTGGAAGATGCGTGGGATGTTGTTGTTGGCCTCTAGGATGAAGGTGAATGCTCCCGGAAGGTTGCGCTTCATCATCTTGAAGACGTCGTTGTTGATGGGCTTGGTGAACTCGCTCAACATGCTGAGGTCGTGGAAGATGAACGAGAAGTTGGCCCTCTCCTTCTTGATGCCTTTGATTTGACAGATGCGCTCGAAGGTGCGCGGGTTGTTGATGCAGCCTCCCAAGCCGTACAAGGTGTCGGTGGGGAAGATGATGGTGCCGCCGTCGGCCAAGCATTCCAAGATCATCTTGACATAGCGCGGGTTCGGATTTGTTGGGTAGAGTTTGAGTATCATAGACTTGCAAAAAATTTCGGCAAAAATACACAAATTGTTGTGAATGGAAATGAAAAACCCCTATTTTTGCAGTCCATCTACGGGTTAGTTCCCGCAGATGTTTTTTGTTTTTATGACTTTAACTGAATCTTCAATAACTTAAACTATTACTACTATGGGAGGCTTCTTCGGCACCGTATTAAAGAGACCCTGCGCTCAGGATCTGTTTTATGGCATTGACTATCATTCACATCTCGGCACCAAGCGCGCGGGTATGGTCACTCACGACGGCGAGGTGTTTCACCGCTCGATCCACGACATCGAGAACACTTATTTCCGCACTAAGTTCAGCGATGAGATGGCCGTGAACAAGTTTACTGGCAACAGCGGCATTGGTGTCATCAGCGACACGGATGCACAGCCTATCATCGTCAACTCGCACCTCGGCAAGTTTGCCATCGCTACGGTGGCCAAGATCAACAATATGGATGAACTTGTCAACCACTGTCTCGCCAACAAGCAACACTTTGCGGAACTGAGTCAAGGCAACACCAATCCTACCGAGTTGATGGCGTTGCTCATCACCCAGGGCGAGGACTTCGTTGATGGCATCCGCAACGTATATAATAAGGTGAAGGGTTCGTGTTCCATGCTCATTCTCACCGAGGATGGCATCATCGCTGCCCGCGACTTTTATGGCCGCACACCTATCGTCATCGGCAAAAACGACGACGGTTACGTGCTGGCTTCTGAGAGCCACAGCTACATCAACCTCGACTATTCCACATGCTATTGTGTGGGTCCAGGCGAGATCGTCAAGGTGACGCAAGATGGCGTACAACAGTTGCTGGCTCCCAGCCCGAAGAAACAGGTGTGTTCCTTCTTGTGGATCTATTATGGCTTCCCCTCCACCGACTATGAAGGCGTCAACGTGGAGGAGGCCCGCTATAATGAAGGCCGTGAGATGGGTAAACAGGACTATATCGACCTTGACTATGTCTCCGCCATCCCCGACTCGGGAATCGGCATGGCTTTGGGTTATTCCAATGTGCGCAAGATCCCGTATCTGCGCGGTGTGGTGAAGTACACACCTACTTGGTCGCGGAGTTTCATGCCTGTCAACCAGTCGCAACGCGAGCATGTGGCCAAGATGAAACTCATTCCCAATCGCGCCCTGCTCGAAGGCAAGAAGGTGGCCTTCTGCGACGACAGCATCGTGCGTGGTACGCAGTTGCGTGACAACGTGAAAATGCTTTACGACTATGGCGCCAAGGAGGTGCATGTGCGCATCAGTTGTCCTCCGTTGCTTTTCGGTTGTCCTTTCCTCAATTTCTCTGCTTCCAAGAACATCATGGAGCTTATTACCCGTCGTTGTATCGAAGAGATGGAGGGCGACGACAACCGTAATATAGAAAAATACTGTGACCCGACAAGCCAGGAATATGCCAACCTGGTGGAGATGCTTCGCAAGCATGTCGGTGTGGATTCTTTGAAATTCAACACCTTGGAGAGCGTGGTGAAAGCCATTGGCCTGCCCAAATGCGACCTCTGCACACATTGCTTTGATGGGTCGAGCTACGGACACGAGTAAAATTTTTCGATTTTCGCTTGCCAATCCAAGAAAAGTCCGTACTTTTGCATCGGGTAAGTCTTATACGACCAGCTCCCTCTGAAATCCCCCAGGACAGGAATGTAGCAAGGGTAGGAGGTTGTAGCGGTGCGATATGAGTAGCTTACCCTTCTTTATTTGTATTGCTATGAAAAAGGTTCACTTTATTGCCATAGGCGGCAGTGCCATGCACAACCTCGCCATTGCCTTGCACCGCAAGGGTTATGAAGTCACGGGTTCGGATGACGAGATCTTCGAGCCTTCCAAGTCGCGTCTCGCCAAAGAAGGCATCCTGCCTCCGCAATGGGGCTGGTATCCCGAGAAGCTTGACAAGTCGTATGATGCCGTCATCCTCGGCATGCACGCCCGCATCGACAACCCTGAACTTGTTCGCGCCCAAGAATTGGGTCTGAAAGTGTATTCCTATCCGGAATACCTCTACGAACAGGGCAAGGACAAGACCCGTATTGTCATCGGCGGTAGCCACGGCAAGACGACCATCACCTCTATGATCCTTCATGTGCTCAAACAGGTTGGCATCGAGACCGATTTCATGGTTGGGGCACAATTGGAAGGCTTCGATGTGATGGTGCGCCTTAGCGAGACGGCCAAATACATGGTCATGGAAGGCGATGAGTATCTCACTTCGCCTATCGACCGCGTGCCGAAGTTCCATCACTATCATCCTCATATCGCGGTGATTAGCGGCATCGGTTGGGACCATGTCAACGTCTTTCCGACCTTCGATAATTATCTGGAACAATTCCGCATTTTTGTCCGCACCATTGAGCCAGGTGGTTGCTTGATTTACGACCAGACCGATGTGGAGGCCGAAAAGATTGCCCAAGGCGCACAGTGTCGTACCTTCGGCTATGGCGTGCATCCCTTTGAGAGCAACGGCATCAAGACGACCTTGCTCTTGCCTGACGGCAGTAGGAGAGAAGTGGGTGTGTTTGGTAGCCATAACATGAAGAATATCAACGCGGCACGTTTGGTCTGCCAGCAACTCGGTGTGACCGATGCTCAATTCTATGAGGCTATTGCGTCTTTCAAAGGTGCGGCCCGACGCTTGGAACTGTTGTTCGACAATGGCGACAATTTCGTCTTCCGCGATTTTGCCCACGCACCTTCAAAGGTGAATGCCAGCGTGAAGGCCTTGCGCGAGCAATTTTCTGAGAAACATCTGATTGCCGTCTTCGAATTGCATACCTACAGCAGTCTCAGCGAGGTTTTCATCGACCATTATCGCGATGCGTTGAAATTGGCTGACACGGCGATTGTCTTCTACGACCCACATGCCGTGGCCATCAAGAAACTGGAACTCATGCGCGATGAGCGTATCGTTGAAGGCTTTGGACGTGCTGACTTGAAGGTCGTGCATAACAAGGCGGAACTGGTTGCCTTATTAGAAAAAGGCCAACGACATAATGTCATTGGCGCTTTCATGAGCTCTGGCGACTTCAATGGCCTGACCACTGAAGATCTGAAGGCTTTGTACGATTAAATGTCGAAAATACTCTCGTCGATTTTGACGTTACGTTTCTCGTTTTCAAGGGTATAGGTGTCGATTGTGTCTTTGTAGTCAATCAGCACGATTTCCTTGATGAGCAGGCTGTGGATATCATATCTGAAGATAGCTTGCTTGAGGCCTATTCCAATCAAGATCTTTTTCTTGGTGGTAAAAATGACCTGGTGAAAGTTGTTGTCCGATTCCATCCGAAGGCTGAAATTGTTTTCGTCGGCCAAGTCTTGGCAACGTCCTTGTAGTGCATAGAGAAAGGCACGGGTCAACGAACGGATGGGACCATTCCACATCCTGAAAGTGCCGTGGAAGATGCCGATGTCCACCTTGATATGGTTATCGTTGACAATCATGTAACTGTCGTTTTCAAAGACGGCAGAGAACTTGTCGGAGAAGCTATAATAAAAAGTCCCGTCCTTTTCGATGGACTTGTCGGTTTTCTGGGTATGGTTGTGTATGTTAGCCTCAACGGTGGTGATTTTGGCATTGGCACTCTTTATGCTGTCCAAAAGTGTAAGATCTTGTGCCTGCATCTGCAGGACAAAGAGAATCGTCGTTAATAAAACAAGGGATTTTTTCATGGTTCATGCCAAAAGAAAAAATGGTGCCACAGAAGCGTGCACCATTTTTTCATCTATAGGTTTATTTATCCAGACTCATGAGGAATTCTTCGTTGTTGATGGTCTTGGCTACGCGGTCCTTCAGGAACTCCATGGCCTCAACAGGTGTCATGTCGGAGAAGTGGTTGCGGAGTGCCCAAACTCGTGCCAAGGTGCGTTCGTCGACCAAGAGGTCGTCGCGACGTGTACCCGAAGCCACAATGTCGATGGACGGGAAGATGCGCTTGTTCGACAGGCGACGGTCGAGTTGGAGCTCCATGTTGCCGGTTCCCTTGAATTCTTCGAAGATGACTTCGTCCATCTTGGAACCCGTGTCGATGAGAGCCGTGGCCAAAATGGTCAATGAGCCACCGTTTTCGATCTTACGCGCTGCGCCAAAGAAACGCTTGGGTTTTTGCAAGGCATTGGCTTCCACGCCACCGGTGAGCACCTTGCCCGAGGCGGGTGACACGGTGTTGTAGGCGCGGGCCAAACGGGTGATGGAGTCGAGCAGGATGACCACGTCGTGACCGCATTCGGTGAGGCGTTTGGCCTTTTCGAGGACGATATTGGCAATCTGCACATGCTTCGAGGCCGGTTCGTCGAAGGTGGAGGCGATGACCTCGGCATTCACGCTGCGCTGCATGTCGGTGACTTCTTCGGGACGCTCGTCGATGAGCAATATAATAAGGTACACCTCAGGGTGGTTGGCAGCGATGGCGTTGGCCACGTCTTTCAGCAAGACGGTCTTACCCGTTTTAGGTTGAGCCACAATCAAACCGCGCTGACCTTTGCCGATGGGGGCGAAGAGGTCCATGATGCGGGTCGAGATGGTGCAGCCTTTGTGCCCCGTGATGTTGAACTTCTCGTTGGGGAACAGCGGCGTAAGGTAATCGAAGGGGATGCGGTCGCGCACCTCTTCGGGCTTGCGTCCGTTGATGAGGTCGGTCTTGATGAGCGGGAAGAACTTCTCTCCGGCTTTGGGTGGACGGATGACACCCATGATGGTGTCGCCAGTCTTCAGTCCCAACAGCTTAATCTGTGATTGCGACACATAGATGTCGTCGGGTGAAGGCAGGTAGTTGTAGTCCGACGAACGTAGGAAACCAAAGCCTTCGGGCATGATTTCGAGCACGCCTTCGGCCTTAACGGTGCTGTCGAACTGGCTCAAAAGCTCGTCGCGACGCGGACGTTGTTCAATACGTTCCACATGCTCAAGTTTTTCTTGTTTGGGTGCCACAATGGTTTCTTCGACAACAGGCTTCACTTCGATGGGAGTCTTTTCTTCTTGCGCTGGGACTTCTTTTTCCACCGTAGTTTCACCTTTGTTCTCGTGATTTCTCTTACGCTTCTGCTTGGGGTTTTCTCGCTTTTCTGACTCGTTTTTTTGCTCCTCGGGCTCTTTGGGGAAACTGACCACAGGGACATCGTTAACGGTTGTGAAAACAATCGGACTAGGTTGATTCACAGGTTCTTCTGCGGGTTTTTCGTGTCCGCCATTTGCCTGCTCCTCATGACTGTTTTCAGCAGTTTTGTTGATGCGTGGGCGTTTGTTCCGTTTCCCTTGCTGTTCGGTCTTGGCAGGCTCTTTGGCCTCCACTTTGGCAGGCTCAACGGCTTTTTCATTAATATCTTTTTCAACTTTTGACACAGCCTCTTTTACAGGCTCGGGCTTGGTCTCGGGTTTATCGTTTTTTTGTGGTTTTTGTTTCTTGCTTTTGGCTTTCGTGGTTTTCTTTATGTCGGGATGGTCAACCTGATGGTCGATGATGTCGTAAATGAGTTGGGTTCTGTCCCTGTTTTCATCGTCGATGCCCATCTCTGTAGCAATCATTTTCAAGTCGTCTAGTGACTTTTCATTGAGTTCAAAAATACTATACATAGAATGTGGATTTACAAATTCCGAACGGAATAAAAATCGTGATACAATAATTTCGCTGGGATACCTTTTTGAGGCTGTTACTTTTGCTTTCAGCCTTAAAAGTGGTGCAAAGATAGGACATTTTTTTTAAATGGCAATTGTTTTGACAAAAAATCGTATTTTTGCACACTTTTTCAAAAACGAATTATTATGTCACAGAGATTGCAATCGATTTTCTTTTTCCTTTCGGCATTGCTGTTTGCATTGCTGTTTTTCCTGCCTTTGGCTGAGTATCTTGGCGAGACCAATATCCTGAAGTTTAATGTGTTCGGGATTGAATCGGGCATTCCTGGTGGAACGGTGCCTTATCCCAAAACCTTCAGTTTGCCGGTGCTCATTTTGGCGGTTACGGCCATTCTCTTGAGCGGTTATTTGGCCATGGGCTTGTTCCGTGCCGTGAAATTGGCGCAGTTCGTCAAGTTGCACAAGATAGCACGCATCGACATCATTGTCATCGTGGCATGGATTGCGGTGGTTTTCGGCTATTACATCCGCGTGATTGGCAATCCCGTTGGTGCCGACCCGACTTTCAAGGTGGGAGCATTCCTGCCTTTGGCTGCATTGCTGCTTACTGTTGCGGCTGCCTCTGGATTGAAGAAGGATATCAAGAAGGTGCGTTCCACCGATCGTATCCGCTAAGGGAACCGAATTAGCAAAACAAAGGCCGACTTCTGTGTGAGCCGGCCTTTTCGTTTTAAATGACTTTGTTTCGGTCAAGCTGGAATATTTCCATGTCCTTGAAGGTCTTTCCATCGATGGTCATTCGGATGAAGGTGATTTGCTTGTGAAATCCTGAATTGCCTGCCGCCCCTGGGTTGACATGAAGCAAATCCAGTTTCTTGTCGTACATTACCTTTAGTATATGCGAATGACCGCAAATGTAAAGGTTGGGTTTCTTTGTCTCCAAAATGTACTTCACCTCAGGCATATAGTGCCCTGGATAGCCGCCGATGTGAGTCATGTAGACGTCGACATCTTCCACGTGGAAAAACAAGTCCTCGGGATATTGCAGACGAACGATATGGTCGTCGATGTTGCCATGTACGGCACGTAAAGGCTTGAATTGGGCCAAAGCCTCGGCCGTTTCGATGTTGCCTATATCGCCTGCGTGCCACAACTCGTCAACGTCTTTGAAGAAATTGAAAAGCTGTGGCACGAGGGTACAATGCGTGTCCGACAAAATGCCGACTTTCAGCATGTTATTTCAGGTTGATCATGAAACCGATGGCCAGCACTTCCTTGAATTGTACCTTTGAGCCTTTGATTTTCAGTCCGTTTTCACTGTAGAATGGGATGTCATAGTCGTAAATGAGGTGGGTGGCAAGGTTGCAGTTGAGCCAGTCGTTCACCTTCAACACGAGCATGTTCTGCCAGTCCACATCGATGCGCTCGGGGTGGTTGAGGTAGTTGGAGAAGAGTTCCAGTTTCGAGTTGAAGTCGATGTTCTTGGCGAGCGGATATTGGAACTTAGCCACGGCACGGGCACCAAATTCGTAACGTACTTTGTCGTTTTTGGCATGTTGGGTGGTGTCGTTGGCATCCAAGGAGTTGACACCAAATGCGCCAATGGAGGCCAGATAGTCGTCGTTCACAATAGTAATGCGGCCAGTAATGGGCGAGAAGTAGAGCGAGAAGTGAGTGCTGGGCACCCATTCGATACCGAGACCCAAACTGATGTATGCCGGGGCGAGGAACTTGGATATGTACTGGGTGGAGTCTTTGGCGTAGTCGAAGCCCTTGGCAAACTGCGAGCGGAAGGCTAACTCAGCACCATAGTTGAGGTGTTCGGTGGCTTTCAAAGTTGCCAAAGAGGTGAATTCAATCTTGTCGTCGGTCTTGATGGGCTTTTTCTTGAAGTCGAAGTAGCTGTAGCCCAAGGCGGCATTCAAAGTGTTGTCCCATTTGAAGCTGCCTTTCAGATAATGGATTTCATAATTGAAGATGCCTTGTCCGTTGACGGTGCTTTGACCGCCCGCAGCCCAGTTGGTGTAGGAGCTTTGACCGAAATTGAGACCGAAATTGCCTTTGTGGCTCCAGCCTTCCGGCAGTTCATCTTGTGCGAATGAAACGATGGCTAACGATAAAGCCAATGCAGTGAATAAAACTTTTTTCATTTTGATTTGTGTTTATTGGTTGATTAGTAATTGTTTCCGTCTTGGAAATTATGGTTACCGATGCTGAAAGTGATGTCTTGCATACCTGTGCTGCGCACGTATTTCCCGTTTTTCTCAGCGGGAATCCAAATGGTTTCTTCAAGCAGTCGGATGGCCTCATTGTCGCAGCCGCCACCCACCGAATTGACGACAACGATGTTGGAAAGGGTGCCGTCTGTTTCAACCACGAAACTCAGGCGCACCGTACCTTGGATTTCCCTTTCTTTGGCCTCTGCCGGGAATCTCAGGTTTTTGGCGATGTATTGGGCCATGTTGCTGCCGTTCGCGAAATAAGGCCTGGCCACCTCTTCAAGCTGCTTGTATTCGTATATTTTATAGGAGGTGTCGGCTTCGAAAGTGGCGGGAAACGAAAGGCGTTGGTGGCGCTTCCAATAGCGTTTGTAGCTCTTCGCGTTGAAGTTGACCTCATACTCGTAATCGTAGTCGATGGGAATGCCGATGTTGATGGCAGGCTTCCAGAGGATGGTCTTGACCAAATGAAGTGCGATGGGAGAGGCAGCTTCGCTGAAGCTCGATTTGATGGTGTAGTTGCTGGCTACGCCTTGCGGGTCGATGTGCATGCCAACAACGACTTTACCGCTGTTGCCTTGTTCGAGGTCAGCCTCGGGATAAACGAGGTTATGGGTGATGTAGTCTTCGGTCACTGAATGGCCTGCAATGGGTTGAGGTACCGTGATTTGGGCTTTCAGTTGCCATCCCGAAAAGAGGATGACCATGGCGATAATGAGTTTTGTTTTCATGACGTTATAGTTTTTTGATGATGCAAAAATAGGTATTTTATTGGAAAAATCTCTATTTTTGCGGAAAATTTAAGTTTATGGAGGACAATTACAAGAATAATATGGTTTTCGGAATCCATCCTGTACTTGAACTGATTCGCTCACAGAAGGAAATCGAAAAGGTGTATATCCAAGGTGGCACGCGCTCGCCCGAGATTGCGGAGATCGCCAATACTTGTCGTGCCAACGGCGTGCCAGTGCAGTATGTGCCTATCGAGAAGATGAACCGCCTGACGCGCAAGAACCACCAGGGTGTGGTGGCTTTCATTTGCCCGATTGAATACCAACCTTTGGAAAAGGTCGTGCAGATGGTTTTCGAGGATGGCCGTGACCCCTTCATTCTCATGCTCGACCGCGTGACCGATGTGCGCAACTTTGGTGCCATCGCCCGCACGGCCTATGCCGCAGGTGTGGATGCCATCGTGATTCCCAACCATGGCTCTGCCTCCATCAACGGAGATGCCATGAAAACCTCGGCAGGGGCTTTGTCTTTGATCAACGTGTGCCGCGTGGAGAATATGAAAGACGCCATTGATTTCCTGAAAGCCAGCGGATTGCGCGTAGTAGGCTTCACCGAAAAAGCCAAAGATAGCCTTTGGAAATCCGACCTCACGGGTCCGCTTTGTGTGATGATGGGCTCGGAGGAAGACGGCATCAGCCCTTCCTACATGCCTCGTCTCGACGGCCACCTGATGATACCCATGCCTGGGGATATTGATTCTTTGAATGTCTCGGTGGCCACAGGGGTGGTTTGTTTTGAGGTGGTGCGGCAGAGGATGGGGTGAGTTTTTTACTTGCTTTTCGGAAAATGTTTATATTTGCAGGCAGAAAAGAATAGAAATGTCCACACGACAACTTGAAATAGAAGGTATGATAAAGCATCTTGGAGCGGAAATACTGCCAAAAAACGCTCGGTTGATGTTGTTTGGCTCTCAGGCTCGTGATGAGGCTACGCCTAATTCCGATTGGGACTTGCTCATACTTCTCGAAGGCGAGAAGGTGAGCAATGAAGACTTTGACAAGTGGGTGTTTCCTTTCATCTCTTTGGGCTGGTCGCTTGGCGTGGAAATCAATCCAGTTGTTTATACATACGAAGAATGGGAGCAACGGCAAATTACACCGTTTTATAAGAATGTGATGAAGGAAAGAGTTGAGTTATGCTGAAGGATGAAGAAAGAGAAGCCTTGGTAAAGTACCGCATTGAAAAGGCATACGGAACATTGGTTGAGGCTAAAGATTGTGCAGAAGACAACCATTGGACTTTGACGGCCAATCGTTTATATTATGCTGTATATTATGCTTCAAAGGCTTTGTTGATTCAAAATGGGATTGTTGCGAAGTCCCACGAAGGAGTAATCGGAATGATAGGGCAAAATTTTGTCGTTTCTGGCATTATCACAATAGAGGAAGCCAAACTTTTGGCTCGTCTTCAGAATATGCGCAAGACTGGCGACTATGATGATTTCAAAGAATGGCATCAAGAAGATGTGGAGCCGTTGTTTAAAAAGGTTGAAGATTATATAAACAAGATAAAATCGTTGGTTGAACCAAAATAATCAAACAAAAGAAAAAGATACATATAAATGGAATCCAAAACAACAATCCAAGGAATGGTGATGGGCAATAAGATTTATGTTCCTGATTACCAGCGTGCTTATTCTTGGGAAATCAAAAGTGGGGAATCATCACCAAAACAAGTTGATGTGTTTTTGTCTGACCTTGAAGATTATCTAAAATCTGGAACAAAGACACCTTATTATTTTGGCCATTTTTTGTATGAAAAAGCTAAAGGAAGTTATGCTGTCATCGATGGACAACAACGCTTAACTACAATTATCATATTTCTTTGTGCTTTGTTCAGACGCATTCAAAAAGATCGTGATTTGGATGAGGAGGAGAGCAAATTGTATCAAATTATGATAAAATGGGGTAGCACTTACTCTTTTTCCACTGTTGGATACGATGACGGACTATTCAAGGATTATGTCATTGATGGAGTCAAGAAAGACCACAATGGAATTGAAACAGTTTCGGGTCGAAGAATTGTGGAGGCGTATGATTTTTTCACAAAAAAATTGCAAAAAAAAGATTTGGCCTATATTGTACGTCTTGTTGAGGTAGTGACTAACGCAATCTGTACCACACATATTGTAGAGGGAGAGGCTGAAGCGGTTCAAATGTTCATTTTCCAGAACAACAGGGGCAAAAAACCATCAAGGCTTGAAGTTATCAAGGCCCAATTTATGTATAATATCCATGTTTTCGGAGGTAATGATGCCGAAGCACTTATTGGAGAAGTGAAACGTCGGTTCGAGCTAGTCTATCGTTGTATATCTTCGATAGAGGAGTTTGTGGATGAAGACGATGTGTTATCTCAAACAGTTAGGGTATATTTCAACTCACTATGGGAATCTGACACAATGGAAAAGATTGTAGCCGAACTTGCGTCACCAAAGCGTCTTCAATTCATTAGTGACTTTTCATTAAGTTTAGAGCGTAGTTTCCACAACTTGGCGAAACTTAATGAAGACAGGAAGAATAATGTGACAATAGAAGCGTCTCTATTGGTTGGAAGATTCAATATAATTTTGCCTTTCTTTATTAAAGCATACACAAACGGGATTAGTTTAAATGATGTTTCTCGTTTAGCCAAGGCATTAGGCGACTTGGTGCTTCGTGATGCTATTATTGGTACTCGTGCTGATTTGCGTACTCGTTTGGATGATGTTTTTAAAAAGTTTGACGATTCAGTTGATGATATTGTTGATCGAGTGGAAATGATGAAGAAAACCGACGATTGGTGGTGGGGTTATTGGAATGATAATAGTTTTAGACAATTCGTTGTTGATAATTGGTGGTGGTCGAAATCAAATGAATTAGCAAAGATTGTCCTCTGGAAGTATGAAAACTATTTGATTGAAAAAGAAGGGAAAAAAGGTTATGCCCCTATTCCCTTCGATAGCGTGTTGAAACCACATTTGGAGCATATTGCCCCACAGACTGAAAACGGAGAGAAGGTTGCTTCTGGTTACTGCAAATACGATGACGATTTTAAAGAGAATTATCTGTACAAAATTGGTAATTTCCTACTTTTGTCAGCACCTCATAACGAGTCGATAGGCAACCGTCCTTTCGAAGTTAAACGTAATTCATACACACAACTTCGACAACAACGAGAGATTCAAGAAATGACAGAATCTGATCATGTTTGGAATAAGAAGAAAATACAAATGCGACAGGATAAAATTGTAGACTTTATTATGGAGAATCTTTGATCTATTAACGGGGCTCTTTTCGAGGTCGCTATTGCCTTTTTATCATAAAAAGGAAAGCAAAATAAAGAAAAATTACGCCGACTGATAAAACACCTGTCCCACGCAGTTAATATGATCGCCAATAGGAGTGTTGACAATCTTGTAATAGTCAAGCAAATCAACGGAATAAAGCAACTCTAAATCATCAATTTCGGTCAGGATTTGGAGTAGTTGGTTGTAGTCCAACCCTTTGCCCAACGCGGCCAAGTCAATGTCCGAACCTTCGCGGTAGTTGCCTTTAGAGCGACTACCGAAAATCAACACTTTCTCAATGTTGGGATGACGGCGAAATACCGCTTGCAGCTCGCTGATGACCGTATCGCTTAATCCGAATTTCATGATTGTAGGTAATCTTTATCTTTTGAAAGTTGATCCAATTTCTCGTCCAACGATTTCAACAAAGGAGCATAACGGCTGAAAATAAGCCTCACAATGGCATCGGCTTCTTCCTCGTCGTAAACATGGCTCAACATGTTGTGAGACTTGGTCATTTGCCGTCAACCGTCATGGTCAGAAATGAGGCCATCCTCGAATGCCATCTTCAAAGTGCCATTTGGTCCCAACATGAACTCGTATCCTTTGAAAATCAGTAGGTCTTGCATGACTTTCCACGACAATTCAAAGGTGTACTCAAAACGTTGCACAAGACCTTCCTGTTCCAGTTCCGACAAGTCGTCAATCGTTTTGCCACTTTCAGTCACTTCGATAAGCCTTTGGCAAGCCTTATGAAAATTGGAATAGCGTTGCAACCAACGGATGTCTGCCTGTTGTTCCATCGTTTCCATCGTTTTTGTGGTTATTTTGTGGCAAAAATAGTAGTTTTCTTTATTTCGCGCAAGAGAGGACAATGAAAAAGGAGGCAATAGCCTCCTTTTTTCATTTCAGGTATTGATCCAACCAATTATAGAACCTCCGTTGCCACAAAACGCCGTTTTGCGGTTTCAGCACCCAGTGGTTTTCGTCGGGGAAATAGAGGAACTCGGCGTTGAGGCCGTGCAAGATGGCGGCGTTGTAGGCCGATATCCCCCGCCATGACGGACTGCTGATGATATCCATGCCTGGGGACATTGATTCCTTGAATGTCTCGGTGGCCACGGGGGTGGTTTGTTTCGAGGTGGTGAGGCAGAGGATGGGATAAAAATTCATTAAAACGGAAAATTATTATCTGAAATGATAATTATATCGTTTTAATGTTTATATTTGTTGCGTTAAACTCTAAAATGAATTGACATGAAAAGACTTTTATGTTTTCTGTTTGCGCTGCCCATGCTGGTTCTCCCGTTGTTGGCTTCGGCTCAAGTTACCATCAAGATTGAGAGACTCTCTAAACCAGAAAAACTGCTTCCTTTGCGGGGACCTATGGACATCGCCCAATCTTTGGCGCGTTCTAACGCCCATGTCCCTTATGGTGAATTTTACGAAAATGAAGTTCTTTCCATGAATATTGATGCAGATAGTCTTGTGAACTATGGGCATTGGTTTCATCCGTTTTTTTATGGCATGTATGATGCCTACGCAGAACATCGCCCGTTTGTGCTTTCGCCCGATATGATTTGGATGCTGATTGCCCAAGGTTTTTCGCACCATATCAATTCCGACCCGGAGAAATACCGCGATAGGATGGTGGATTTCTCTGACAAATTGTCGTTGGTGGTGGAAAGCGATCAACCGCTTGACTCGGCAGAATGGGAGGTGTTAATTCCGCAATTTGCCGAAGAAATTCGAAACAACACCAAAGGCACGATTGCAGAGACGATGATGGCTGACTTTTCGACCACGATGCAGTATGAGCAAATCGCCTCCCAAATCACCTTGATGGAGACCACGAAGGCTTATTTTGAATTTGTGGTGATATATGCGGCTTGTGGCATTCCTGAAGTGACCTTGTTGGGCACGACAGAGGATTGGCAACGGGTTTACGACAAGGCAATGCAGTTGCGCTCGTTCGATTTAGATTGGTGGATTAACGAATTGGAGCCCATCCTGAAAAAGTTCATCGATGCCTCGAAAGGCAAAAAGGATGTCAAGTTTTGGCGCAATATGTTCAAATGGCACACGCAAAAGGAATACGGCGCACCCAACATCATCGACGGTTGGATTGTGAAGTTCTTCCCTTACGATAAGGACGGCAAACGCTTCGATTTGAAGACTTTGACTCGCGATTCCAATTTGCCTGATGAAATATCGAAAGTTGATGTTTGCTTCATGGAATTGTTGGAAGATGGGACGAAAGAGGAAACGATGATTGAGTTGTGGGGAGGATTCTTTGGCCTTGAACAAAACCCCGAAAACTTTGCACTTGCACCAAAAATCGGTTGGCTGGTGAAGAAGAAAACCGATGAAGAAAGTGCAAATCTTGTCAGACTGAAACATGATATGAAAGAAGAGGGTATCAATTTAAAAATAAAAGAGATACCTCTTGTTTTGAATAAACTTGATACGTTTCCCAGCTTGACACTCCAATTCAAAGATAAGGTCTATTTTCCGGAATGGATGAAAAACAAGCAGATGAGATCGCTGCAAGTGTATGGTGACATTTCAGCAGAAGAAAGGAACAAACTGTTGACATGGTACCCATCCGCAATGATTGTTGTGAACAATGCAAATTATACTTTGAACAACGATGCTTGGGATGTCAATGTATTTATCACGGCGGAAAGTAATGTTGGGTCTGCCCTTGACGGTATCGACCACATTGGAACGCTTCAGATTTATAATAAAGAAAGGAAGGATTTCTCTTACACGGGCAGGTCCTTTGATGTCATCATCCCGAAAAACGTGACAAAACATATAGACGAAATCGAGTTTAGCAAAAAACCATCTGACAAATGCTTGAAGGCATTGAGGGAACAATTTCCTGATACTAAGATATACGAAGATGAAGATTAAATATTGTTGATATTAAGCTGATTGTTAAACGAAAACTGGCGGGGGAGTGCCCCGCCAGTTTTTTGTTTGTGATTATTTCAAGTATTTATCCAACCAGTTATAGAACCTCCGCTGCCACAAAACGCCGTTCTGCGGTTTCAGCACCCAGTGGTTCTCGTCGGGGAAATAGAGGAACTCGGCATCGAGGCCACGCAGGATGGCGGCGTTGTATGCCTGCATGCCTTGTGTGAAGCAGATGCGGTAGTCGAGGCCGCCGTGGATGACGAGGATGGGCGCGGTCCATTTGTCGACGAAGAGGTGGGGCGAGTTGGCGTAGGTCTTGCGCACGGTGGGGTTGTTCCAATCCCAGAAGGGGCCGCCGAGGTCCCAATTCACGAACCACATCTCCTCTGTTTCAAGGTATTGCGCCTCAAGGTTGAACATGCCATCATGGGCGATGAGGGCTTTGAAACGGCCATCGTGGTGACCGGCCAGCCAGTATACGCTGAATCCGCCGAAGCTAGCACCCACGGCACCGAGGCGGTTCTCGTCAATGTAAGGCTCCTTGGCCAATTCGTCGATGGCGCTGAGGTAGTCCTTCATGCACTGTCCACCATAGTCCCCGCTGATTTCCTCTAGCCATTCCTGACCAAAGCCGGGCAGGCCGCGACGGTTGGGGGCGACGATGATGTAGTCGTTGGCAGCCATCATCTGGAAGTTCCAACGGTAGCTCCAGAACTGGCTCACGGTGCTTTGCGGTCCGCCCTCGCAGTAGAGCAGTGCAGGATATTGCTTGTTGGCATCGAAATGGGTCG
>JAEEGI010012450.1_pt1 | contig 18201 bp, 18 predicted proteins | sample 8958751 | NCBI WGS metagenome assembly JAEEGI01 (sample SAMN16246545, study PRJNA631951) | gut metagenome | biome: gut microbiome; feature: rumen; material: KS-attached | host: Bos | place: Iran: Karaj | collected 2018-10 | reverse complement strand
TCGCTGCCCCACGAGCAGGGCTCGCTGGCACATGTGCTGGCAATCCTGTCGTTCTACCACATCAACCTGACGAAGATACAGTCGCTGCCCATCATCGGCCGCGAGTGGGAGTACCTCTTCTACGTCGACGTGATGTACGACGACCTGACGCGCTACCGCCAGTCGATAGACGCTATTATTCCATTGACCAAAGACTTGACAATATTGGGTGAGTATAAGGATGCGCCCACCCCCTAACCCCCTCCCCAAGGGAGAGGGCATTAAATAGTTCAAAGATAATAAGGATACTGTTATGGATAAAATCAATAGTAAGAGTAATCAAAGTCCCTCCCTTGGGGAGGGGTTGGGGTGGGCTCCTGCCGACCGATTAAGTTTAGTACAGGAATACTATTTCAGCCGCAAGCTGAAGGAAGTGGCACAGCTCAATGCCGAGGGCAAGGACATTATCAGCCTGGCCATTGGCAGTCCCGACATGCCGCCCTCAGAGCAGACGATAGAAAAGCTCTGCGAGGTGGCCCACGACCCAACGGCCCACGGCTACCAGCCCACGATGGGTACGCCTGAGCTGCGTGAGGCGATGGCCGGATTCTACAAGCGCTGGTACGACGTCGACCTCGACCCGAAGTCGGAGGTTCTGCCCCTCATCGGCTCGAAGGAGGGCATCCTGCACGTCACGCTGGCCTTCGTCAACCCCGGCGACGAGGTGTTGGTGCCCAATCCTGGCTATCCCACTTACACGTCGCTCTCGAAGATTCTCGGTGCGAAGATTGTGAACTACAACCTGCGCGAGGACAACGGCTGGCAGCCCGACTTCGACGAACTGGAACGGATGGACCTCTCGCGTGTAAAACTGATGTGGACCAACTATCCCAACATGCCGACAGGTGGCCGCGCCCGCCGCGAGACCTACGAGCGTTTGGTGAACTTTGCTCGTGAGCACGGCATCATCGTGGTCAACGACAATCCCTACTCGTTCATCCTCAGCGAGGAGCACCTGAGCATCCTCCAGGTGCCTGGTGCCAAGGACTGCTGCATCGAGTTCAACTCGATGTCGAAGAGTCACAACATGCCCGGCTGGCGCGTCGGTCTTTGTGCCTCGAATGCCCAGTTCGTTCAGTGGATTCTGAAGGTCCAGTCGAACATCGAGAGCGGCACCTTCCGCGGCATACAGCTTGCCGCTGCCGAGGCCTACCGCAACAGCGACGAGTGGCATCGTGAGTTCAACATCGAGACTTACGCCCGCCGTCGCCAGTATGCCGAGCAGATCATGGACGTGCTGGGCTGCAAATACGACCCGCAGCAGGTGGGCATGTTCCTTTGGGGCCGCATCCCTGACAGCATCCAAAACGTCGAGGACCTGACGGAGCGCGTGCTCCACGAGGCTCGCGTCTTCATAACCCCCGGCTTCATCTTCGGCTCCAACGGCGAACGCTACATCCGCATCTCGCTGTGTGCCAAGGAAGAGAAGATACAACAAGCGCTTCGTAGAATTGAAAAATTGAAGAATTGAAAAATTGAAGTTGCTGCGCTTATGAAGGAAATAGTAATAGCTAACCTGAGTATGGACTTTGCATTGCGGATTGTCAATATCTACAAGTACTTATTTAAAGAGAAAAATGAATTCGTAATGTCTAAGCAATTGCTTCGCTGTGGTACGAGTATAGGAGCAAATATAGCTGAAAGTGAACATGCGCAGAGTAAGGCAGATTTTCTATCAAAATTGTATATCTCTCTAAAAGAAGCAAACGAGACAAAATATTGGATTACTCTATTAGCCAAAGCTGATTATTTGTCAGATGCGGAATCTGAGTCTGTGATGAAAGACTTACGAATTATTATTGGAACATTAGTTAATACGATAAAGAAAACAAAAGATAACCTAACAGATTTGTAGAAAAGAAGAACTTCAATTCTTCAATTCTTCAATTCTTCAATTCTAAAGAGTATGGAACTGGAATTAGCGCCATTGAATTTACCGAGTGACAACGAACGCCCCTTCGTGATTGCTGGGCCATGCAGTGCCGAGACCGAGGAGCAAGTGATGGAAACCGCACGTGAGCTGGCCATGAAGGGCTGCCACAACTTCCGCGCCGGTGTGTGGAAGCCGCGCACCAAGCCCGGCGGCTTCGAGGGCCACGGCGAGAAGGCACTGCCCTGGATGAAGCAGGTGAAGGAGGAAACCCACATGCTCATCGCTACCGAGGTGGCTACGCCCGAGCATGTAGAACTGGCCCTGAAGTACGACATGGACATCCTCTGGGTAGGCGCCCGCACCACGGCCAATCCCTTTGCCGTGCAGGCCTTGGCCGATTCGCTGCGGGGTGTCGACGTGCCCGTCTTCGTGAAGAACCCTGTCAACCCCGATATCGAGCTGTGGATTGGTGCCCTTGAGCGCATCAACCAGGCCGGCGTCAAGCGGATGGCAGCCATCCACCGCGGTTTCTCCAGCTACGAGCAGAAAATCTACCGCAATGCCCCGATGTGGCAGATTCCCATCGAGCTGCACCGCCGTATTCCCGAACTGCCCATCATCAGTGACCCCAGCCACATCGGTGGCCGTCGTGAGCTGATTGCCCCGCTCTGCCAGCAGGCTATGGACCTGGGCTTCGACGGTCTCATCGTCGAGAGCCACTGCGACCCCGACAAGGCGTGGAGCGACGCCAAGCAGCAGGTGACGCCCGAGGTGCTCGACTACATTCTTTCGCTGCTCATCATCCGCGACGAGCACACCACTACCGAGGGCCTGACCAGTCTGCGCAAGCAGATTGACGAACTGGACAATCAGATTATGGATATTCTGGCCAAGCGTATGCGTGTCTGCCGTGAGATCGGCCATTACAAGAAGGAGCACAACATGACCGTGCTGCAGGCCTCGCGCTACAACGAGATCCTGTCGAAGCGCGGTGTGCAGGGCTCGCTCTGCGGCATGGGTCCCGACTTCGTCGCCAAGGTCTTCGAGAGCATTCACGAGGAGAGTGTGCGTCAGCAGATAGAGATAATTAACAAATAAATGACCCACCCCCGGCCCCTCCCTGTGAGGGAGGGGAGTGGTCACCTCTTAAACGTATAATTAGCAAGTAGAATACCCCCGACAAACATTCTACTCCCCTCCCTCACAGGGAGGGGGCGGGGGAGAGTCTTCTTTATGAAAATATTAGTCATGGGCGCAGGCAAGATGGGAAGCTTCTTCATCGACCTGCTGAGTTTCGACCACGAGGTCGCCGTCTTCGAACGCGACCCGAAGCGCATGCGGTTCACCTACAACTGCCAGCGCTTCACCACCTACGAGGAGATTGAGGCGTTCAGCCCCGAACTGCTCATCAATGCCGTTACGCTGAAGTACACCATTCCTGTGTTTAAGGAGGTGATTCCCCACCTGCCGAAGGAGTGCATCATCAGCGACATCGCTTCGGTGAAGACCGACCTGAAGGAGTTCTACGAGCAGGCGGGTATGCGCTACGTCTCCACTCACCCGATGTTCGGTCCTACCTTCGCCAATCTGCAGCAACTCTCCGAGGAGAACGCCATTATCATCAGCGAGGGCGACTACATGGGGCGCATCTTCTTCAAGGACCTCTACCAGCGATTGGGCCTGAACATCTATGAGTACACCTTCGAGGAGCACGACCGCACGGTGGCCTATTCGTTGTCTATTCCTTTCGTCTCGACCTTCGTCTTTGCCGCCGTCATGAAGCATCAGGACGCGCCGGGAACAACCTTCAAGCGCCACATGAAGATTGCCAAGGGCGTGCTCAACGAGGACGACTACCTGCTCCAGGAAATCCTGTTCAACCCCTACACCCACGACCAGGTAGCGCAGATTCGCACCGAGCTGAAGGAACTTCTTGAGATTATCGACAACAAGGATGCCGACGGCATGAAGGGATATCTCACGAAGATCCGCAACAACGTCAAGCGCGACATTGAAATAAAATTGAAGAATTAAAAGATTGAAAGATTGAAATAAAGCGTCCTATGAACTTCAATTCTTCAATTCTTTAATCTTTCAATTCTATGAGATACCATTTTGTGGCCTTCATTGTGGTGGCCATCTGGGGCAGCACCTTTGTGTTTACGAAGATGCTGCTCCAGAGCGGGCTGTCGCCGGCGCAGATTTTCACGCTGCGCTTCATCATCGCCTACACGTTGCTGCTGGGCTACGAACTCTGCACTTCCCGTTTTTCACTTTTCTCTTCTACTTGGCGTGACGAGCTGCTGATGGTGGGGCTCGGTCTGACTGGCGGCTCGCTCTATTTCCTGACCGAGAATGCCGCCATGCTCTTCACCACGGCCACCAACACATCGCTCATCGTCTGTTCCTGTCCGCTCTTCGCGATGTTCCTTTTTGCCTTATTCTATCGGCATAGCGAGCCTATCAGTCGCATGCAGGCAGCAGGCTCCCTGATAGCCTGCTTAGGCATGGCCGTCGTCGTGCTCAACGGTCATTTCGTGCTCCATCTCTCGCCCCTTGGCGACCTGCTGGCCTTCGGAGCCTGTCTCTGCTGGGCCGTCTACTCGCTGCTGATGAAATCGGCCGCCAATAAGTATTCCACCACCTTCATCACCCGCAAGGTGTTCATCTACGGTCTCGTCACCATCATTCCTTATTATATTTGTTTCCCTGACGAGGCCAGCCCTTCCATTTTTCAGCTCTTTAATTATTCCATTCTTCTCAACCTGCTCTTCCTGGGCGTTGTCGCCTCCATGCTCTGCTTCCTCCTCTGGAACTGGGTCATCGGCAAGCTCGGTGCCGTCGTCGCCACCAACTGGGTCTACTTCAACCCCATCACCACCATCCTCTTCGCCTGGTGGCTGCTTAATGAGCAGATTACCGTCTGGTTTCTCCTCGGTTCCGCCCTGATACTTTTAGGCATGTATTTGGCCGACCGGAAAAAATAGCGGAGAAACCAACATCCAACATTTTACTATTTTATCGCAGATAGCAGCAAATTGGTAAATTATATATATATATAATTTAAACTTCTGTCCTTCCAACTTGAAAACACAAAAATGTTGGATGTTGGATGTAATTGGATGTAAAATGTAAAATGAAAAATGAAAAATGTTGGATGTTGGATGTTGGATTCTCCGGGAAGCCGTCAGTCCCTCTTTGAGCAGGAAAAGGCGCCGGGAGTTTGGTTCTGTTAAACGCGGCGTTTGCTCGGAGTAAACGCCGCGTTTACTGTCGGTAGATTGTGAGGGTAGGGGGCGCAAAGGGTAAGGTTTCGGCTTTTTTTGGAAATTCTTTGTGATTTATTTGCAATCTTCCCAAATAATTGCTACTTTTGCGGTCAAGTCTAGTATTAACTAATTCATAACAAGAGAAACTATGGGTATCATTATTTCGCTCCTTCTTGGATGTTTGGCTGGCTTCTGCGCTGGCAAGTTAATGAAAGGTGGTGGCTTCGGCATCATCATGAATATTGTGCTTGGTCTGCTTGGCGGTGCCGTCGGCGGCTGGCTTTTACCGTTGCTCGGCGTGGAGTGGGGTGGCCTTCTGGGACAGCTTGCCACAGCCATCATCGGTGCTGTCATCATTCTCTGGGTTGCATCATTCTTCAAAAAATAAGCTGAGAGATTGGCAGTAGGTAAGTGGATAGGAGGATTCCTGGGATGGATGGCCGGAGGCCCGTTGGGCGCGCTGGCCGGCTATCTGCTGGGCTCGCTGTTCGACTCGGCCTTTTGCAACCCGTACGTTCCACCATGCGGCGCATGATGCCCCTGCGCAAGATTGGCCGGATGATACGACGGGCTACTTCAGTTCCTGGCCCTGGATGTTGTAGCTGATGCCGTTCTTCAGGATGACGAGGCGCCCGTTGCGCACAACCTTGAGGGGCTTGCCGGCCTGGGAACTGACGACCGCCGTAATACCGGTGGCCTCGCCGCTGCCGACAGGCACCTTGATGAGCATGTCGTAGATGCGTGCTCCGCCGTTGGCGTCGTTCTGCTGGAAGCTGAGGCTGCGCACTTTCATCCTGGAGTCTTCGTCTGTAAGGCCAGCCACTTCCAGTATGTCATAGCTGCCGTAGGCGCCCTTCTTGTATTTCTCGGTGGTGACGCTGCGGGTGGTGCCGTCGGCCGTGGTATAGGTGATTTTGTACTGTCGGCCGCCAGTGAAGAAGAGGTTCACTTTCAGCTCGAGCACGCCCTCGCTCAGGGTGAGGGTGAAGCCGCCGTTGCTCTCGCCCAGACAGAGGGCACCTTTGCCGAAGCCGGATGCCGACTCCTCCTTCTCGGGGTCGATGGTCGTGGCACTCTTGTCGCCCTGAATCAGCGCGAGCATCGGCTGGAGGTCTGAAGGCATGTCGGACTCGGCATCGTGGAAGGGGTACCAGTCGCCCGTGATGACGCGGAATGGCCGCACGATGGTGATGGTGCCCAATGTGGTGACTGGCTTCACTCCTTCGCTGCCGTTGCCCGTGACGGTGACCATGAATGTGCCGCTGCTGTGGGGCGTGCCGCTGATGGTCAGCGTGTTACCCGTGACGGTGGCGGTCAGGCCTTCGGCCAGTCCTTCCACGACAGCCTGCGAGCCGGCGTCGTTCCATTGGTAGACAATATCGGCAATGGCCGAGCCGTCGACGACCTCCTGTGAGGAGTTGCCCGTAGCGCAGGCGAGCTCAATCTTCTCGGGGATGGTGTACTCGAAGGGTATGCCGTCCAGCTCGTAGGCTCCGAAGTCGGGGGCGTCGTCGTTGTAGGGGATATAGATGTCGTCGGCCGTAATATACTCCAGACCAGCAGCGGCACACTGCCCGGCGGTCATCTTGCGGGTTGGGGTGAAGCCGATGACGGGCATACCCTTGTCCTTGAAGATGCTGCCAGGCTTCAGGCGGGCAAAGCCGTTCTCGGGGAGCGAGCCGTCAGGCTGGCGGCTGGCCATGAAGTCGGCAACGCTCAGCGACAGGAACTCGGCCGAGTGGTCTTGCGTAGCGTTGGTGTAGTCGCCGCCGTCGGGCTTGTAGCTCTCCTTGATGGGGCTGCAGCCGTCGATGGTTGTCCAGGAGTTGTAGGTGGTTCCTGCGGTCGGGTCCTGATAGCCTTCCTTGTCGGGCGAGAGGAACTCGTGGTTGCCCACGTTGTGGCTGCTCTTCTGAGCGGTGGCTCCCCAGCCGATGCAGTTGTGGATGTCCATCATGCCATATTTGAACTCTGTCGGGAAACGGTAGTTGAACTCATTGCCCCAGGCCACGCAGTTGAAGAGATACATGCCCTCGTAGGCATTGTTCTGGTCGAAACCCTTGTGCAGGTTCTCGAAGGCCACGCAGTTGGTCACCACATGGGCACCCACCGACTGGTCGAACGCCGCGCCGCCCGCACTTCCGCCTCCGCCCAGCTTGAATCCGTTGCCGTTCTTGCCCTCCTGGCCGTCGCGGGTGTAGCCGGCGTGCCAGGCCCAGCAGTGGTCGATGATGACGGGATGATAGACCATGTATAGGTCCCAGTTGTCGTCGCTGTTGGTCCATGCCCTACAGCCGTAGAACTGAGTGCCCGGTCCGGGGAACAGCTTGCAGGCAAATCCGTCGGCGTCGCCGCCGTCGTCGCTGCCGCTGTAGCTGCACGAGTCGTGGTTCTCGTACGAGTCGCAGTTGATAATCCTGTTATAGCGGCAGTACGTGTAGCCCGGGTTGAACTGCGGCGTGCCGCTGATGGGGAACGACTTGGTCTCCTCTATCGAGAAGTCCTTGAACATACCGATTTGCAGGCCCGTGTCGTTGTTCCAGCGGAAGGTGCAGCGCTCTACGATGTTGTACGAGCCTTCAATCTTCATGCCGTTGTCCTCGGCGTTCTGCAGCACCAGGCCGTAGAAAGTCCAGTAGTTGGCCAGGTGGTTCACGTAGATGCAGCGTCCCATCTTGAATGCCGACTCCGTGGTGTGCTTCATCGCCGAGCCGTCGATGATGACCTTGCCCACGGCATCCTCGGGCCAGGCACGCAGCTCGCAGCGCAGGTCGGGATTGGTGTTCAGGGCCGGAATCTTGATGCGCTCGCTGATGATGTAGGTTCCCTCGTGTATCAGGATGCGGTCGCCGGGCTGCACTATTTCCATCGCCTTGTGGATGGTCAGCAGCGGAGCCGTTTCGCTGCCGGTGTTGTCGTCGCTGCCATGTGTGTCAACATGGATGTCGTTAGCCGAAATGGTTGTCACAGTAAGAAGCGACAGGCAACATACTGCCGACTTCAGTAGTAGATGTAGTTTTTGCATAATCAGTAGTAGTTTTATGATAGCGCGGCAAAGGTACATGTTTTTTCCCTATTCAGCAAGACTTTGTTCTTTTTTTTTGCCTTTTCTCACATTATTCCACCCAATGAAGTGCTCACCAAGTGCTTGCTGCGCGGCAAGGTGTGCACTCCCAATCGCGTTGAAAGGCGCGGGCAAAAGCGGCGTTCCGTGCCGCCAAAAGTGTTCGTTAGCCGCGACTAAAGTTAAAACTGCGTCAACGGACGATAAAACTGCGTCAATGGATAATAAAACGGTGCCGACGGATGATAAAACGACGGCAATGTCTGGTAGTTTGCTCTTCCCCTACGATGGGAGGGGAGAGAGGCGGATGCTTATACAGGACCTGACCCTCAAAGACTCGAATGGAGCCGCCAAACGGTTGGCTTGGAGCCTCCATTCCGTTGCGATAATCTTTTTTTTTGCGGGGCTTTTCTTGTTTTTTTCCAGATTATTGCTTACCTTTGCCCCCGCAAAAAGTATTCTAACACATTAAGAAAAGAACAAATTATGGGAATTATTGGTTCGATTATCATTGGATGCTTGGCTGGCTTCTGCGCCGGCAAGCTGATGAAAGGTGGCGGCTTCGGCCTGATTATGAATTTGGTGCTCGGCCTTTTTGGCGGCGTACTCGGTGGCTGGCTGTTCTCACAGCTGGGCATAGAGTGGGGCGGCATCCTGGGCCAGCTTGGTACGGCCATCGTGGGCTCTGTTGCCATTCTTTGGATAGCCTCACTCATCAAGAAGTGACCAGCTTTTCAGAAACGCGCTCTTCGTTATGGCAGTAGGTAAGTGGATAGGAGGATTCCTGGGATGGATGGCCGGAGGCCCGTTGGGTGCGCTGGCCGGCTATCTTTTGGGATCGCTGTTCGACTCGGCCTTTAACTTATCCGGCACGCTTGGAAGTTCCGGACAGTACGGCTCCGGCCGCGACAGCAACTTCCGGGCCTACGAGGAGATGTACCGGCAGGCCTACCAGCGGCAGCAGGCACAGGGCAACCGCAACAGCTTCCTGTTCGCCCTGCTGGTGCTGGCGTCGTACATCATCAAGGCCGACGGCAAGGCCATGCACTCGGAGATGGAGATGGTGCGGCAGATGCTGCGCCAGAACTTCGGTCCCGATGCCGTCAGTCAGGGCAATGAGATACTGACCAAGCTCTTCGACGAGCAGAAGCGGCAGGGCTGGAACGGCTTCAAGCAGACCGTCCGCGACTGTTGCGGCCAGATAAACCGCAATATGGACTACTCGCAGCGCCTGCAGCTACTGAACTTCCTCGTGATGGTGGCTCAGGCCGACGGCTCGGTGCCCGATAGCGAGATTTACGCGCTGAAGGAGTGTGCCCAGTGGCTTGGCATGTCGCCGACGGAGGTCGACTCGATGCTCCACCTTGAAGGCAACACCCTTGAGGATGCCTACAAGGTGCTCGGCGTCAGTCCTAACGCTACGGATGCTGAGGTGAAAAAGGCCTACCGCAAGCTTGCCCTTGAGCACCATCCCGACAAGGTGGCCGCCCTCGGCGAAGACGTGCGCCGTGCCGCCGAGAAGAAGTTCCAGGAAATCAACGCCGCCAAGGAGCGCATCTGGAAAGCCCGCGGGCTGTAAGGCTGGTATTGGCGCAGAATGATCCTACTCGTCGTCGGCAGCCAAGGGGCCGGTCTTGGTAAAGAGATTGAGGTCAATACAGCTGCCCATCGTCTCGTAGCCTTTCGCATTCAGGTGCAGCCAGTCGTTCTCGAAGAGGAACTGCTGCTGCATGGCAATGGTTTCCTGCGGTTTGCGCACGGCCTGGTCGAAGTCGATGATGCCGTCGAGCATCTTCGTGGTGCGAATCCATTGGTTGATGGTGGTGCGGCCTTTCTCATGGTCTTCGGTGTAGTAGTTGTTACCCTTGAAAGGCGTGATGGTGGCCCCGATGACGCGGATGCCCTTCTGGTGGGCCTCGCGTATAATCCGTTTGTAGACGTCAATGATGCGATTGGCCGTCTGCTCGCCGTTGCGAGCGTAGCCTAAGTCGTTGACAGCCTCGAAGAGTATAATCCACTTGACGCCCTCCTGACTGAAAAGGTCGCGCTGATAGCGGTTGACGGCAGCAGGGCCGAGGCCGCCGCCGAGCACGCAGTTGCCGCCGATGCCCATGTTGAGCACGCCAATCCGGCGCGTGGCCTTGTTGGCCAGCAGGCGGCGTGAGAGCACATCGGCCCAGCGGTTTTGCTGATTAGTGGTCGAGCCGCGCCCGTCAGTAATAGAGTTTCCGAGAATCGCTATGGCTCCAGCCTTCTTGGGTGCCTCCACTTCGAGGGCCAGGATGTTGTACCAGTGGTCGGTCCTCGTGGCCTTGCTGAAGTCGGTGGTGTTGCCCGCTTCCAAATAGGAAGTGGTCCGTGAGCCGGGATGCCCGCTGACGCTGGTCGATGAGGCCGAGCCGTAGTGAATGGTGATAGCCACGTTTTCACGATCCTTTATCTGGAATTTGACGGGGTCGGACACCACCTTTCCGCCGGCAGGGATGGTGACCGACGTCTGGCCGTCAAAGGTCAGGCTGACGGTCGAAGCCTCGTCAATCTCGCTGCTGCTGCCTGCCGTCTTGGCAATCGCCAACTCAATGGCCTTGATTTCGGTGGCATTTTGGCTGAATTCGTTGGTCAGCTTCAGCCGCACCTTCTTTCCACCCATCGATACCTGCACAATCTGGCGCAGCGAATTGTTTTCCAAGCCCGGCGAGGGCGGATTGTTGTGTCTTTCCACGAGTTGCGGAGCCGTGCCCCACGTGCCTACCCAGTGGCCTTTGGCCAGGAGGGTTCCTGCTGTCAGCAGACAGACAAAGATAAAAGCTATTCTCTTCATATTGCCGTTTGTTAGTCTAAATGGTCTAAATCTGCGGCAAAGATACGAAATAAGTAAGAGAAAAGGAAATAAAAACGCATTTTCTTTTCCGGCTCCGGATTTTTTTGTAATTTTGCATGTCAATAGACGAAGTGATGAAGAAAGCGGCAATTGAAGTTCCTGAGGGCTGTACAGAGGTGCTGTTGCATGCCTGCTGTGCCCCGTGCTCGTCGGCCATTGTAGAGTGGCTGATGGCCAACGGCGTGCGGCCCACCATATTCTATTATAACCCCAACATCTGGCCGCGCGAGGAGTATGAGATTCGCAAGCAGGAGAGCATGCGGCACGCCGAGGGGCTGGGCATCAGCTGGATTGACGGCGACTACGACCACGAGGGGTGGCTGGGCGATGTCTGCGGACTGGAGAACCAGCCCGAACGGGGACTGCGCTGTGAGCTGTGCTTCACGCTGCGGCTGACGGCTGCCGCACGGAAGGCTCAGGAGCTGGGTTTTCGCTACTTCGCAACAACTCTGGCCTCCAGCCGCTGGAAGAGCCTGGAGCAGATAGAGCGGGCGGGGCATAAGGCCGAGGAAGCCGTGCCCGGCACCACGTTCTGGGCGCAGAACTGGCGCAAGGGCGGCCTGCAGGAACGGCGCAACCAGCTGCTCAGGGAGTATGGTTTCTACAACCAGCAGTACTGCGGATGTGAATTTTCTGCAAAATAATGGCCGGAAATTTGCAATGTTTCAAAAATAATTCGTATCTTTGTGGCCAGAATACTTATAACCCATATAAACGATAAGACTATGAAGCATTTTGTACTCATTCTGGCGGCAATGGCCGTCATGGGCAGCCAGAGCGCACTTGCCCAGAAGAAAGTGGTAAACCTGTCGGCTGAAACATCGTCGATGAACGTCTCTTTGATGGCAAACACCGATCAGACGGTTCAGCTTAGCCGCTATCTCTATGCCGGCTACAACACGCTGTGCATGCCGATGTCGCTGAGTGGCGACCAGATGGCTCAGGCCGTTCCCGGTATCAAGATTGAGCGATTGGCAACCATCCGTCAGGAGGGTAGCACGCTCTGCCTCTATTTCGTAGACTGCACTAACGAGGGCGTCCAGGCCGGTATGCCTTATCTCATCTTCTCGCCTACGTCGAAGTATCTGCGTGTGAAGAACACCGACGCCGTTAACTTCAGCACAGACATCAGCACCGTCCGCATGGCCGATGGTGAAGGCAATGAGGTGACTTTCGGCAGCAGTTGGAGCATGCGCCGTCAGGAGGGCCTCTATGGCATTCCTGCCAAGCAGAATGTTGAGGTGCTCGAGAGCGTGCTGATGCGTACGACGGCCGACCAGGCTTTCCGTCCCACCTGCTGTGGATTCGACTGGGAGTCGCAGTCGGCAACGGCTACTGCGCTGGAAATCAAGCACGTGAGCAGTCTGTCGGAGGTAACTGGCGTGAAGTCGCTGACCGCTGGCGGTGCCCTGACTGATGTCTACGACCTGAAGGGACATCTGGTACGCAAGCAGGTGAAGGCCGGCGATGCGAAGTCGACCCTGCCCGCCGGCGTCTACATCATCGGTGGCGAGAAAGTGACCGTGAAGTAATGAAGTCGCTAAAAACACATAAAAACGAGACCCAATGTTTGTGGGTCTCGTTTTTTATTCGTACCTTTGAGGCACGCCTCGAAGGTACTCTCGCTCTAAAAAACTCAAATTTATTTGGTTTTTTGCTCACTTATTCGTACCTTTGCACCCTAAATCGTGAATCGAAAATCTGTAAATCGTAAATAATAAAGATGTTTGAGAATTTATCAGAGAGACTTGAACGCTCGTTCAAGATACTGAAGGGTGAGGGAAAAATCACCGAGATTAACGTTGCTGAAACGCTGAAGGACGTGCGCCGCGCGCTACTCGACGCCGACGTGAACTACAAGGTGGCCAAGTCGTTTACCGACACCGTGAAGCAGAAGGCGATGGGTATGAACGTGTTGACCGCCGTGAAGCCCAGCCAGCTGATGGTGAAGATTGTTCACGATGAACTGACAGAGCTGATGGGCGGCAAGGCTGTGGAACTGAATCTGCAGAACCGTCCCGCCATCATCCTGATGTCAGGTCTGCAGGGTTCGGGTAAGACGACGTTCAGCGGCAAGCTGGCCAATATGCTGAAGACGCGCCAGCACAAGAACCCGTTGCTGGTGGCCTGCGACGTCTACCGCCCCGCTGCCATTGAGCAGCTGAAGGTGGTCGGCCAGACCGTCGGTTGCGATGTCTATACCGAGGAAGGCAACAAGAACGTCGTTGAGATTGCCCAGAACGCCATTCGCAAGGCCAAGCAGGAATCGTACAACGTGGTCATCGTCGATACCGCCGGCCGACTGGCCATCGACGAGGAGATGATGGACGAGATCAGCCGCGTGAAGCAGGCCATCAACCCCGACGAGACGCTGTTCGTGGTCGACGCAATGACCGGTCAGGACGCCGTGAACACGGCCAAGGAGTTCAACGACCGCCTGGACTTCGACGGCGTGGTGCTGACGAAACTCGACGGCGACACCCGTGGCGGTGCTGCCCTGTCGATACGCACCGTCGTCACCAAGCCCATTAAATTTGTGGGTACCGGCGAGAAGATGGAGGCCATCGACGTGTTCCACCCCGAGCGTATGGCCGACCGCATCCTCGGCATGGGCGACGTCGTCTCACTCGTGGAGCGTGCCCAGATGCAGTTCGACGAGGAGGAGGCCAAGAAGCTCGAGAAGAAGATCCGCAAGAACAAGTTCGACTTCGAGGACTTCATGGGTCAGATTCAGCAAATCAAGAAGATGGGTAACATCAAGGAGCTGGCATCGATGATTCCCGGTGTGGGCAAGCAGATTAAAGACCTTGACATCGACGACAACGCATTCAAGGGTATCGAGGCCATCATCAATTCGATGACGCCGAAGGAGCGCCAAAATCCCGACATCATCAATCAGAGCCGCCGCCTGCGCATAGCCCGTGGCTCAGGCACGAAGATTGAGGACGTGAACCGTCTGATGAAGCAGTTCGACCAGACACGCAAGATGATGAAAATGGTCTCGGGCATGGATCGCAGCCGTATGGCTCAGATGGCCAGTGCGATGAAGGCCCACCCCCAGCCCCTCCCTAAGGGAGGGGGGCTTAAGTAGTTTAAGCGATGAGACATAAGTACCAGACTGCTGCTTCGAACTATACACTGCTGGAAGAATATGCACTTAAGAACCGGAATAATCCGACTGAGGCAGAGCGGGTACTGTGGGAGTATCTCAAGGGAGGCAGGATGGGAGTACATTTCCGTCGACAGCATGTCCTGATGGACTATATACCGGATTTTGTGTGTGTTGCCAAGCAACTTGTGATAGAAATAGACGGTGGTTATCATCTTGATGGGGAACAACCTCAAAGGGATGCGGAGCGAGCGGCGGAACTTGCCGGGCAAGGCTTCCGGGTTCTAAGATTCTCAAACGAAGAGGTGCTTAGTGATATTGACAACGTATTGGAAACCATTTCAAAAGAAATAGACAATGAATAAATCTGCAGAAGGAGTAACCAAACACCCCTCCCTTGGGGAGGGGAAGGGGGTGGGCTTGATAGACGGTAAGGCTACTGCTGCCCAAATCAAGGCCGAGATTGCCGAGGAAGTGAAGGAGATAATGGCTCAGGGCGGCAAGCAGCCCCACTTGGCCGCAGTGCTGGTGGGTCACGACGGCGGCTCGGAGACATACGTTAAGAATAAGGTACTCGCGTGCGAGGCCTGTGGCTTCAAGTCGACACTCATACGCTATGAGGCCGATGTGACCGAGGAGGAACTGCTGGCCTGCGTTGACCGTCTGAACAAGAACGGCGACGTCGACGGCTTCATCGTCCAGCTGCCCCTGCCGAAGCACATCGACGAGCAGAAGATTATCGAGGCCATCGACTACCGTAAGGATGTCGACGGCTTCCATCCCATCAACGTTGGCCGCATGGCCATCGGTCTGCCCTGCTTCATCTCGGCCACGCCGCTCGGCATCATCACGCTGCTGAAGCGCTACGGCATCGAGACCTCGGGCAAGAAGTGCGTCATACTCGGCCGCTCCAACATTGTCGGCAAGCCGATGGCCCAGCTGATGATGCAGAAGCAGTACGGCGACGCTACCGTTACCGTCTGCCACTCGCGTTCGAAGACGCTGAAGGAGGAGTGCCGCGAGGCCGACATCATCATTGCCGCCATCGGCCAGCCCGACTTCGTCACCGCTGATATGGTGAAGGAGGGTGCCGTCATCATCGACGTCGGTACCACCCGTGTGCCCGATGCCACGCGCAAGAGCGGCTTCCGACTGAACGGCGACGTGAAGTTCGACGAGGTGGCTCCCAAGTGCTCTTATATCACGCCCGTCCCCGGCGGCGTAGGTCCGATGACCATCTGCTCGCTGATGAAGAACACGCTGGCTGCCGGCAAGAAAGAATACTATAAATGACCGCTGACGAGTATTACCAGAAAGGTAACGAATACCGCAAGCAGCAGCAGTGGCACGAAGCCATCAACTGCTACATCCAGGCTATTGCGCTTGACCCTGACAGCCCGGCTGTCGAGGCCAAGCGCATGCTCGACGACATCATGGCCTTTTACTGCAAGGACATGTATAACCCATAAACCCCTTACAACCAATAACTAATTTAATTACAACTCATTATGAAAAAAATCTTTTTACCTCTTCTGCTTCTGCTGGCTGTTTCCGCAAGTGCTGCAGAGAACCCCGTGTTAACGATTGAAGGTGGTCAGGTGAAAGGCGTCTTGGCCGACGACCATCCCGATGTGTTTGTCTATCGTGGCATCCCCTACGCTGCACCTCCCATCCGCGAGAACCGCTGGAAGGCGCCGCAGCCCGTCGTGCCCTGGAAGGGCGTGAAGATCTGCGACACGTTCGGTCGCCCCAGTTATCAGGCCATCCAGTACACCGGTGGCTACTACACCGAGTGGGGCTATGGCAAGGAGGCCGCCTTCAGCGAGGACTGTCTCTATCTGAATGTATGGACGAAGGCTCCCGGTCAGGTTAATAAGAAACTGCCCGTAGCCCTGTGGATTCACGGCGGCGGCTATCGCGAGGGCTTCGGCTCAGAGCCAGAGTTCGACGGACAGGAGTGGGGTGCCAAGGACGTGGTGCTCGTCTCTATCAACTATCGTCTCGGCATCTTCGGATTCCTCTGTCATCCTGCACTGGCCGAGGAGAGTCCGAATAAGGTGTCGGGCAACTATGGTATCCTCGACCAGATTGAGGCCCTGAAGTGGATTAAGAAGAATATCGCCCAGTTTGGTGGCGACCCCAACAACGTGACCATCTTCGGCCAGAGTGCCGGTGGCGGCAGCGTGCGTACGCTGTGCGAGTCGCCGCTGGCCCGCGGTCTGTTCCACAAGGCTGTCATCATGAGTGCCCAGGGACTGGCCATTCCCAATCCCAATGGCGGCGGCATGATGGGTGGCCGTTATGGTGGCGGCTCTATCGAGGACGCTGCTAATAACGCCAAGAAGATGTTCGACTGGGCTGGCATGACCGACCTGCAGAGGATGCGTCAGGCCTCGACTGAGACCGTCTTCGCACTGCCCACCATCTATCAGCAGGTGAACAGCGCCGGACAACAGCAGCAGGGCGGCTTCGGCGGTATGATGCGCATGGGCATGGGCTTCATGCCGATGCTCGACGGCTATGTCAGCAAGAAGAGCTTCGACGATGCCACCCGCGAGGGCACACTGGCCGACGTACCATATATGATTGGCTTCACCCTCAACGATATGGGCAACATGGCTCCCAACATTGCCGAGTTCTGCAAGGTTCGTGCTGAGAAGGGCGGCAAGGCTTGGGCTTACGAGTTTGCCCGTCCGTTGCCCGACGACGGCAGCCATCCTGAGGTGACGCAGCGTCTGCGTGGTGCTTTCCACTCCAGCGACCTCTGGTTCGTGTTCAAGAGCCTGAAGCACTGCTGGCGCCCCTGGACTAAGGGCGACTGGGACCTCTCTGAGAAGATGCTGACCGCCTGGACCAACTTTGCCAAGTACAGCGACCCCAACGGCCCGAAGGGTGGTGTGTGGGCTCCCTGCACGGAGAAGAATCCCAAGTTCATGGTGTTCAAACTCAACGACAAGGACGCTGAGGCTTCTGTCTACGGCGAGCCCGAAATTGCACCCCAGCAAGGCTTCGGTGGCTTCGGTGGCTTCCCCGGTGGTGGCCGTCCCGGCGGTGCCGGTGCCCCAGCCAGAAGGTAATCATAAAGTATACAAGACAAAATGCAAAGAAAACCGCGGTTTTCTTTGCATTTTGCTTAATTATACGTACCTTTGACTATCGCCGAAGGTACTTTCGCTCGAAAATGCAAAGAAAAAGCGATTTTTCTTTTGCATTTTGCTCACTTATTCGTACCTTTGCACCCAATTTTAGAATTAATGCATTAATTACAGGATAAAAATGGCTAAAATGAAGGGTGCCATCGTGGTTGATACTGAGCGGTGCAAGGGATGCCAGTTGTGCATCATTGCCTGCCCTCAGAAAGTCATCGCTATGGCCGGAAAAGTGAATCTGCACGGTTATCCCTACGTGGAGGCAGCCAACGAGGAGGCCTGTGTGGGCTGTGCCTCGTGCGGCATCGTCTGCCCCGACGGGTGCATTACCGTGTATCGTAAAAAAGTGGAGGATTAAGCTATGGCTGAAGAAAAGAGAGATGTTGTGTTGATGAAGGGTAACGAAGCTATTGCGCACGCTGCCATTCGTTGCGGATGCGACGGCTATTTCGGCTATCCCATTACTCCGCAGAGTGAAGTTATTGAGACGCTGGCTGAGCTGAAGCCTTGGGAGACCACTGGTATGCAGGTCGTTCAGGCTGAGAGCGAGTTGGCGTCGATTTATATGGTCTATGGTGCTGCCGGAGCCGGTAAGCGTGCCATGACCTCCAGCTCGAGCCCCGGTGTGGCCCTGATGCAGGAGGGCATCACGTATATGGCTGGTGCCGAGGTGCCGGGCGTGTTTGTCAACGTCCAGCGCGGCGGCCCCGGACTGGGTACCATCCAGCCCTCGCAGGGCGACTACTTCCAGGCTACGCGTGGTGGTGGTAACGGCGACTACAAGGTCATCGTGCTGGCTCCCAACTCTGTTCAGGAG
>JAEEGI010012446.1_pt1 | contig 18205 bp, 14 predicted proteins | sample 8958751 | NCBI WGS metagenome assembly JAEEGI01 (sample SAMN16246545, study PRJNA631951) | gut metagenome | biome: gut microbiome; feature: rumen; material: KS-attached | host: Bos | place: Iran: Karaj | collected 2018-10 | reverse complement strand
TCGGACGGAGGCCTATGCGTTACGCCGGAAACGGCGGCCAGCCGCGCATTACGACTTGCCGATGACGGGGCGGACATCATCGACATAGGCGGGGAGTCGACGCGCCCTGGTTCCGAACCCGTGGACGAGGACGAGGAACTGCGCCGCGTCGTGCCGGCCGTGCGCGCGATCCGCAAGGCCGGGATCGCCCTTCCCCTTTCAATCGACACGCGCCGCGCCGCAGTCGCCGCCGCTTGCATCAAACTCGGCGCCTCGATCATCAACGATGTCTCCGCTCTCGAATCCGACCCGGACCTGCCGCGCATTGTCCGCGACGCGGGCGTCTTCTGCGTCCTCATGCACGGGTACAATCCGCCAGAGGAGCCTGTCACCACGGCGTCGGTCATATGCTATCTGCGGAAGCGCATCGACTTCGCCGTCTCCTGCGGCATAAGCCGCGACAAGCTCATTGCCGACCCGGGATTCGGATTCAACAAGGACACCGACGAAAACCTCGAGATCCTCGCGCACCTCGAAGACTTGGCCGAGCTTGGGGTGCCGATTCTCTCCGCGCTTTCGCGCAAGCGCTTCATCGGCGCGGTCACAGGCGAGCCCGATGCCTCAAGGCGCGTCGCCGGCAGTGTTGCCGGCGCGCTGTGGTCCGCCATGCATGGCGCGGCAATGGTCCGCGTCCACGATGTACGCGAGACGAGGCAGGCCCTCAACCTCTTCGAGGCCGCAAATGCCCTAGCCTAGCAGGCGCTCGGCGAGGCGGACGAGGCCCATGGCGTCCTTGCTGTAGTAGTCTGCGCCGATCTTGGCGGCGAAGTCCTCCGTCAAAACGGCGCCGCCGACCGTCACCTTGCACGAAGGCAGTTCGCGGTGGAGGAGCTTGATCGTCTCCTCCATCGCGCCGACGGTTGTTGTCATAAGGGCGGAAAGGCCAACCAGCGGCGCCCCCGAACGGCGGGCCGCCTCAAGCACCTTTTCAGGCGGGACGTCGCGGCCGAGGTCAATCACCTTGAAGCCGTAGTTCTCCAAAAGCGCTCGGCAGATGTTCTTTCCGATGTCGTGGATGTCGCCCTTCACGGTCGCCATTACGATGGGTCCCTTCGCCGAGCCAGCCTGCGCCGGGAATGACGAACGTATCACATCGAAGGCAGCCCCGGCCGCATCGGCGGCCATCAGCAGCTGCGGCAGAAAGACCTTGCCGGCCTCAAACCCCTTCCCTATCTCCTCCAACGCCGGAACGATGCCCGAGTCGATGAGCGACAATGGGGGCTCGCCTGCCCCAAGCGCCGCCTTTGCGGCCTCGGCGGCGTCGGCCTTGAGTCCGCGGCGGATGGCGTTCTGCAGGTCCGATCCTGTATTGTCTTGCGCCGCAGGTGTCTTGAACTTTGGACTCGGGCCTGCAGTCTCCTGTCTCTGGCTTTCGATTTCAATCCATGCCGCGCAATGGTCGTCGCGGGCCGTGAGCGCACGAAAGGCGCGGTACGCCGTCATCATCTCGTCGGAAAGCGGATTGACAATCCCCGCCGAGAGACCGGCACCCAGCGCCATGGTGTAGAAGGCCGCGTTGAGGCGCGGACGTGAAGGCAGTCCAAAGGAAACGTTCGAGACGCCGAGACATGTGCGGCAGTGGAGTTCGTCGCGAACACGGCATAGCGATTCGAGAATGACGTTGCCGCTTTGCGCCTCGGCGCTGACCGCGAGGCAAAGGACGTCAATCAGGAAGTCCGACGGCGAAAGGCCATACTCCTCGCCGCGCTTGAGAATCTTCCGCGCAATGGCGAGCCGCCCTTCGGCCGTCGGCGGTATGCCCGCCTCGTCAAGCGTGAGGGCGACTACGACACCGCCGTATTTCGCGACAAGTGGCAGAACGGCGGAAAGAGACTCCTCCTTGCCGTTCACGGAGTTCACAAGCGGCTTGCCGTTGTAGTGGCGCATGGCGCGCTCAAGCGCCTTCGGGTCGGATGTGTCGAGCTGGAGCGGCAGGTCCGTGACCGATTGCACAGCCTGCATTGTCGCGTCAAGGACGGCCGGCTCGTCGAGTCCGGGAACGCCAACGTTGACATCGAGGACGTGCGCCCCGGCCTCGGCCTGGGAAACGGCCTCGCGAAGGACGTAAGCCGTGTCACCGTCCGTGAGCGCGGCCCTCAGCCGCTTCTTGCCGGTCGGGTTGATCCGCTCGCCAATGATGATGGAATCTCCGAAAGGAATCTCCACCGCGCGCGAACCGGAAGTGACGATGGTAGGCTGGAGACATGGAAGTTTTGAGGTCGATGTCGGCCCATCCACTTTACACTTACCACTTACCACTTTACACTTTCCGTCGCACGTTGCCGCATGCAATGCGGCAACGTGCGACGGGGTCGATCCGCAGCAGCCGCCGACGATGGAGGCGCCGGCCTCGATCAGGGCCACAACGCCTTTCGCGAAGCCTTCGGGACCGAGGTCGTATACGGTTTTGCCGTCTTCGACGCGAGGCATTCCGGCATTCGGCTTGGCGATGATGGGCAGCGACGTGAGCGACGCGAGACGGCGGACGCAGGGCAGCATCTTCTCAGGGCCGAAGCCGCAGTTGAAGCCAAGGGCGTCGACGCGAAGGCCCTGGAGAATCGCGGCGACACAATCGACGTCCGCGCCGGTGAGAAGCTTGCCGTCGCTTCCGAGCGCGACAGTTGCAAGGACGGGCAGATCGGCGTTCTCCTTCGCGGCGAGGACTGCGGCCTTGAGCTCGTAGGCGTCCGCCATCGTCTCGATGACGATGAGGTCGGCGCCGGCCTTGGCGCCGATGCCGACCTGCTCGGCGAAGGCGTCGTAGGCCGCGTCGAACTCGAAGTCGCCGGCCGGTTTCAGAAGGCGTCCCGTAGGGCCGATGTCGAGGGCGACGAAACGGCGAGCCGCCGGAAGCGACGGCGAGCTGGCCGCCTCGCGGGCGATGGCGACGCCTGCGGCAATCACATCCGCCAAAGGCGCGTCGCCATGGTACTTGGCGCTGTTCGCGCCGAAGGTATTGGTGTAGACGACCTGTGCGCCGGCATTGAAGTACGCCTCATGGATTGCGCGGACGTCATCCGGGCGCGTGAGGTTCCAGAGCTCCGGCGTCTCGCCTGGCTGGAGTCCCCTCCCCTGCAGCTGCGTGCCCATTGCGCCGTCAAGAAGCAGAACGTCGCCGATTAGTTCGTTCAAAGTCATTTTGGATTCTCCATTTTCACGCCGATGACGGCGCTTACGGATTTAGAGGGGGTCATGAGAAGCGTGTCCGTGAGCGAAACACCTATTGTCCGGGGGGTGTCGAGAATGCCCAGAAGCGCACGCTGGGCTTCAAGCGGGAAGTCGCCGTATCCGGGGGAATAGCGACGGACAAGAGCTTCGCCGGGAAGAAGTTCGCTTTTGATGGACTCCTCAATTCCGTCCATCCACTCCTCGATTGCCGCAGTTCCCACAGCTTGAAGCACAAGGGCATCCGCCGCCGACTTCACCGAGACGCGGCGAAGGAGCGCGTCGAAGCCCGTGCCCAGCGTCCCGCACACGAGATAGACGGCGTGGCATCCATTGAGATGGCGTGCGAGCTTTAGCGATGCGCCAAAGGCTCCGTCGGTCTTGGGCCAGTCTACTCGCCGCCAGACGCGCGCCGGACGGACAACCTCGAGCGCGGCCTCGCGCATCGCAACCATTGCGGAGGCTAATGCCGCGTCTGGCTCCTGCCCGCCCAACCGCAGGTAGAGCGCGATGTCATGGCTTGAAATTTTCAGTGCGCAGCACATGAAAAAATCAAACCTCTACGATGCCGGCTAAATTAGCCATTATGCGCTCGGCGACTTCGGGGCGGTTCATGGTGTAGAGGTGGACGGCGTTGACGCCGTTGGCGAAGAGGTCGACAATCTGCTCGGTGGCGTAGGCCACGCCCGCGTCAAGCATGGCGGCGGGGTTGTCGCCGAAGCGGTCGACGATGGCCTTGAAGCGGCTCGGCAGATAGGTGCCGGAAAGGCGGCAGATTCGAGCTATCTGGCGGCCATTGGCCACGGGCATGATGCCGGCTATGACAGGCACGGTGATGCCGCGCCCGCGCAACTTGGCAAGGTAGCGGTAGAAGATGTTGTTGTCGAAGAACATCTGGGTCGTGACGAAGTCGAGCCCGGCGTCGACCTTCTCCTTCAGGAAGGCGAGTTCGTCCTCCATGTGCTCGCAGTCGGGGTGGCGTTCCGGATAGCACGCCCCGCCAAGGCAGAAGCCCTCGGGCTTGAGCAGTCTCACGAGCTCGACGGCGTGGGCGAAATGGCCCGGGGGCAGGCCGGCGCCGTCCTTTGGAAGATCGCCCCTGAGGCAGAGGACGTTCTCGATGCCGGCCTCGTGCAGGGCGGCGATTTCGCCGTCTATCTTGTCGCGCGAGGAGGCCACGCAGGTGAGGTGCGCCAATGCGCTCACACCGACGCTTTGCACAAATGAGGCGATTGCGACGGTATTAACCTGCGCGTTGCCGGCCGCGCCGTATGTCACGGACATGAACGACGGGTTCTGGAGCGCAAGCCGCACCACGGCGTTTTGAATCGGCTCGAACGGCGCGTCCGCCTTTGGCGGGAACACCTCGAACGAAACCGCCGGTTTGCCTTTGGCAAGTATGTCTCTGATTTTCATGAACGGTCAATCTCCTTTTCCTGCGACGAGTTCATTATAGCACAACGGCCGTTGCGGCCGTTGTGCTATAATGAACTCGTCAAAACTTCAACGCATTCGACGCTTATGCCTCTCATCTGTCTTACTCTCACCGCTCGCACCCTGGCCGAGGACATTGCCCTCGCGCGCAAGTACGCGAAACTCGTCGACATCGTGGAACTCCGTGCCGACTGCCTTGCCCCAGGTGAAACGGCGGAAATCGCTTCCTTCCCATCAAGTGTCCCCATGCCCGTGATTCTCACGGTGCGCCGCAAGGCCGACGGCGGTGCATTCGAGGGTTCCGATGCCGAACGTGAGGCTCTTTTCTCCAATGTCGGCGCATTCGCATTCGTCGACTTCGAGAGTGACTTCTACCCTGCAGCGGCAACCAAGTCCGCGCATGACGCCGGGGTCCGCATCATTCGCAGCCGCCATATCTTCGGCGGTTGCTCTGGCGCAATCGCAGCCGAAGCCGACGCGCAGTGCCGCTCTGCGGGCGAAATCCCCAAAATCGCCTTCATGCCGCGCCGGCTTTCCGACGTGGCCGATCTTTTCCGCACTGCGGCTTTGCTTTCCCCCCGCGACCGCATCTTCTGCGCCATGGGGCCGCTTGGAACGGTTTCACGTGTTCTCGCAGGCCGCGCCCGCTCTTTCCTGACGTACGTCTCGCCGAAGGAACTTCTCGCCAACACCGCGGGAATCGGACATCTTGATCCCTCGCGCCTGAACGAAGTCTACGCATTCCGCTCCATCACAGACAAGACAAGCCTCTGCGGCGTCACCGGGTGGCCTCTCGCCGTCACGTCAAGCCCGGAAGTGCATCGGGCCTTCTATGTCCGCGACAACCTCGACGCCGTTCTCATCCCCCTCCCGGCCGAGGACATAGCCGACGCCATCGGCATGGCGGAAACACTCGGCCTTAAAGGCCTCGCGGTGACGATACCGCACAAGGAGTCACTCCTGCGCTTCCTTGACGAGGCAGACGAGGCTGTAAACGCCATTGGGGCCGCCAATACCGTTGTCTGGCGCAACGGGCGCCGCTGCGGCTACAACACGGACGCCGCGGGATTCACCAAGGCGCTCACGGCATTCCTCGAGCGCGACAATCTTCGCGGCATGAGGGTCGCGATCCTGGGTGCCGGCGGCGCGGCGCGCGCCATCGCCTACGCGATAGGAAAACTCGGTGGCGACGGCTGTGTATATGCGCGCGACGCCTCCCGCGCCGCAACCGTGGCCGCCCCGTATGGATTCGCATCGAACACGCTGGCGGAACTCGTCCGCGACGGGCGCCCCGACCTAATCGTGCAATGCACCTCAGTCGGCCACGGTGCGACCGATCCGTCGGCCGATCCGATTCCAAACTATGTGTTCAACGGGCATGAGGCAGTTTACGACCTGGTCTACAAACCAGCCGTGACTCCAGTGATGGCGAGGGCCCGTGCGGCCGGATGCCGCGTTGAAAGCGGCATGTCGATGCTCCGCGCCCAGGCGGAACTACAGCACAGGATGTGGTTTTACTAGTTCCAAGTTCCTGGTTCCTAGTTCTTGGTTCTTGGTTCCTAGTTTCGGGTTCCGACTACTTCTGCTCCGGGAAGATGCCGTTGAGGGCGTCTTCGCAGAGTTTGCGGGTGTCGATGGGGAAGTCGCTCTTGGTAACCCACTTGAGGAAGGTTCTGCCCTCCTTGTCCCCTGCCAGTTCGCGGATTTTCGCACCCTTTTTCTTCCCGAAATTGACGATGACCTCGCCGTCCCGCCAGGCGAACCGCCCCGCGCGGTCCACGAAGCTCGGATCCCTGGGGTTGAACTCGTTGTCGAGCTCCTCCATCGTGACCGGAAGGTCGTCGTACTTCCTGAACTCGCCCTCGATGACCTCAAGCGTTGCGCGGGCGTCAGCCTCGGCGCCGTGCGCGTCCTCGCCGAGGTCGCGGCCGCAGAAGAACTTCAGCGCGGCGGTGAGGTCGCGCGGCTCCTTCATGTGGTAGATTCGCTGCGCGTCGAGAATGCGGCGTGAGGCCGTGCGCAAATCGCGCCCGCAGCGGAGGAATTCCTCCTCGAGGATTGGAATGTCGAAATGGATGAGGTTGTAGCCGGCGAGGTCGCAGTCGGCCAGGAACGTGTCGATCTCGTCGACCACGTCAAGGAAGGTCGGGCAGTCGCGGACATCCTCGTCCATGATGCCGTGTATGGCCGTCGACTCAATCGGAATCGGCACACATGGGTTGAGAAGCCATGTGCAGGTCGATTCGCGGCCATTTGGCTCGATGCGAATGACGGACAGTTCAACGACGCGGTCGGTGCGCGGACTCAACCCCGTGGCCTCGATGTCGAATACCGCCAGCGGGCGGTCTAGTTTGAGCTTGGAAAACATAGTATTGGCATTTTCGCATTTTTGTGGTATATTAATCAATACTTTTTTTAGGGATTCCCCATCGGAGATTCCCGCCAGTAGAGAGAGAGAGTCAACAATGAGTCAGCATCGCAGCCTTAAGGGTTCCAGCAAAATCACCGCGAAGCGCAACGTCCTGAAGCGCTTTGAGCGCATCAACCTCCTTATGGAACGCGGCCAGTGGAAGCCTGGCGACCGCGGCCAGGGCCTTCGCAAGACGAAGCCGGCGGAGTAGCCTCAGCGTCTTCGCCTTTCATCATGGCCGTAATTCGCGCATCGGCCTTTTCCGCCATCGCCCTGTGCGCGGCGCACCTTGTTTCCGCGCCCATTGAGGTCAAGGTGGCGGGCGACCGCGTTAATCTGCGCGCGCGACCGGTCTTCGACGCCGAGGTCGCCGGACAGGTTTCCTCCGGCGTCGTCCTCGTCGCCCCCGATGGCATTCCTGATGGCGCCGAATGGATAAAGGTGAGGCCGCCGGACTCGGTCGATCTCTGGATTTTCTCCGCGCTGGTCCACGACGGGATCGTCACCGCTGACGACACGTATGTCCGTTGCGGCCCAGGCCAGCAATACAAGCCCGTGGGCAAGGTCGGGAAAGGCTTCAAAATCGAGCCTCGCGGCGCAGCCTCGGGTGACTGGCTACGCATCGCGCCTGTTCCAACCGCCGAACTTTACATCAGCTCAGCGTATGTGCTCGCTGTTCCGTCGGCTGCCGCCGCCGAAACAGCGAACACTTCCAGTCCTGAAAGTCCTGAAAGTCTAAAAAGTCCTGAAAGTCTGGAAGGTCTGAAAGGTCTGAAAGGTCAGGAAAGTCCCAAGCCTGATCCAACGGGCGCCGCAACAACGCAACAGCCAACAGAACAACCGGCAAACGAACAAACCAACCAACCGACCAACGAACCAACGAACAACGAACCAACGAACCAACGAATAAACGAAAAAACGGATAAACCGTCAAACCGTCAAACCGTCAAACCGTCAACCGAAATTGCGGCCGTCCCGGCCGCAATTGCCGGGTATGCACTTGCCGTAGGGCCAAGGCAAGGTGAGGTCGTCACGCTTCGAGGACGCCTCGAGCGGCTCTCCATCGCCAACGCGCCCAGCTTCTCCAAATACCAGCTCGTTGACAAGGCCGGGTACCCCAGATCCACGGTGATTTGCCACATCATCGGACTCCCGGGACAGTGGTACGAACTGGCAGGATCGGAAATTGAAATCGAAGGACGCCTCTGGACTATATCGGATTCTTTTTCCGCCAGTATTCCGGTAATTGACGCGAGCCGCGTGCGCCGCATCGCATCATGGGACAAGTAAGCAATGAAAATCGTCACCACCCCCTTTGAAATGCAGCAGTGCGCCCGCGACATCCATGCGCGGGGCGAGACAATCGCCTGCGTCCCCACGATGGGCTACCTCCACGAGGGCCATCTTTCGCTCGTCGACAGAGCCCACAGGGAGGCCGACAGAGTCGTTCTCACCCTCTTCGTCAACCCCATCCAGTTCGGCCCGAACGAGGACTACGCGATTTATCCGCGCGATGCCGCCCGCGACACCGCCCTTTGCGAACAACGCGGCGTGGACGTCCTCTTCATGCCGTCCGTCGCGGACATGTACGCCCCGGACGCCAGCGTCCGCGTCGACGAGTCGTCCCTCTCGAAGCACCTTTGCGGCAGGGTTCGGCCAGGACACTTCAACGGCGTCTGCACGGTCGTCACGAAGCTCTTCAACGCGACTATGGCCGACGTCGCCATATTCGGGCAGAAGGACGCCCAGCAAGTAGCGGTGATCCGCCGCATGGTCCGCGACCTAAATGTCCCCATCCGCATCGTCGCCTCGCCGATTGTCCGCGAGGCCGACGGACTCGCCATGAGCTCGCGCAACACGCGGCTTTCGCCCGAAGAGCGCAAGAACGCGCTTGGACTCAGCCGCGGCCTCCGCAAGGCCGTCGCGGCCTACAAGGCCGGCGAGCGTTCCGCGGACGCCATCCGGGCCATCATGAAGGAAGAGATGGAGGCCTCGGGCCTACGCGTCGACTACGCCTCGGCCGTCGACGGCGATTCGCTTGAGGACGTCGCGGAACTCAAGGCCGGCGATCTTCTCGCGGTGGCCGCCTATTCCGGCGCCACCCGCCTCATCGACAACGCCGTGCTCTAGTTCCGGGTTCCTAGTTCCTGGTTCCTGGTTCTCAGTTCCCAGTTCCTGGTTCCTAGTTCTTGGTTCCTGGTTGCCAAAAGCTAAAAGCTCTAAGCTTGAAGCTCTAAGCTTGAAGCTCTAAGCTTGAAGCCAGATCAGTACCGCAAGCCGTAGCGTATCTGGAAGCATGAGGACGGCACTTCGGTGACGAAGCGCGACGGCTTGCACATGTAGATGCCGCCGTCGTATGCCTTGCGCCATTCGGGGGTAAAGACGGCCAACTGGTTGCGGGCGCGCGTGACCGCCACGTAGAAGAGGCGGCGTTCCTCGGAGTCGTCGTCGCTCTCGCCAAGCGCGCGGGAAGACGGGAACATCCCCTCAACGGCCCAGAGCAGTATCACGACGGGCCATTCCAGCCCTTTTGCCTGGTGTATCGTGCTCAGGCGCACGGTCTGCGTTTTCAGATCCTCGACGCCCTCATACGCGGCCTCGGCATTTGTGAGAAGGGCAATTTCCTGCAGGAAACTCTCAAGCGATCCGCTCTCGGCCACTTGCTGCGCGACTTCGTTCACGTCGTCTTCGCGGTCGGCGGAGTCCTCGTATTTCTTCTTGAGATAGGCGCCGTAGAAGCTGTCTACAAAGGCGTTGACAAGCGGAACGACCTGGCCGCACCCCGGGCTGCCCTTGTCGAAGTAATCGGCTATCGCATCGGAAACGCCAGTCCAGCTGCCGCGCGCCGCCGGCTTGAGCAAGTTCTGGAGCGCCGTTCGCCCTTCGGGAGTGGACAGGTTGCAGGCTCCGCCAAGCTTCGACCAGATCGCTTCGGCCGACTTCGGGCCGACGCCTGGAAGCAGCGACATCAGCCGGTCGAAGGCGAGGCGGTCGGAAGGGTTCGAAACGATGCGCAGCAGCGCGAGCATGTCCTTCACGTGCGCTTGCTCGAAGACGCCGGTGCCGGAAGTGATCGTATGCGGAATGCCTGCGCGCGAAAGCTCCATCTGCAGCTCGATTGACTGGAAGTGGGCGCGGTAGAGGACCGCTATGTCGCCCGGGCTGCGTCCGTGGGCGAGTTCGTTGCGGATCAGCGCCATGACGGTGCGCCCCTGCTCCATTCCGTCGCGGACGCAGAAGCGGTACGGCTTGTCGCCGCCGGGACGCGTCGCCTTCAGTTCCTTGGGCATTTGGCCGTGGCTTGCGCGGACGCAGGCGTTTGCGAGGTCGAGTATCTGCGGCGTGCTGCGGTAGTTGCGCTCGATCTTGATGACGCGCGCGCCAGGATGCCGCTTTTCGAAGGTGAGGATGTTGTTCACGTCCGCGCCGCGCCATGTGTAGATGCACTGGAAGTCGTCGCCGACGGCCATGAGGTTGCCGCCCTCGCCCGCCAGCAGGTCGACGAATCGCGACTGTATGATGTTTGTGTCCTGGTACTCGTCGACGAGGACATGCATGAACTGCCTTTGGTAGTCGGCGAGGACGGCCGGGTTCTCCTCGAGGAGACGCAGGCCGTTCACAAGAAGGTCATCGAAGTCCATGATGCCGAGCTCAACCTTCATGCGCGAGTATGTCTCGTAGACGCGGATGATGTCATCGGGGTCGACGTAGATCAGCGCGAGACGCTCGTCTAGCACTTCCGCCAAGGGACGCTCGGAGTTGGCCGCGTAGCTGAAAAGGGAGTTCAGCACCTCCTTCTTCGGGAAGTCCTTGCCGCCGACGTGCGCCTCCTCCATCGCGCGCTCTATGAGCTTGCGGGTGTCGTCGCGGTCGGCGATCGTGAAGTCCGAGCGGAACCCAACGAGGCTGGCGTGGCGGCGCAGGAAGCGGTTGCAGATGCTGTGGAACGTGCCGCCCCAGACCCAGCCGGCCTGGTCTCCCGCGACGGCGCGGGCGCGCTCGAGCATTTCCGAGGCCGCGCGGTTTGTAAAGGTCAGGAGCAGAATCGAGTATGGCGGGACCCCTTGGTCGATGAGGTGGGCGACGCGGTAGACAAGCGTCTGCGTCTTGCCAGTTCCAGCCGCGGCAAGAACCAGCAGCGGCCCCCCGCCCGCGGTCGCCGCCTCGTACTGCTCAGGATTAAGCACTGTGTGTAGGTCAATCATGGTTATTCAAGATTGAATCTTTTGTAGAAATCGCGTTCTGGAATGACGGGGACGCCGAGCGCGACGGCCTTGTCGACCTTGTTCTGGCCGGGGTTGTCGCCGGTAATCACGAAGTCCACTTTGCCGGAGACGGAACCCACGTACTTGGCGCCGTGGCGGATGAAGAAGTCCTTGATCTCATCCCGCTTGAAGCGATATGACACGCCTGTGAAGATGACGGTCTTGCCTTCCAGCGCGCTGCCGAGCTTTTCGGCCGCCTGGTATGTCGTGTTGAACCCGTATTCCGATGAGAAGAGGCAGGCGTAGTCGTCGACATGGCAGTCGTCGTCCGCCATCGTGACGCCGGCGGCGGAGAAGAGGTCGTCCTCGGTCCCCTGCCCTTTCGCGCTCCCGAAGAAGGCGACGATGTTGGCGGCCGTGATTTCGCCGATATTCTCCACGGCAACGAGGTCCTCCATCGTTGCGGCGCGGAGCTTGTCGAGCGTTCCGAAGTGGGCGGCAAGGTCGCGCCCGGTGATCCGCCCCACCCCGTCGATGCCCAGGCCGCCGATTATGCGGTCGAGGGTGAGAGTGGCGATGCTGGCGCGAACGCCGTCGAACAACAGCGCGACGGACTTCTCCGCGTAGCCTTCGCCGAGAAGCCGCAGCACCTTCTCGCGCTGCGATTCCTGGAGGACGACCTCGTGGTCGTCACGGACAAAGACGCGGTAGAGGTCGTCGACGGAGCGCACGTCGAGCTTGTCCACGATGTCGGCGAGGACGCGCGGCCCTATGCCCTTGATGTTGGCGCAGTCCTTGCCGCACCAGTATTCGAGGCGTTGTATGACCTGTTCGCGGCAGTGGTGGTTCGGGCAAATGTAAAATTCGCCCTTGCGGGCGAGCGAAGTCCCGCATGACGGACAACGCCCGGGGAAAACTATGGGACGCACATCGCCGGATTCCGCGGCTGTGCGGACCTCGTCGACGCCGGAAACCTGCGGGATGACCTCGCCCGCCCGCTGCACGAAGACGTACGTGCCGATTTTCAGTCCCAGCCCCTTGATGTAGGCCTCGTTGTTGAGGGTGGCGCGCGAAACGACGGCGCCGCCGATCACCGTCGGGTCGAGATCCGCCACGGGCGTGATATGGCCTGTCATGCCGACCTGGAAAATGACGTCGCGGACAAGCGTCGACTGCGCCTCCTGCGGGAACTTCCGCGCCTTGCACCAGTTTGGAAAGGTCGTGTTGAGTCCGAGATATTCCTGGTGCCTGCGTTCGTTGACCTTCACCACGACGCCGTCGCAGTCGTACGGCAACTGGTGCGACGTGCGCACCTCGTTGAAGGCGTCGATGGCGGCCGTGAGCTCCTCGACATTGGAGAATGCATGGTCTACGTTGTAGTAGGAGAAGCCAAGTCGCTTGAGCAGGCGGAGCGTCTCAACCTGCGAAGGCATGGCCTCGCGCTGGAATTGCTCGTCGGTCGAGTATGCGGCGAAGGCGTTTACCATGAGGCCGCGGCGAGCGGTGATTTTCGGGTCGAGCTGCTTGAGGCTTCCGCTGGCGGCGTTGCGCTTGTTGGCGAAGGGCTTCTCGCCGGCGGCCGCCTTCTCGGCGTTGAGACGGTCAAAGGCCCCCTGCGGCATGAGTATCTCGCCGCGCACCTCGAAGTAGTCTGGGAGCCCTGGGCAGACGGAGCGGTCAAGTTCAAGCGGCACGTTGCGGATGGTGCGGACGTTCTCGATGACGGACTCCCCTTCGATCTGGTTGCCGCGCGTCACGGCGTCGACGAGGACGCCGTCGCGGTAGACGAGGGAGATTGAGACGCCGTCGTACTTGGGCTCGTACGTGAAGGAGATTTCCTCACCCGGGAAGGCTTCGAGGAGCTTAGCCCGTGTTGAGGCCAGCCATTCGCGCAGTTCGCCGTCGGTATAGACGTTCTCTATCGATTGCATCGGGATGACATGGCGCGCCTTGCGGAAGGCGCCCTGGATGTCGGAGCCGACGCGCTGCGTAGGCGAACCGGGAAGGACGCGGCCGGAGGCGCGTTCAAGCGCCTCCAGGCGCTTGAACTCCATGTCGAACTCATAGTCCGACATGGGCGGGTCGTTCTCGACGTAGTACTTGTAGCTTGCCCACGCAAGCGCGTCCGTCAGCGACTGCTGGTCGTCGACATCGCGCTTCGCGAATTCTTTCAGTGTGTAGGAGGCTAGTGAAACCATGCTTTTATTGTACCATCCCTCGCGCCTACAAGCAAAGCCGCAGTATGGCCTCTACATCGGCCGTGGTGAGCGGCCGGAACGAGCCGAGTGTCTGGCCGTCCTTGAGGCCGAGGTTCCTGGCCAGAAGCGGGATGTCCTCGCTCCTCGCGCCGAGCTCCGCGAAGGTCAGCGGCATGCCGAGCGACTTGATCCAGGCGCGGTACCGCGCGAGCCCCTCCTTCGCCATCGCCTCCGGCTCTCCCTTTTCGACGCCCCAGACCTTCTCGGCGAACCGCGCGAAGCGCGCGACATCAGCCGGCATCACGAAGGCCATCCACGCCGGCATGACGACGGCGAGGCCCGCGCCGTGGGCGCAGTCGTAGAGCGCCGAGAGCTCATGCTCGATGCCGTGGCTCGACCAGTCCTGCGCGCGTCCGACGCCGCAGACGTTGTTGTGCGCGAGTGTGCCGGCCCACATGATGTTCGCGCGGGCGGAATAGTCCGCCGGGTCGCGCATGACGGCTTCGCTCTCGGCGACGACCGTGCGCATGAGGGCTTCGCAGAGCTCGTCCGTCGCAAGGACGTCTTGGGTCGGCGTGAAATAGCGCTCGACGATGTGGGCGAAGATGTCGACGAGACCGCAGGCCGTCTGGTAGGGCGGGAGGGTGAAGGTGAACTCAGGGTTCATCACGGCGAAGCGCGGGCGGAGGCGGTCGCCGGTGATGGTGCGCTTGAGGTTGTTTGGCTCGAGGCTGACGATGCAGTTGCACGAGCCCTCGCTGCCTGCGGCGGCGAGGGTGAGGACGACGCCGATGGGCAGCGCGGCGGGGACAATCGGCGGCTTCTTGCAGTCCTTGCCGAAGGTGAAGTCGCGGAAGTCGCCGTCGTAGAGGGCGCCGAAGGCGATGGCCTTCGAGGAGTCGACGACGCTGCCGCCGCCGACGGCGAGGATGAAGTCGATCTTCTCGCGGCGGACGAGGTCGATGCCCTCGCGGATGAGGGCTTCGCGCGGGTTCGGCTTCACGCCGCCGAGGGGAATGAAGGTGACGCCCGCCTCCTCCAGCGACTTCACGACCTTGTCGTAGACGCCGCTCTTCTTGACGCTTCCGCCGCCGAAGTGCAGCAGTGCCTTTGTTCCGCCAAATGCCTTTACGAGGGCACCCGTCCTCTTCTCGGCCTCCCTGCCAAACACGAAATGCGTGGGCGATTCAAATTCGAAGTTATCCATGAATTCAATTATATCATAATGGCCCAATCCCATAATTGCATTATCACCGTTTGACTTATCACCAACGAAAGCTAGTTCTTGTAAAACGGCCCCGCCGGTAGTATACTATTAAGAATGATTTTGGAACACCAATAAAGAGGTCTACCATGAGCGATAATCAAGCCTCATCTCCGGCCCTTCCGCGGCCGGTTTTCGACGAGGACCACTGCAAGGGTTGCGGCCGCTGCGTCGCCGCCTGCCCGAAGAAGGTCCTCCGCATGAAGGACACGCTGAACAAGCGTGGCGTCAACGCCGCCGAGTACGTCGGCTCGGGCTGCATCGGATGCGCCATCTGCTTCTACAACTGCCCGGAACCCTACGCAATCGAAGTCCACACAGCGGACAAGAAGTAAGGAGAGTGCGCAAATGACCAAGTTTGTAAAAGGCAATGAAGCCGTCGTGATCGGCGCCCTCTACGCCGGCGCCGACGCCTTCTTCGGCTACCCCATCACCCCCGCGAGCGAAGTCGCCCAGATGGCGGCCCTCTACTTCCCCTCCGTCGGCAAGGAGTTCCTCCAGGCCGAGTGCGAGACCTCCTCCATCAACATGGTCTACGGCGCGGCCTCCACCGGCAAGCTCGCGATGACCGCGACCTCCGGCCCCGGCATGAGCCTCATGCAGGAGGGCATCTCCTACCTCGCCGGCGCCGAACTTCCCGGCGTCATTGTAACCGTGCAGCGCGCGGGGCCGGGCCTCGGCAACGTCTACCCCGAGCAGGGCGACTACAACCAGGCCGTCAAGGGCGGTGGACACGGTAACTACCATTGCATCGTCCTTGCCCCGGGCAACGTCCAGGAGATGTGCGACCTCACGATGAAGGCCTTTGAACTGGCCTTCCGCTACCGCAACCCCGTCATCGTCATCGCGGACGCCGTCCTCGGCCAGATGATGGAGACGCTCCGCCTCCCCGACGCCGAGATGCCGCGCCCCGAGACCGCCTCCTGGGCCGTCGAAGGCGACGCCAAGACGCGCAAGAACCTCATCACCTCCATCTTCCTCAACGCCCCCGAGCAGGAGGCCCACAACCTCCACCTCCAGGAGAAGTACCGCAAGATCGAGGCCGCGGAGCAAATGGCCGAGTGCTACCGCACCGACGACGCGGACATCGTCCTCGCCGCATACGGCACCTCCAGCCGCATCTGCCGTTCCGCGGTCGACGCCCTCCGCGAGGAAGGAATCAAGGCCGGCATGTTCCGCCCGCAGACGCTCTACCCGTTCCCCGTCGAGGCCCTCCGCAAGACCGTCGAAGGCAAGAAGCTCGTCGTCGTCGAGATGAGCGCCGGGCAGTTCCGCGACGACTGCGCGCTCCACCTCGGACGCCTTCCCGAGTCCATCCCGCTCGTCAACCGCATGGGCGGCATCCTCGTGACCGTCGAGCAAGTGGTTGAGGCCATTAAGGCCTCAATCTAATCCTGAAGGGAGACTTTACCATGGCCATAAAGAAAGCACAAGGCTTCTACGAGACTTTCGACCGCTCCGGCTCCGTCACCCGCGACACGCACTACTGCCCCGGCTGCGGACACGGAATCATCCACAAGCTCCTCTGCGAGGCTCTCGCGGAGATGGGCATCCAGGATGACACGATCATCGTCAACCCGATCGGCTGCGCCGTCTTCGGCTACTACTACTGGGACGTCGGCAACGTCGGCGCCGCTCACGGCCGCGCGCAGTCGCTCGCGACTGCAATCAACCGCACGAGGCCCGACAAGATCGTCATCTCCTACCAGGGCGACGGCGACCTCGCGGCCATCGGCTTCAACGCCACATTCCAGGCGGCCAACCGCGGCGAGCACGTCGCGACATTCTTCGTCAACAACTCGACCTACGGCATGACCGGCGGCCAGATGGCCCCGACAACGCTCCTCGGCCAGAAGACGAAGACGACCCCGTTCGGCCGCAACCCCGAGCACGAGGGCTACCCCCTCTGCGTCTGCGAGGCGCTCAACCAGCTCAAGGCGCCCGTCTACATCGCCCGCGTCTCCGTCGCGGACACCAAGCGCATCATGGAGACCAAGAAGGCCATCCGCAAGGCGCTTGAGATCCAGGTGCAGAAGAAGGGCTTCGCCTTCGTCGAAATCCTTTCCCCCTGCCCCACCAACCTCGGCCTCGACCCGCTCAAGGCCGCGCAGTGGGAAATCGAGCAGTCGGAGCAGATCTTCCCGCTCGGCACCTTCCGCGACATCTCGGCCGAGGCCGAGCCGCGCAAACCGGCCGAGCCGAAGCCCTCTCCCTCCGAATACTTCGGCGGCGGCACCGAAGTCAAGGCCCCGGAACCCGACCACGCCTTCGGCACGAAGCGCATCAAGATCGCCGGCTTCGGCGGACAGGGCATCCTCTCGCTCGGCCTCGCCATCGCCGAGGCGGCACGCTACTCCAGTCGCTACTCCTCCTGGTTCCCGAGCTACGGGCCCGAACAGCGCGGCGGGTCGTCGTCCTGCAACGTCGTCGTGAGCGGCACGCCGATCGGCTCGCCCGACGCCCCCCAGCCCGACGTCCTCGTCTGCATGAACCGCCCCTCCTACGACCGCTTCGCGAAGACGGTCAAGGCCGGCGGCGTCATCCTCTGCGACGCGACCGTCGAGATCACCGAGCAGCCGCCGGAAGGCGTCAGGCTCTACATGATGCCGTCGCTCAAGCTCGCCACCGAGTTCGGCGTGCCGAAGGCTACGAACACCGTGATGCTTGCCGCCCTCGCCCACCTCGGCGTGACGGGCCTCGCCACGGAGCGCCTGCTCGACGCGCTTGACGACAGCTTCAAGAAGAAGCCGAAGCTGATCCCGGTCAACCGGGACATCTTCCAGAAGGCCTTCGCCTGGTGCGAGGAGAACTGGAAGGCCTAGTGTCCCGTGCGATTGGTCTTGAGCAATATGCGAAGCCAGCCGTTGAGAGACGAGGAGGAAGCCTTGAGCGTTGTGGACCAACGTGATAGGCTGACGACGCAGGATGTCGGCGGCTGGCAAGGCATATTGCCAAGGATTTGATGCACGGGACACCAGTGTCCCGCCCGATGAATCCCGACCTCGTTGCGCGGGCTTGGTTTCGTTAGGCGAGAACGAGTCGTGAAGCGCACTTTTCCGCGTTGAACGACAAGAACGAAGCAGGGCGGAATCAGGACGGACAAATGGGTCTGGGCTTTGCGGACGAAACACCCGGCAGGCGGGAGTTCTTCCGCCTTGCCAGCGTTCGGGCAGCCTCTCCTGAAATGCAGTCTCTGGCATGCTTTCCATGCCCCCATTCCATTGTGTCCGCGAGTTTGGACAACGGGCCTTCCATTTCCCCGCCCGCGCATTCAAAACCGTGGATGTCCATCGCTCGCGCAATCGCGCGCGCGATGTTGCCCTGAAGGGCGCAAAATGCTATCATAGCTGGCATCCGTTTCAGCCTACCCCTGCATTTTCCACGGAGCATAGACACGATGAGCAAAATCCTAGTAACCGGCGGAACCGGCTTCACCGGCAGCCACCTTGTCAGGCATGTCCTCAGGGAGGGCAACCAGTGCGTCGTCCTC
>JAEEGI010012445.1_pt1 | contig 18205 bp, 12 predicted proteins | sample 8958751 | NCBI WGS metagenome assembly JAEEGI01 (sample SAMN16246545, study PRJNA631951) | gut metagenome | biome: gut microbiome; feature: rumen; material: KS-attached | host: Bos | place: Iran: Karaj | collected 2018-10 | reverse complement strand
AAGAATGTCGCGCAACTGAATGCGGCGGCGCGGATTTTGGAACGGCAAGGCATATTGGAACGCGAATTCGCGCAAGTTGGCGACGTCGGTGAACTGAAATTTTTGCAACCGTCTGTTCTGCTGTTGCGGACGAATGAAGCGCAGAATACGCAACGGTCGATATTTACGTATCGCGTTTGCCAGTATGTGACGGAGCGCGGGACACGCACGTTCCAAGGCACGGTGTATGATTTGGCGGATATTTGCGGACTGCGGATTGATCAAGTTCAGAAAGTGATTGAAGCACTTTCTGGAACGGTCTTGAGTTGGTCGGTCGGCGATGCGGAAGGCGTCTTGAAACTGAGCGAAAAAGGCCAGAAGGAACAGTTGGAAATCGATGAAAAGGCGTTAGTTAGAAAGGAACAGCTGGATCGCAAGCGTTTTGAAGACGTGCAGACGTACATCAAGACGACGCGTTGCCGTCAAGCGTATATCATTGGTTATTTCGGTGAAAAAATCGGCGACTGGCGTTGCGGTTGTTGCGATCGTTGCGGCCATGCGCATAGTCTTGGACGGAAGGCATCGGACCGCGAACAGGAGTTGTCACGGCACATTCTGGATGCCATATCCTATGTTGATGGAAAATTCGGCCGCCGTCGCATCGTGGGTATGTTGCTTGGAGAGGATGATGAACGACAGGATTTGATGGACAATCCGTGGCATGGAATCCTTGCTCATATCGGCAAGCCATTCTGTGAAAGGCTGTTGCGTGCGTTGGAAGACGATGGTTATCTGCAGGTCACGGAAGGGGAGTATCCATGTCTGGAGTTGAGCAAGAAAGGCATGGATGTGGTGAATCGGAAGCAGGTGATGGATTTGCATCTGCTTGGGGAAGAAGAGAAAACGCCGAAACGGCAACGAAGCCGTAGTTATGGACGCAAGAGCAACTATGGCCGCAGGAAAGAGTAAAGGTGTTTTCTAAAAGACTAACCATCTAGAAAACACCTTCATAATCAGTTGATTTTCAGCAGTTGGAAACCTCCTTTTTCCAGACGTACGGCATGTGTTTCGGAATTGATTGCCAACTGTGATGTTTCGTTGAGACGTGGTTCGAAATTCAATTGATTGTCAACACCGTTTTCGATGACCAATGTGGGAGCTGCCGAAAGGGCGTCGATTGGGATACGTTCGAAGTCGTGAAGAACGAACTCCTTGACTTGCAATTGGATAAGAATCAACGGCGCTTTGTTGACGGCGGGCGAATCCTGTTTCATTGGAACTTTGAACGCCTTGATGTCTGAAAATTCCACATCTTCAATGGCGCCTTTTCCGCGTGGAAATTTCCAACTGTCGATGTTCAGGAAATTGTTCATGACACCACCACGCAAGTTCTTGATGCGGACATGCTTGACCGTCTGATCGATGCTGAGGATGCGCACGAAGTTCCATGCGCTTTCCGCATAAAGATCTTCCACTTCGATGTTTTCGATGGGGCCGAGTTCGATGGCGTGGTTGTGGTTGGTGACGGTTCCGTCGTCGGCGTTGAGCGCGACCATGTCGTCGCCAGGCGTGTAAGGCGAAATGGCACGGAGCTTTTTGATGATGCCGTTGAAGCAGTAGCCGTTTAGGTGGATGCCGTCTTGATTGATGTGCGGGAAGGAATTGTAGAAGCGGATGTTGATGATGCGAAAATCGGAAACGCGAATGAGACGGACAAAGTAGGTGTCCGCATTGGCCAGTGTCATGTCACGTAACGACAGATATTTAACGCGGGTGAAGCGGAACATTAATCCACCATAGGAAATGCCGTCATAGATGTCCTGCCCACGGCGGTTTTCGGCGTTGTTCATGTTCCAGATGCCGCCTTCGATTTCGATGTTTTCATCGCCTTCGCCGTCCTTCCATTCATGGGCATTGTGCAGGAGGCAATCGTCAACGCCTTGCGTTGAGCCGCCGATGCGATAGACGACTGTGTGTTCGTCTGCCGTGATTTTCGTATTGGTATAGACTGTCAATGCGCGAGATACAGGGAAAACGCCAGCTGGCAGAATCAGCAGAACATCACCGCCGTCCAAGGCTTTTTGGATGGCTTCGGTTTGGTCTGTGACACCGTCGGGAACAGGCAGGACGATTTTCTTCATGATACAATCCTTCATTTTCTTTTTTCGAAAAAAACTCGCGTTCGACGGCGGGGCCGCCGTCGTTACTCAAGCTCTTGAATCCATTTGCGGACTTCAGCGGCGGGATTTTCTGCCTGCGTGAACGCCGTCACGGCGGCGATATGACGGCAACCGAGGCTATGTAACTGCTTTAGATGGCTAATTTTAATACCGCCCATGACGGAGAATGGCACCTTCACTTGCGGTGCCAATTCAGAGAGCATTTCCGTTCCTAATGGATTCATCGGTAATGATTTAGTTCCCGTTGGAAAAATCGGGCCGATGTTCAGATAGGAGCAACCGTCGCGTTGCGCCGCGAGCAATTCGTCGCGGTTGTGGGTGGAGACGCCGATGAGCAGTTCAGAAGCTATTTTGCGGGCTTCCGCGCAGGGGAGGTCGTCTTGTCCAAGATGGACGCCGTCGGCATCCGCGAGCAACGCCGCATCGAGGCGGTCGTCCGCGATCAGCAGCGCATTAAATTCATTTGTGAGCTTGCGGGCTGCTTTCAAAAGCTCAAGATAATCGCGATCCGACATGGTCTTTTCGCGGATTTGGACGACTTTCGCACCGCCTTCGAGAATCGAACGGACAACGTCCAGTGGATTTCGCCCTGCGCAAAAGTCCGTGGTGACAACAGGATAGACGGATGCTTTTTTGAAAGCGTCAGCACGTTCTTTTTCAGTATGGAATGACATGATTTTTATGACTTTTTGAGATTATTGATGGTTCATTTACCATTTATTTGAGCACTTCCACACCCCATGGCGGAAGCGTGAGTTGCTTCTTGAAACCGACGACATCGACGTCTAAAGAGACTTCTTTATCCGTCGTGTTGATGAGACCTACGGCGTATGAGTCATCTTCTGCCCGCCTGCACCAATATTCAACGCCGTTTGGAAGCTTGATGTTTTGCGGGGCATTCCGGCCAATGAGAAATTTGTATAAACTGTTGAGCTCCTGTGCGCAAGCGACTGTTTCCGCCCATTGGATTGGCGAATGCTTGCGCATGTCGTAACGGTCTTTCGGCAACCAGTAGTAGATGATGCCCTGTACATTGGCGGACAGCGCTAAATGCGTCATGCAACGTATCTTACCAGCTTTCGGCTCCACGTCTTCTGGCTTCTTTTTCTTGACGGCGTATTGGTCCCAATCGAAGGCTTGGACGACGCACCATAACGACTGCTTGTCGTGGCAGATTGTGCGCATGGTTTCCATTGTCGTTTTCACGGAGGAGATGGGAGCGCGTGGGACAGGATAGGGATCATGCCAAAGGATTTCCGACAGGCCGTCGCCCATGTAGCGGATGTCATCATTGTTCAGCTCCGGTGTGCAGAGCAAAAGGATTCGCGGAACGTGCGGGCAAGCGGCTCCAACGGCGTCTGCTCCCGCTTTCATGCTGAAGCGATTGATCCAAAGTTCCGGTTCGTCTGCAAGATAGAAGCTTAGCAGGCCTGGATGGTCGTACATGGCGGCGCAATGCTTTTGCAACGCATGGTGGTCTTCGCTCTGTAAATGTCTGCGCGGGATGCCCATGAAGGCATAGACGCCGTTCTTCTGGCAGTCGTCCAGGTAGCGCGTCATGTCCGCGTCCGTCACTTTGTTGTTTTCGAATTTATAGGAATGCGTGACGTTGAAATTCGCCTCATGGATGCCGTCGAAAACGGTTGTGTCGTCAGACGGATCACGGTAGGTTCCAATTGGAAAAAACGGCTTGCCATCGATGCAGAGCATGTGGTCGTCTCGGAACGTGAACTGATGGGCTGGATTTTTGTTGATGAAGACGAACGTGTCCGTCTTGCCGTTGGCCGTCACGGCGATGTCGTAAATCCCTTGCGCCAAAGGTTCTTTTGGTGTGAAGACGACATTTTTTCCTTCTTGTGATTTGATGTCGAGCGGTTTGCCGTCGATGGGGGCGCTGCATGTTTGCGGCGGTTGTGGATAGAAGGAGAATGCGATGTCTGGTCGTTCACTAAATACGCCGCTTTGGAATTTCGGAATGGCCTTCAATGGTGCATAGGTTGGTAAGTCATTAATAGTAAAGGAGATAGTGGCTGATTCGGGATAGATTCTCAAACCGCACCAACAGGATTTGACGAACCATTTGCCGGGCTTTAATGCGTATGGTAGCGTGAATCTGCCAACGGTGGTTGTCATTTCCGCAAACGTCTCAGCTTCAGGAAAATCCGGATTTTGGCTGAGCAAGATGCGCAATTTCGGCTGGATTTTGGCACCCGTGGTTTGCAATGGTTTGACAAATTCAAACGTCGGTGGATTGTTTCCCGCTTTGACGGTCAATTTGGAATCAAAACTGACTTTGTGAACTTCCAAATCTTTGAAAAGAGCGGTGCCTTGTCCTTCGATGCAAATCCATATCTGGATGTACTTTACCTTGTCCGGCATGGTGCGCGTCATGCCGATGGTGACGCGCTGCCAATCCTTTTCACCGAACGGTCCACGTGGAAATTCGCCACCGTTCACCCACTTCTTGTCTTCCGTGAGCATGCCGAAGAAAAATGTCGCACCGCGGTCGTTGTTGTTGCGAAAGCGGACATCAACGGATTTGACCATGATGCTGCCGCCATACGACACGCCTTTTTCGACAGGCAAGTCAAACGTGATATATCGGCGTTGCCCGTTGTCCGCCGTAAGTTGCAGGGCACCATCTACTTCCGTTACGCCTTCCTTCGGAATGCTCCAGCCTGCGTCGCGCAACGCGGCGACGCCTTCCGTCAGAGGAGTCTTGAAGACGGAATCCTCTTGTGCGGCGGCGATCAACGGAAACGCGAGTGAAATGGCGAGAAGCAATCTTGGGGAAGGCATTTCAGAAATATCCCAGATTTCTAGAATCCTAGAAATGAATTACTTACCACCTGTTGCCGAAATATTCCGCGCAGGCCATCGTGAACTTGTGCGGATAATCGACGGCGAAGGAGCGGACGCCGAGGTCGAGAATGGCGAAGATGTCTTCGCGTTCGAACTTCCACGGAAGCGTCTGCAGGAGGATGCCGCAGTGCTTTGTGGCAGTCAGCGCATCGGCCACGAACGGCTGTGGGAGGTCGTAGCGCCATCCGCCGAGCGGCAGATCCGGATTGAGGCCGTTCAGATGGAGCTGGACTTCCGTGATACCTTCAAATCCTTCGGACTGAATGGTGTGGAACTTGTCCATGATCTGCTCCGGCGTACCGCCGAGCCAGTTTTTTGTGCGGATTTCGGGCACGAGGCTTTTCATTTCACGGAGCAGTTCGCGTTTGTGGCTCGAGAATGTGATCTGCTTGCCGACGTTGTACTGCTTGATCAAATCCGCCAGCATCGGTATCGGCACGCGTTTGTAGTCGATGACCAAATGGCGGGACGAATCCTTCTGGAGCTGAATGAAAAGATCCTCCATGGAAACGACATGCTGATTGGGATATTGATCCCAGCCGATCTCGATGGTCTGCAATTCCGCCCAGCTGATTTCCGAGATGGGTTTGTCCTTGTATTTTTCAGGCAGGTTGCGGGCGATGCGGTTGAGGTTGGGGTCATGGAGGGAGACCATCACGTTGTCCGACGTGAGATTGACATCCGCCTCCGGGCGGCCGCCGTGCATCCAGCCGTATTCGAATGAAAGTTTGCAACTTTCGGGCATTTCGTAACCACCACCACCACCACGGTGGGCTTCCCAAATAAAGATACCGTCACGCATGATTTTGTTCCTTTGTTTTGATTTGAGTGGATAAAAAATTATAGGTATAGAAATATAGTTCCATGTCGGCGGTTTGCACAATTTGAAAAGGATTTATGATGCAAGTATATTTCTAAAAATTTTCATCAATTTTACCATGTAAAGGAGAAATCATGCAACAGGCGAAAATTATCGTTGACAAAGATTATCAGATTGGTAACGTTGAGCGGACAATGTTCGGCGTTCTTATCGAACATCTTGGACGCCATATCTATACAGGTATGTATGAGCCTGGTCATCCGACGGCGGATGCGGACGGTTTTCGGCAGGATGTGATTGATTTGGTTAAGCCGCTGAATCTCGGACTCGTCCGTTATCCAGGCGGAAATTTCGTTTCGGGCTACAAATGGGAAGACACGATCGGCCCGAAAGAAAACCGTCCGACACGGCTGGAATTGGCATGGGGGACGATTGAGACGAACCAATTCGGCCTGCATGAATTCGTTGCATGGTGCCGCAAGATCGGAGCGGAGCCGTATCTTGCCGTGAATCTTGGCACGCGCGGTCCGGAAGAGGCTCGCAATCTCGTGGAATACTGCAACCATCCGGGCGGCACCTACTGGAGCGATTTGCGTCGCAAGAACGGCGCGGAGGAACCCTTCAATATCAAATATTGGGGGCTTGGCAACGAGATGGGCGGCGCATGGCAGATCGGCATGAAGACGGCCGACGAATACGCGCGAATCGCATTGGAGGCCGCAAAAGTCATGAAATGGACGGATCCAACCATTCATATCATCGCCGACGGCTTCAGCGACATGACGTGGCGGTGGAAAGCCCTTCAGTCGTGCTACCATCTGGCGGACTATCTCTCCATCCACTGTTATCTTGGCAATCGCAATGGCGACAGCGCCAATTTCATGGGCGAGGCGGACACGCTCAGCGGCATGATGGAAGGCACGGCAGCCGTTTGCGATGCCGTGCAGGCGGACAAACATCAGAAACGCCGTATGAATATCGCGTTGGACGAATGGAATGTGTGGTATCATGAAAACGAATCTACATGCCCCGATCCGAAGTGGGTTCCTGCGCGGCATATGATCGAAGATGTTTATACGATGGAAGATGCGTTGGTCGTCGGTGACCAGTTGATTTCCATTTTGAACCATGCGGATCGTGTGAAGATCGCCTGCATGGCGCAACTTGTGAACGTCATCGGCACGATCATGACGGAGCCGAACGGACGTTGCTGGACGCAGACCACCTACCATCCGTTCCTACTGACGTCCAATCTCGCAAAAGGCATTGTGCTTAAACCACTTGTGACAACGCCCGCCTACGACAGCGACCATCGGAAGGGCATCAACACGCTTTCTACCGCTCTCACATATGATGAAACGACACGGCAGTTAATGATTTTCGCCGTAAACCGCTCGCTGACGGAGCCGATGGAGGTCTGCATGGAACTACGCGCGTTCGGTGGAACGCCATCGTTGAAGAACTGGAAGTCGCTCTTCAACGACGACTTGAAAGCCGTCAACACAGCGGATAATCCGAATAATGTCACGCCTGTCGATCTGGCGGATTTCGCCGTGAAGGACGGCAAAGCCGTCTTCACGCTGCCGAAGGCCTCCTGGAATGCGATGATCCTCCAATTATAAAAAATTGGAGGATCATCGCATTGCTTATGGCTTATGGCTTATGGCCTATGGCTAAATATTTACGGCTCTAGAAATTTCAGAAATTCTAGAGCCGCTAGTATTTCAAGAAGAATCACTTCTTGGCTTCGCCAAGTTTGAACTTCTTGCTGTAGATGGATTTGCCGCGGTTGCCGTAGCAATCAATCGGCGTGACGACGAAGCGGATATCCACGTGTTCGGGCACTTCTGCGACGCGCGCGAAAACGCATTTGCCTTCTTTGGAAAGCTTTGATGTGGTACGGAAGTAGTCCGGAGCGAATACGCGTTTCGTGCAGAAGACGCGCGTCACGTCGTAATAGTTCAGTTCGGCTTGGATTTCGTAGTCGAAGGCGCGGCCGCCCGCCAACGCCGTCGGGAAGGTAACGACGGTCTGCGGCGTGGGCGTTCCACGGCGATCCTTTCCATCGACGTCTTCAGCGGTGATCAGATTGCCTGCGTCGGCATCGAAGACAGGCAGGTTTTCGCGTGCTTTGATGGCGCGCGGCGGAATGGCGTAAGGCTTCTCTTTGCAGAGCGGCAACGGGAGGACCCAGTCGTCGCCAAGGCTTTCGTCGTTTTGGAAGTCACGGCGGGCGATGTCGATATGATCGTCGAACACGGAGACGAGCATGCCATGTTTGCTGTGGCCGTCCTTCATGCGAGGCATCTGTTCGACGGGGCCGCCGCCGTAACCGCTGTTTTCGCGGTTGTAGCGGTGTCCGATATAACGGAGGGAGGCTGTTCCGATGGAGGTGAACGTATCCTGCCAAATGCCGGATTCATCCGTCAGCGGATAGTGCGAATGGCCAGTGAAGACGATGGCGTTTGGCGTCTTGGAGAAGGCGCGCGTGGACGCACCGTCGTCGTGGCCCCATGCCCACGGTCCGTAGATGGTATCCTTCGGATGCGGATGCTGCGCATAGAAGAACGGGAGGTTTGGATCAAGCTTCGATTTGTATTCGTCCATGAACTTTTCGATATTCTGATGGAAGCCCCAATGGCCGCCGATGAACGTGTAGCCTTTGACCTGCTTGGCGTAGATTTCCTTGAACTCTTCATGGAAGCAAAGGTCCCATGCGGCCTTGCGGTCTTTCACGATGGATTTCTGGAAGGCTTCCTCGCGTTTCTCCTTGTCGCGATAGACATAGTAGAAGCCTTCGTGATCATGGTTGCCGCAGACGAAGACCTTTTCGACATGGCGGCCGTCGGCAGCCGTATCATTCGGAAAGACTTTATACCATGCCGTCGCATAATTCTGTAGCTGTTCGACAAGGCCCCAGTCGGCGATATCTCCGGCAACCATGACGGCATCGACTTTGTTGGCGTCAAACCAACGGAGCGTCTTCTCCCAGTAGTCCGTGCTGGCCAATGATGTGATATGGACATCGCTGACAACGCCGAAGCGCAGATTCGGGGCCGCTCCATCGGCGGCGAAGAGGTTGGCTGGCTTGAAGGCCGACACGGCAGCAGATGCGATGACGGTTTTGCAGAATGAACGGCGTGACAGGTCGAACATGGTTTGCTCCTTTTTATTAATGGTAAGAAGGTTTTCTGTTCAAGATACAATTAATCATACAATAAAGGAGCATTTGTAAAAAATCAAGAAATCATCCAGACGGAAATCTGGTTTGTTTTTTGATTTCAAATCATAGGAGTCATGCGGTTTTCAGTTGTTCAGTAAATGAGCTTGCGGAAATTCAAGACTCGATGGAATGTCGTGATGTTGCCGTCATGGGGGGAGTGGGCGAATTCGTCACCGGAACGGCTGAGTATGAAAATGTCATCGCCGCTGATGATCATTGTGGCGTAGTGACGTGCGCTGTTGTAAGAAGGAGCGGCGGCGACGAGTCCCGCGAATGTCCAATTGAGGAGATCTGGAGAATAGGAGAGTGCGAGGCGGCTTCGGTCGTGGTGGATGCCATCCATCTGTGAATGGACGAGCCAGAAGAGGTTGGTGACGGAATCGAAGGCAAGGTGGAATTTCATGTTGGCTCCTGGAATGTGGATGAAAAACCATTCCATGCCGCCAGCGGCTTCGAATCGGCCGATGGAAAGCGAGCCGTCTGGATTTTCTGTACCTTTCAAAACGGCGCCGATGTCGGGATGCCCCGTATTGGCGCGCATCAACAGTGCGACGGTATGGCCGTCTTTGTCTGCGAACGGACCTGTTTTCGGCCTGACGACGTTTGTCTCCAGAATACCGCCGGCCGATTTTGGGGAATGATAGAAATTGGGTGGTAGCACGTTGATGCCGACGGGATTGCCAAGAGTCAGAAGATAGTCAGGATCAAATGGTTGTGAAAAATGCCAATTTTCTCGTTTTGTGAGATCGTCCGTTTCTTTGGCGGCAAGCAGGACAGGCTTGGTTCCAGGCCAAACATGGCCTTTGGGATGGCGCTGCTCATAGGCAAGAAAGATCTTTCCGTCGTGATGATCGACTGCACCGCAGCTTTGATGCCAGACGGCTTTGTCATCGAGCAGGGCTGGTTCGGACCATGTTTCGCCGTTGTCGGTACTTTTGCTGATCAACAACTTGTTGGCATGTCCGATCATGTAGAGAAAATCGCCGGCTTTGAAGAGAATTTCGTGCTTCATGGGAAGTCGTGCCGGTGTGTCGCGCCATGTTTCGCCCCGGTCGTCGGAGAGGAAGACACGGACTTGGTTACCGCTTGGGCTGGATGGTTTACTTGTTCGCGGACCATCAAGAATGTTTGTGCCTGGTCCACCGAGATCGATGGCAGCGATGAAACGTCCATTGAATCCTTCCAGCAAGGCAGGTGTATAATCTCGGACTTTTTCTGGTTCCGCTGAACGATAAATGATTTTTTCATCCGCGATGAACGGTCGGTTCTGTGGATTGGCCTGCAACTGTGTGGGTGCAGGCCGTTTGGCGTCCTGTCCGAAAAGCGAAAGAAATGAGAAGACGGTGACGGCGCAAAGAGTGTTCATGGTTGGAAGAATGTGTGTCATTTTTATGGACAATGGCGATGCGGTGTTTGATAGAAAGTCTTCATAAGACAATTTGCATGGTGATTTTTCAAGACCACGCGAAATTGCTCAAGGCGTGAATTTGCATGATGTAAAATGATAGGACTGAACAGATAATCGGTCTAATATAGCTATGAATTATAAATTACCAAGATTATTGTCCCTGGCAATTTGGAGGATTCTTTCCATGCTCAAGCCGGTCATCTTGCTGATTTCTTCCAGACGATAATTGTATCTCAGCATATTAAGGGTGAAGTTTTCCTTTGACTGTTCGATTCCTTTCTCGAATCCGCTTTGCTCTCCTTTCTCGAATCCGCTTTGCTCTCCTTTCTCGAATCCGCTTTGCTCTCCTCTCGCAAATCCTATCTTGACACCTCTTTTGAACCCGTTTTGCTCACCTTCTTCACGGCATTGTTTCTTTTCCGCCGCGAAGCGTTCGCGCCCATATGATTCAAGCATCCAGTCGAAATCATCGATTTGCTTCTCCACAACCTGTGTCATTTCCATTCTAAATGCCTCCTTTAACAACGTTTTTCTAGTCTCAGCCGACAGGGCCGGCGTGGTCAGCGCCCAGACAAAGCCACATATGTCTCGCCGCCCGGGGCCCCCAACACCTCCGGCGTTCACGAACGTCAGGCGGAGCTTGTCGTAGAAGTCGGATGGCGGAAGAATACCGCCATTTGGCATCTTCTCCTGCATCATCCGAAATCTCTGGACCGTCCCCTGCCGCTCCGGAGGCGCAGCGGGACATATCCAGACTGAGTTCACCTTCAACGCCTTCTCGAACTCCGGATATTTGTAAATCTGTTCATATTCCGTATAATATATTCCAGATGAATATAACATACCCCTTCCAATACATCTGTCAAGCAGACGGCTGTCGTTTTGCATCTCGATGTTGAGAAGCTGCGGCGCCCGGCTGCCGCGCAAATGTTTCGGCGGTAGAATTTCGAACAAGAGATCACAGTCCATCATGTAGCCGTTCGGGAGTGGCTTCTTCGTCATCAAGGTCTTGGCGATTTCCAGATTACACGCGCCCGACGTGTCGATGAAGCTGTCGAAGCATTCCTCCTCTATGAGCTCAACCGGGAACGGCATGTATTCAGGGATGCATGCCTTCACGATATGCGCGACGACGCTCTTCAGCGAAAACAATCCGTTGGCCCAGTTGTTGACCCGGAGTTTTTTGCCCCCGTCATCGATGATCTGAGACAGTCTGTTTGGTCTTTCCTCCATGACATGATCCTATTTCATTTATTATTTGTATTAATATTCATATTTTGTCGTTTATGATACTATAGACCAGTTTTTATAAATGTCAAATAGAATAGTAAATGGTCAATAAAATAATTTTTAAAGTATTAAATATCAATTATTATGGTATTTTTCGATAAAATTCATAATAATTCCTAAAAGTAATATGACTTTTTATGATTTCCTATGACTTTTTGCTAAAACTTATTCGCTCAGAGAGTATTGCAAAACGACAATAAGAGGCATATTCGTCCTGTTGACTGTTATTTGATAATTGTCTAGTGTCACCCATAAATTGAGATGCGAAAGATTATCTGTTGTTGTCTTCAAGTGGGTGATTTTCTCCTAAAAATACTGTCCTCTTACTTGAAACATTCATTCTTGGATTAGATTAAAACAATGATGGTTGGGAGGGCTGCGCTCCTGCGCGGCTAGTGGTTAGTTGTAAAAGGAAACGATTATGGGAACATTCAAGACGCTTGAAGAAGCGAAGGAATTTTTCAAAGACGACGGGTTTGCTTCCGATAACGGAATCGTGTTGGAAGAGCTCGACGACGTCCATGCGGTCAGCAGTCTCGTGCTGACCGCCCGGCATAAGAATGCGATGGGCGGCGTCATGGGGGGCGCGATTTTCACGCTGGCGGATTTTGCCTTCGCCGCGCTGTCGAACCAGTTGCACCATGGGACGGTGGCACAACAGGTCAGCATCAACTATCTTGGCGCGCCAAAAGGCGGGAAATTGATTGCAAAAGCCATATGTCGCAAGAATGGAAGGAGTTCCTGCATCGTCAACGTCGATGTGACGGATGATACAGGGAGAGACATTGCGCAATTTGTCGGAACAGGCTTCAAATTGTAGAAAATGGAGCAAAATAATTAGGGAGAAAGAAACATGACGATTCGCATCAAAAATCGCCATTTTGAATGGCGCATCAACGATAACGGCACGAACGCAGGCTTTTATGACATTGCGACAGGGCAGGACCATCTGATCGCGTCACCTGCGTCGCCAGCGGCTTATATCCTTAAAAATGGTTGGCGAGCGGACGCGACAAAGGCCAAAATGGACGATGGCGTGATTGAATACACATTCGGACAAAATGTCGCAACAGCGAAAATCCGTGCGCGTGTTGAAGAGGACTATGTTGTGTTCACGGTGTTGTCGGTAGAAGGCGACGTCGATGAACTGGATTTCATCAACATTCCAACGGATTTGAAGGATATTGCGGATGAGCCGTTTTCGGCGACATCCATCGCTTTGGGGCTGAAGTCGAATGTGGAGGATCTGCCTGGACCGCAGTCGTTTCTGTGGACGGCGGCCTACAAGCGATTTGGCTTCGAAGGTGCGGAGACCGGGCTTGTGGCGTGCAGTTTCGCGGAAATGCGAGAGGCGTTGAAGGCGATGGTCGGCGCAGCTTTGGGCGTGCCACATTCGCCGAATTGCGGGCCATGGGCGTTGGACAGCAAGCTGCCAACGTATTCGAATATCATGAATGCTCCCACGCCGCAGAACGCGGACGAATGGATTGATTTGTGCCATCGTCTTGGTCTTAAGGCCATCGAATTCAACGGCACGTTGGACTATGGCAGCTATCGTCCACGGCCGGACATCTTCCCAAATGGCTATGAAGATGTCCGCAAACTTGTAAAACGGTTCAACGATGCGGGAATCGTCTGCGGTTTGCATACGATGTCGTTCTCCATCGCGAAAAATTGCACGTGGGTGACGCCTGTTCCTGACCCAAGGCTAGCAAAAGAAGGAACTTACACATTGGCCAGCAATTTGACGACCGATATGACGGATATTCCTTTAGTGGAGGATCCGTCGGATCTGCCGCCGCGCATCGACTACTTTATCCGCCGCAGCATGACGTTGCAGATTGACGACGAACTCATCGAATATACGGCCATCAAGACGGATGCGCCATACGCCGTGCTGAAATGTAAACGTGGCGCATGCGGAACGGAGCCGGCTACTCATATGGAAGGGGCGCCCGTCTATCATCTGAAGGAATGCTGGGGGTGTTTCGTGCCCGACGGCGAGACATCGCTTTTCACAGAAGTTGCGGACAAAATCTCCACGGCGGTCAATGAATGCGGCTTTGATTTCGTCTATTTGGACGGTTTGGACGGTGCCCATGTGATCGGTGGCGAAGAGGCGCGTTGGCACTACGGCGCTAAGTTTACGTTCGAAGTATTCCGTGGTCTAAAACGGCCCATCATGATGGAAATGGCGACATTCCACCATCATCTATGGTATGTCCGCAGTTGCATGCAAGCGTGGGACCATGCCGTGCGCGATCACAAGACGTTCACCGATCTCCATGCCTATTCTAATAATTTTGCACGTAAGATGTTCCTGCCGTTGCATTTGGGGTGGGTAGGGCTGTTCCCGTGGTGTGGGCAGCAGACTGATCCGACATTCTGGGATGACGTGGAATATTTGTGGAGCAAGGCGTTGGCGACGGATGCCCATCTGACGTTGCAAATGGTTACGCCGAAGAGCCTGTCGAATGGCGCGTGGTTGCGTGATCTCGCGCCACGTATCTGGACGTATGAAGAATTGCGGCGTGTTAAGTATTTCGACGACAACGTGAAAGCGACAATCGCAAAACGTGGAGATGAGTTCCGTCTCTGCCAGAACGGCGACGGATGGGGCTTCGAGCCAATTCAGGCGGAACGGCATCAAATCGACGATTTGGAAAGCCGCTCGAACATCTGGAATTTTACGAACAAATTCGCCACGCAACCGCTGGCTCTGCGTATTCAGTCGTTGCCGACTCTTGCCGAATATGATGCGGAAGACTCTATCGAATTGATTGATTTCAAAGCAGTTGATGAAGACCGCAATACGGCGTTCATTGATCCAGAAGATAAGATTACAATCCGTAACAGTGGCAAGCTGTATATCTATCCTTCCGCCGCACCAGGCATGACGGGTAGCATCAAAGCGGTGGAAAGCGATGGACCAGTTAAAAACGACGGTCTTTTCAGTGTGTCCCGCAGCGATTCGGACGGATTGGTTCTCAGTTCGTCTCCAGACGACCGCTATTCGTTGTACGACCACTTTGAACGGATGTTCAAGGAACGGGAAGCGTCGTGGCTGTATCGCCATATAGAATTCCAGGAGAAGGATTTGAGCAAACATCAAGGCTTCGGATTGTGGATCAAGGGCGATGGAAAGGGCGAAGTTTTGGATTTCGCACCAATCTGCAAAACTCATGGAATTTACAGCCAGCATTACTTTGTAACGATTAATTTCACGGGATGGCGATATGTGGAATTGCTGACACCGAGCACGGCGGAATACGAGAAGCAGTCGTGGCCTTTCGCCCTCGGTGGTTATACGCTGTATCGTGGGCAATTCAACTATGCGCGGACATTGGGCTTCGATATTTGGTGTGGTGGTGTTGCAAAAGGCGATACGGTGGAATGTCTGTTGAGTCCGATCAAGGCGTTGGCACAGATTCCGCAACCGATTGTGAATCCGGTGATTGCGGTTGGTGGTCGTCAGATTGTATTTCCTGTTTCGCTTGAGGCTGGTCAGTATTTGGAATACTATGGCGGACAGACGGCGAAGCTCTATGCGGGCAACGGCGACCTTTTGGGCGAAATCAAGCCCGAAGGCGTTTTGCCGGAAATCGCGGCTGGCGAGAATACGGTAAGTTTCCAGTGTCAGGCGGAAAAGCAGCGTCCGCATGCCCGTGTGACACTGTTCACAAAGAATGGTGCGCTATTGGATGAAAGCACTGCTCCTGCATGGTAGTAAGATTTGGCTTCTAGCATTCTAGATTTCTAGACTTCTAGACTTCTAGAATGCTAGATGATGGCTCCAAAACAAAAAATAGCAGAGTGTATTTAGAAGCCTAATTTACGGAAGGTTTCTACTTGCCGTTTGATGGAATAGCCACCGACGGGAGCCAATAACTGGCCGGCCCAGTTGACACCGTCGCTGAATTCGATTTCCGTCTGATATTCCATCATGCGCGGGCAGGCGCGAAGCTTTGGCATCAGCGTGTACCAATCCAATGTGCCGTCGAACGGCATGGAATGGAGGTCCGCATAGCCTGTGTTGTCGTGGATATGAGTCGTGACGACGTATTTCTGCGCGAGTTCGAGGGCGTTCGCCTCTTCGATGATGCCGTGTTCCCACCACATGTCATGCTGCGATTTCGGATAGTCCTCCATCTTCTTCCATGGATAGGGTGCCATGAAATGCGCATGGCCGGTGTCATAGCAAATGCCGATGTTCGGGCTACTTGCGAATGGTTCAACCAAGCCGACGACTTCCTTCATGGAGTTTGGTGGCTCAAAGCTGTTCTCGACGGCGACGACGATGCCAATCTTCTCCGCCGCAGGCACGAGCTGCTCCAGCGTTTCAATGGCGAATGGTCGTAACAGATTCATATCGACATGCTTAATGCAGTGATGCCATGCGCCGACGTGGATCGTATAGGTCTTGCTGCCGAATTCGGCGGCGATTTCCATGGCCTTGATGTGGTCTTTGATCATGGCCGGGCGGCGTTCTTTTTCGGGAATGTTCAAATCGAATTCGCGGCCAGCCGGAGCATGGATGGAGACGATGTGGATGCCCATCTTCTTCTTGAAATCGCGCAGAAAGTCGATGAATTCAGGATGTTTAAGTCCTTCGGTAATCCATGACTCGGAGAAGACGAAGCGGTCGATGCCATAGTCGAGATACTCACGTGCGATTCGCGGATAGAGGTTCTGGGGGTAGGCGGTCCATGGGAAGTTGTAGGAGAGGAGGGCGTCTGTCATGTTGGATTCCTTTGATGTGAAAAACGGAAGAATAAATGGCTATATGAATATAGTGCAGAGTTGTGAAAAGTCACTTTTTAGGCTATAGTGAAATACAACATGATTTATTAAACAAGGAGTATTCATGCATTGGCAAGGCATTGTCATCGGTCTGGTTTGCTTTCTGGTCATTGGATTGTTCCATCCACTGGTCATCAAAGGAGAATATTATTACGGCGTGAAAATCTGGTGGGCGTTTCTGCTGGCTGGACTTGCGGCGACGGCGATGTCGCTGTTCATTGCGGATGTCGTGGTTTCAGCGGTGTTAGGCGTCATTGGATTTTCATGCTTTTGGAGCATTCGTGAAGTGTTTCATCAACGGAAACGCGTGGAGAAGGGATGGTTTCCTGCAGGGCCGTCCCATAGGGAAAAAGAGACTAAAGAGTAATGAAGGATTTCTATGAAGTCGAAATATGAAGAGATGAAGGAGTGGGAATGGGCGGACATCATGGATGAACTGAACCGCCCGGCGAAAATGCCGTTGTCGGTCCATATTCCATTGAATTGGCCAGAGTCGCACAAATTGGTCATGTGCGATTGCGCAATGAACGCCTACACGTTGGATACGCCTGGCCTAAATACTTCCATTACAGGTGATTCGCTGATACGGCAGTTGCAACGGACGATGTTGTTCAGCTGGGCGTTTGGCGATCCCGCCTTCGTGCCGGATTTCCGTCAGACAACGTTGCGACGTGCATTCGGTGGCCTGCCGATCATCGAAATCGAATTCAGCGCATGGAATCTAATCTACACATGCCTGTATTTCGTTGATATCGGCGGTAATCTACGGATGAAAATGACCGTCCGCAACGACGACCCGAAGACGCAGACGGCGCATGTTTGGTTGCATCCAGGCCGTCCACTGGAATCAAAAGTCTTTGAATACCATTACTATACGTTTGAATGGGATGCTTCCCGCTGGCTGCCTGACGACTTCTTCGAATATCACGATGGTGCGTTCTACACGCAGGATGGCGTGGCAGGGCATGTCTCCGCTGGAGGTTTTAATGCGACGTGGGTCAAGGACGTGGATTTCACGGGAAAGGACGTCAACGCGTTGTTCTCATGGGAGAAGCCGTATCGTGTGCAGGAGCGTTGCAAGCTTGGAAAGATGAACCACTTGCTGCATTTCACATGTGAATTGAAACAAGGCGAGTCGCAGTCGTTCGACTTCTCGTTCACGGTGGAGCCGCGAAGCGGCGGTTGCGACAAGCCGTTCGACGAGGCGTTGCAGGAAGCTGTCGAGGCATGGAAGCAACTGAAGAGCAAGAGCGTTGTCGAATTGCCATGCCATCGTGACACGGAAGCCTTTGAAGCGGTGACGCTGAACAACTTGCAACTGCTGATGGCGGATGGCGAACGTCTCCGTCCATGCCAGGGCGGTAGTTCGGAGCGCTTCTATGTATGGGTGTGGGAGGCGATGTGCGCATTGCGGCCCATGCTGAAGCTTGGCTATTTCAAACAAGTCCGCAAGGCCATCGATTTCATCTTCTCGCTGCAGGACGGCGGCTGCCCGCCAGTCGGCAAATTCACGACGACAAAGGGTGCAATTGGAACGAGCGGCCCGAAGTGGGCGAACACGACGGGCGCCGCATTGATTCTCGCATGCGACTATCTGGAATTGTCTGATGACGAGTCGTTTATCAAAAGTTATCTGGGCAAAA
>JAEEGI010012441.1_pt1 | contig 18212 bp, 16 predicted proteins | sample 8958751 | NCBI WGS metagenome assembly JAEEGI01 (sample SAMN16246545, study PRJNA631951) | gut metagenome | biome: gut microbiome; feature: rumen; material: KS-attached | host: Bos | place: Iran: Karaj | collected 2018-10 | reverse complement strand
TCTGACTGTAGGAGCCGAACTGCTTATTAAACAGCTGGTTGATAAGCGAAACGGGCTGGAGGAGAACTGAGTCATGAAAAACCTGAGACTCAAAGCTGCCCGCGCAGGCAAAGATTATTCCCAGCAGCAGCTTGCAGATCTCTGCGGCGTATCGCGTCAGACGATAAATGCCATAGAGAAGGGGGATTATAACCCGACCATCAATCTTTGCATGGCCATTTGCAAAGCACTTGATAAGACATTGGATGAATTGTTCTGGGAGGAGTAAAACAGGCCCTGTATTGCAATGTATCTTTAACTTGCAAGACAGGGCTTATTGCTGTATAATATTCTTCACAATTTAAGGCTTTTGTTAAGGCTGCACTAGTCGGGGAGCCAGCGGTGCCCTGTAACCTGCAATCCGCTATAGCAGGGATGAATTCCTTTCGGAGGATAAGCTCCGTGTTGCCAGCCGATGGTAAGCAGCGTAGAAGGTTCGGTCTTGCGCAACGGGATCCCGTGAACCATGTCAGGCGGGGAACCGAGCAGCATTAAGCGGTGCATACCGTGTGCCGCAAGGCAGCCGGACCCGAGCAGGCTGCCATTGTACCGGATGTGGGGCGGTTTCAAATTAAGGTGTGCAGTCTTGACAAAAGCCTTATTTTTGGAGATGATGGTTAATGTATCAGGCTCTTTACCGCAAGTGGCGTCCGAAGACTTTTGATGAGGTCATAGGCCAGGAGCATATTACAAGGACTCTAAAAAAGCAGGTCGAGACCGGCAGACTTTCCCATGCCTATCTTTTCGTGGGTACGAGAGGGACCGGTAAAACGACTTGTGCCAGAATCCTCGCCAAAGCAGTCAATTGTGAGAATCCGCAAAACGGGAATCCGTGCGGAAAGTGTGCCTCCTGTCGTGCTATAGATGAAGGCACTGCCCTTGATATAGTTGAGATGGATGCTGCTTCAAACAGCAAAGTTGAAGATGTCAGATCTCTTCGCGAAGAAGTTATATATTCTCCTGCGTCGTTGAGAAAACGGGTATATATAATAGATGAAGTCCATATGCTTTCAAACTCGGCATTCAATGCCCTGCTGAAAATAATGGAAGAGCCGCCCGAACATCTTATGTTTATACTGGCGACTACAGAACTGAATAAGGTTCCCGCCACTATACTATCCAGATGCCAGAAGCACAGCTTCAAAAGAATTGAGACCTCTCTCATTTCAGCTCAGCTCATGAAGATAGCTTCCGCTGAGGGTTTTATGCTTCAGCCTGATGCTGCAGCTCTGTTGGGCAGACTGTCTGAGGGCGGGATGCGCGATGCGATATCTCTGCTGGATCAGTGCTCTTCTGCAGGAACGATTACAACAGATACGGTTTATGATGTGTTGGGGTTGGCCGGAAACAGGGAAATAGTATCTGCACTCAAATGCATTAAAGAGGGTAAAACGCAAAAAGCTATTGAAGATTTCAACAGGCTTTGGAGCAATGGTAAAGACCCTTCGGCTTTCTTGAACGATCTTACTGCTTTGATACGTGATGTGCTGCTGCTTAAAATTGCTCCGGGAGTGTCTGAATCCATTCTGAGCTGTTCCTGCAATGTATCCGAACTAAGAGAATTCGCGGACTCAATGGGAAAAGCGGAGCTAATAAAGGATGCAGAGCTTCTAGAAAAAAGCCTCGGGATCATGAAAACCGGCAAAAATCCGAAAACAGAGGCTGAGTTGTGCCTTATTTCTCTTTGCGAAGACATCGGAACCGTGAAAAAAGCTGAATCAGTTCCCGTCTCCTGTGATGTCAAGCGTGAAAAAAAGCAGGAAAAACTCCTGACAGTCACGGATACTCCTGAGAACTCTGAAGTCTTAAGCAATGGGAAGGCTGATATAGTTTTTACCGATGAAACAAGGAAAGAAGTTAAAGAGGAAGAGCAACGCGACTTGGAAGACCCTCGGGAGAAGATAAAAGCTGTATTCATGCCCGGGCTTAAACAGTCAGCCAGATCAATATTCGATAATTCACGATTTGTTCCCGAGATAAAAGGTAATTCGCTGGTACTGAACGTAACGGATGATTTTCTGTATGGGCAGCTTAACCGGAACGAGGTAACTGATGCGATATCTTCCGCTGCGAGCAGGGTTCTCGGCAGAGAGATCAGTGCAAGCGTTACCAAAGAAGGAGCATCCAATTCTTCAGTGCATAGTATAAAAGAGCTTTCCAGGTTTCCTGAAGTAAAATTTATATAAAAATCAATCTCTGGAGGTAAAAAATGGCAAAAGGATCTTACCGCGGCGGATATGGCGGCGGAAATCAGATGAATATGATGAAACAGGCTCAAAAGATGCAGCAGGAATTTATGAAAATGCAACAGGAGCTTGAAGCCTCTAAATTTGAGTTTACAGCCGGCGGAGGGGCAGTCAAGGCTGTTATTCTCGGAACGAGACAGTTTGAGAGCATTACAATAGATCCTGAAGTAGTTGATCCAGAAGATACCGAGATGCTTCAGGACATGGTACTTGCCGCTGTCAATGGTGCACTCAAGGAATGTGACGACAAAACGAGCGAGGCAATGAACAAACTTCAGGGCGGTATGGGAATGGGTTTCCCGTTTTAAAAAATGAATACACCTTGGACAAAAAATGTAGATAAAGGATGCCCGCACGGCGATTATCCCCGTCCTCAGATGGTCAGGGAAGGATGGGTCAGTTTAAACGGACCATGGGACTATTCGATCACAAAAACCACAAAGCAGCCAACGCAATACGATGGCACGATAACAGTCCCATTTTCTCCGGAAACCCAACTCTCGGGAGTATCTTTAAAAGTAGGACCGAATGATTATCTCTGGTATCACAGGGCTTTTCGGCTTCCTGAGTCATTTGAAGGGAATAAGGTAATCCTGCATTTCGGAGCAGTGGATCAGGAGGCTGATGTCTGGGTCAACGGATTTCATGTTGCTTCACATATCGGAGGTTATCTTCCTTTTGAGGCAGAGATATCTGAAAGCCTGCTCGGGGGACTTGAGGTTGAGATAACAGTCAGAGTCAGAGACGCGTCGGATTATAGAAACTACCACACTCGTGGCAAACAGAGGCTGAAACGCGGCGGGATCTGGTATACTGCCCAGAGCGGTATATGGCAGACTGTCTGGATGGAATCAGTTCCGGCTTCCGGATATATTAAATCTCTCAAGATTGACCCTATATATGACAATTCCTGTGTTTTTATCAATGCTGATTGTGAAGGTGAAGATATAAAACCAGTCGCAATTTTTGAAGAAAACACTTACGAACTGCCCGCAAGGATTCCTGTACCGGACTTCATCCCATGGTCACCGGAAACACCCAAATTATATCATTTTGATGTGGTGTTCGGTGATGATACAGTCAGCAGCTATTTTGCTATGAGGAAATATTCTGTTGAAGAGGATGAAAAAGGAGTTCCCAGATTTTTTCTGAATAACAGACCTTATTTCTTAAACGGGCTTCTCGATCAGGGATACTGGCCTGACGGACTCTATACTGCTCCATGCGATGAGGCTTATGTTTATGATATTGCGATGGCAAAGACAATGGGCTTCAATTTGCTCAGAAAGCATATGAAAATTGAACCGCTGAGATGGTATTACCATTGTGACAGAATCGGAATGCTTGTCTGGCAGGATATGCCTTCGGGAGGCAGCAGAGATTTTGCTTCTTTGAAAAATACTGCTCCTGTCATCTTCGGATCAAACAGCGGAGACGGAAACTATTCAGCTTCCGGAAGAGGAAGTGCTGAAAGCAGAGAAGAATTCATAAAAGAAATAGGCAGTATGATCAACTGCCTGTACAATGTCCCCTGCATAGCAGCCTGGGTCCCTTTTAATGAAGGCTGGGGCCAATTTGACGCGGCTAAGATATGTGATTATATCATGTCCATGGACAGCTCAAGAACCGTGGATCACGCCTCAGGCTGGCATGACAGGCATGCAGGAGATTTCAAGAGCCTTCATGTTTATTTCAAAAAATACAGATTCAAACCTGACCAATATGGAAGAGCTGTTGTCCTTTCCGAGTTCGGAGGCTATGCCCAGGCAATACAGGGACACATGTACAGCAACAAAGAATTCGGATACAAGAGAACGGATTCTGCTGCGGAGCTTGAATTCGAACTGAAAGAGCTTTATGAAGAACAGATAAGACCTGCAGTAAAAGAAGGTTTGGCAGGATGCATCTACACTCAGTTGAGCGACGTGGAGGATGAAATAAACGGTCTCGTCACCTATGACCGGCGCAAGATGAAACTTGCTCCGGAAGTTGTAAAAAGAATTATTGAAATATGAAAAAGAAGAGTACCGAACGGTACTCTTCTTTTTCAGCTCTTTTTGAAGAATGAAGCTATTTTATTGAAGAAACTGCCGATAGCTGAGAAAATGTTTTTGGCTTTTTCTACTGTTTCTCCGGCTTTTTCTTTGGCCTCTGCCACATTCTGAATAGTCTTTTTTGCGGAATCTATCTTTTCTGCAAGAGCTTTACTGTCGAGGCCTTCCAGACTGTGGTACAGGCGCAGAACCAATTCCACTTCATCATCACTGAGTTCATAACCGTTTTCTCTGGCAAATGCACGGATCTCGGCAGAGAGCTGTTCATCAGTCCAGTCTTTCGTTTCAGACATGAGCTCCAGAAGAGCGTTTACAAGCTCTCCGGTATCTGCATTACCGAGCTGTTCTGTCAGTTCGCTTGTTATAATCAGCTCTTGCGTTGAGATAAGCTTTGCATTTTCATCGAGCTCTTTGCCGGTTATTTCCTCATACGCTTTATAAACTCCTGCCAGAGCCGCAGTTCCGGAGACTTCAAACGGGGCTGCCACAATGACCTTTGCATTTTTTACACCTGCTGTTGTCAATGCTGCTGCATAGTTCTGTTCTGTACAGTAATTGATATTATGAGTTTCGACCTGTACACCGGAGCCTTCTTCCAGTATCTGAATATAAACGCTGGATATGGATCTTGTACCGATCTTACCGTCCTCCACAAGATTTTCCAGATAATAGCGCTCTTCTGTATTTGTCATGACCATTTCCGGAACAGAACCTCTGTCTATGCCAAACCAGTAATAAACTGCCGTAACCTGCTCGTCAGTGAGATCCGCTCCGATTACAGCTCTTGATCCGCTTGAGTCAGCGAAAGCGGAACCAAGTGACGCAAGCAGGCAGAAAACCAGTATAAATGTGATTACTCTTTTCATATAATACTCCTTTCTCTGTCCTCAACGCGCGCTATGATAGCATACAACTGAAGATAAATAAACACCAATTTATGAACAATACACTTCAATGAGAATAAAAAAACCGGGGAGCACCCGGTTTAAAGTGTTTTTGCAAGTTATTCAATGAACAACATATGAAACAAATCAGTCTTTAAATACCCATTCACGCTGGATATTGTAGCTTAAGAAGAACAATATGACATCTCCGGGGATTCTTACGAGAGTCGATATAAGGGGTGTGGAATTTCCGAAAATATGAGAAACAAGAGAAATAAACACATAGCTGATAACAGTGCTTAATGCGGTCTGGCACAGCCAAAGCGTATAGTATCTTATAAGTGATCCTTTATAATTCCCTTTTTTTTCGAAAACAATGCGCTTGTTTGCATTGAAATTGACAAAAGAAGAGATACCTTTTCCAGCCACATTAGCGACTAAAGGGGCAATACTGCCGAGAATTCCGTCAAAAAACTTATGAATAAGATAGCAGACAATGAAATCGATCAGCACGGCCGTTCCGGAACTCAGCAGAAATTTCACCAATACTTTTGCAATTCTCCATGAGTCTGCAAACGGGCGGTAATGAGAACCTTTATTATTATCCTCGTAAACTGTTTCAATAGGCTGTTCAACAAATTCTATGCCTTCACGTTTCATGGTGAGCAGCATGTTGGTTTCATAGTCAAAGCGCTCGCCGTCTACAGTGCAGAACAAAGGCAGATATTTGGACGGAATAGCACGAAGTCCTGTCTGGGTATCTGAAAGCTTTATGCCGCAGCAAACACGGAACAGGAAAGAAGTTGTCTTGTTTCCGGCAAGACTTTTTTTAGGTATTCCGCTCAGGTTAAAATCCCGACATCCGAGGATGACTTTATCGGGATTATCAATGAGTTTTTCGCCGCATTCTATAATGTCCTTAGTAAGATGCTGCCCGTCTCCGTCTATTGTTATTACTCCCTTTGCTTCAGGAAAGTGTTCTGAAACATATTCAAAGGCAGTCTTTAAAGCTCTTCCCTTGCCTTTGTTTATCCCGTGGTGTAAAACGGTACATTCCGGGAGAGATTCGGCTTCATTGAAGAAATGCTGTTCATCATCCCTGCTTCCGTCATCTACAATTACAATCGTTTTAAACCCCGCAACCAACAGATCGTTAACAACTTTAGAAAATCTTGTATCGGGATTTAAAGAGGGGAGTATTATTACCAGATCAGTCATATCAATAGTATTTAAGCGCGGTTACCATATAGGATCCCGGAGCACCAGAAATAAGGATCTTAAAGCTTTCATCTATCTCATTTACACCGGATGTGAGATATGCAGTACAGGAATATGAGACATCCACGAGAAAATCGGATTCGGTAATTTTCACGATATCATTAACATCAATGGATTTGATAGTCAGATAACTCGTATTGGACCACATCTTGCCGTCAAGCGCAAGCTTGAGACGTTCAGCAAGCTTGGTATTGTCCTTAACATAGGTCATGGTGTTGAAGTATTGCGCAGTTCCGTCACCGATACCGCAGGAATAATACAAATACTGCTCGACAAAACTTTTTGTATATGTTGTGAGTTCGACTTCCTGTGCAGGGTCGGCATCGTGCAGAAAATCAGTTTCCGTCGTTTCTTTAGTTATCTCAAACGGATTGCCGTTTTCGTCCCTGACAGTAAGTTCAACATCTCCGAAAACACTGTCCACAGCGTAGCGGCACAGATAGGGCATGTTGTCGGTACCATCATAAAAATCTTTGAGGTACTCGTATTGAATATTATCTTCAACTATATATGTGCTGTCGACCAGCGACCCGTTCAGATATACAGTATATTCCTTGGGGATCGTTATCTCTGTTGCACCGAAAATAAAGCTGAAATCATAGCTTTCAGATTCAAGTGAATAAGAGTGAAGACCATAACCTAACTGCTCAAGAAACGGATATTGAGCTTCCGGGTCTTTTTTCAGAGAGACAGTTCCTATTTGAAAATTATCGCCGTCCGGATCACAGATAATATTATATCTGACGGAGCCGTCTGTACTGCCTCCTGAGGCCCGGGTGTATTTAACACCTTTATCCACATATGTCATTATATAATCAAAACAGGAGTCCTCAGTCTGGAGATCATTTCGCACTTCCTTAAGAGTCGGATCTGCAAGACTGCGCCATTTTTCTCTTGTAAGGGTCTGCATATACTGATCTATTGCAGTTGTAGGAAGAGATGCTTCATAGGCTGCGGCGTATTTCCAGAGGAAGAACATTATGAATAATATGGCTGCAAGAATGAGCAGACAATATAAAGCCAGACTTAATGCATATAATCTGTTGGATTTTTTACTCACAGTTATTCCCTCCTTAACCGGCACTCTCCGGAAGAACTATCCATGCAGAAGGACATGGCCTTGCACCGCCTTCACCGGAGGGAGAATTGATATATGCTCCGTTATAATACATGGAAGAAGATGAACCGCCATCCATACAATAGGCATTTACTGCTCCATAATCAATCATAACATCACAGCAGTCCTGATAGGTGGCTCCGAGACTCTGTACCTGACGCCCGTCTAAGACGAGCAGCAGAACAGCCCCGTCAGCTCTCTGGCCTATCGCGGTTCTCGGGTTTACACCGCTTACAAGTTTCTCAGGGTCTCTCGGATTCCCGTTGACGATGAGTTTTGGTCCGAAAAAAGCTGCATTGACAATATCGGTTTCCTGAAGCTCAGTACCTTCAAAAGCGTCTATATGCATAATGCCGTTACTGTCAAAACCGCAGTATTCATTCCATCCCGCGCTGGCGTTATATACTGTTCCTTCGTATATGATCACACCTACAGGAACACCGCCCCATGCAGTCCCGTTAGGGTCATCAAAACCGCTGGCATTCACAGCCGCAAGGGCATTGTATTTTTCACAATACTGCTCAACCGTAAGTCCGGTTCCACCAAATATCTCAGGAATTCCGAGTTTAATCCTCATAGGATCGTAGACTATCAGCATGTAGCCGGTAAATCCTTCACCGGTTACATCCTGGAGAACGATTCCGTCTCCGTCTTCATCAACGATCCCATATGCGTCTACATTCTGTCCCTGTTCATTGACAGAGACTTCGACTTCGGCATTTATCAGAGATGAATCTGTTGCCGATTCATCCACTCTGTATATATCTTCGATAAGTTCAACATACTCCTCATCGGTGAGATAAATATTAGCAAGCCAGTCAAAACGGCGCGTCTCTATCATGGTGGCGAGAAATGTGTTGCGAAGAGCTGTTGAAGGGCCCTTTACCAGAACATACTCGATTCCAAGTCCCGCAATACCTATCAAAATGACGGTAGCAAGTATAAAACCGAAGATTCGGTCCAGAACGACCTGTATCTTATTGGCTGTTGTTTTTTGCCCGGATCTTTTCACGATGTCCTCCGAATAATTTAAAATGTACTGTTAATTTTGAATGTTATAGAAAATGCCAGATATGATCTGCAGTTATAAGGCAGAAATAAGCTGATGGAATTGAAAACAGAAGGCTGTCTGCCCTGTCCAACATGCCGCCGTGCCCCGGGATCAGGTTGCTCGTATCTTTTATATTCAGCATTCTTTTTATAAGAGATTCCGCCAGATCACCGATCTGTCCGAGCGAAGAGGCGATAAATGCTGTCACAAGACAAGTGTGAAGCGGTATATACATGGACGCTTTCAATATATAGTAAACGGCCAGGCCCGCCAGAAGAGAGGAAAGAGCACCGCAGATACAGCCTTCAATCGTTTTATTCGGACTCACATTCGGAGCTACTTTGTGTTTCCCGAAGAGCATTCCGCCGAAAAGAGCAAAGCTGTCGCATAACCATGTAGACGCAGCAGCGAGCAGTAATGACTGGAGCCATATTTCAGAAGAAGATATGCGCGTAATAAGCGAGAATGAAAACAGAGGATAGAGAAGAACTGATACTGTAGAAAAAGCACCTTTTCCGTCTATATTGCGGTTTATTATGCCTGAAAGCATGGCAAAGAAAACAGAAACTGCAAGCCACGCAACTGACCATATTATATCAAGGCCTGCTATTACGATAACTGAATCGCCGAGAACATAGGCGATAAACACAAAAAAGGCACAGAGAACATCTTTATCCTTCAGGTTCTTATACAGTTCATATGCACATATGCAGGCGCAGGCGGCAAAATACAATACTCTTGTTACCCTGCCCAGTGCCATGCAGAGGACTGTTATTGCCATCATAATGACAGCAGAAGAAACCCTGGCTTTCAACACTCTGCTCCTTTCAAATCGTAACCAAAGTACTTTATCATAAAAACGCCGAATACTCAATAAAAATTATGTAAATTATATGTATTGACAAAAATGCGTGAATAATATATCGGTTTTATTTTTTTGTGTTTTGGGCTATAATCTAAATATGAACAATATAAGATCCCAAATAACTGTAACTGATCATTTTTCGGTTGCTGCACTGTTATATGTTTCAGCTGTTTTTGCATTGCATCCGCTTATAATGCACAAAGGTTATTTTGATATAACGGAAGCAAAGGCCGCTTTTTATACCGGAATAACCGCCACATATATCCTGAGCCTTGTTATGCTTGCTGTTTGCGGGGAAAAAGTATATTTCTCAAATCCCGGAAAAGCGGTAACATGCCTTTGGATTTATTTTGCGGTTTATACCGTATCTTCTCTCGCCTTCGGAAAAGGCAGAGAAGTTTTTATTGCTGCAGACAACAGGTATCAGGGTATAGGAATGACACTCCTGTACGCATTTTCAGTTTACTTGATTTCAAAGTCATATATTTGGAAAGACACTAGATCAGAATTTATTTTTTATTCTGCCGCAGCAGCGCTGTTGATCAACGGGATCTTCGGAATAATGAACTATCATGGTATCGATCCGTTTGGGCTGTACAGGCATATGTCGGTTTTTGAATCGAGGAAGTTCTTTTCAGGAATAGGCAATGTCGATTTTATTTCGGCATATTTTTCCCTCTTTATTCCCGCTCTGGTATTCATAACCGCATCAAAATTCAAAGAGCTGAAGAGTTGGGAAAAAACACTGTATATAACAGCATGTTTTGCCGGTATTGCTTCATTGCCCGCTTCATCTTCTTCTGTATATATCGGTCTGGGATGTTCTGCCATACTGTTTCCTCTTTTATCTGTGAAATTGAAAACGGGTCGTTGTCCGAGAACATACACCGTTATTCTTGTCATTCTTTTAATCGTATTTCTTGCAGCTTTTGTATTATTTAATACTGCCTGTAGAGAAGCGGGAGGTATTGCGGGGAAGTATCTCGTGATAGACAGTGATTGGGGAAGCGACAGGGGAAAGATATGGGCGCATGTTTTCAATATGTTCAGGGAGTTTACTCCGCTCCGGAAACTGATCGGCGGGGGAAGCGGCTGTATTGCAGTTTATGATAAGAATCTCCGTATATTTCCTGATGCGATTCTTGACAGCGCGCACAATGAATACCTGAATATACTTGTCAATTCCGGAATTCTTGGACTGACAGCATGTCTGGGATTCCTTATTTTTTGTATACTTGACGCCTTGAAGTCCCAAAATGCATATAAATACGCTCTGCTTTTAGGAATGCTTTCCTATATGGCGCAGGCAGCGGTAAATATTGCCCAGCCGATGACGACTCCGCTTTTTGTTACGGCTGCGGCGCTGATTGCCGCTGAAGATCATTAATTTGAGGGTGTTGTTGCATTTTCATGAGATTTTGATAGAATAAATTTAATAACTTTAATTGGAGGAGCTATGTTCAAGAAACTATTAAATTGCAGGCTTTTTCTGCTGGATATGGACGGAACGCTGTATCTCGGCGATGAAGTTTTCGACGGTGCGGTGGATTTTATCAGAACTCTTGAGAAACAAAGCAAGGATTATATTTATCTTACAAACAATTCATCCCGTGCCGGAACGGATTATATAACCAGACTGCTGAGACTGGGGTTTCCCTGTGAGGCAAAAAACGTCTTTACAAGCGGTATGGCGACCGGTCTTTATCTGAATGAAAAGTATAAGGGCGCGAGGGTATACCTCGTGGGGACAAAAGCATTCCATAGAGAGCTTCTGAGTTATGGGATAAACCTGGTTGAAGAGAATGCGGATGTTGTCGTGGCCGGCTTTGATACCGAGCTCGTATATGAAAAACTGAATAAGGCAGTTCATTTCCTCAGAAGAGGAGCGGCATTCATCGAGGCCAATCCCGATTGGGTGTGCCCCATGCCGAATGATGAAGTTCTTCCGGACTGCGGGAGCATTTGCGCGCTTCTTACAGCGGCATCAGGCGTCGAACCCGTCGTAATAGGAAAACCGAACAGAAACATGGTTGACATAATCTCCAACATGACCGGAGTTCCGAACGAACAGATCTGCTGCGTAGGTGACAGGCTGTATACGGATATAGCGGTAGCGCAGAATGCCGGCGCGGTCTCACTGCTCGTTATGTCCGGAGAGACTACAGCCAAGATGCTCGAAGAGGCGGAGAGAAAACCGGATTATGTCCTTAAAGATGTAAAACAGCTTATGGAGGTACTTATAGATGGAAAACTTTAAACAACTCTACAGCGAAAAACTCGTATCTGCCGAAAAACTTGCCGAGCGTCTGGAGAGCGGATGGGTCATCGGAATGGATAACGCCGCCTCTCAAACGCCTGCTATAATGGAGGCTTTTACCGAAAAGGTAAAAAACAGCGACCTGAAGGGAATAAAGGTACATACGATGCTTGATGTGTACCCGTATGAGTTCTACGCAAGCAATGCACTTGACGGGAAGATCAACGGGGTCAGCTGGTTTTCAAGCGCAGGCTCCAGAAAAGCGGTGAACGGCGGATATGCTGATTTTATTCCGAATTACTACAGAGATACGCCGAAACTGATAAGAGAGAACTATGACTACGACGCCTTCTGTGTTGCCGTATCGCCGATGGACAGCCACGGATATTTCAGTCTCGCGACGACGGCTTCATACTCAGAGGCCATGATCGATAAAGCCAGGAGGATATTTGTCGAGGTAAACGTGAATCAGCCGAGATGCCTTTGCGGACTGCAGCTTCATGTTTCACAGGTCGATGCGATCGTAGAAAACAATATCGAGCTTCCCGTGCTTCCTCCGGTCAAACTGGACGATGTCAGCATTACAATAGGCAATCTCATCGCTGAGCAGATCAGGGACGGGAGCTGCATACAGCTCGGTATCGGAGCTATTCCGGATGCTACAGGTATGGCACTGAAATCAAAGCACGATCTCGGTATCCATACCGAGATGTTTACGGATTCCATGGTCGAGCTTCTCAATTGCGGGGCTGTCAACAACAGCAGAAAACAGATCCACAGAGGAAAAACCGTTACGACTTTCGCGTTCGGATCGAAGAGAATATATGATTATATAAACGATAATCCTTCAATAGAGATATTGCCGGTTGACTATGTTAACGACCCTGATGTCATCTGCAAAAACGACAATATGGTCTCCATAAATGCAGCCATAGAAGTGGATTTCTGGGGCCAGGTCTGTTCCGAATCGGTCGGAACAAAGCAGATGTCCGGCTCCGGCGGGCAGATAGATTATGTCAGAGGTGCCTGCCAGTCCAAAGGAGGACAGAGCTTCATAGCTTTCACGTCCACGGCAAAGAACGGTACTATAAGCAAGATCAGACCTTCTCTCGCGACAGGGGCTGTATGCACTACCAGCAAAAATGACGTCGACAATATAGTAACCGAGTACGGGATCGCGAAGCTGAGAGGCAGGAGCCTGGCGGAACGCACAAAGCAGCTCATAGCCATCGCTCATCCGGATTTCAGAGATGAACTCCGTTTCGAAGCAAAGAAACGCGGAATTCTGGTATGAGGCTCGAAGAGATACTGAGAGAAGGCTTTGATAAGCTGGCTCTCCCTTCAGGTGAAGATATCCTTAAAAGATACAGGGTCTATTACGACTTTCTGAGTGAGAAAAATGAAGTCATGAACCTTACCGCCATCAGCGGCGAGGAGGACAGTGCAAATCTTCATTTTATCGACAGCGCGGCGCTTTTGAATTTTGAGGATTTCAAAGACAAGAAAGTCATAGATATAGGTACCGGCGCCGGATTTCCCGGAATGTGTCTGAAAATATCAGAGCCTTCCGTAGACCTTACGCTGCTTGACAGCCTCGATAAACGGGTAAATTTCCTGTCCGGTCTGTGTGAGAAGCTGGAGATCAGAGATGTAAAATGTATCCACGCGAGAGTAGAGGAGATACCTGATGATCTGAGAGAAAGCTTCGATATTGCCGTTTCGAGAGCTGTAGGCAGGCTGAATGTCCTGTGCGAGATGTGTCTTCCGTATGTCAAGCCCGGAGGCTGCTTCATAGCCATGAAGGGTCCGGATCCGGAACAGGAGATCTCTGAAGCGATAAAGGCTGTGAAGCTCCTGGGCGGAGAGCTTGAGAAAACGGTGAAATACGAGGCCGGAAATTCAGGAGCTGTCCATTCTGCAGTAATAGTAAGAAAAAGATCTCAGACTCCGAAAAAGTATCCGAGACGATGGGCACAGATTAAGAAGTCCCCGCTCTGAGGAATAATAAAAGACAAGAGGCACAGCAATATCTGTGCCTCTTGTCTTTTAAACTGTCTGAAATGCCGGTTTATTCTTTCCCGAGATAGTTTTTGACAAGCTCCTGAAGCAGCTCGTCCCTGTCTATTTTGCATATTAAAGTACGGGCGCTGTTGTAGTTTGTAATGTATGTAGGATCTTCAGAAAGAATATATCCGACGATCTGGTTTATCGGATTGTAGCCCTTCAGAACCAACGAATTGTATACCGAAAGCAGGATCTCATGCATTTCGGATTTTGAATCCATTGCTTTAAATTTTTTGGTGGCATCCGTAATTTCCATATTGTCCCCTCCGATCATATTATTCATTGGTTTTATTATATCAAATAGCTGAGCCAAGTAAAGATTTTATTGTATTTAACGTATAACAGCTCCGAACTCGCTGTCAAGTGCCTTCAGAACAGCAGCAACAGTCTTTTCTGCGTCATCGTCTGTGAGAGTATGGTCATCCGAACGCATCGTGAGAGAGAAAGCTACAGACTTCCTGCCCTCGGCAATATGGTGGCCGGTATATACATCGAAAAGTTCGCAATTCTTCAGATATTCTCCGCCGCTTCTGATTATGCATTCCTCAAGATCTCCGACAGGTATCTTAATGTCGCAAATCAGAGCTATATCTCTTGTGACAGAGGGGAATCTGGGCAATGGCTTATAGACGGGCAGCGCGCCTTTATGCTCAAACAGGGCATCAAAGCTCAGCTCCGCGCAGTAAACTTCACAGTCGAGCCCGTAGTTTGCGCAGACAGACGGATTGATTTGTCCGAGAATGCCGATGCAGCTGTCTCCTGCCCATACTTCGGCACATCTGCCGGGATGATAGGAGGGATTGTCCTTCTTGGCAGTATACTTTATTTTGGCAGTATCTCCAACTCTGAGTCCTTTCAGGATCGCCTCAACATTGCCTTTTAAAGTGAAGAAATCCACACCATCCCCATACATACCGAGAGATACGATCTTCGGCTCATCCGCAAGTCCGTCGTCCCGCTTGAGATAGATCCTGCCGATCTCATACAGAGAGGCTGCCTTATTTCTGAAATTGAAGTTTCTGGTTATTATCTCGAGCATGGAGGGGAGGATCGTAGTGCGCATAATGGAGGTATCCTCTCCAAGCGGATTGAGTATCCTGAGGCTGTCTCTGAGCGGAGAGTCGGAAGGCAGGTTTATCTTGTCATAGTATGAAGCACTGATAAACGAATAAGTGATGATCTCATCCATTCCAAGGCTCCGGCAGATCTCTCCGATCTTGTTTTCACAGAGCTGGGAATCGGTATAGCCGCCGCATTTATTGATGGCGCCCGAGAATTTGACAGGGATCTCATTGTATCCGAAGAACCTCGCAACTTCCTCGGCAAGATCGCTGTAATGCTCGACGTCTCCTCTCCAGGAGGGGACCAGGACGGTATCTTTGTCGAAGCCGAATCCCAGATCAAGGAGGATCCTGCGCATCTCATCTTCAGAGATATCCGTTCCGAGTAGAGCATTGATCTTTCCGGGTTCAAGTTTGACGCTTGTCTTTTTAATTTCATTCGGAACGACATCTATAATGCCCTCCACGACTTCACCTGCTCCGAGAAGCTCTATGAGTTCACAGGCCCTCTGGACCGCCTTTATCGTGTTCTCGGGGTCAAGCCCCTTCTCATATCTCGAGGAGGCATCGGTCCTCATGCCGAGAGCGGTCGCTGTCCTTCTTACTGAAGGCCCGTTGAAGTTGGCGCTTTCAAACAGGACCATCGCGGTATCGCCGACGATCTCGCTGTTGGCGCCGCCCATGACTCCGGCAACACAGATGGGTTTGTCGGTGTCACAGATGCAGAGCATGTTTTCGCTTAAAGCTCTTTCGTTCCCGTCAAGAGTCTGTATGGACTCTCCTTTCTTTGCCCGGCGTATATGCACTTCTCCGTTGTTTACGCAGGAGAAGTCAAAAGCATGCATGGGCTGGCCGTATTCGAGCATGACATAGTTCGTGATGTCGACGATGTTGTTTATAGGTCTCATGCCCGCATTTCTGATACGCTCGCGCATCCAGGCGGGAGAAGGGGCGATTTTTACGTTTTTTACCATTCTGGCAGTGTATCTCGGACAGAGCTCGGGGTCCTCAATGATGATCTTGGCCATATCGTTGATATTGCCGCCGGCTTTGGCTTCAACAACAGGGGTGTGAAGCTTAAGCTCCTTGCCGAAAGTAACTGCCGCTTCTCTTGCAAGCCCTATGACGCAGAGACAGTCAGGACGGTTCGGGGTAATCTCAAATTCCACAACATGGTCATCCATGCCTATCAGCTTGCCGATATCGTCTCCGGGGGCACAGTCTTCTTCAATTATCCATATCCCGTTCTCGATCGCATAGGGGTAGTCGTGCAGAGTAAGGCCGAGCTCCTTTAAAGAGCAGAGCATGCCGTCGGATTCCACGCCGCGAAGGATCGAGGAGTGTATCTCGGTCCCGTCGGGAAGAAGGGATCCGTCCAGAGCTGCCGGAACGATATCGCCGGCCGATACATTCTGGGCGCCCGTAACTATCTGAACAGGGGAGTCTTTTCCCACGTCGACCATACATACATACATATGATCGCTGTCGGGGTGCTTCTCCATGGATATGACCCTGCCCGCGACTACATTTCTTATCTTTTTCGAAAGATCTTCAGTGATCTCGACCTTGGATCCGGAGACCGTCATGGCCTCGGCAAACTCGCGGTCTTTATATTCATCAAGGCTTACATCGACAAATTCGTTAAGCCATTTTCTGGAAAGCAGCATCTGTATTGCCTCCTTTAAAACTGTTCGAGGAAACGGACATCGTTTTCAAATATAAGCCTTAAGTCCGTGATCTTGTATTCGCCCATTGCCAGACGTTCAAGTCCCATGCCGAAAGCCCATCCGCTGTATACGTCAGGGTCTATCCCGCATCCCGCCAGGACTTTGGGATGGACCATACCGGCGCCGAGGATCTCTATCCAGCCTTCGCCTTTGCAGGTCGGGCAGCCCTTGCCTCCGCATTTGTGACATCTTATGTCCATCTCACAGCTGGGCTCCGTAAACGGGAAGTGGTGCGGGCGGAACCGTGTGACGGTCCCTTCTCCGTAGAGCTTTTCAACGACCAGATTCAGTGTGGCCTTGAGATCCGCCATCGTGATGCCTTTGTCTATGACCATGCCTTCGATCTGATGGAACATGGGTGAGTGGGTGGCATCCACCTCGTCTTTTCTGTAGACACGGCCGGGGGCGATCATCCTTATCGGAACATCTCTTGTAAGCATCGTCCTCACCTGCATCGGAGAAGTCTGGGTCCTGAGGCAGATGCTGCTGTCATCTTTAAAGTAGAATGTGTCGGTCCATTCGCGGGACGGGTGGCTCTCGTCGATGTTGAGCATGGTGAAGTTATATTTCGAAAGTTCGACTTCCGGTCCGTCCACTATCTCAAAGCCCATGCCTATAAAGATGTCCTTTATCTGGTCCAGGACATTGTACATCGGGTGTTTATGGCCTTCCCTGACATCCTTCCCCGGCATGGTAACATCGACGGTCTCGGACTCGAGCTTCAGAGCCATTCTTACAGCTTCAAGATCTTTCCTGCGCTGATCGAGTGCCTCTTCTATATCACTGCGGAGCTTGTTGGCTATCTGGCCCATCACAGGTCTTTCCTCGGGGGAGAGACTGCCCATCTGTTTTAAGATCGCCGTGAGCTCGCCTTTCTTTCCGAGATATTTAATACGCATAGCTTCGAGGCTTTCGACGTTCTCAGCCTTAAGTATCGCGCCGATCGCGGTGTCGCGAAGCTGCTGCATCATATCTTTCATCATAATTGAAGCGCCTCCAAAAAAGATATTCACTAATTTAACACTAAACAATACAAATGGCAAGGCTTTTAAGCACCTGCGCCGAAATAATCGTTACGATCGCGGCACCTTAAACGGTGCCCGGCAGATTGACTAAATCCCGCTTCGGGAATATAATCCGTTTCGAGGTGGAGATATGGATGAATTGAAATTTAACACCAAAAGGACCTGGGCAGAGATAGATCTCAACGCGGTGAGGGATAATTACATGGCGATCAGAAGATCGCTGCCCGATGGCTGCAGATTTCTCGGAGTTGTAAAAGCCAACGCTTACGGGCACGGAGCGCTCGAGGTATCCTCACTTCTGCAGGAATGCGGAGCGGATTATCTCGCTGTCTCTTGTCTGGATGAGGCACTCGACCTGAGAGAGGGCGGGATCAGCATGCCGATCCTGATACTGGGGCACACGCCTGCCGAATACACCGGTCTGCTGATAGAGAACAATATAACCCAGACGGTGACCTGTCTTGCCAAGGCCTGTGAATACTCGGAAGCCTGTGCAAAACTCGGGAAATCATTAAAAGTACACCACAAGATAGACACGGGCATG
>JAEEGI010012437.1_pt1 | contig 18214 bp, 17 predicted proteins | sample 8958751 | NCBI WGS metagenome assembly JAEEGI01 (sample SAMN16246545, study PRJNA631951) | gut metagenome | biome: gut microbiome; feature: rumen; material: KS-attached | host: Bos | place: Iran: Karaj | collected 2018-10 | reverse complement strand
TTTGGTACCGATGTCGTTGCGGTCCTCGAGGATGCTGCGCAGCACCGTTCGCGCGATGCCATACACCCGCAGCCGCAGTGCGGCTTTGGCAAACGGGCGCAGGATGCCCCGGATAGTCTCGTTGACTACTTGGTTGACACCCTGGATGAGTTGCTCCACGACGCCCAGGTTGTCGCTGCCGCCCTCATTGCCTTCGGCAAAGGCGATATACACTCTTGTCGCAGGCTCCTGCAGGTGTTTGAGCAGTAGGTCAGCTATGCCGTCTGGCGTGTCGGGCAGGGTGACGTAGCGCATCATGAAGGAATGTTTCTGGCGATAGTTGCTGATGGCCTTATTGATTTCTGCCCAGTACCGGTTGAGTATGCCGCGCGTCATGGTGGGGATGCAGTTGACAAACACTTCGCGCGAATGCTCGCCGAACTCCGGGTCCGAGGGCAGCGTGTGCATGGTGCACGTGCGCAGCTGCATCTTGCCGCTGCTGGGGTTGCAGTTGGCAATGCGCCATTGGCAGGGGTAGCCCACAGCGGCGGCGGTGGCAATCTCGACCATCTGTCCCTGGCCTATGCTTGTCTGACTGATGTCACTGATGTGAAGGTGACCCGTGAAGATAACATGGACATCGGCTTCGATCAGGCGTTGGCACAATTGGTTGGCGCCATCCATCATATAGGGGGCTGCAAGCGTTTCCTCCATGTGGAAGTGGGGGACCAGGTGGTGGTGCATCATGGCAATCACACGGCGGCCGGCGGCAGTGGCACGGGCAGCCTGCTCGGTGAGCCATTGCTGGCTTGATGCCTCCAGGCTACCGCCCACCTTGGTATGGTCGCGCGCGTCACCGTGCGAGACAAAGGTGTTCAGCCTGTCCATGCACGCATCAATGGCAAGAATAGTCAGCTTGTCGGTCACGTCGCGGCAGTAACTCAACGTGTCCGGGTCGCGACGCGATAGCTCGTCATAGCCCATATTACGGTAGATGTCGGCAAACTCGCTGCGTGTTATCGTCTCGGTGGGAATGGTGTTGTCTCCGTCAAACACCTTGGCATCGGGATTGTTGATGTCATGGTTGCCGGGTACCACGAGCACCTGGATGCCTGCGTCAACCAGGCGTTGCAGCTGCTCAGCCACCAGCTGGTGGCTTACGCGCTCGCCGTCCTTGGTCAAGTCACCCGTCACCAGTGTGAGGTCAGGTTTCAGCGTGATGATGTCGCTCACCAGGGTCTCAAGAATCTCCGAGCTCTCGCGCAGCATCTTGCGGTCACGCGCTAAGTATTCCTCTATCGCACTTCCCTCGCTGACAAGCAGTTCTGGAGCCATCACGTGCAGGTCGCTGATGACAGCAATCTTTACATTACTATCGTTATCTGTCTTGCTCATCTCTATTCAATCCGGCATTACCATGTTTTCAGATGACAAAGATAGCGATTTGTTTTCACTTTCCCCTCCCCGTGACAGAAAAAAGACCAGTTATGGTTGTCGAAGTTGATAGAGTTGATTAAGTTGTCTTTAAATATAAGGACTCAAACCGGATGGCCTTGATTTTATTGTCCTTATTGTCATCCCTTTAAAAAAAGAATTGTCGTTTTTAAGTTGATTGAGTTGTCTTTAAATACACCCCAAGCCGGATGGCCTTGTATTTATTGTCCTTATTCTCTTCCTTTTATAAAAAAGAAATTTCTTACCTTTGCAGTTTGTAAGCATCAAAACAAGGAAATGGCAATGAAATTGAAATATGACGGCCAGGGAGACGCCAGCAAACGGCTGTTGCTCGAGACCTACGGCTGCCAGATGAATGTGGCCGACAGCGAAGTCGTCGCCACAGTGATGAAGATGGCGGGCTACGAGACCTGCAAGACCATCGACGAGGCCGACGCAATCTTTATCAACACCTGCTCGGTGCGCGACAATGCCGAACAGAAGATTTTCTCGCGTCTCAACCAGTTAAATGCCTACCGCCACAAGCGGCAGCGACGACTCATCATCGGCATTATCGGCTGCATGGCCGAGCGCATGAAGGAAGTGCTCATCAGTGAGTATGACGTTGATGTGGTGGCTGGTCCCGACGCCTATCTGGAGCTGCCGGCGCTCATCGCACTGGCCGAGCAGGGCGAGAAGGCCATCAACACCCAGCTGTCCACTACCGAGACCTACCGCGACATCATCCCGTCGCGTGTGGGCGGCAGCAAGGTGAGCGGCTTCATCAGCATCATGAGGGGGTGCAACAACTTCTGTACCTACTGCATCGTGCCCTACACACGCGGACGCGAGCGTAGCCGTGAGCCACAGAGCATCCTCAACGAGCTGGCCGACCTGCGTGAACGCGGCTTCAAGGAGGTAACCCTGCTGGGACAGAACGTCAATTCCTACCTCTACAAGCCCCAGGATGGCAGCGACCCTGTTGACCTGGCGCGCCTGCTGGCGATGGTCGCCGAGGCGGCCCCCGAGATGCGCGTGCGCTTCACCACCAGCAACCCCGAGGACCTGAGCGATGCCATCATCGACACGATGGCCAGCCACGACAATATCTGCAACCACATCCATTTGCCCGTGCAGAGCGGCAGCAACAAGGTGCTGAAGCTGATGAACCGCAAATACACCCGCGAGTGGTATCTGGACCGCATCGCGCGCATTCGCGCCGCCATGCCCGACTGCGGCATCTCGACCGACATGTTCACGGGCTTCCACGACGAGACCGAGGAAGATTTCCAGGAGACCTTGTCGCTCATGCGTGAGGTGGGCTTCGACTCCTCGTTCATGTTCAAGTACAGCGAGCGACCTGGCACCTTTGCGGCCAAGAACCTGCCCGACAACGTCCCCGAGGACGTGAAAATCGACCGCCTCAACCGCATGATTGCCCTGCAAAACGAACTATCGTTGTGCAGCAACCGCAAGGACGTGGGCAATATCTATGAGGTGCTGGTCGAGGGCTACAGCAAGCGCAGCCGTGACGACATGTTCGGCCGCACACAGCAGAACAAAGTCATTGTCTTCCCCGCCCACGGCGAGAAACCCGGCGATAAAGTGATGTGTCGTGTGTTAAGCGCCTCCAGCGCCACCCTTAAAGGCACCCGCGTCATCATCGACTAACTAACAACTAAGGACTAGGGACTAGAAACTAGAAACTAGGGACTAGAAACTAACAACTAAAAACTAAATATGACTTTCGCCCAGAAATGTAACGAGATATTTGACCAAACGGTCAAGCTCTACCACGTCACCGACGATGTTGACGCCGTTTTCAACAACCCCTATGCTCAGGGAACCATCGAAAACAGCCTTGCCCGCAAGAACTGGATTGATGCTGTGCAGTGGCACCTCGAGGACATCATCCGTGACGAGGCCATCGACCCCGTCGCCGCACTGGCCCTCAAGCGCCGCATCGACCGCAGCAACCAGGACCGTACCGACCTCGTCGAAGAGATAGACACCTATTTCCGCCAGCAATATGCCGGTGTGGCCGTCAACGACGATGCCACCATCAACACCGAGAGCCCCGCGTGGGCCATCGACCGCCTGTCGATTCTCGCTCTCAAGATTTGGCACATGCGCGAGCAGACCGAGCGCTCCGACGCCGATGCCGCACACATTGCCAAATGCCAGGCCAAGCTGGACGTGCTGCTGGAGCAGCGCGTGGACCTCACCACAGCTATTGACCAGTTGCTCGACGACATCGCCGCTGGCCGCAAGTTCATGAAGGTCTATCGCCAGATGAAAATGTACAACGACCCTGAGACCAACCCTGTCCTGTATGGCAAAAAGTGATGCGCCGTTGCGCAACGTCTTGGTCATTCGTCTGTCGGCCTTGGGCGATGTGGCAATGACCATCCCTGTTCTCTATCCCGTGTGCAAGGCCAACCCCAGCACACGTTTCGTCATGCTGACCAAGAAGTGGCCTGCATCGATGTTCCATGACCGTCCCGCCAACCTCATGGTCATCGGCATTGACGTCAAGACAGAGTATAAGGGCGTTGCCGGACTCATGCGACTCGCCAAACAACTGCGCCGCGATTATGACATCGATGCGGTGGCCGACCTGCACAATGTGTTGCGTTCCAGGGTAATCGGTTTGTGCATGAAACTGCATGGCATTCCCGTCGTGCGTCTGGACAAGCAGCGTGCTCGCCGCAAGGCCCTCATTACCCACAAGACTGCCGAGCCCGTCACACCCACCATCGAGCGTTACCGCAACGTGTTCAGCCAGCTGGGTCTGCAGGCACCGACCAATTTCACTCGCCTCTATGACGGCAAACCCTTGCCCACAAGCCCCATCGTGCCCGACAAAAAGGCCGGCCAGCGCTGGATTGCCATCTCGCCGTTCTCGGCCCACGAGGGCAAGGTATATCCCTTAGAACTCATGCAGCAGGTGGTCGCCTCCTTGAGTGAGCACGAGAATTATCAGGTTTTCCTCATGGGTGGTGGCAAAGAAGAGAAAATTGCCCTACGCAAGATGGTCGGCAAGAACAAGCGTGTCATATCAATGGCCGAAATCAAGCATGGATTCATCGACGAGTTTGCCTTGCTCGGCAAGTGTGACCTCATGCTCACAATGGATTCGGCCAACATGCACCTGGCTTCGCTGATGGGAGTCAAGGCATTGACCATCTGGGGAGCAACGGCACCCTCTTGCGGTTTCTTGGGTTACGGGCAGGATGCGGCCGATGACCTGCAGCTCGACATGGACTGTCGCCCTTGTTCTATCTATGGTGAGCGCAGCTGTCGATATGGCGATTACCGATGCCTTAAAAATATACCCGCTGAAGAAGTCGTAAAAAGAGTAATTGTAACAATCGAGGGGAAATAGTGTTCAAATTGTTGGCTATTTCACTCTTTTTGTTTACTTTTGCACAATGATTTTAACTAATCCTGTGCTCTATGGCAAAGAATAGTAAACCCTTGCGTAATGTGCTCGTCATGCGCCTGTCGGTGCTTGGCAACGTGGCGATGACTATACCCGTGTTGTATCCCGTCTGTAAGGCGAATCCCGACACGCGATTTATTATGCTCACCAAGATGTGGCCGGCATCGATGTTCCATGACAGGCCTGCCAATCTCAAAGTCGTTGATTTTGACGTGAAAGAGCATCACAGTGGCTTGTTCGGATTGTTGAAGTTGGCCGCAAAACTGCATAAACTCTACGACATCGATGCCGTGGCCGACCTGCACAATGTCTCTGGCACATGGATCATCGATGCCTATATGAAATTTAAGGGCGCCTTGATCGCACGGCTGGATAGGGAAAAGCCCAAACGCAGGGCGCTGGTTTCTCACAAGTCTAATGAACCGTTGACGCCGATTCATGAGCGTTACCGCAACGTCTTCAGGCAACTGGGCTTTGAGGCCCCCGACAACTTCACTTATCTGTACGATGGACGTGAATGGCCCACTAGCCCGATTGTGCCCGTCAAGGGGGAAAATCAGCGATGGATTGCCATCTCTCCATTCTCATCTCACAGGAACAAGGCATATCCCTTGGAAAAGATGGAACAGGTGATTGCCGAGCTGAGCAAGAACGAGAATTATTGGATCTTCCTCATGGGCGGTGGCAAAGCCGAGAAAATCGCCCTGAGGCCCATCGCACGTAAGTATAAACGCGTCATCTCAATGGCCGAGGTCAAGCACAAATTCATTGACGAGTACGCGCTGCTGGGGCAGTGCGACCTCATGCTCACGATGGAGTCGGCCAATATGCACCTGGCATCGCTGGTCGACCTGCAGGCGATGACCATGTGGGGACCCACTTCGCCGGCTTGCGGCTATCTGGGCTATAATCAGGTCGAGGAAGATGATATACAGCTCGACATGGAGTGCCGACCCTGTTCCATCAACGGTGACAAGCAGTGTAAGTTTGGTGATTACAGGTGTCTGAAAAATATACCGCCTGAATACATCGTGGAGCACGTTATCAAGGCCGTCGAGCATAATGCCAAGACCAAGACCAAAGCGACCAAGCTCGACATTGAACGCAGGGCCGCACAAGAGGGAAAAACAGAGTAACTAATGAAAAGCATATTGATTACCGGCGCTGGCGGGTTCATTGGAGGCTTCCTCGTTCAGGAAGCGCTCAAGCGTGGCTATGACACTTGGGCTGCCGTGCGCGCAACCACTAACCGCGAGTTCCTCCAGGACGAGCGCATCCACTTTATCGAATTGGACTATGACGACCAGGACAAGCTGGAAGACACCTTGCGCGACCATGCTGGCGAGTGGGGTAGGTGGGACTACATCGTCCATAACCTGGGAGTGACCAAGAGTACCAATTATTTGGACTTTGAACGTGTCAACCACGGCTACCTGCGCGCCTTGGTTGATGCCCTGCAGGCCACCGAGACCACGCCCGACGTCTTCCTGATGATGAGCAGCCTCAGCGTCATGGGCCCTGGCGACGAGAAAACCTATAAGCCTTTCTCTTCGACCGATGTCCCCTTGCCTAACACCTTCTACGGCGTCTCCAAACTCAAGGCCGAGACCTACCTGCAGACGCTCGACGGTTTCCCTTATACCATCTTCCGTTGCACGGGCGTGTACGGGCTGCATGAGCGTGACTATTACCTGATGATTAAGAGCATCAAGCGAGGCTTTGACTTCAGCGTCGGCTTCGACAAGCAGATGCTCACCTTCATCTACGTCAAGGACCTTGTCGTTGGCGTGATGGACGCGCTGGAGCAAGGACCGTTGCGCAAAGCCTACTTCATCAGCGAGGACAAGGCCTATACCCAGAAGGAATTCCGCAAAATCGTGTGCGAGGAGCTGGGCAAGAAATTCGTCATCCCTGTGACTTGCCCGCTGTGGCTGGTCAAGGTGGTGTGCAACGTCGCCGAGTGGGTCGGTAAGGTAACCCTCAAGGCCAGCACCCTCAACCGCGACAAGTTTAAGATCCTCAAGCAGCGCAACTGGCAATGTGACACCAGCGATGCACAGCGCGACTTCAACTTCAATCCCAAGTATTCCCTGCGTGAGGGCATCCGCGAAGCCATCGCATGGTACCGTGAAGCAGGCTGGTTGTGATGAAACCTGTTTTCCTCATCGGGTATATGGGCTGCGGCAAGACCACCTTAGGCGAGGAGCTTGCCCGCCAGATGGACGTGCCCTTTATCGATCTCGATGAATATATCGAACGCCAGCAGGGCATGACCGTTGTCGAGATTTTTGCACGTGACGGTGAGGAGCGTTTCCGCGAACTCGAAACCGCCGCCCTGCGTCAGGTGGCAGCAATCGACGGAGCCATCATCGCCTGTGGCGGAGGCACCCCCTGCCATGCCGGCAACATGGAACTCATGAATCAAGCCGGCATCACCGTATGGCTCACCACCAGTCCCGAGCGCATCACCGCACGCCTGCTCCTGCCCGACCAAAAAGCCAAGCGCCCCAAATACAAGGATCTCCCCGACGCCGCCGTCCTCCCCCTCGTCAAGCAAGAATTAGAAGCCCGAGCCCCCTACTACAGCCAAGCCCGCCTCCAATTCGACTCCACCGACATCGAAACCGCCCCCGCCACAACCCGCACCGCCCACCACCTCACCATCAAATTATCCGATTTAATATAACACGCACTATTGAGAGCCGCAACGGCTCCCAAAATAACGCAAAACAGCAAGAATTAGACAAATTCTAATCGGAATTTACCATATTGTAGTAGGCGCGATAACACTCTTGGGCAAAATCGGGTTCGTCTGTCATTTTGTATCCTTTTTTCATGTAATTGACAGCATATTTTCCGGCTGTGTCCTTGTCAATATCGGGATTGTAAACCGCACGTTTTTTATATTGGTCATACATCATCAGTCCCAAGTGGAAACAGGCACGAGCGGGAGGATTATCCGGTCTTAATTCGATAACCTTGCGATAAAGTCGGTATGCCTCTTGATACTCTTTCCTGTTCCAGGCACTTGTTGCTTCATAAATGAGACCTTCAAAGTTGATTTCGTCGGCAGTTAGGCCTGCTCCTCCTCCGCATTCATTCTTTTGACTAGCGATAGCTCCATCACGTTTTCTCACACTTATTCTATCATGCAGAGTAACGTTTTTGACGGTTTTCCAATTCGGGTCTAAAACATCTCGCACACTATACTTCTTAGTTAGATCCATTTCATAGTAGTCAACGCTTTGTACCCTGTTGCTCGGTTCATCACTAAAAGTTATCGGGTAACTCACGGGTACGACATTGCCATAAGTCACTTCTACCGTTATATCATATAGTTGCTTCTCATTATTGTTTTCCGTTCTCAAGAATTTGTTTTCATCGATAAGGCCAAAGTAATTAGATGGTTCAAGAAACGGGGCACTTCCTGTATTAAACAGTGCACTTGGCTCATTAGGAAAATTAAAGGTGCCATTACCATGATCTGGGAGCAATGGCATTACTTCTTTATTGCGCTTTGACCAGCTTTCTCCTCTTTTTGTTGCGCCAAAGACATGTGAAATTCCGTCATAATATTGTCTGATGATTTTATCAGCATCCTCTAAGCTGGATTCGGCAAAAGCATCAAGCGATATGATTGAAGATAACGCCAAATAGATGAAGAATCGGTTTGGTAATCTCAAAATGTTCATAATATCAAATAATTAGCTGGTTATCTTCTTCTTTGTCCTTGAAGGAACGTGACGCTACACTGAAATCCCACGGTGAAATTATGGAATGTGCTTCCTGCGTGCGGCTGAATCCCGTCAACAGTGTAGTTTTTGTCAAAAGTATCGAAATGGTCATAGTCTACAAAAAAACCGATGTTTTGGAGATAATCTGGACCTCCAATTTGAATGGAGAAATGGGATGTGATACCTTTATTTAATTGTTTCTTATCATCGCTGAATCCGCGATAGCCAATGGGGATGGCATATTGGCAACCTGCTTCAACAATGACTCTTGTGGGGGATTCCAAATGACCAAATGTAAAATGAAGTCCACCACCTGCTTTGGCATACTGCAGTCGATGACGCAGGTATTCATTCTCTCCTGGCATCTTAGTTTCAAATTGGTCAAATTTATAGGTGCCCATGGCATAAACACCCATATTAAAGTTGCCTTTCCAGTTGGTTTTATAACCAAGCCTGATACTGGGTGTGATGGTGTTGAATAGCTCTCGCGCTTTAACGCCCAACTGATTAAATTCTCTGTATTTCACCTCCTGTCCAGCAATCTCTCCCTGATAGATTTCGTGCCCATAACCATTCTCAAATATGGCATCCTTGAGCAAGTAGTTGATATAACCTGTTGCAATCGAAGAGATGGCAAGCGAGTAGACATTGCTGTAGTTTAGCTCGATGTGATGATAGAAGTGATCATTCTTAATCTTTGCATCCTCGTTGAGCCAATCTTCTTCGGCTAATGCCACAATATTGCTGCCTGACATTAAAATAATCAGCGAAGCAGCGATGCATTTCCAATTGATTTTCATTGTTCTTAGTTTTTATGTTATTAGTATGAGTTTCTTTCCATATACCATTGCCTGAGCTTAAGGACATTGAACATGTAGTTCTCCTTTTCTTCAAAGTCCGCCTCCATGACATCACTGATGAGCCACCCTGAATTTGTACTCGTGCGCATTTGATTTTCAACAGTGAATATGAAGCCAGGGACATTCAGGAAGTGATAGCGCACGCCCTCACAGTAGTCAAATGTCAAATCACCAGCTTGGACCAATGCCAAAAACGCCGAGAGTTCATCGATTTGAATATCACGGCATCGGTAACCGGCAAAGTGCTCCCTATTTTTGTTGATGATGGATCCCAACCCAATGAAATTGATTTCATGCTCAACGGGGCTCACGGCACGCCACTGAGTTGTATCAATGATACCGGCTTTGATCATACCATCTACTCCGGCAAATCCCCAATAGCTAAGATTTTTGGGCGTTAGCTCTGTGCGCAGGATGAGCTTTAGCTCTACTTCCTGTTTTTTATAGAACATTTTGCAAGTAGCCTCGGCATACCACATTTTACTCTCGTAGGACAACTGGGTGCCGCGTGAAAGAATGGTATCGACCATGGCCAGTTTCAACTCGACGTCTTGAGTGTTTTCTGCATCAAATAGTGTCAACAGGTTCTGGCGAACAGCGTCTGTGGCTTTAGGATCAACCATCAGATGCCGTTCATAGCCGTTGAAACGCGACATGAATTCGTCGATGCCTTTAACGCTGGCTTCAAAGGCCAGTTCGGTCATCTGTCCATACATCCCTAACGAGATGGAAAAGGCAAAAAACAGTAGATAGATTCTTCGCATATTTGCTTTAGTTTGTTTTTGAAACGACTTGAGTGCACATATCGCCTAAAAGCACATTCCAATATCCGTTATCGCTCCCATCATCAATGTAATCGATATATGTCTTGACAATTTTTGACGTACGATCTCTATATATTAGTCGGCCATCCTGGTAGCCCGAGAATTCTTGACTATAACGGCCTATTGCTTGATACCGTCCATCATCAACCTTTTCAATTTGGTCAACATAGATCACGCCAACTCTAATGATTTCCACTTTGTTGTATGGCATACCTCGCAAGTTGTCTAAGTACCGTCTCATCAGTATGGGCCTGGGTTTGACGGGCCTACCATGCTTGTCCTTTCTTGCTGATAAAGTTTGCATGGTTACGCCATTATAGCTTGTGGGATTGTCATTGACGTCATACAGGGTGTATGGACCTCCATTTCCCAAAAATAGTGCGAGTGTAGCCTTGATGGCATTATCTTGGATTTCTTTGTCTGCATTGGCAATATATGTCAAGTTTAACAGAAATGCCTCTATCTTTTGATTCACTCTAGTGCGTATTTCTTCTTTTTGTTGATCTGAAAGATCAATCTGTTGATTTGCACTCATATTGAATGGTATGAATGCAAACAGTGAAAGAAGAATTGCTGCTAATGCTTTCTTCATGCTTCCTAAGAAAAACACAATAAAATGGATGGTAAGAAGTCAATCAGAGGAAAGGAAAACAATATATGGGAAATGATATTTCCTATCTAATCATCTGCCCTCATACGTGAGGGCAGATGATTGAGGTCTCTGAAAGTGGGAAATCTGATGTGTGGCTTATCTCCTTGAGATAGATTCAACTCTCATATCACCGAGAAGAACCTGCCATGCACCTGCGCCACCATCATCAATGAGTTCAACATATACTTTTACTCTTTTTGTCGTGCGATCGTGATAAATGAGTTGGCCATCACGATATCCTGAGAAGTCTTGGCAGAAGTGAGCGATGGCTTGATACTTTCCATCCCCTACCTTTTTGAGATTGTCCACACGAATAGCGCCAACTTGGGTGATTTCCACTTTACTATATGGAAGACCGCGCAAATTGTTTAAGTATCGGGTCATGAGCACGGGCTTATTGTAAGTGGGTTTGCCCTGTTTGTTCTTCCTTGTTGATGCCGTTTGCATGGTAACACCAGTGCTGTGAGTAGGGTTGTCATAAGCATCATATATGGTGTAAGGGCCACCCTTGCCGATGAAGAGAGCCAGAGTGGCTTTGGTCGCTTCATCTTGAACTTCTCTGTCAGCATTTGCAACATATGAAAGATTCAACAGGAAGGCCTCTAGTTTTTGCTTCACACGTACAGTCATCTCTTCTTTCTGCTCAGGGGTTAAGTCAATGCTTTGAGCATTCACGTGCGTGGCAGGAAAGGCTAATGCGAATAACGCAAATATCACTAAAATTTTTTTCATATTATCAGTTGTTAAATGTTATCAGTTAATGTCATTATAAAATATCGAATGTCACTTCTGAAGCGCATCTCTCACTTCATGTACTTTGAGGTAACTGCACTTGCCGTCGTAAGTTTTGCATTCGATAACGTTGATTTGTCGAATCTTCTTGTCGAAGGTAATGCGGCGCAAGAAGGTTTCCACATCTTCAGTATCAACGATGGTCTCCATATCACGACCGACGGTCTGAATTCGAGCAGTTGTTGCACCTGTGAAGTGATTTTGGATAATTCCGCTGATTAGACGCAATCTGCTGCTTATATCCATGTTGCGGTTAAGGAGTTGGCTCACGCTTTGGAGTAAGTTTGCACTTACATTTGAGTTGCCCACGAAGACCGAAAAATTATTGGTATTGGAACTATGGGAGGGAACTGGGCTTTGAGAGGGCCCCTCGGTTGGCAGTTGATAAATGGGATTCTGCCTGTTTTCTGTTTTAAAGCGTGTATTGCTGATAGTTTTTTCGAATACCGCTTTCCAAGTGGGTTGAATGTTTCCAAATGCGGCATCTTCAATTGCCTCCCAAAACGATACGGTAAAAGCACCACCGGTGGAGGGGCCTCCTAAAGATGCTTCATCAATCTGACTGCCAGTAGCAATAATCGTTCCGTTTTGCTGAATGAAAAGTTTTGCCAAACTCTCATAGTTCACCTCAGAGACATCCGAAGCACCACGAGCCGATGCATTTATGTATTTAGCCGAGATGAGCGGACTCTTAGTGTTGCAGCAGTCAGTAAGGACTAATTTCAGGTGAGCGGGGAGAGCCGATATTCGGTCTATGATTTTATAAGCAGGCACAAACTTGTTTGGGTCGGTATATTTTAGGCATATTTGTGGCCATTGGGTCTTGTCGTTGATTGCGCGCCCGCCATGTCCAGAATAGTAGAAGAAGACAATGTCTTCCCGCGAACAAGCATTTAATCGATTCAATCCCTCTTCCAAATGCTCACTGTCACAGTTTTGGCCATCATAACGTATTGTCGGCACTCTGTCCATGTCAAGATTGCAAGCAAGGGTAGCCAATTCATTTTCAAATCGGTCCAAGTCAACTTTGCAGCCTATCTTCACGTCGATGGTGTTGCCCATGATCACTGCATAGATTTTTCCAGTTGCATTAGCATATGTTGTGACTAATATAATAGCCGTGAATAACAATAATATCTTTTTCATCATATAGAGATTTTAGAATTTTAGTATCTGTTTAATGAGGCGGTCAATCGCACTCTTCTCGGCATAGTTGTAGTTAAACTGTTTCTTACCGTCGCTGACGAGTGTCCAAGTGAAATCTGAACGTGAAACAAGGATGCTCACCACCTGGTTCTTGCGGATAAATCTCATCTCAAGGTCAGGAAGGTATGGGCTGCGCACGCGCATGTCATCGTCTTTATAGTTGGCAGGATCAGCGACTAGGAGATATTGAACCAGTTTGATATAATCTTTACTTAGGGTGCCAATCATATCTTTGCGAACATAGTTTTTTTCTATCTCCACCTCATCTTTGCCGATGCTATCTCGACCCTCGACACGGTACACTTCAACCTTCGAGGGGTTAAAGATAACCTCAGTCGCCGTTTTGCCCAACTGAGCAATTACACTGTCACAGGGCTGGAAACTGTTCTGCCCCATGTTCTTCTGAATAGCAGTTGTAGGAGCCATCTTCTTTTTTGTTTTGTCTTTGTCACCTGCAAAGCAGGTAATGGCTGTGAACGCAATGCCCACAATAGCCATTAAGATTAAGATTGTTTTACGCATAATAGAGTTATATTATATTGTTATGTTACCTTATAATGTAGAGTGTACAAGTAGCACTGACCCTTGCACGGTGTTTGCCCCTCGGCTTGCTGCTATTGGGGTACTTGGAGTCATCTTTATCTCTCCACACCCGCTTAGGAATGTCAGTGATGAGGGCATCGACACGCAACTCGTGCTCTCCTGCGGGGAGATCTCCAATTTTATATCTGAATGCGTAGGGTTTGTTCGAACTCTCGCCAATCTTGACATTGCCTATGAAATAATCAATGTGGTCAACAGTGTATTCAGTCACTGGCTCAAATGGCCCGTCGTCGCCATGTTGGATTTTAGCATCACTGACTTCCACTTTGGTGATTTCCAGCTCTTCTCCTTCCATGAGTATGAACTTGCTGATTGTCGGCGTTACTGTAGCACTAAAGTAATTATGATTCTTAATGCAAGAACTCATCGTCATGCCTATCAGCATGAGGAGTGATATATTTAAAAATAATCTTTTCATAATTCTATGTGATTTAGGAGTGGAGTGCAATAGGAATTGTTAAATTCACGGTAATGCGCCATCTGCGGTCGCGTACATTGGCATAGGGGAAATAATATCCACCATCATTTGACCATTTACGATTAAAGAAATCGTATTGAGGTAATTCCAAGCCTAAAAAGATTTTTGAATTGCGATATTGGCCGTTTCCTCTAATGCCCACACCAAATGAGTAGGTCAAACCATGGCCAAACTGGTCTTTATCCTTTCCATAGCGAGATTTACAACCGATAATGTGGGTATAAGTTGTACCTACTTCAAAATAGGGATTAACCTGGTCCTCGTCAGTCCAGAATTGGGGTGTGAACCTCACGCCAATACCAGGCATGATGGCGTTAGTCCAGGCATATTCATGAGTATCCTCATGCTGCAGACGGATGAATTGCCTTTGATGTTCATAATAGAATCTGCCATATACACCGAAACAAGAGTTCAGTCCACCGGCCCATCCGATTTTTCCTCCAGCGCGGAAGTAGTGCATTAAATCTTTAAGTTTGAATCCTTTGGCTTTTTTAAAGCTAACCACCGCTTCTCCATTTTCCTTTAATACAGGGGCAAAAGAATACGTCCAAGCGAATAAACAGGGCCAATTAGTGTATTCGTTTTCGTTGTGATCTTGGATAGCACTGTTGGCCCATGTCTCAAGACCGAATAACAAACCGCTAAACCAAACGTGGTCAGTAGTGATTTCAATCTCGTAAAATAGCTGATTTGTCCCGAGATAATTACGTTTTTCGCCAGAATATGAGCTGATGGGTGCAGCTGTAGGCAACGGTGCAGCGTATGCAGATGGGCTGCCACTCGTTATTGCATTAGATGCAGGGTTTTGGAATACGCCATCCATGCTTTCGAGAAGAGGACTCTCGTTCTCGCAGGCAGGAGATTCAAAATTCGCAGTTTCTTGCTGATTGGCATCCTGACTGGTTACAACACCTGCTTCGGTTTCGGCAGAAGACCACATGCCCAGGCTTCCAAAAATCAACAATGTGCATAGTTTTTTTACTGAGGTTTTCATTGAAATTATTCTTTGGTGAGTATTGTTTTTAAGATTTAGCAGTTGCAAAGTTAATGTTTGTAAGCATTTTTTAACAGCTAAGAGCGTAATCGGTCAGTTGACATGTCATCTGATTGATTACACTCTTGGCCCGAGTCGCGACTTCTTGATTGTTGTAATTCCTGAGAATAAAGAGCAAAGAAGTCATATTCCATGATTTTGCTAATGCGCATCAGCTCTTGAGTCGCTATGGAATTGTTGTGGAAGATTTTATATACGTTATTTCGGCTGCACGATAGTTGCCGGGCTAACCATACTACGGTCTTGCCCTGCTCATGCAGTTGTGCCCTGATCAATTCTCCAATTTCAATCATGCCTATACGAATCAACGAATAGTGCAGCACGCTCCCCAAAGTGTGCAATAATTAAACGAAAGAGTGACGTGGGAGCCTTTACTACGTGGATCTTTCTGTTTGCCGTTTCTCTTTATGTGTTATCTACACAGAAATCACATCACACGTGTATCCTGTTCACATAGCGCAGAATATAACTCACAAGAGCCCCATCTTTGAATATCGCTTTCAAAGAGGGATGATGTTAATTTCGACGAACTTAGGTTAACACTTAGTAAGCGTCCTCTTATTGGTGTTTATCGAAAAATGTATTATAAGAACTTTGCTGCTGCAAAAATAACACAAGTTTTGCAATGCACAAAGTGATTGTGGAATATATATCTTTTATATGTATTAACTGGGGCGTTTCTGCGCTTTTTCGGAACATGAAACGGTTTTGCGCGATACAACTTTAATAGATTGATGAGTGCCTGTTTGCAAAAATTTATTATCTTTGCAGGTCTAAACGTGGAATTCAAACTTAGATTAAAGATACAGTAACGATGAATTTTGTAGAAGAATTGAAATGGCGCGGGATGATCAATGACATCATGCCTGGCACCGAGGAACAACTCAACAAGGAAATGACTAGCGGATATGTGGGCATCGACCCGACTGCCGACTCGCTGCACATCGGACACCTGGTGGGCATCATGATGCTCAAGCACCTGCAGCGTGCAGGACACCGTCCCATTGCGCTCATTGGCGGCGCAACCGGCATGATCGGCGATCCCTCGATGAAGTCTCAGGAGCGCAAGCTCATTGACGAGGAGACGCTGCGTCACAACCAGGAGTGCATTCGACAGCAACTGGCTAAGTTCCTGGACTTCGACAGCGACGCCCCCAACCATGCCATCGTAGTGAATAACTACGATTGGATGAAGAACTTCACCTTCTTGAGCTTTATCCGTGACATTGGCAAGCATATCACCGTCAATTACATGATGGCTAAGGATAGTGTCAAAAAGCGCTTGGCGGCCAATGCCGACCATGGCATGTCTTTCACCGAATTCTCCTACCAGTTGCTGCAAGGATATGACTTCCTGTACCTCTACGAGCATGAGAATTGCCGCTTGCAGATGGGTGGCAGCGACCAGTGGGGCAACATCACCACCGGTACCGAGCTCATCCGTCGCATGAATGGCGGTGAGGCATTTGCCATTACTTGCCCGCTCATCACCAAGGCCGATGGCGGCAAGTTCGGAAAGACCGAGAGCGGCAACGTTTGGCTTGACCCCAAACGCACTTCTCCCTACAAGTTCTACCAGTTCTGGATCAACGTGAGCGATGCCGACGCCGAGAAGTACATCAAGATCTTCACCGACCTGACGAAGGAAGAAATCGCCGAGCTCGTTGCCGAGCAGGAAAAGGATCCCGGATTGCGCCCGTTGCAGAAGCGCCTGGCCAAGGAAATCACCACCATGGTGCACAGTGCCGAGGAATATGAGATGGCTGTCGAGGCATCACAAATCCTTTTCTCGAACAAAGCCAAGGACATCCTGCACAAGATTGACGAGGAAACCCTGCTGAGCGTCTTTGAGGGCGTGCCCACCTTCGAGGTGCCACGCAGCGCCATCGACGAGGGAACACCGCTCATCTCACTGCTCACCGAGGTTGCCGCCGTCTTCCCCAGCAAGGGAGAGATGCGCAAGTTGACACAGGGTGGCGGTGTGAGCATCAACAAGGAGAAACTGGCCGACCCCAACATGGCAGCCAGCGCCGACCTCTTGCTCAACGACAAGTATATTCTCGCGCAGAAGGGCAAGAAGAACTACTTCCTGCTCATCGTGAAGAATTGATGAGCGCCTGTCGCTCCAATTCTTTAACAGGCTCAGGGGTAGGGGCATCAGCCTCACCCCTTCTGAGACACCGAGAGTTCCTGCATTATTAACATACTAAATTTTAACTATTATGAACCAGAAGAATTGTAACAAGCCGGCAGAGACGATTGATGCCCTCATCGACGAACTGCTGAAGTATCGTGGTGCCGAGGGAGACGAGGCACAGAAGAATGTTGAAGCAATCCTCCAGAAGCTCGAGAAGTACCTGTCTAAGGAACAGATCGAGGCTCTTCTCAAGAGGCTCAGCACTATGATCACCGGTAGCAGACTTACTGAGCGTGAGAAAGCAGAGCTTCTTGGCAACCTGCCTCCAGTATGAAATAGCAAAAAAACCGCTATAAATTAGTTGCAAATCAAAAAAAAGCAGTAATTTTGCACCGCATTTGAGGCGGCTTGCCGTCCAAGTGACTCAGGATTGCCTTGTAGTGTAATGGTAACACAACGGTTTTTGGTGCCGCATTTCCTGGTTCGAGTCCGGGCAAGGCAACCACAATAAAAGAGATGAACCCGAGCGGGTTCATCTCTTTTTTGTCTAGTGGGGTACCAGATGTTAGGGCTTGCTTTAGCAAATAACACAAGGCAAAGCGTTATACGCATGATTGCGTTAACGCTTTGCTGCGGTAGCCCATAGCAGAATCGAACTGCTCTTTCAAGAATGAAAATCTTGCGTCCTAGCCGATAGACGAATGGGCCATACCTTAGCTGAACATGGCACACGGGGTGCCACAGCCTAATTGCTTAGGCCTTGTTCAGCTTGTTGATGTGCTGAGCGAGCTTCGACTTGAGGTTCGACGCCTTGTTCTTGCTGATCACGTTCTTGCCAGCAAGCTTGTCGAGCATAGCAGCTACCCTGGGCATTGCCTCAGCGGCTTCCTTTGCGTCGGTCATTTTGCGAATGTTGCGAACAGCATTGCGCATGGTCTTGCTGTAATAACGGTTGCGAAGACGGCGGGTCTCGCTCTGACGGATTCTCTTAATAGCTGATTTATGGTTTGCCATAATAT
>JAEEGI010012436.1_pt1 | contig 18214 bp, 15 predicted proteins | sample 8958751 | NCBI WGS metagenome assembly JAEEGI01 (sample SAMN16246545, study PRJNA631951) | gut metagenome | biome: gut microbiome; feature: rumen; material: KS-attached | host: Bos | place: Iran: Karaj | collected 2018-10 | reverse complement strand
TGATAAGGCTGTTGAGACTGCTTACAAGGCAGTTATGAAGCCAAAGGAAGGAACTATCCTTACTGTTGCAAAGGGTGCCAGTGAAAAGGCAAGAGAGCTGGCAGCAGAGGGAACTAATAGTGTAGAGGTTTTCTGCGAAGAAGTTATTAAGTATGCGGAAGAGGTTCTTTCCAAGACTCCTGATATGCTTCCTGTTCTTAAGCAGGCTGGCGTTGTTGATTCAGGCGGACAGGGACTTGTTCAGGTGCTTAAGGGAGCATTTGACGGATTCCTTGGCAAAGAAATCGATCTTACTGTATCAGAGGCACAGGTAACTCCTGGAGCCAAGGCTTCTACTGAGGTTAAGGAAGAAGATATTAAGTTTGGCTATTGCACAGAGTTTATTGTTCTTCTTAATAAACCTCTTAATGTTAAACAGGAAATTGATTTCAAGGGCTTCCTTGAGTCAATTGGTGATAGTATCGTATTAGTTGCAGACGATGAGATCTGTAAGGTCCATGTACATTCTAATGATCCAGGTCTTGCTATTCAGAGAGCTCTTATGTATGGACAGCTTTCTAATATGAAGATCGACAACATGAGAATGGAGCATAGAGAGAAGCTCTTCCACGAGAATAACGATGGATCATGGGCTGAGATCAAGACAGAGATCAACGGAGCTGCAGAGCTCACACCTACATATTCAAGAGATGATGATATTCCTCTTGGCAAGAAGGTTGAGCTTGGTGACAAGACTCCAGCTGCTCCAGAAGAGCCACGTAAGGATATCGGATTTGTTACTGTATGTGCAGGTTCTGGACTTGCTGAGATATTCAGAGGTCTTGGAGTTGATTATGTAATCGAGGGTGGTCAGACAATGAACCCTAGCACAGCTGATATTCTTGATGCTGTTGATAAGGTTAATGCTGATACAGTTATCGTACTTCCTAACAATAAGAACATCATTCTTGCAGCTAATCAGGCAGCAATCATGTCTGAGGACAATGCAGATGGCAAGAAGATCGTAGTAGTTCCTTCCAAGACTGTTCCTCAGGGAATCACAGCTATTATCAACTATGTACCTGAGACACCTGTTGATGATGTTGTGGCTGCTATGACAGAGTCGCTCACTACAGTTAATACAGGTGAGGTTACATACGCTGTCAGAGATACTAAGATTGATGACGTTGAGATCAAGCAGGGCGATTACATGGGAATCGGCGATGCAGGAATCCTTGCAGTAGGCGGAGAAATTGCTGACGTTACATTTGATATGCTTGATAAGATGATGAGCGAGGATCGTGAGCTTATCAGTATCTACTATGGTAGCGATGTAGACGAGAAGGAAGCTGATGCTCTCAGGAGCAGAGTAGGTGAGAAGTTCCCTCAGTGTGATGTAGAGCTTCAATTTGGTGGTCAGCCAATTTACTATTATATTGTTTCTGCAGAATAAAATATGAGATAATACAGTCGGGTCTAATTATAGGCCCGACTCTTTTTATTTATATTTGACAATAGGGGACATAACATTGGGGAAAAGAGAACTTGATGAAAATGTTATAAATCTTAAGGGCGTAGGCGAGAAAACAGCTAAGCTCTTTGAAAAATGTGGTATCAGAACTGTTGGGGACCTTCTAACATATTATCCAAGATGCTATGACGGATTTGAAACTTCTGTCAGGGCCTGCGACGTACGCTCTGGTCAGATCAATTCTGTTAAGCTTACTATTATTGGCAGCATTACTAAGAGACGTGTTCGCAATCTTTCTATTATTGCGTTCGAAGCTGCTGATCAGACTGGCAAAATTAAAATGACATATTTTAATGCGCCATATCTTGCGTCTTCCCTTAAGAGTGGAACTACCCATATTTTCAGAGGAATGGTTCAAAAGAAAGGCTCTTTTTATACAATGGACCAGCCCAAGATGTACTCACAGGAAGAGTATGCTTCTCTGGTGGGCCGACTTATGCCAAGGTATCCACTTGTAAAAGGTCTTACTAATAACGCTATCGTCAAAGCTATGGAACAGGCTTTTATTAACGTAGGACAACTCCAGGAATATGTTCCAGAGGAGATTCTTAATAGATTAAAGCTTATAGGTTATTCAGATGCTGTCAGAAGCATACATTTTCCGGATAATGAGAAAAAGCTTGAGGATGCCCGTAGAAGGCTTGCTTATGACGAATTCCTTTTGTTTGTCATTAAGCTAAGACTCCTTAAGATGAATCAGGAAGAGATAGCCAATTCTTTTCCTATGGTTGAAGTATCAGAAACAAGAAGACTACTTGAAGTTTTGCCATATAAGCTGACAAATGCCCAGCAGCTGGCATGGGAAGATATTCAAAATGATCTATCGGGCCCAGCTGTAATGAATAGGCTCATTCAGGGCGACGTAGGATCTGGTAAAACAGTCATAGCTTTACTTGCTCTTTTGACTGCTGCTGCAAACGGCTATCAGGGTGCACTTATGGCGCCAACAGAAGTTCTTGCAGCTCAGCATTTTGAAAGCTTTAAGGAACTTATCGAGAAATACAATATTCAGCATCTTAAGCCAGTTCTTTTAACAGGAGCACTTTCTGCCAAGGATAAAAAAGAAGCGCAGAGACTCATAAGTGAAGGTGAAGTAAACTGTATTATCGGTACAAATGCACTTATTCAGGAAAAGGTTAATTACAAAAATCTTGCTCTTGTTGTTACGGATGAGCAGCACAGATTTGGTGTAAGACAAAGAGAAGCACTTGCGGGAAAGGGCTTAAATACTCATGTCTTGGCTATGAGCGCGACACCTATACCAAGAACTCTTGCAATCATTCTGTATGGAGACCTTCATATTTCTATTATTAACGAGCTTCCTGGTGGAAGACTTCCGATCAAAAACTGTGTAGTTGGAACTGAGTACAGGCCTACCGCCTATAAGTTCATAAAAGATCAGGTTGAAGCCGGAAGACAGGCCTATGTCATTTGTCCCATGATCGAAGAGGGAGAAATGGACGGCGTAACTAACGTTGTAGATTATACGGAAGTACTCAGGGAAAACCTTCCTCCAAGCATAAATGTAGCGATGCTACATGGCAAAATGAAGCCAGCTCAGAAGGATGAGATAATGGAAGCCTTTGCCAGAAAAGATATAGATGTTCTGGTATCAACAACTGTAATAGAGGTTGGAATCAATGTGCCAAACGCTACAGTTATGATGATAGAAAATGCCGAAAGATTTGGTTTGTCTCAGCTTCATCAGCTGCGAGGACGAGTTGGACGAGGTGCGTACCAGTCCTATTGCATTTTCCTTAATACCTCGGAAAGTGATGAGGCCAAGCAGCGTCTTGATATTATGAATAAGACTAATGATGGCTTTAAGATTGCAGAAGAAGATCTTCGTCAAAGAGGTCCTGGTGATCTGTTTGGTGTCAGACAGAGTGGCGACCTCAATTTCAGGCTTGGAGATATCTACCACGATGCAGACCTGGTCAAGGAATCAGCTATGGATGCTGACAGGATTTTATCTCGGGATCCAGAATTGACACTTCCACAATATAGTGTACTTAAAGACAAAATAACCACAAAATCTGCAAATTTGGTTGACTTTGCTACTTTATAAAAGTAAGATATCTTTAGTTGATTATGAAAATAGGAGTATTATCGGCTAATTGCCGAGACAGGGGATAACATGTCTAATATAGCAGTAGTAACTGATAGTAATAGTGGTATCACGCAGTCTCAGGGTAAGGAACTTGGTATATTCGTAGTTCCTATGCCTTTTACAATTAACAACGAAGATTTCTTTGAAGATATAAATCTTACTCAGAACCAGTTTTATGAGAAGCTGGCAGAGGATGCAGGTGTATCAACAAGTCAGCCTTCTCCTGACTCACTTATGACAATGTGGGACAAGGTGTTGGAAGAATATGATCAGCTTATTTATATTCCTATGAGTAGCGGATTATCAGGATCATGCCAGAGTGCTATGATGATCGCTAATGAGGAATATGAAGGTAAAGTTTTTGTAGTTGATAATCAGCGTATTTCTGTAACACAGAGACAGTCTGCTTTAGATGCTCTTGAAATGGCTAAGGCAGGTCTTTCTGCAGAAGATATTGTTAAAAAGCTCATGGATAACAAGTTTGAGTCCAGTATCTATATCATGCTGGATACGCTTTATTATCTCAAAAAGGGCGGTAGAATCACTCCTGCAGCTGCAGCGCTTGGTACACTTTTAAGACTCAAGCCTGTACTTCAGATTCAGGGTGAGAAGCTTGATGCTTTTGCTAAGGCTAGAACAAGCTCACAGGGCAAGAGTATCATGATCAATGCCATTAAGGCTGATATTGAGAATAGATTTGGCGGCTGGGATAACAAAGATTTCTGGCTTGCCTGTGCATATACCAAAGATATTGAATCTGCTAATGCATGGAAAAAAGAGCTTGAGGAAGCTTTTCCTGGTGTAGAGATTCATATGGATCCACTTTCTCTTTCTGTAGCATGCCATATTGGACCTGGGGCACTGGCAGTTACAGCAACCAAGAAAGTTCATTTTTAATGAACGACAGATAATATGTAAAAAGTTTTAAAAGGGGTTTATAGAATGGCTTCAGTTGAACAGTATGATGCTTCCAGTATTACCGTATTAGAAGGACTTGAGGCAGTAAGAAAACGTCCTGGTATGTATATTGGAAGTGTTACCACACGTGGTCTCAACCATCTGGTTTATGAGATCGTTGACAACGCTGTGGATGAGCATCTGGCAGGTTTCTGCACCAAAATCCATGTGACTCTTGAAGCTGATGGTTCAGCAACTGTAGAAGATAACGGTAGAGGTATTCCAGTTGGAATGCACGCTAAGGGTATTACCGCTGAGCGTGTAGTTCTGACTATGCTTCATGCCGGTGGTAAATTTGATAATAATGCTTATAAGACAAGTGGTGGACTTCATGGTGTAGGTTCATCAGTTGTTAATGCGCTCTCAACAAGGATGAGCGTCCGAATCAAAAAAGATGGCTATATTTATGAGGATTCCTATGAGAGAGGAATCCCTACAACCAAGCTTGTTAACGGACTTCTCACTCCACTTGGCAGCACAAAGGAAACTGGTACAACTATCAATTTCCTTCCTGATGATACTATTTTCGAGAAGACAAGATTTAAGGAAGATGACATTAAGTCAAGACTTCATGAGACAGCATATCTTAACCCTTCTCTTACAATCATTTTCCAGGATAAGAGACCAGGCGTTGAGGAATATATTGAATTCCATGAGCCAGACGGAATCACTGGCTTTATCAAGGATATGAATAAATCCAAGGAAGCTGTTCATGACGTTGTTTCTTTTAGCGGCGAGAGTGAAGGCGTAGAGGTTGAGGTAGCATTTCAGTATGTAAACGAGTTCCATGAAGAAGTTCTTGGATTCTGTAATAACATTTATAATGCTGAGGGTGGTACACACCTCACTGGTTTCAAGACTATGTTTACTAACATAATCAACCAGTATGCAAGAGAGCTTAATATCCTCAAGGATAAGGATAACAACTTTACAGGTACTGATGTCAGAAATGGTATGACAGCAGTTATTTCTATCAAGCACCCAGATCCTAGATTTGAAGGTCAGACCAAGACCAAGCTTGATAATCAGGATGCAGCCAAGGTTGTTTCCAAGATTACTAATGACGAGATGACCAGATTCTTTGACAGAAATCTGGAGACTCTTAAGTCAATCATTGGCTGTGCTGAAAAAGCTGCCAAGATCAGAAAGACAGAAGAAAAAGCTAAGACAAACATGCTTACCAAGCAGAAGTATTCCTTTGATTCAAATGGTAAGCTTGCTAACTGTATCAGTAAGGATGCATCAAAGTGTGAGATATTTATCGTAGAGGGAGATTCTGCGGGCGGTAGTGCCAAGATGGCGAGAGATAGAAACTTCCAGGCAATCCTTCCTATCAGAGGTAAGATCCTCAACGTTGAAAAGGCAAGTATCGATAAGGTTCTTGCTAATGCTGAGATCAAGACCATGATCAATGCTTTTGGTTGCGGATTTTCTGAAGGCTACGGTAACGACTTTGATATTAACAAGCTTCGTTATGATAAGATTATTATCATGGCCGATGCCGACGTCGATGGTGAGCATATTTCAACACTTCTTTTGACATTATTCTATAGATTTATGCCTGAGCTTATTTATCAGGGACATGTATATGTGGCTATGCCTCCTCTTTATAAGGCTATGCCAGCAAGAGGCAAGGAAGAGTATCTGTATGATGATTCTGCGCTTGCCAAGTATAGAGCAACTCACAAGGGAAGCTTTACTCTTCAGAGATATAAGGGCCTTGGTGAGATGGATGCACAGCAGCTCTGGGAGACAACTCTTGATCCTGAGAGAAGACTTCTTAAGGCCGTTGAGATCGAGGATGCCAAGATGGCTTCACAGATCACTGAGCTTTTGATGGGAGTAGATGTTCCACCTAGAAGAGAATTTATCCATCAGCATGCAACAGATGCTGAGCTTGATATCTAAGGCTTGTACCAGGCCTATTTTGAATACCAGTAATTGTTTGGGGAAAATAAATGGAAGATAGAATTATTAAAACCGAATACTCTGATATTATGCAGAAGTCATTCATTGACTATGCCATGAGCGTAATTGTAGCTCGTGCACTTCCTGATGTCAGAGATGGACTTAAGCCTGTACAGCGCAGAACCTTATATGACATGTATGAACTGGGACTTCGCTACGACAGACCATACAGAAAGAGCGCCAGAATTGTCGGCGATACCATGGGTAAATATCATCCTCACGGTGATAGCTCAATCTATGACTGTCTTGTAGTTATGACTCAGGACTTCAAAAAGATTCTTCCTCTTGTAGACGGACATGGTAACTTCGGTAATATCGAAGGTGATTCTCATGCCGCTATGCGATATACAGAGGCTAGATTATCCAAGATCACTCAGGAGAACTTTCTTGAGGACCTTGATAAGAATGTTGTAGATTTTGTTCCTAACTTTGATGAGACAGAAAGAGAGCCTTCAGTTCTCCCTGTTAAGATACCTAATTTCCTTATTAACGGATCTGAGGGTATTGCTGTTGGTATGGCAACAAGCACACCACCTCACAACCTTGCTGAGGTTATTGATGCTGAGATTGCTTATATGCAGGATGATTCTCTTACAACCAAGGATCTTATGAAGTATATCAAGGGACCTGATTTCCCTACTGGTGGTATCGTCATCAACAAGGACGAGCTTCTTGAGATTTATGAGACAGGTGTTGGTAAGATCAGAATTCGTGGTAAGATTGAGACCGAGAAGGGCAAAAATGGCCATATCAACCTTGTTATTACTGAGATTCCTTATACTATGATCGGTATGGGAATTGGTAAATTCATGTCTGATGTTGCTGAGCTTGCTGAAAAGAAGATCACTAATGATATCGTTGATATTTCCAACCAGTCTTCCAAGGAAGGTATCCGTATTGTAATTGAGCTAAAAAAGGATACTAACGTAGAGAACTTTACAAATCTTCTTTACAAGAAGACCAAGCTTGAAGATACATTCGGTGTTAACATGCTTGCTATTGATAATGGAAGACCAGAGACCATGTCTCTTAGAGAGATCATGCGTGCCTGCGCTGACTTCCAGTTTGAGACAGCAACAAGAAAATATACTACACTACTTAAAAAGGAACAGGACAAGAAAGAGATTCAGGAAGGTCTTATCAAGGCCTGCAATGTAATCGATCTTGTAATTGAGATCCTTCGTGGCTCCAAGGATAGAGCAATGGCCAAGAACTGTCTTGTTAATGGCGAGACAGAGGGCATCAACTTTAAGTCCAGAGAATCCAAGGCAATGGCTGCACAGCTTCTTTTCACTGAAGCACAGGCTGATGCTATCTTGGAGATGAGACTTTATAAACTTATTGGTCTTGAGCTTGAAGCTCTTGTTAAAGAGCACGAGCAGACTGTTGCTAATATTTATAAGTATGAGGACATTCTTGAGAATCATGACTCTATGGCAATGGTTATTCAGAATGACCTTAACAAGATCAAAAAAGAATTCCAGGCTGCCAGAAAGACAGTTATCGATAACCGAGAGACTGCTGTTTATGAAGAAAAGCCAGTAGAAGAGATGGATGTAGCATTTATCATGGATAGATTTGGCTATGCCAAGACTATTGATGCTTCAACCTACGAGAAGAACAAAGAGACTATTGAGACAGAATTCAAGTTCTCCTTTATCATGAAGAATACAGGTAAAGTTTGCTTCTTTACAAATACCGGTAATCTCCACACAGTTAAGGCTATGGATCTACCACAGGGCAAGATGAGAGATAAGGGTATTCCTATTGATAATGTCAGCAACTTCGACACAGCCAAAGAGACTATTGTTATGGCTGCAAGCCAGTCAGATCTCAATCTTTACAGACTCTTATTTACAACTAAGATGTCAATGATGAAGATCGTTGACGGCGGCGAATTTGATGTTTCAAAGAGAACTGTTGCAGCTACCAAGCTTATGGACGGCGATGAAGTTGTAAATGTTGAGATTCTTCATACTCAGAGAACTGTAATACTTAGATCCAATGAAGGCTTCTTCCTCAGGTTCTATGTTGATACTATCCCTGAGAAAAAGAAGGCTGCTGTGGGCGTAAGAGGTATGAGACTTGGCAAAAATGACTATGTTAGAGATGTCTTTTACCTTAATGACATGGAAGAAAAGGCTATTGAGCACAATGATAAGACATTAGAGCTTGGCCATCTCAAGGTTACTAGTCGTGATACAAAGGGTACAAAGGTGAGATTATGAGAGTAATAGCAGGAAGTGCCAGAAGACTTAAGTTAGTTACTCCTGAGGGTAATGATACAAGACCAACTCAGGACAGAATCAAAGAGACACTTTTTAATATGATTCAGATGCAGGTTCCTGGCGCTGTATTTATTGATTTATATGCTGGAAGTGGCGGAATAGGCATAGAAGCTCTTTCTAGAGGAGCTAAAAAGGCCTACTTTATCGATAATGCCATGAGCAGCTATAAATGTATAACTACAAATCTTAAGACTACTCATTTTGAGGATGTTTCTACAGTTCTTAAGCAGGACGTAGTTATAGGACTTCGTAATATTCATGAAGAGGAGGCTGATATTATTTTCATCGATCCTCCATACCATGAAGACCTTTATGAGCGCACACTTTCTCAGCTTTCAACAATGAACTATGTTACTGAGAATACCATGATCATTATAGAGAGTCCTATTGAGATGGATTTTTCTTTTGTAGATGTTCTTGGTTTTGAAGTAAGACGTGAAAAAGAGTACAAATCAAACAAGCATGTATTTGTTTACAGAAAGGCATAATTATGAAGACTGCGTTATACCCAGGTAGCTTCGACCCAGTAACTTACGGGCATCTAGACATTATAAGGCGCGCATCCCGTATGTTTGATACGGTTATCGTAGCTGTAATGTGTAATTCCGCGAAAACTCCATTGTTTACGCTTGATGAACGTGTTAAAATGATAAGAGAGTCTGTGAAAGATCTGGACAATGTAGTTATCGAATCTTTCGATGGACTTTTGATAAATTATTGTAAAGAAAAGAACATTCATATTGTTGTCAGAGGCCTCAGAGCTATAACTGATTTCGAGTACGAGCTTCAGATAGCCCAGACTAATAGAGAGTTATCTCACAATGAAGTAGATACAGTCTTTTTGACAACTAACCTTAAGTATTCGTATCTTAGCAGTTCTGTTGTAAAAGAAATCGCAAGTTACAATGGGGATATAACTCCTTGCGTTTCAGATTTTGTAGCAGAAGCTTTATATAATAAATTTGGTTACGACAGAAACAAAAAAGCGTAAGTAGGGGGATAAATATCATGACAAGTAGGATTGAGCAGCTTATTGATGAAATAGAAACATATATTGATAACTGCAAGCCTCAGCCACTTTCTCAGACCAAGATTATTGTTAACAAAGAGGAAATAGACGAGCTTTTAAGAGAGCTTCGCAGTAAAACTCCTGAAGAGATCAAGAGATATCAGAAGATCATCAGCAATAAAGAGGCTATTTTAAATGATGCAAGGCAGAAGGCTCAGAACCTTATTGATGAAGCTACTGCCCACACTAATGAGCTTATTAACGAGCATGAGATCATGCAGCAGGCTTATGCTCAGGCCAATGAGGTAGTATCTCAGGCAGCTGCACAGGCCAAGGAAATCTTAGACAGAGCAATGCTGGAAGCCAACGATATGAAGGCTGCAGCTGTTCAGTATACAGATCAGCTTCTTGCAGGTGTTGAGGATATCATTTCTCAGTCAATCGATGCAACCAGCAAGAGTAATGATGAGATTATTGCTTCTGTTAAGCAGAACAGTGAGAATATCATTAATTCCGTTAACCAGAGTAATGATAGTATTCTTTCTGCTCTTACACAGTACAGCGAGGTTATTAGATCAAACAGATCAGATCTCAGGCCACCAGAAGTAGTTAAGACTGATGTACCTGTTGCAGGCGTAGAAACTGAAGCTTCTTATGAAGTACCAGAGCAGGCTGCTTTGAATTTGGATATGCTTAACTAACAGAAATTTAGGGCTGTCGCTATTTGCGGCAGCTTTACTTATTTAATGGGGGATGTATGAAAAAGCTTTTATCAATGTTATGCGCATTTGTGCTGAGCACATGTTTTTTTCTTGGAACAACTGATATTACCAGCTATGCAGCTAATAAGAATTATGTAGTTGTCATCGATCCAGGACATGGAGGAGTAGGCGATAGGAATCTTGGTGCCATATATAATGGTTATATAGAAAAAGAGCTTACTCTGCAGGTTGCAGTTGCAATGAAAGCTGAGCTTGAGAAGTATGAGGGTGTAACTGTATACCTCACAAGAACTGCGGATGAGATCAAATCGCTTGAGAGCAGAGCTGATTTTGCTAAAAGTGTTAATGCTGACTTTGTATTTAGTATTCACTTTAATGCTTCTTCAGAGCATATCTATTATGGTTCAGAAATCTGGACATCAGCCTTTGGGAATTATTATCAGAAGGGCCAGACCTTCGGACTTATAGAAAATGATCAGCTTGCTAGTCTTGGACTTTATCAGAAAGGTGTTAAGACCAAGATAGGAAGCTCTGGTAATGACTATTACGGAATAATCAGACACTGCGTTGCAAGAGGTATCCCATGTGACATTATCGAGCATTGTTATCTTGATCATGCTTATGATGTCCAGTATCTTAAGGGGCAGGATTTCATTCAGACTCTTGGTATAGCTGATGCTACAGCTGTTGCCAAGTACTTTAAGCTAAAATCATCAGTTAATGGTAATGACTTTAGTAACATAAAATATAAGACTGTCAAGAAGCCTTCTGGTAAGGTATGGCAGGATACAACTGATCCTGATACCTGCAGCATCAAGGTGCTTGCATATGATTCTGCCAGCAGGAATACTCTTGTGGAGATGACAACCAAGGATTCACAAAGTCCCATCATCTATTTTGCATACAGCTATGATGGTGGAAAAACCTTCAGTCCACTTCAGATGTGGGACAGAACTCAGAAAACACAGTCCTTTAACGTCAATATTCCAAGCTCTTTTACATCATCAAACATTGTATGCAGAGCTTATAATAATTATGAATTATTTAAACAGAGTAATGAGGTAGCTATTGAGACTAGATAAATTTTTGGGACAATTTGATATTGGAACCCGTAAGCAGATAAAAGAATATTTGAAGAACGGAAGATGCAGTGTTAATGGCACTGTTGTCACCAAGCCTGATATTCACGTAGATGAGAATACAGACGAGATTTCTTTTGATGGAAATGTCCTTGAATACAGCAAGTTCCATTATTACATGCTGTACAAGCCTCAGGGAGTTGTTTCTGCTACAACTGATGGCAGGAACACAACAGTTCTTGATCTTTTGCGGAATGAGAATGTAAAAGGTCTTAGTCCTGCTGGAAGACTTGATATTGATACAGAGGGACTTCTTCTTTTAACTGATGATGGCGGGCTTATTCATAGGCTGTTATCTCCCAAAAAACACGTAGATAAGGTTTACGAAGTGCATTTGGATCATGAGCTTTCTGATAAAGATATTGCTACCCTTGAAAAGGGAGTCAATATTGGAGATACCAAGGAAACAGGCGAGATAGATTATACCTTACCTGCCAGAGTAGAGCTTCGGGATGCTGATGAGGAAGGTAGACCAGTTGTACATCTCATAATTCATGAAGGAAGATTCCATCAGGTTAAGAGAATGATGGAGGCTGTTGGTAATGAGGTTCTTTTCCTTAAGAGACTGTCCATGGGGCCACTTAAGCTTGATGAAAGGCTTGAACCTGGTGAATACAGACCATTATCAGCAGAAGAATTAAAGCAGTTAGGAGTTTAATACAAGGATTTATGAAACGAGTTTATAAAGGGGAATTTGGATATATTAAATATGGCAGAAAGGTCGCCATTATAAGGACAGTAGTATGCCTTGCAGTTACTGTTGGAATCTTTTTGACAGGTCTTTTGATAAATCATTCTCAGAAAAGTGTATTTAGTATTATCGCAGCTCTTGGATGTCTTCCAACTGGCTGGAGCACAGTAAATATGATAATGCTGTTGAAGGCTAAGGAGTGTAGAGAGTGTGACCATTCAAAGATTCTTGAGCATGCTGGAGGTCTTTTGATCCATTATGATCACATTATCACTTCCTATGACAAGAATTTCTATGTAAATGCTTCTACAGTACTTGATAAGAACATTTGCTGCTATAGTGCCGACTCTAATCTTGATGTTCTTGATTGCGAGAAACATATTAAGAAGATGGTTGCTCAGAGCGGTTATTCCAGCTACAGTATTAAGGTTTTTGATGATATTGATAAGTTCTGTGATAGGCTTGATCAGCTTGAACAGCTTCGTGCCAATAAGGGAATAGACCCATTTAAGATAGAAGATGACTGGGTTCCAGGAACTGTACAGACTCCTGCGGCAGTTCTTTTATCCATTTCTTTGTAATGGTGGTTTTATGAAAGAAATTGTAATTGGTAGTAATCAGACAGATAAGCGACTTGATGGCTTTCTCAAAGCATATCTTCCAAACGCATCTATGGGCTTTATATACAAGATGCTCAGGAAAAAGAACATCACACTAAATGGTAAGAAGGCATCTGGTACTGAGAAGCTTTCTGTCGATGATAAAATATGTATTTTCTTTGCAGATGAGACTCTTGAGAAATTCAGGGGTGTAGCTGGAAATACTGAGAAATTAGGGAAAACGGGTTCTTCTAAAGATAGTAATATAGCTAAATCTGCAAAAGTTTCTTATGAGAAAATAGGAGATCTTAAGGTGATCTTTGAGAACAAGCATGTTCTTTTTGTAGATAAGCCGGCAGGTCTTTTGTCGCAGAAATCAAAAGATACAGATGATAGCTTAAATGACTGGCTGATTGGATATATGCTTGAAAAGGGAGATATTACTCCGGAAGAGCTTGAAACCTATAAGCCTTCTATATGTAACAGACTTGATCGAAATACAAGTGGTCTTGTTATCTGTGCTAAGTCTTTGCTAGGAGCAAGGAATATGAACAAGATGCTTAAGGATAGGACTTTAGATAAGTATTACAGAACTATTGTTACAGGACACCTTGCTGAATCCTCCAAGCTTAAGGGATTTCTTTATAAGGATGAGAACAAAAATAAGGTTTATATTAAGGATACTGATCCGGAGGATGACAGATATTCCTATATAGAGACAGAATATAAGCCTGTTAAATATTATAAAGAGCTTGATATGACTCTTTTGGAAGTCAAACTTATTACTGGTAAGCCTCATCAGATTAGAGCACACTTACAGAGTATAGGCCATTCCATTATTGGTGATACCAAATACGGTGGTAGACCGGTTAAGGGGCTTAAATACCAGCTTCTTCATAGCTACAGACTTGTGATGCCAGCTGATATGAAGGATGAATTATCAGACATAGCAGGAAAAGAATTTATTGCTGAGCTTCCTGATACATTTGGAAGAATTATCGGAAAGGGGTAATAATGCCTACTTGGAAATCAAGAGGTTTACGTGGTTCTACATTAGAGGAACTGATCAATCGTTCTAACGAAAGATACCAGGAGCTGGGGCTTGCTCTTATTCAGAAGATCCCGACTCCTATTACACCCATCAATATAGAAAAGGAAACAAGGCACATAACATTGGCATATTTTGATCAGAAGAGTACCGTAGACTATATCGGTGCTGTACAGGGGATTCCTGTTTGCTTTGATGCTAAGGAATGTGCTTCTAGTACTTTTACTCTCGAAAACATCCATCCACACCAGGTTCGCTTCATGGCGGATTTTGAAAAACAGGATGGAATCGCATTTTTTCTTATTTATTTTACTTCACTTAATGAATTTTATTATTTGCCTTACAGGAAATTGCAGGAATTCTGGGACAGAGCAGAAAACGGAGGCAGAAAAAGCTTTAGAAGAGATGAGCTTGATGATGAGTTCATCATTAAATCTCCAGGAGAATCGGGAATTCTGATTCCTTACCTTGATCTTATCCAAAAGGATTTGGACGAAAGATAATTGTTGACACGAATATTGTTATAGGTTACACTTTTTACTATGATACCAAATTAGCATGATAACACTGTGAAGTATTAAAGTGTTTTATTCTTTTAGAGAGGTGTTTATGAGTAAGGTTCTTTTACATACTCCTGATGGAGTAAGAGATATCTATGGCAAAGAATGTATTGATAGAAACGCAGTTATTAACAATATTCATAACAAGATGAAGAGCTTTGGCTATACAGAGATTGAGACTCCTACTTTTGAGTTCTTTGATGTTTTTGCAGAGGAAATCAATGCATCAGATACCAAGGAGCTTTATAAGTTTTTTGATAAAGAAGGAAATACTCTGGTGCTTCGCCCAGACTTTACACCTTCTATAGCTAGATGCGCATCCAAGGTAATGCTGGAGAATGGCAATCCGATCAGAGTCTGCTATGAAGGCAACACATTTTTAAATGTTTCCAATTTACAGGGCAAGCTTAAAGAGAACTGTAATATTGGTGTAGAGCTTATGAATGATCCATCTGTATATGCAGATGCAGAAGCTATAGCTCTTTTAATAGAGGCACTTAAGAGTAGTGGCCTTCAGGATTTCCAGGTAAGCGTTGGAGATGCTGACTATTATAAGGGGCTGTGCGAAGAAGCTGGTATCACTCCTGAAACTGAGGAAGAGATCAGAGAACAAATTATTGGTAAGAACTATTTTGCTGCAGAGTCAATCATGAGGGAAAAGAATATCCCTGAAAAATACACTGACTTGATTATAAAGGTATCTGAATTTATCGGTTCTGATGATGCGCTTGATAAGGCTATTAGTCAGGTGAAAAATGACAGATCCATTGCTGCAGTAAACAGACTTAAAGAGCTGTATAAGGTTTTGACTTTATATGGAGTTGAGAAGTATGTGTCCTTTGATCTTAGCATACTTAGCAGGTTTAATTACTATACAGGTGTTATTTTTAGTGCATATACCTATGGTGTAGGTGATGCAATAGCTAAAGGTGGCCGATATGACAACCTTCTTGGCAAATATGGTAAGGATGCTCCTGCTATAGGTTTTTCTATTGTGATTGATGATCTTATGTCTGCTCTATACAGACAGGGAATCAAGGTAGAAAACGGTGAGGAAGTTGAGACTGTTACTTATACCAAAGAGACTTTTGAAGCAGCACTTAAGAAAGCGCGAGAGCTTAGGGAAAGTGGCAAGAACGTTGTGCTGAAGGCAGAGTGATGGAGGTTTTATGAGATATTTGACATTTGCTCTTGGCAAAGGAAGACTTGTAGATTCCACAATGGAACTTCTGAATAAATGTGGTATTTCCTGCGAAGAGATTCTTGATAAGAAAACCAGAAAGCTTATTTTTACAAATGAGGAGCTTAAGCTTAAGTTCTTCCTTGCAAAGGGACCCGATGTACCAACATACGTAGAATATGGCGCTGCTGATATTGGTATTGTTGGTGCAGATACTATTTTGGAAGAAAATAGAAGAGTATATGAGGTGCTTGATCTTGGCTTTGGTAAATGCAGAATGTGTGTATGCGGACCTCATGAAGCCAAAGAGCTTCTTGCCCATCGAGAGATGATCAGAGTTGCAAGTAAGTATCCTAATATCGCCAAGGACTATTTCTTTAACAAAAAGCATCAGACAGTAGACATCATTAAGCTCAACGGATCAGTAGAGCTGGGGCCAATTGTAAACCTATCAGATGTTATTGTTGATATCGTTGAGACAGGTTCTACTCTAAGAGAAAACGGCCTTGAAGTACTAGAGGAAATCTGTCCATTATCTGCAAGAATGATAGTTAATCAGGTTAGTATGCAGATGGAAACAGACAGGATTAGAAAACTAATCAATGACATGAAGGAGAATTTATCATAAATGAGAACTTTACAGCTTAATAACGAGACCAAACAGGAACTCCTTGGAAATCTTCTTAACAGAAATCCAGGTAGCTACACACAGTATGAGAATACTGTTAATGAAATTATAGATAATGTCAGGAACAATGGTGATAAGGCACTTTTTGATTATACTCTTAAGTTTGATAAATGTAGTCTTGATTCTAAATCCGTTGTTGTGACAAAGGAAGAAATAAAGAAGGCCTATGAGAAACTCTCACCTGAATTCATAGAGGTTATGAAGAAGAGTGCAGAGAATATCAGAGTATTCCACGAGAAGCAAAAGAGAAATTCATGGATTGAAACCAGAGAAGATGGAAGCATTCTTGGCCAGAGAATACTTCCAATAGAGATTTCCGGCGTTTATGTTCCAGGCGGAAAAGCAGCTTACCCTTCAAGTGTTCTCATGAATGTTGTTCCAGCCAAGGTTGCAGGTGTTGAGAGAATCATTATGTGCACACCACCCCAGGCTGACGGATCTGTTAATCCTGGAACGCTTGTTGCAGCTGACATCGCCGGTGTTGATGAAGTATACAGAGTTGGTGGTGCTCAGGCAATAGCTGCTATGGCATTTGGAACAGAGAGCATTCCTAAGGTAGATAAGATCACAGGCCCTGGTAATATTTTTGTAGCTCTTGCCAAGAAAGCATGCTTTGGACATGTTTCTATAGATTCAATTGCTGGTCCTAGTGAGATTCTTGTTCTTGCAGATGATACAGCTAAGGCAAGATATGTAGCTGCAGACCTTCTGTCACAAGCAGAGCATGATGAACTTGCAAGTGCAATTCTTGTTACTACATCTAAGAGACTTGCAGAAGAAGTATCAAAGGAAATAGATGAATTCCTTAAGACTTTATCAAGAGCAGATATTATCAGTAAGTCTTTGGAAAACTACGGATATATTTTTGTAGCTGATACATTAGAAGATGCTATAGATGCTGCCAATGCAGTAGCTTCTGAGCACTTAGAGATTATTACAGCAAACCCATTTGAGGTTATGACCAAGATTAAAAATGCTGGTGCTATTTTCCTTGGTGAGTATTCATCAGAGCCTCTTGGAGACTATTTTGCAGGACCTAACCATATTCTTCCAACAAATAGAACTGCAAGATTCTTCTCACCACTTAATGTGGATGACTTTATGAAGAAGAGCAGTATCATTGCATACTCAAGAGATGCTCTTAGCAAGGTACACAAGGATATTGAGCTCTTTGCCAAAGAAGAGAGCTTAACAGCACATGCTAATTCAATTGCTGTAAGATTTGAGTAATCCGGTCAATGTTTATAGTACTGACCGATATGGTAAATAACGTACAATAACATGTGTATTCATATGATTTGGCGCCAAAATTGCAAGTTAACTTTCTAAAGTGATTATAAACTGCAAGTTATTTAATTTTTATAAGTTAAATTAACAATATTTTGCGAGATTAATTTAAGGGGATACAACTTATGGAATTACGCTCTGCTACAGTTGCAAGAAAAACCAAGGAAACGGATATTGCCATTACTTTGAATATCGATGGCACAGGTGCCAGTAATTTAGAAACTGGTAATGGATTTTTTGATCATATGCTTGATGGCTTTGCAAGACACGGTCTTTTTGATCTTAATGTCAAGGCAAGTGGTGACCTAAATGTTGATTGTCATCACACAGTTGAAGATACCGGAATCGTTCTTGGTAAGGCCATTGCCAAGGCTATTGGCGAAAAAAAGGGCATTAAGAGATATGGCAGCGTGATACTTCCTATGGATGAGACGCTTGTAATGTGTGCTATTGACCTC
>JAEEGI010012428.1_pt1 | contig 18219 bp, 17 predicted proteins | sample 8958751 | NCBI WGS metagenome assembly JAEEGI01 (sample SAMN16246545, study PRJNA631951) | gut metagenome | biome: gut microbiome; feature: rumen; material: KS-attached | host: Bos | place: Iran: Karaj | collected 2018-10 | reverse complement strand
CGATTATTTAAATTTCACTTGCGCTTTTCATAATTAGTCGCTATTATTACAAAAAAATTGTAAAAAGGGCGGTTCTGAACTGGGGATATGACGGTAGGTACGATAATGTCTTTTACGGGGTAAACGACAACATCTGGACATATGTTGACGAAAATAATGTCTCTTACAACTATCAATATAATAAAAAAATAAGGTATGATTTTAGATAGATTATATGAACGAGGATCTTGGGCGCTTGGTTGTGTTATTATTGCAATCATATTGTCTTCTTGTCGAGCAGAAACGGGATATGATCCCTTTAGCATAAACGGGAATTGGCGTCCCATCGAGTTCTCTCAAGACACGGTCTCTGTAGGTCCTGATGGGGGACATTTTATCGTAACTATTCATTATCCCTGGGGAGTCGGTCTTGAATATATCAGCGATGTGGTAACAAGGACCTCCAAACATTGGACGGTGAGTGATGGGAACAAACTCCAAATGGATGAGATTTCCGTTTATTCTTCCAAAGATAGTAAGATCGAAATTGATGTCGCGCCTTCAGACGATTTGAATGAATGGAGAGTGGGTGTCCAATGTATGAATGCCCATGGTGCGTTTACTGTAATCCAGAATATTTTCTGATTTACTCCTACCCTTTTATTATGAAAACGGTCATCAAATATCTTCTTCTTGCATTTGTCCTTTTTTTGAGTGGATGTTATTCAGTTCCCCCCGAACAACGTCACGAGTATAATATGACGTGGTGTTTTTTTAATGAAACTGATCAGGTTATTTCTTTCTGGAGAAATAATATTCCTATGGAGGCTGCTGAGACAGTATATATGATGGCTCCTGGCGGATCAACCTCGTTCGACGTTATTTTTATTAGTGCTGAAAAACCTACCGAAGCGGCCAACCCTCTACCTTTTTATGACGTGTCTGTAAAAGTAGGCGAAAACGACGTTGTTGTTTATAATGGCGTGGAAGATAAGTATCATCCGATCGTAGCCGGTTCTATCTGCGACATCAACGCCTATAAACTCGAAGAAAAAGATGGGTTCTTTGTTGGGACTTATGTTTTCAGATAGTTACTGCAGCAGCAAGAGTGTTCATAGAGTGTTGATAACTCTTTGAAAGGGAGCGGGGAAAGGTGCGTGGCGTTTTGTAACTTTGTATCCCGGTGAATTCTAATCGGGACACTCAATGACCAATCCGAATTGTGACTCCGTGCGGCTCCGACTGGTCGGGCCGTATCAAGACACGAACATCTATGAATTGCATTCCCCGCAGTTCACCAACCGCTATTTCGTTTTGAGCCACCCGGACTCCCGGAGCCTGATGGGCTATCCGGAAGTGGTGGATTTCATGGCGCGCCGCTCGCTGCTTTGCCAGACGGCGGATGCCTTCCATTTCCTGCAGGACGGGGGCCTGGGCAGCAGCCTGGACATCCTGACGATCCTGCGCGGCGGACTCAATTATCCGCTCGACGAGGCTTGCTGGCAGCGGGGGATCCACGTGAGGGACAACCATTTCCTTTCCTGCGAGCGCAAGATCGAGGACCACGTCATCAAGGGCCTGGAGATCAAGTATGAGAAGGTCGGCGCCGCCCGGGACCGGGTGCTGGCCATCGGCGACATCCTGGCTACGGGGGACACGTTCCGTTTCTGCCTGGACCATTTCCTGGATCGCTTCGTCCGGGAAGGGGGCAGTCTGAAACGTTTCATTTTCTTCACCATCGGGGGCACCCGCGCCATCCCGCTGATGGAGCGTTATGCCGCCCGCTTCCGCGAATTGTTCCCGGGTTTCGAGGGCATCGACTGTTTCTTCTACGAGGGGATGTTCACGGTCTATGAGGATAAGGGCGTCAGCGGCATCAACCTGCCTTGCATCGACTTCGGCTGGAAGGGCGGCGTAGTCGGCCCGGATTTCCGGCGTTTCATCGCGGACCGGCCGCACTTGCTGTATGAGAAGTGTATCATTTACGACGGGGGAGCGCGGCGCTATGAGATTCCGCTGCACTTCGCGGAAGTGCTCGAGTACTGGAACGGCATCCGCGAGCGGGCTGACCTCATCGATCCCGTCGCCCTGACGGAGGAGAAACTGGGCTGGGCCGGGCCGCTTCCGTTCGAGGCCTGGAAAGAGGCCGTTCATTTCCAGGAGTTGGACGTGCCGGGGCTGGAAGACCTCTGGCGCGCGGAGTCCCACATAAGGGAGGACGCCCGCCAGCTGGACCTGCGGGCCCTGGCCGACCGCCGCATCGCATCGATCAAATCAATCCAAACGCTATATGAAGGGTAAAAAACTCAGCAACCTCAGCATGTTCATGGTGATGCTCGGCTTCACCTTCTTCTCCGCCAGCATGTGGGCGGGACAGAAACTAGCCGCCGGCTTGGATTTCCGCGGCTTCCTCCTGGCCCTCCTGCTCGGTGGTCTGATCCTGGCCGCTTACACCGGCGCCCTTGGCTACATCGGCGGCGAGAGCGGATTCTCCCTGGACGAACTGGCGCGCCGCAGTTTCGGCGAAAAGGGCAGCTACCTGCCCAGCGCGATGATTTCCTTCACGCAGATCGGCTGGTTCGGCGTGGGCCTGGCGATGTTCGCCATCCCGGTCGCCAAGGAGCTGCTGGGCCTGGAAGTGACGCCAGACCACATGCCGTGGCAGGGTTATCTGCTGGTCCTGATCGCCGGCATCCTGATGACCGGCAGCGCTTATTTCGACATCAAGGGCTTGACGGTAATCAGCTACATCGCGGTGCCGGCCGTCGCCATCCTGGGCACGGCGGCCATGATCCTGGCCGTGCAGCGGGGTGATGCGACCCTGGTCGAGCAGTTCGCGAAGGGGACCAAGGACCTCGGCATCCTGGCGGGCGCGGGCCTGGTGGTCGGCAGTTTCGTGTCGGGGGGAACGGCGACGCCCAATTTCACGCGCTACGCGAAGAATGCGCGCGTGGCCTGCATCACGACGGTCGTGGCCTTCTTCCTGGGCAACAGCCTGATGTTCTTCTTCGGTGCGGTATCCAGCATTTATGCGGGCGGTAACGACATCTTCGAGGTGATGCTCAACCTCAACATGTTCTACATCGCTGTGCTGGTCCTGGGCTTGAACATCTGGACGACGAATGACAACGCGCTCTTCACTTCCGGCCTGGGCCTGTCGAACATCTTCGGCCTGCCGAAGAAGACGATGGTGCTGATCGCCGGCTTGATCGGCACGCTGGCCGCCGTGTGGCTTTATTGGAATTTCTGCGGCTGGCTGAACATCCTGAATGCCACGCTGCCGCCTGTCGGCATCATCCTGATCATCAGTTACTTCAAGCATCGCAAGGAGTATCTGGCCGACGCGGTTCCGCACAAGACCGTGGACTGGTGGGCCGTGTTTGGCGTGGTCGCCGGCGCCGTGGTGGCGAACCTGGTAAAGTGGGGTTTCCCGGCGATCAACGGCATGGCGGTGGCGGCTGTCTGCTATCTTTTGGGACAGTGGATCGCTGCCGGCAAGGAGGTCAAGTGACCGGGAGGACCTGGCTATGATGACGATTGAAGAACTGATTGCGAACATCCGGACGGTGCCGGATTATCCCATGAAGGGGATTCTGTTCTATGATGTGACGACTTTGTTCAAGAATCCGGAGGCGCTGCGCACCATCGTGGACATGACCTACGAACTGTATAAGGACAAGGGCATCACGAAGGTGGTAGGCGTGGAGTCGCGCGGTTTCGTGATGGGTTCGGCCCTGGCGGTCAAGTTGGGGGCCGGATTCGTGTTGGCGCGCAAGCCGGGGAAGTTGCCGGCGGAGGTGGTGAGCGAGTCGTATCACAAGGAGTATGGCAAGGATACGGTGGAGATCCATGCGGATGCGATCACGCCGGATGATGTGGTGCTGGTGCACGATGATTTGCTGGCGACGGGTGGCACCGTGGGCGCGGTGAACCGTTTGGTGCGGCAGTTCAACCCGAAGGCGGTTTACGACAATTTCATCATCGAGTTGCCTGCTTTGAAGGGCCGTCAGCACATCCCCGACGGCACTCCCGTCACCGCCTTGCTGGCCCTGGAAGGCGAATAGATATCCGTATACTAACGAAAAAACGCGCCTTGATCAGGCGCGTTTTTCGTTGATTACTCGCTTGATTACACGCAAGTATAACCTCCGTCGACGGCGATGTTCTGGCCGTTGACGTAGGTGCTGGCGGGGGAGGCGAGGAAGAGGGCGCAGGTGTCCAGTTCGCCGCTCTGGCCGTAACGGCCGACGGGGATGTTGGCCTTCGCGAGGCTCTGGAAATAATCGGAATCCAGGGTCGCGGTCGTCAGGTCGGTGTAGAAGTATCCCGGGCAGATGCTGTTGACGGTGATGCCGTGCTTGCCCCACTCGGCGGCCAGGGCGCGGGTCAGGTTGACGACGCCGCCCTTCGCTGCATGGTACGGGGAGCTGCCGCAGATCATGTTGCCGACCAGGCCGTACATGGAAGCGATGTTGATAATGCGGCCGAAACCGGCCTTGATCATTTCCTTACCGAACTCGCGCGCGCAGATGAAGGTGCCGAAAAGGTCGATGTCCATCTCGTGCTTGAACTGCTCGTCGGTGATTTCCTCAGCCGGGGCGACGGCGCCGGTGCCGGCGTTGTTGACCAGGATGTCCACGCGGCCGAAGCGCTCCATCGTGGCGGCGACGGCCGCCTTCACTTTCTCCGTGTCGGTGATGTCGCAGGAGAAGGGGAGCACCTCCACGCCGAATTCGTCGTGGATCGCCTTCGCGTTTTCTTCGAGGAGATTCATCCGGCGGGCCAGCAGCACGAGGTTCGCACCCTGGCTGGCGAAAGCCTTAGCCATCTGAAGACCGAGTCCGGTCGAGGCGCCGGTGACGACTGCCACGCGGCCTGTAAGATCAAAGTAATTCTTCATAGTGTTTTTTTGTGTGAATGAATATATGTGTGAATGAATTAGAATAAGCTGCCCACTGCGGCGATGATCTGCTCGGCCGGCATGTCGGGGTCGAGGATGAGATCGGGCTCCTTGACGACATAACCCTTGCTCTGAGCGGCGAGGCTGCCGCCTCCCGTCACGTTGACCATCACCACATCTTCCTTGTGTATCTGACCGTTACGTACGGCTTGCTCAAGCGATGCTACAGCCGTGGCAGCCGCCGGGAAGATGTCGTAGCCTTCGAGGTTGCGATACATCAGCATCCACTTGACGAGGTCGTCGTTGCTCACCTTGAAGAAGTCGCCGCCGGTGTCTGTCAGGGCGTCGAAGAGACCGCCGGCGATGCCATACGGCGGCTTGCGGTTGGACAGGACCTTGGCCAGGATGACTTCCGCGTCGCGGCGCGACTGCTCCGGCGTATAGTCCACCAGGGCGCGCTGTCCCGCTTTCCACGAATCGTACATCAGCGTGAACGGGGCGTTCTGGGAAAGGAAGAGTTTCATCTTGTGCGTGCCGAAGCGTCCGTCCTCGATGAGGCGCAAGTTGTTCTCCCAGGCGGCGATGGCGCCGGTACCCGAGCCGACAGCCTGGAAATAGGCGTCCGGGATGCGTCCGATGGTTTCGACAGCGCTGAGCAGGGTCGTGCCCATGCCGTCCCGCCGCGCGACGTTCTTGGCGCCGCCTTCGGCGAAATAGCGGGCGTCCTGGCAGAGTTTGTCGCCCAGGGTGATGGCGTCGAAGTAATCGGTGCCCGAGGGCGTGGCAATCAGTTTGACGCATTTCTTCAGGCGCTTCCTGAACCACAGGTCGCGGTAGTTGTCGGCCGGCACGCAGATGACGATGGGAATGTCATTGTCCGAGCAGACCTGCGCGAAGGCGCGGGCCGTATTGCCGGCCGACTGGACGACCAGGATCTGCCGGTTGTTCTCGGGCAGGCGGGCGCAGACGGAGAAGGCCTCGGTTTCCTTGAAGGAACAGGTGGACATCTTTGCGCCGATCTTGGGATTCCAGCCGGAGAAGGTCAGGTATAAGTTGTCGAGTCCCAGGTACTTGGCCAGTCCCTTGCTCTTGTAGGTCACGGGAGCGCAGGACTTGCGGAGCGTGCGGCGGATCGGGAGCCAGTTGGCATAACGGTAGATTCCGTCGAGGTCTTCGCGGGGTTGGAACTGCTTGGTCTGGTAAATGGCCCTCACAAGGGAGGGAGAAGGGGTCTCCGGGTCGGCGAGGGTCCAGCCCGAATCGCTCAGGATGTGGCCGTCGACCACATTCTGGAGCCGGTACTCCGTCGGCGTGAATTTCTGGAGAATCTTGGGTTTCCGCATAACTATAGATTGATGAATAGCCAGATGTAATAAGCGATGAATGTAAGCAGGAGCAGGGTCGCATCACCCCGGTCCACTTTATTCTTCTGGAAGAAGAAGGCGCTGAACAGCACGAGCAGGGCGCTGACAAGCAGGGTTCCCAGGTCAACCCAGTTGATGCCGGCAAAGCTGATCGGGTGTATGGCTGCGGCGCAGCCCAGGATCAACAGGATGTTGAATACGTTCGAGCCTAGGATGTTGCCCAGGGCGAGCTGGCCCTTCTTCTTGGCTGCCGCAATCAGGCAGGTCGCCAACTCAGGCAGAGACGTGCCTCCGGCCAGGACCGTGATGGCGATGAATTTGTCGGATACGCCCAGGTTGGTGGCCAGGTCGCATGCGGCTTCGACGAAGATCTTGCCACCGAAGACGAGCCCCGCCAGGCCGACCAGCACGAGTGCGATGCCGCCCGCGAGGGTAAAGGTCTTTTGCTCAGTCTTGCTGTCGGCCGACTTGTCATCAAACTTGAAGCAGGACCAAATGTAAAGGGCAAAGATGAGCAGGAAGGCGAGCCCGGCCCATTGGGAGAGCTCGTCGCCGGCCCCCAGCCCGAAGAGGGAATGTGCCTTTCCGACGAGAATCAGCAAGAGCGTGACGCCCAGAGTGATCGGGATGTCCCGGCGCAGGTTGGCACGGGTGATGGCGATCGGCATGATCAGGGCGGTCATACCCAGGATCAGCAAAGTGTTAAAGATGTTGGATCCGATCACGTTGCCGATAGCGATGTCTGAATTGCCGGCCAGGGCGCCGTTGAGGCTGACCACCAGTTCCGGGCAGGAAGTGCCGAAACCGACGATCGTCAGGCCGATGACGAATTCGCTGATGCCCGAGCGGCGGGCGATGGAGGAAGCGCCGTCCACCAACCAGTCGGCCCCGAGAACGACCAGGGCCAGTCCTGCGATGAGCACGGCGACCAGCCAGGCGTTGGGGAGGGATGCGATAAAGTCTGATATGAATTCCATAATCTTTATTTCAGTTCAAGCGCGCAGACGTTTTCGACATGCATCGTGTGCGGGAACATGTCGACGGGCTGCGCCGCGGTGATTCTGTATTTTTCGGAAAGGACGGCCAAGTCGCGCGCCTGTGAAGCAGGGTTGCAACTGACATATACGATACGGCTCGGGGCTGCACGCAGGATCACGCGCGCGACATCCGGATGGATGCCGGCCCGGGGCGGGTCGAGGATGATGACGTCCGGGCGTCCGTGCTCCGCGATGAAGGCGTCGGTCAGGATGTCCTTCATGTCGCCGGCGAACCATTCGCAGTTGGTTATGCCGTTGGCGTCGGCGTTGATGCGGGCGTCGGCGATGGCCTCGGGGACATACTCGATGCCGATAACCTTGGCCGCGCGACGGGCGACGAACTGGGCGATGGTGCCCGTGCCGGTATAAAGGTCGTAAACGGTCTCGGAACAGCTCAGGCAGGCAAACTCCCGGGCCACCTCATAGAGGCGCTGCGCCTGGAGGGTGTTGGTCTGGTAGAAGGACTTGGGCCCGATCTTGAAGCGCAGGCCTTCCATCTCTTCGTAAATGGCGTCATCGCCCTTGTAAAGGATGCAGGTCTGGTCCGCAATACTGTCATTCAACTTCCTGTTGATCACATAGTAAAGTGAACTTATCTGCGGGAATGCTTCAGCGATGGCGTCCAGCATCTGCGTGCGCTGGGAAGGGTCGTCGTCGTGGGCGAAACAGACGATGAGCATCACCTTGCCGGCCTCGGTCGTGCGGATGATGATGTTGCGCACATAGCCGCGGTTCTCGCGCAGGTTGTAGAACTCGAGTCCGTGCTCCACGGCGTAGCGCTTGACGAACAGGCGTATGGCATTGGAAGGCTCGGCCTGCAGGTAGCAATGGTCGATGTCCAGCACCTTGTCGAAAAACTTGCCGACGTGGAAGCCCAGGCCCAGGCGCTCTTCGGGCGTCAGGGCGCCGGGGTCTTCGCCGTCCAGGATCCACCTCCGGTCTGAGAAGGTGAATTCCAGTTTGTTGCGATAGAACTGCGTGCGTTCAGAAGCGATGGTGGGACGGATCTCGGGGACGTCCAGGTGGCCGATGCGCACCAGTTGGTCGAAGACCTGTTGACGCTTGGCTTCCAGCTGCATCTCGTAGGGGAGGGGCTGCCACTTGCAGCCGCCGCAGATGCCGAAATGCGCGCAGAAGGGCGCGATGCGCTGCGGGGAAGGCTGGACGATGCGCAGGATCCTGCCCTCCATGTGCTTCTTCTTTTTCTTGGTGACGCGGATATCGACGACGTCGCCGGGGACGGCGAATTCCACGAAGACGACTTCGCCCTCGTAATGGGTGAGCGCCCGTCCTTCGGCGGCGACCGCCTCGATGGTGAGGCCGTTCAGGGTCAGATCTATCTTTTTGCGGCTCATCGGTATTCGCGTATGCTGGCGTCCGAGGGTCCGGCTTCCACGGTCACTTGACCGGGGGCGATGCCGAAGACGGCGGCGTGTTCCGGAATCCGGAGCGTGACGCGCGCCTTGGTCGGACTGAAATTACAAAAAACAAGCATGGTCCTGCCTCCGTGGCTGCGGAGGAAGGCGAAGTGCCGGTCGGGGTCGAAACCATCCGCCGGGCCGTTGCAGTAGCCCAGGTCGAACGTGACTCCATCGGAGAAAACGGGATCGCCGGCGAGACGGAGCAGGTCGGCGAAACGCGCCTGCAGGGCGGCTTCTTCCGGCTCCAAGCCCCTTCCGCTGCGGGCAAAGGCGCAGAGCCGCTGCAGCGATGGGATGCGGGCGAAATCGAAGATCGTGGTCCGGCCGTTGTCGGATTCGCCGGCCCTTTCCCCGGTTTCCTCTCCGAAATAGACCAGGAAGGCGGCCTGGTTGAAAAGCAGAGAGGCGCAGAGGGGAGCGAAGGTCCGTGTTCCGTCGCCGCCGAAATAGGGGGAGGCGAAACGCTGCTCGTCGTGGTTCTCCAGGAAGTTGAGCATGCGGGGCTGCAACGCGTCGAGCGACTGCCAGTTGGCGGTGATGCCGCGGGCCGAACCCCGGACTCCCGGGTGTTCCGTGTTCTGCTCCACGATGGCGCGGAGGCAGTCGTAAAGCCCCGACTTGTCGTAAAGCCAGTCGAAGCCGGCGTCCGCCCAAAGCTGATAGTCTTCCTTCCGGTAAACCTCTGCAATAAATTTGGTATCAGGATATTGTGCCTTGACTTCACGGATGGCCCAAATAAAAAACTCCCGTGGTACCATCTCCACCATATCGCAGCGGAAGGCATCGGCGCCTTTGCCCGCCCAGAAGAGGAGGATGTCGCGCATCTTGTCCCAGGTACCGGTGTGGAAGTCGCAGTAGTTGAGCCGGACCGTGTCATACCAGTCGTTGCGCCCGGGGGCGGGGGAATAGCAGTTGCCCGTCGCCTTGGCCGGGTATTCGTCAAACAGCTGTCCGTCGGGCAGGTGAAGCCGGCTGCCGGGATAATAGAAGAAATCGTTGCTCTCTTTCCAATGGATGTCCGTATCGTCTCCGTCGCCCAGATAGGCGATGTCGGTCCGGACCCTTTGCCGGCCGTAGTCGCGGCCCACATGGTTAGGCACGAAGTCGAGGATGACCTTCAGCCCGGCGGCGTGCGTCCGCCCCACAAGGGACTCGAATTCGGACATCCTATCCGATTCGTTGTCAGCCAGATAAGGATTGACGTCGTAATAGTCGGAGATGGCGTAGGGGGAGCCGGGATCGCCCTTGGTAAAGGGCTGGCGGGTGGAGTGGCGGATGATGCCGGTATACCAGAGATGGGAAACGCCGATGGACTTGAAATACTCCAGGGAAGGGATGTCGATCGAGGACATCCGGCCTTCGCCCCAAAGGCGCGGGAGTATCTGGTAGATTATCGGCTTGCCCATAGTCTTCGTCTGAATTCGGCGACCGTAACCGCGGTCGCTACGGCGGCGTTGAGCGACTCGGAAGTGGGCTCGTCGCCGGGATAGGGCGGAATGAAGAGGCGGTCGGACACGCAGGCGGCGACAGCGGGGGAGATGCCGTTGGATTCGTTGCCGATCACGATGACGGACGGGGCGTTTTCACCGGTCTCCAGGGGCTGGTCATAGATCCTGCGCCCGTCCAGGAATGTGCCGTAAACCTTGCCGCCGGCAGCGAGGACTTCGTCCAGCCAACCCGTCAGTTCCACATAGTGCACGTTGACCCGGAAAATGGCTCCCATCGTCGCCTGGACAACTTTCGGATTGTACAATTCGACCGTGTCGGGACTGACGGCGAGGGTGCGGATGCCGAACCAGTCCGCGATGCGCAGGATGGTGCCGAGATTGCCGGGGTCCCGGATGGCGTCGAGCGCCAGGTACAGGCCCTTGTCCACGGGTGGCTTCGAAGGAGCTTTCTGGCGAAGGACGGCGAGGACGGGAGAAGGGGAGGAAAGGGAGGAAATACGGGCCATCGCATCCTCTCCGATGTCGTCCCGGCGCCACGATTTCACCAGCTCGAATCCGGACTGCAGCGCCTCCGCAACCATCTTTTCACCTTCCACGACGAAAAGGCCGGTTTCGTCCCGGCGCTTCTTGGCGGCCAGGGCTTTCACCTCCTTTATTTCGCGGGTCGAAATCATATCGTGCAAATATACGAAATGTTCAGAAAATGATTAAATTTGTATGGATATAGTTTACCGTGAAATCGCGTCTTTCCATACTGTCCGGAGCGGCTTTACTCGCCCTCCTCGCCCTCTCTTCCTGCGGAGCGGGGACGAAACTCGCCGAAGGACAATATGCGCTTGTCAAGAACGAACTCGAGATCGTGGGACAGCCGCGGGATCTGAAGAAATCGGAACTATCCCATTATATCAAGCAGCAGCCTCCGTCCTTCCTCAGTTACGGCAAAAAAACCGTCTTCGAAGAGCGTCTGGTCGGCGTGTCCGAGGACAAGATCCGGGACCATCTCCGCTACCTGGGCTTTTATGACGCGCAGGTGGAGAGCGAGGTCAACCTGAAGAAGAAAAAGGCCTCCGTCCACTACCGTATCGTGCCCGGGGATCGAATCCGTATCCGTCAGTTGGTTTTCGACGTGCCGGAAAGGGGGCCCTTTGCGGAGGACTTCTATGCGGATACCGTCAACGTATCCGTGGGCCCGGGCGACTGGCTCTCCGAGAAGTCCCTCGAGGCGGAGAGCGAACGCTCCGCCTCCGTGATGCGGACCCGGGGTTATTTCGGATTCTCCAAGAATTACTATTATTTCGAGGCGGACACCCTTTCGGGGCGGGATTCCGTGACCTTGCTGATGCAGGTGCGGGAATACACCCGAAACGAGACTCCCGAGAGCGCCCGCCCCCTCCACAAGAGCTGGATCGGCGATGTCACGATCGAGCGCCCCGCCCGCCTTCCTTTCCGCGATGCGGTGCTTGCCGACATCAATACCATCCGTCCTGGCGGCCTGTACAACGAAAAGGATGTCAACCGCACCTACAACCGTTTCCGCAGCGTGCAACTCTTCAGCGGGGTGGGCATCGAGCTGAAGCCTTCGTCCGAAGACACGGTGGACTGCAACATCACGCTGACCCCGTCCCGCTTGCAGGGCTTCAAGGTCAATTTTGAGACCTCCACCAACTCCTCGGGCCTGATCGGCATCTCCCCGCAGTTGAACTACTACCACAAGAACATCTTCCACGGGGGCGAGGTGCTGAACCTGGGCTTCCTGGGCAACTTCCAGTTCAAGCTGAACGACAAGGTCCGCTCCAACGAGTTCGGTGTCTCCGCGGGCGTGACTTTCCCGCGTTTCCTGGGCCTGCCGAACCGCATCATGGATTCCGCCGAGCTGCCTCGCACCGAGATCAAGACCTCGTTCAACTACCAGGACAGGCCGGAATACACCCGCAACATCGTTTCCGCCTCCTTCGGCTATTCGGGCCGTTTCTTCGGCCATTTCTTCTACCAGTTGTATCCACTGCAGGTCAATGCCGTGCGGCTCTACAACCTGGATCCGGACTTCTACAAGACCCTGGAGTCCAATCCCTTCATGCGCTATACCTACCAGAACCACCTGGACGCCGGCGCCGGCGGGATGTTGTATTACACATCCGGCGCCGACCTGACCGAGCTGGAGCCGGCCTGGTACGCCCGTGTCGGGGGAGACTTGTCCGGCAACGTCATCAGTCTCTTCCGGTCGGCGCTTCCCCTGAGCGAGACGGGACAGAGACAGGTTTTCGGCGTGCCCTATACGCAGTATGTCAAAGGGGAATTCACCCTGGGACGCGCCTGGCGTTTCGGCCTGGAGGACGGACAGGCGCTGGCGGCCCGCCTGACCGGCGGCGTCGGCTATGCCTACGGCAATTCGACGGCGCTGCCTTTCGAAAAGCAGTTCTACTGCGGCGGCGCCAACAGCATGCGCGGCTGGCAGACCCGCACCCTGGGTCCCGGACGTTCGGGACTCAACACGGCCTTCAGCATCCCCAGCCAGACGGGCGACGTCAAGCTGGAAGCGAATCTGGAATACCGTTTCACCCTGGCTGGCAAGCTGGAGGGCGCCTTGTTCTATGACTTGGGCAATGTCTGGTCCATCGACAATGAGGCGGCGCCCGAAGGCAACTTCGACAAGGATTTCTACAAGAGCCTGGCGATGGACTGGGGCGTGGGACTGCGCTTCAAGCTGAGTTTCCTGGTGGCGCGGCTCGACATGGGCCTCAAGTTGTACGAGCCTGCCTTCGACCTTTGGCGGGGGCCCTCGCTTTGGTTCCGGAACGACGGTTTCGCCGTCCATTTCGGCGTCGGCTATCCTTTCTGATTATCAATAATTTACAATATGAAAAAGATTGTTGCAGCGCTTGCGATTTGTTTCCTGTCCGTGGCGGCCGTCTCCGCCCAGAACCCCGTTTATACGGATGCCACGCAGCTGACCCTGACAGGGAAGCTCTTCTACGATACGCCCAATCCTTACCACCGGGTGGATACGGTCCGCTTCAAGGGCTTCACCGTTTCGGAGAACGTCCAGGTCCGTTGCAGCGCCGGCCTGGCCGTCCTGTTCCGTACGGATGCGCCGGAGATCTCGATCCGCAGCGAGATGGGTTACCGGAACAACGCTTCCAACACGATGGGAATCGCGCTCCGCGGATTCGACCTGTACATCCGCACGCCGGAAGGACGCTGGCAGTTTGCCGCTTCCAAGGAAGGGAAGGATAAAGGGGAAGTCAAGATCATCAGCCACATGGACCGCTCGATGAAGGAATGCATGCTCTATCTGCCTATGTACAGCGAGCTGTATTCGCTGGAAGTCGGTGTGCCCGAAGGCTGTGTCCTGGAGGCCCTGCCTTCGCCTTTCCGCCACCGCATCGGCATCTTCGGATCCAGCTTTACCCAGGGCATCAGCATCAGCCGCACCGGCATGAGCTATCCCGACCAGTTCACCCGCGACACGGGCATCCAGATGCTCAGCCTGGGCTGCAGCGGCAACTGCAAGCTCCAGCCCTATTTCGCCGAAGTGCTGAAAGCGGCCGACGTCGACGCCCTGGTCTTCGACGCCTTCTCCAACCCGGCCGGAGAGACCATACGCGAACGTCTGTTCCCCTTCATCGAGAGCATCCAGGAAGCGCATCCCGACATCCCGCTGATCTTCATGCAGACCATCCACCGCTGCAGCACGCATTACGACCTGGACCGCCGTCAGACCGAGCAGGCCAAGCAGGACGCGGCCGAGGAATTGATGAAGGAAGCCTGCAAGAAATACAAGAACGTCTATTTCATCCATCCCTGCGCCAACGACAAATACCACGAAACCTCCGTGGACGGCACCCACCCCGATGACTACGGCTACACCCTCTGGGCCCGCTCCATCGAGAAGCCGATCCTTAGGATCTTGAGAAAGTACGGCCTTAAATAAAAGGTTATCCCAGGCCGGAAGGGAGGTCGACAGTGCCGGAACTCCGTTCGCTTCGCTCACTCCGGCCCCTCCCACCGTTTCCTGCGTCCTCGCTGCGCGAGAACTTGTCTCCGGCGGGCCCCGTCCCCCTTCCCGTGCCCGGGGGTGGGCACGTCCGACACTGTCGACCTCCCCTCCGGCCTTGAGCGTCTATCCTTTGTTGTAATACTTCGGTCAGCAGCGGGAGGGAAGATCAAGCTAGCGAGTCGCTCCTTTCTTGAGGTGATGCACCATAAACCAATGACAATCAGAGAGAATAGAACAAACGGACGGATTCCTCCAGGTCATAATCCTTGAAGACTTCCTGATACGTCAGGCATCGGCCCAGGACTTTGAATTTGTTCTCTGAAAGCTGATTAAGTCCTTCCGCAAGAGTCTTATACAACCCGTCGTAGTCTATGAACTTTCGGTTGGCGTCTCCGATTGAGTCCGGGAATTTGAACAGGATTTCACCCAGATAGATGTCATAATCCTCGAATTGTTTCCCTGCTGCAGTATTCTTGACACCGAGAAAGTGAGACACCATCTGCTTAACGCCTCCGGCATAGTGGAGCGTGTTTCCTTTAATGGAAGCCAGGTCTGAATAGGCCCGGTTATCGGGGTTCTCTTCATATTTGAGCCCCATTCTTTCAAGGACTCCATTATGGCTCAGCTGGGCATATACCTTCCGATATATATGGTTGGAAATACCGCTGTACTTACCCCAGGTCAGGTATTCCGAGAATTTCGATTCCAGGAACAGGATTACCTTCTTGCCGGTCTGGGAGTCTTTCCCATAAAGGACAACGTCCATATTGGACTCGTGCTCCCGTCCACTTTCGTCGGTGCCAACCGGATTCTTCACTTCAAACTGGGAAGATGTGAATCTTATTTGGCGTCCCTCAACGATGAGGTTTAGCGGTCGCTCCTCAGAAACGCCATAGAAGCATAGCAGACACAGCAGAGAAGAGGAGTGGAGGGTACGAATTCGTCTTGCTTCCTGGCCGTCCCCGGAAGTGGCCTGCAGATACTTATCGGCAAATACTTTCCAATCAAGTCCAAAGATGCACGCAAGGTCTTGCCCTAAGTCGGTGTACTTGATCGAGAGGGATTTTGTAGAGCGCATCTCTTGAAACAGAGTATTTTCAAGAGTCACGCATGAGAGAATACGCTCAACATCTTCATTATTAAAGATTTCGTAAAGTGATTGCGGGTCATTCTCAATGACCGACTGAATCAGTTTTTGATTGTATGATTTTGTTTGTTTCATACTATATCAATACGAATATCCATTGCTAATAAGAAGGTGAAAATGGCCGAAATCTGGGATTTTGAGAAGAAAAATATCAAAAAGCACCACGAGAACAACCTCGGTGGCGCTTGTAAAAATGATGGCATATTGATATCGTCAGTGAATACTATTGAACCATCCGCCAATCTGGTAGGGACGATGAAGGGTGATTCTCATTCAAATAAAACTATAAACTATATTCTTTGACTGCAGAATTGACTCAATGTCTCTTATCCTCTCTATTTTTGCTTCGCTTAAGTGATTATAGTTGTTAGCAATTATCAATTGGGGCTCCTTATCTACAACTAATAAATCAACTTTCTCCACATAGGGAATAGGCAATTCGAGCTTTAATTTTATTCGATAGAGTTCTTTATAATACTCTGCCAACGCTAAAGAATTAACTGATAGGAAATCTCGATAATTCTGCATCTGAGTTAGTATTTCAGGTTTTGAATCAGTTGTCCTCATTCGATTGTCACCGATTCGTTTCAACTCTTCAAATACAATTCTTCCGTCTTCGATTCTTACTAAATCTATACGAATTGTGTGCTTCTCACCATCGCGGAATCTATGTGCAAATTCGGAATCAATGTATCGTTTCCTTCCATTAAGAATTAAGGATCCTTGGATAAACTTTTCTGAAGTATCTTCACCCTCTTCGTTACCAGAATAGTTTTCAACAATATTCTTCTTCAACTCCTCCATCTTGTTTTCAAGCCATTCTTCACAAGGTTGATAGATAGGAGTATGTTTACTATCTTTTCTATAATACTTGGTGTCCGTCTTATCTAACAAACCGAGATACTTTGGATGAGCTGTCGTACTGAGAGTTTCCGTTTTACTGTTATACTTAATTCCTGCTACTCGTCCCCCCTTATAGTATATCATAATCTCATTATTCTTCCTAACCTCTATGTACAATTCGGGGTCTTCTTTTGCATTCAGCCACCATTGAGGAGGATTATTCGCCAAGATATCATAGATGGGATTGTTAAGATTGAGCAATCCGGGTTTAATTCTACTGATTTGATTTGTCTTATTCATAATACTTCACATTAATTCATTTGATGATATTTCATTAAACCTTTCCACCTCACTCCCGTCCGGAAGCGTCACCTTGCTGAAAAAGATGTCGTAGGGACGTACCCAAATCTGGCCGGCGCCGTACAGGGCCTGGTAGATGACGACGTCCTCCAGCGTTTCTGAATCTTTGCCGAAGCCGATGAGTTTGTACTTGCCGCCCTTGAAATGCTCAAAATAGCGGGATTTTGTCAAACAGCGTTCCTTCAGCATCTTCTTCCATAAGGGTTCCTGGGCGACCGGATATTCTCCTCCGGCTCCGAGGACATCTGCGATTACCTGCTTGACGATAGGCTTAGTGAGAGTCGCGTTCTGGACGCGAGCATAGTTCTCCAGGCGGTTCACTGCCTTCTCAATAGCGTCGATGAAGGCATTGATAGTGGTGGAGGGGGTTTTCTTATGATTGTACTCCGCCGGTGTCACACGTTTGGCAACATCATCCCAAGCTTTAGGAGGGATGCTGAAGCCCATCGTGGTCTGGTACCGGTCTCCGTTGAATGACCAGACAACCCTTATAGGGGCCTCTCCGTGCTTGTTTTGTCTCTTGTCAAGATAGATTTTCAGGGGCATAAAAGTGGTTTTTACAAAGGTAAAAAATTCACTGGCTTTTTTGCAAGCGCCTTAGAGTGCCGTTAAATATGGTTTTTGAAAATTATTTTTCCGAAAAGTGCCATTTAAGGCTAAAAAACGCGGCTTTTTAAAATGCGACTTCGTATTAATAACTTGTAACTTTTCCTGACGAGGAGGTTGCCATCGAGTCTTTGACAAGTCTATTAAACAAAGTTTCACATATGAATAAAAAACTCTTACAAACACTCAACAGCGCCCTTGAGCGCACTAAAACTACCCACTACGCTCCGGTCACCATCGATGCCCTCCAGGCCCGCCTCAGCGAGGAATTGGACTGGTTGGATGCCTGCCCCGGACGGGAATGCCTCATTATCCTACTGCAGGAGCTGGCCGCAAAGATGCGTAGCGCCCGCATCGTGGTCAGCCCCGGCTACAGCTACCTGCCCGATTCCTACCTTCTCTTCCTCACCGGCGTCACCAAGGTCAATCCTGTCGAATGGGACCTGCCCTTCAGCCGCTTCACCAAGTCCGTCCACAACGGCGCCGAGATTCCCTTCGAAGCCGGTACCGGCTGCCTTGAAGTGGCCCGCAAAGTCCTCTCTGGCCGCGACAGCGAGATGGTCATCGAAAACGAGCCCGGCCTCTTTGATATTACCTTCCTGGATGGAACGGAACTCCTGAACGTCAAGCTCCGCATCACCACCTACGCTGCCCTGGACCAGTTCACTCGCACGCTCAAAGACGGCTGGCACCCGCTGGACGAAGCGACACTCCGGCTTTTCAGCCGCGGAGCCACCGACGGAGCCATCTTCTTCGAATCCGACAAGATGCGGGAATGGCTCTTCGAATTCGACCCGGAATCTATGTCCGACCTGGTACTCTTGAATGCCATCTACTATCCTGGCCGCATCGAGCTCTTCCCGGAAATCCTTCACCGGAAGCAGAGCGGAGACTACGGGAAAGAATTCCGCGACACCTACGGAGTCCCTGTCTATCAGGATCAGACCTCCAATCCCAAACTCGCACCGAAGGGCCACTTTATCGGCCGCACCATGATGGCGGTCGAGGCCCTTTGGCCTTACCGGAACAAAACCAAACTCAAATGATGGAATACATCCAAGATTTGCCCCGGGAATGCGGGAAAGGATGAGGTGCAAAAACGGGCTGTTTTGCACCT